>JAEEGG010002006.1_pt1 | contig 53568 bp, 52 predicted proteins | sample 9134161 | NCBI WGS metagenome assembly JAEEGG01 (sample SAMN16246543, study PRJNA631951) | gut metagenome | biome: gut microbiome; feature: rumen; material: CR-attached | host: Bos | place: Iran: Karaj | collected 2018-10 | reverse complement strand
CCGTTTGCTCGCTTATCGGGACCGCTTATCGGGCCTTTATAATTATTTACTCCGTACGTCTGTCTGTATTACAAGATAACTGACAATTTGCCACTTGCAGTGCTCTCTGTGCTACGATTCAATATCAAATTGTGTACAATTGGGGTCTGTCCCCTTTTGTTCTATTTGGACGGGTATTCACAAAAAGCGCAGAAAATTCAAGCCCTCCCCGGACCCAACCGTCAGCCTTAGGAACCGTCCTCCTTACAACATCAGGGCCATCCGGAAAAAGCAGCGTCCTCACTCGGGCAAATACCCCCTACCCGATACGTCCAATCTCCTATCCAAGAGCGGTCCGCAGAACACAGCATAAATTATTTCATAAGAAATAATATGCCGTCGTAAAATTACTAATAATATAATTATTAGCCAAATTTCAGCCCCCTCCAACTTATCAACAAAACAGTGCCAAAGGGGACGGTTCTTTTTGGCCTCATTTTCCCAAACAGTGCCAAAGGGGACGGTTCTATTTGGCACCGTTTTCCAATACAATGTCAAAGGCAACAGTTACTTTCCCCACCACACACAATACCATAAGTCACCCCACCACCAAAAAAAATAGTACAAAAGGGGACAGACCCCTTTTGTACTATTTTGCCATCTCCCACTCAGCCTCCGGCCTCGCAGCGGCTGCGCCGCTATCTTTTGCTCGCCTATAAAACCGCTTATCCGCCTTATTATTGTTTACCCACACCTATCCATATCACAACAAACTCACGCTCAGCCCCGCCGAATCTGCGACTTACTTGACATCCAGAACGTAGAATTTAAGGAGAAAATCCTTATCTTCGTAACGCATGATCACTGTGTAACATCCGAACTGGTTCAGCTGGACATTACCAAGGACAATATTCAAATCGTAGGTTGTCAACTGATCCTGTTTATCAGGCTGAGCTAGTTGTTTAGTCTCACAACGCAACTCAGGCACAAGCGGTGTACCGTCAGGTTTGTTGATAAAGAAATAGAATGTCTTGTCGCCACTCTCTTCCTTTTCAAAAGAAACACGTACTGCCAGGGTGAGATTGGGTACTACTACTGGAAGTTTCTCTGCCTTCACCTGATTGAAGGCTCCCATCACTACGGCCTTGCCTGCATAGACCTGTGCATTGTCACATATTGTAAAAATCTCAATCTGCATCGTTACCTGTTGTTAAAGTGTTATTACTCATGCCAAGCTTCTTCATCAGATTGGGAAGCGGCATCTTCACTGTGGCTATGGTGTGGTCGGTCACACTAACAAAATTGGTGCCATGTTGGCTGGAGGCCCCTTCACCATGTATGGTCTCAGGTCGGACCTTTGCCTTTATATCAGTATATACGCTCAATGCGTCAGCTGTCACTTTATCATCCACAGCACGGTGGAAATGAGCGGTAGCCAGTTTGGCTTCCTTATCTACGGGTTCCACTCCGGCTTTTCTTACCACCGCATGGCTGTTGCGGTCGGTAGTAAAAAGTTTCATTGTCTTCTTGGTTAGCGGGTGCTTTTTGGCTCCCTGTGCACGAATAGAGCGACCATCGAAATCAACGGCTTCCCCCTCAATGGTATCACCTAAATTGTTGTAAACTGCCATCAGATTCAATCTTTTTCAATTCTAAATCGGTTACTTCGGAACTAAATGAGAAAAGGGTAGACAAGTCTTCTGAGTTTTGAACATCCTTGATGCCCTGACTTAGAATCATAGCATGACACAGCCGTTCTGGAGAAGGGGATTCCTTCTCCTCAACAACATATTCATCTTCTTTCTCTTCTATCTCTTTATAAAAATCATCTTCGGAGATGATACCTTCGAGCAGGTTATTCTGCAAACGGAAAAAATTACGCTGGCGGGTACGGTTGTTGACAGCACGTGTAAGCAACTCGACCATCTCTGCATAGTCTGCGCCCACCATGCGACTTATGACGCTGGATCCTTGAGAAATACCCGCAAAGAAAATATTACCATTATCTGATGGCTTAACCGCTACAAATGCACCATCTTGCATCTGGCACATTGTAACAGTAGGAGAGGCTTCGCCTGAACGCGGCTGTTCGACATAAACAAATGTCTTAGCAACGGTTGATGTTGCATTTTTATCTTTTCCCATAATACACTATTTCACTTTTTAAGTGCAATAAGAACACAAGTACTTAAGAAGGCTATAACGTAGCTTATTGTTGCAATTTGTCCAAAACCATATGACCTTGTGTAGCTTTACCACCTTTTTTTCGCAACAAAATTTCATGTGTCAGTCCAACCTAAACAAATCACGAGTATAAACCTTATCAACCACACCAGCCCTCCCCGGACCCAACAGTCAGCTTTAGGAACCTCCTCCTTACAACATCAGGGCCATCCGGAAAAAGCAGCGTCCTCACTCTGGCAAATACCCCCTACCCGATACGTCCAATCTCCTATCCAAGAGCTGTCCGTAGAACACAGCATAAACTATGCCGCTGCAAAATTACTAATAATATAATTATTAGCCAAATTTCCACCCCACCAACTTATCAACAAAACAGTGCCAAAGGGGACGGTTCTTTTTGGCCTCATTTTCCCAAACAAAAAAAGACCCTGGAAGCCAAAGCTCCCAGGGTCTCCCCCCCCCAACAACCTACCTCAATCTCGCTGCCCCTGTAATCACAATCATTAATCCTCTGAATCGCATTTTTCAATTTAGCTATTTCGTTCTTCAAATCCCCCACCTCTTCCTGTCCATCATCCACCCGCACCCGTTCAGCAGCCCAATCACTCCCAGAATTACACTGGTCCAATCCACACTCACCATACCGCCGTCATCTTCAATCAGTTATACATCTTCATTAAACTTATCTACAAACTATAAATCCTCTCCAGCTCATCACAACCCTCAGCCTTCCTCAGCACCTCACGCCGATTCACCCAGAACATGCTGGCTACCTACAGCCCCGCCCACAGTCATGTTCCTTATGGCACACCAGGATACAAAAGGGGTCTGTCCCCTTTTGTACTATTTTGCCATTTTGATACAATTGGGGTCTGACCCCTTTTGTACTATTTTTTAAAAAAAAGAAACCCCGGAAGTTCATCAAACTTCCAGGGTAATCCAAATAGTGCTAAAGGGGATACAAAAGGGGTCTGACCCCTTTTGTACTATTTTGCTATTTTGATACAATTGGGGTCTGACCCCTTTTGTACTATTTTGCTATCTTTTGACCATATTCCTTGTACCACTCGGCAAAGTGCCGCAGTCCCTCGCGAAGGGTAATCTTAGGCGTAAACCCAAAGTCACGCTCCAGTGCGGTAGCATCGGCATAAGTAGTGGGAACATCGCCCGGCTGCATAGGAACAAGCTTCTTATGCGCCTCAAAGTCATAATCCTGCGGCAAAACTCCAGCGCGAACCAACTCCTCTTGCAGGATGTTCACAAAGTCCAGCAGGTTCTCAGGCTGGCCACCTCCGATGTTATACACCGCATACGGCGGAATCGGCAGACCATCTTCACCAGTCTTCTTCTCCGGAGCCTTAGCCATCACCCTCACAATACCCTCCACAATGTCATCTACGTAGGTGAAGTCGCGGCGACAGTTGCCGTAATTGTATATCTGTATGGTCTCTCCCTTAAGCAACTTATTGGTAAACCCAAAGTACGCCATATCAGGACGACCGGCCGGCCCATACACCGTAAAGAACCTTAAGCCAGTAGAAGGTATATTGTATAGCTTGCTGTAGCAATGGGCCATCAACTCATTACTCTTCTTAGTAGCAGCATAAAGACTCACAGGATTATCCACCCGATCATCCGTACTGAACGGCACTTTCTTATTTCCGCCATACACGCTGCTACTACTAGCATACACCAAATGCTGCACCCCCTGATAAATAGTGCCATTGGGGACGGTTCCGTTTGGCCCTATTTTGCCATCTAGCCCCACTCCATCCATAGAATGCCTACAAGCCTCCAGTATATTATAGAATCCAATAATGTTACTCTCTATATAAACATCCGGATTCTCAATGCTATACCGCACACCAGCCTGCGCCGCCAGATTCACCACAATGTCAAACTTGTACTCCGCAAACAGCCGGTCAATGAGCTCGCGGTCAGCAATACTGCCTTTAATAAAGCTATAGCTATGCTCCGGGTGTGCCTTGGCCTTCTCGTCTATTACTTTCAGTCGGTATTCCTTCAGACTAGGATCATAATAGTTATTCAAGTTATCCAAGCCTACTATTTGGGTTGGTTCCTGGCTTTCCAGCAACCTTAATACTAGGTTGGCTCCTATGAATCCGGCACTTCCGGTTACTAGTATTGTCTTCATTTTTTCTGTTTTTCCTTTTTGTTTGCTTGCCTGTGGCCTCGCTACGCCTGGCGACGCTACCGTTTACTATTTATCGGGACCTCATTCGGGAGCGTCTTCACATCCTCAACTGGAGGCAGATAATCGGCCGCCTTGGATGGTGATATCACGGAATGACCTACCTGGCGTTCCAGTTTCTTGCGGGCATCGCCGGCTATCTCACCGCCCTTACGGGCTACTGCGGCACTTTGTTTGAATCCCTTGGGATTATGAGCTTTGCTTATTTCTGCGGCAGAGGCCTCGGCCAGGGTATTCAGCGCCAGCTCTATGTTGGTCATATTATCCCTCAGGTTCTCCTTCTTTAGGCCCTTGTATTGTTTATATTGCTTGGTGGTCTTACCACTCCATCCTTTTGTTATTATATCGGTCAGTGATGCGTATTGCTGGCCTTGCGTTACTCCGGCCCGGTCCCACTCATCGGTCAATTCCTTGCGGACTTCTATACTGCGCAGGCGCTGGTTTATCCACTTGTCACTGTAGCCTAGACGACGGTAATCGGCATACGCTTGGTCAAAGTTGAGTTCCGGATCTTGCATCTGGTCGATGCGATGCGCTGCGACCTCAGCCATCCATTGCTTGAAGGGTTCTGCTTTCTTTGACGGGATGCTCTGAATCAGACGAAAAAGTTGCTCTGTATCAGCAACATCGGTCATGTACTTTTTCCCATCTTTGGGAGACTCTAATTTCAGTTGGTTACAATTTGTAACCGACTCATTTCCTTCTTTTGCAAGTCGGAACTTCAATACTTTCCAATAATTCTTTGAGCTATCGTAATCCGGCTGATCTGTAAGAATTCCACAAACATCTACAATTGAAAAATACCATTTTTCTTCTTGGTCATCCCAGACTGTACGGACTTTTTTCTCTTCAAAGATTTGAATTTGTTGTTTTTTGGTCATAGTTGCAAACAATTAAATATGGTTATCGTTAATCTATAATAATGTATTATATCTTGAAGCTACCTCATCTATCTCTTAGGATATGCTGATACCTTTTACTCGCCTATCAGGACCGCTTATCGGGCCTTATAGAATAATATGTCCTCAAGAACATTCCATTCAACATCTGTCATCCCTGGGAACTTCTTGTTCAAAACATCTTTCACCTCATCTTTCCAACGGCTATCAATCAGATCAGACCATCCATCCTCATCATGTAGGAAACGTATATACTTTCTTATATTCTCACGTTGTTTCTCATCTAATTGTTCCATTCTACATTAATCTTATCACCATCGTCATAACTGTGCATACACTTCTCTTACTGCAGCCAGAGTCATTGCACGAGCATCTTCAATGCTCATGGTTTCAGCATCATCCACCCTGGGTAATAATTCATCGAAATACTCATCAACAAACATAATACTTATCATAATTCTCTTTATGCGCAAATGTGTCGCTCTATCCACTGTCGCTCACGGATAACGCCAAGCATCTCCTTGGTTGCGCCGCCGGCATCGGCAATGTCGTACATGGGGATCTTGGCGTCCTCGCCGGTGCGGTCGGCTGTGCGCTTGGCTTTGAGCACCTTATATGTTAATGTGGGCACAGGGCCGTGCTTGCGGGCGCAGAATGTGTCTTCCATTATACGTACTATACAGCCATTTTGCAAAACGACTCATTCCCCTCATTTACACCCTCATTTATTTACTCATTTATTCCCTCAAACAGAAAATCATTAAAATGGGGATAGTCTCAGTCTGCGCAAAACCACATAGTACCCGCCAGACTTCCTGCTTCCCTTATGCACCACAAATCCCCGCGCCTTGAGCGCAGAAACATGTCGTTCCACAGATTTACAAGGTATCCCTGTATCCTCGGAAATTCTGGGTGCCGAACACCCCTCATTTTCCTCTATATACTCAAGAACCTTAAGTTGAGAAGCTGATAAATCACGCTTAGGATCATGCTTAGTCTTTTTTTCCTCATTATGGATATATGATGCATCGTATAATACCTCGCTCATATCCTCCGCTTTCTCCCAAGCCTTTACATCGTAATTATCGTATTGACCAAGCCTACGCTCCGCATACTGTAAAAAAGAAGTAACATGTCTATCCTTATCATCCATTCCTACAGCAACCCGCTTGAGCGCCTCAAATATCTTCCCTGCCTCTTCAACCCGTCCTTCGGACATACGTATATTAAAGATGTCACGCGCAGTCCAAAACATGCACATAGTAGTATATTTGCCTCTATATCTGGCATAAATAGGCTTGATAGCTTCATATGCCTCTTCAATCTTTCCCTGCTTGCGCAACTGGAAAACCTCTTTTATTGTCATGGTATAGCCGCAAACTTTTAATAAGTCTTTATTTTATGTTCAGTAGGCATTTCTTCAGCGAATCTACCCAGTAAGGTATGGTAATGCCAAACGTCTGCTTGATCTTGGTCTTGTCAAGGACGGAGAAGGCAGGACGTTTGACGGGGCTGGGAAACTCTTCGCTGTGGCAGGGTTGGATATTGCACTGCGTCTGTCCACAATATTCTGCAATCATCTTGGTAAAGTCATACCAGCTGCAGACTCCCTCGTTACTGTAGTGATAGATGCCTGTTTGGGGCTTCTTAAGGATTGCAGCTATTGCTTCTGCCAGGTCGTAGGCGTATGTGGGGGTTCCTACTTGATCAAAGACCACTTTAAGTTCCGGACGTGTGGCTGTCAGGTTGAGCATTGTTTTGACAAAGTTCTTTCCAAATTCACTATACAGCCAGGCGGTGCGGATTATTATGTAGTTGCAGCCTGAGGCTAGAATGTTCTGTTCACCATGTAGTTTTGTCAACCCGTAGACTCCAGTTGGTGTTCCTTTCTGGTCTTCCTTGCAAGGTGTGTTGTACGGCTCCTTGCCAAAGACATAGTCGGTGCTGATATGCACTAGCAGTCCCCCAACCTCCTTCATTGCTACAGCCAAATTCTTTGGAGCTTTAGCATTAAGCACTTCTGCCAGCTCCTGATTGGTCTCTGCTCCATCTACGTTTGTGTAAGCGGCGCAGTTCACAATTGCGTTGACACCATTCTCACGCACTGTAGAGCGCACAGCCTCCAGGTCTGTGATATCCAGCTTAACGGTACTAATATCCACATCATTACCAGCTAACTTATGGAGCATAGCCACAGACTCTTGGGATGCATCTACCACATCTGTGAAGATGTATCTGTCTGTGCTGTTCTTGGCAATGATTCTCATTTCATTGCCCAGTTGGCCGTTTCCTCCTGTAACCAGTATTGTCATATTGTAAACGGGGTTTCAAAATCTTTAAGCAGCGGGTGCTTGGTGTCTTTATCGCTCAAAAGCGCGCGCTCCACAGGAATCCGCCAATCAATGCCCAACGAAGCATCCAATATGCTGATGCCCCCATCCGCCTCCGGATGGTAGAACTCATCGCACTTGTACTGGAACACCGCCGTCTCACTCAGCACAGCAAATCCATGTGCAAACCCCTTGTCAATAAAGAACTGGCGCTTGTTATCCTCGCTCAGCTCCACCGCAAAATGCTGCCCGTAAGTGGGGCTTCCCTTGCGGATATCCACGGCCACATCCAGCACCGCACCGCGCACGCAACGCAGCAGCTTGCTTTGGGTAAACGGCGGCCGCTGAAAGTGCAACCCTCGCATCACGCCATAGCTTGACATGCTCTCGTTGTCCTGCACAAACTGGACGCTGTGCCCTATCATCGGCGCCACCAAAGAGTCAAACTCCCGCTGCGAGAAACTCTCAAAAAAATACCCCCGGGCATCGTTAAACACCCTGGGCTCTATTATCAATGCCCCCTTAAGCGGGGTCTCAATCACATTCACTTTCCAGGAATATCAATCAACTTCAACAAATACTGCCCATACTGGTTCTTGAGCATAGGTCCAGCCAGTTCACGCATTTTCTCTGCGGTAATCCAACCGCGGCTGTAAGCAATTCCCTCCAGACAGGCGATCTTAAGACCCGTACGTTTTTCAATCACCTCCACAAAGGTACTGGCCTCGCTCAAGCTGTCATGAGTGCCGGTATCCAGCCAGGCAAATCCGCGGCTAAGAGTCTGCACCTTAAGCTCCCCGTCCTTCAGGAACTCCTGATTTACAGTAGTAATCTCCAGCTCACCACGAGCAGAAGGCTTGATATGCGCAGCCACATCCACCACCTTGTTAGGATAGAAATACAATCCCACCACAGCATAATTACTCTTGGGCTTGGCCGGCTTCTCCTCAATGCTCAGGCAATTGCCCTCAGCATCAAACTCCGCCACACCATAGCGTTCCGGATCACTCACCCAATAGCCAAATACCGTAGCCTTACGGTTCTCTTCGGCCTCACGAACGGCATTCTTAAGCATCTGCGTAAACCCGTTGCCGTAGAAAATATTGTCACCCAGCACCAGGCAAGCGCAATCATCGCCAATAAACTCACGTCCGATGATGAACGCCTGCGCCAGGCCATCGGGACTAGGCTGCTCGGCATACTCAAAACGTACGCCGTAGTCACTGCCGTCACCCAGCAGGCGGCGGAACCCGGGCAAATCCCATGGAGTGCTGATAATCAGTATCTCACGTATCCCGGCCAGCATCAGAACGCTGATGGGATAATAGATCATGGGCTTGTCATAAATGGGCAGCATCTGCTTGCTCACGCCCTTGGTGATGGGGTACAGACGTGTCCCGCTGCCTCCAGCCAATACAATTCCTTTCATCACAAAAATTCCGGTTTATAAATTCAGGATTGCGGACATAACTTTTTCTCCCCGTGATTGCAGCACAGGAACACATACGGTCCTGCTCCACCTTGTCCGTCAAGTAGATACGTGGCCGCTCCTATCCAAGAGCACCGCGCAGACCGCTGTCAGATTGCACGCGTATATAACCTATTTTAAAAATACGCTCAATCTTGAATGCAAAGGTAACGCTTTCCAGCCCAATTAACAATTTTTACAAACACAAAAACAGCCCGAATGCACGAATAGTTTTCAACAGTGCATCCGGCCAAGCCGATATAATAGTAAAATTGTAAGGAATTTTTTAAGCAGTTTCCACCTTCTCAAGATAGCACTGCGGGATATGACTTATGGCCACCACAGCCACGCCGCTGATTGACACCACAAGCTTCCGGTCTTTCTTGATGCGCACCACCACGCCTTCGGCCCCCTTGTAAATGCCTTCGGTCACCCGCACCCTATCGCCCTGCACATACTTGGGCTTGGGCTCACCCAGGTACTCCACCTGGTACTGCTCATTATGGGCCGATGTCACCATGATGAACATTTTCATCTCTTCATCACGAATGGGAGCCGGCTTGCCGCCCGGCACATCAGTATAGATATACAGCTGGCTATAATGTTTCTGCTTGAAATCCAGCAGCCAACTCACTGTACACTGAATGAAAAACAGCGCAGGAATCAGCGGAACATCCTCATAGTCAAGCTTCTCATTCTTAACACGTTCCTCCGTCTTCATGGCATAATAAGTACGGTGCCCGGCCTCCCCAGCCTCCCGCATCAGCGCCTGCGTCTTATTCCAAAACGCCCGCACCGCAAACCACCTGACCTCTTCCCCCTCGCTCATCAAAACAGAACCGTCCCCTTTGGCATCATCTGTTCTTGTACATTGAATCGTAATATTTCTGGTATTCGCCGCTGGTTACGTTGTCAACCCATGCTTGATTCTCCAAGTACCATCGCACCGTCTTCTCGATGCCCTCCTCAAACTGAAGTGAAGGCTCCCACCCCAGCTCCCGCTGAAGCTTAGTGCTGTCAATGGCATAGCGCAAGTCATGTCCGGCCCTGTCAGTAACATAAGTGATAAGGTCCATATCCTCACCCTCCTTACGTCCCAGCAGGCGGTCAACCGTATTGATCAGAACCTTGATAATGTCAATATTTTTCCACTCATTAAACCCACCTATATTGTAGGTCTCGGCAATCTTGCCCTGATGGAATATGACATCGATAGCCCGTGCATGATCCACCACATAAAGCCAGTCACGGACATTCTCACCCTTGCCATAAACCGGCAGTGGCTTGCGATGACGGATGTTATTGATAAACAGCGGAATCAGCTTCTCCGGGAACTGATAAGGCCCATAATTGTTAGAGCAGTTAGTCACAATGGTAGGCATCCCATAAGTATCATGGAAAGCCCTTACAAAGTGGTCCGATGAAGCCTTAGAAGCACTATAAGGACTATGCGGCTGATACTTCAAATCTTCCGTAAAGAACTTCTCCCCATAAGCAAGATGGTGCTTACCACTGGATGCCTTGGTCGTGAAAGGAGGCTCAATCCCTTCAGGATGAGTCATCTCAAGGGCACCGTAAACCTCATCGGTACTGATATGATAGAAACGCTTTCCCTCAAACTTCTCAGGCAAACTCTCCCAATACAGCTTTGCTGCCTGCAGCAGACTCAGAGTACCCATCACATTAGTCTGAGCAAAAGTAAACGGATCCTTAATAGACCTGTCCACATGGCTCTCAGCCGCCAAATGAATTATCCCATCCACATGCTCGGCCTTAAGAAGCTCCAGCACACCGTTAAAGTCACAAATATCCATCTTGACAAACTTATAGTTAGGCTTGTCCTCAATATCCCGCAGGTTATCCAGGTTGCCCGCATAAGTAAGCTTATCAAGGTTAATTATCTTATACTCAGGATACTTGTTCACAAACAGCCGTACCACATGACTGCCAATAAAACCGGCGCCGCCGGTAATGATGATAGTTCTGCTCATTTCAAAAAAATTATAGTCCCTAAGACCATCAGATATTTTCAGCTGCAAAGGTACACAATTAAACAATCCCCAACCACCCCCACCAAGCAAAAATCATTCTCCTCCTAAACTAATTATAATAAATCATGAATATCCTAAAAAAAAGCACTAACTTTGCGCCCGCTATGAGAAAGAACGTATTCACGACAGTCAAGTCACTGCTTTACACAGCGATAGTGGCAGGCGCAGCAATATCCTGCCAGGAAGATAAACCGGAAATAAACATCCCCGACCCATACATTCCCCCCAAGGAATACAAGTACGTGGAATCACTTGATTCCGATACCCTTACGTTCATGGAAGGCGATTCGGCAGTATTCAGCTTCCGTACCGTCCCCTATGACCTTCTGGGCCGCAAGAACCTGAACATCCAGATAAACGACACCGCCGGCGCCAAGTACGAGTTTGCCGATATCAAGGCAAGGAAACTCACCCCCGACAGCATCTGGAACGTCATAGTAAACATGAAATACGGCATGAAATCGGGCGACATAGTCTCTGTCATGCTCTCCGATTCAGACACCGTAATCCATTCCAAGCCCATAGTGCTCAACATGATTCCAAAGGAGCAGCCCAACTATCTGTCATTCAACATAGTATCGTCCGATTCCATATTCGGATTCGAGCGTAACGGCTATGCCAATGTACGCGTGCGCACCACTCCATGGGACCTGATGTTCAACGACAGCACCCTGATGCTTGAAATCATTGATACCGCGGGAGTTAACATCGATGAATCCCTCTGCACACTTGATGACCGTGAGTTCATGCCCGACAGCACCTGGAACCTGCGCATAGGTACCCACGACAGGAAACTCGATACTCTGCTGCTTAAGGTAAGGCTCTGCATCCCCGACACCATCATGGAGGCCGGTCCGGTAAGGCTTAAGAGAATCTCTTTCTCACTCAGCTCGGTTAGGATAAAAGAGGCTGACGTGACGCTTAATTATGACAGCAAGACCATGTCTTTCTCAAAATTACTGCCCACTGTGACCGATTTCAGCAAACTGAACGTCATGCTCAGGGCTTCATCGGGCGCCACGATTACCTGCGGTGACAGTATTCTTGAGAATAACAGCTACAACGTCATGGATCTGCGCCAGCCTGCCACCGTTACGGTTTGGAGTTATAACCTGAGCAAGGAATACACCATAAAAGTAAGCAACACGGGCCTGCCTGTGGTAAAGATAAACACCAACGGCCAAAGCGTTGACCGACGCGACACTTGGGTAGAAGGCGCCACAATGCGCATAGAGAGGGCAGACGGCACTGTAGATTATGAGGGTCCGCTCAGCCTTAAGGGCCGCGGAAACGGTACCTGGACCGAGACCGCCAAGAAGCCCTACGCATTAAGGCTCGATGAGAAATCCAAGATCCTGGGCATGCACAAGCAGAAACGCTGGTGCCTGCTGGCCAACTACAAGGACCGTACCCTGTTGCGTAACGACGCCGCTTTCTGGCTGTCACGTCATACTGAACTGCCCTACACTGTAAGCGGCAGGTTCGTAGAACTGGTATGGAACGGCAAGCACATGGGCAACTACTATCTTTGCGAGCATATAAGAATCGATAACCATCGCGTTGACATAGTAAATCCCAAACTGGATGATCCCGAAAACGGAGGTATGCTGATAGTGATTGATGATTTCCTGGGTTACTCATCGAGCGACCGTTATGACAAGAGTCCTATGGTAGGATTCCGCAGCACCGGAGCCAATAACCGCTACAAACTGCCTTACGTCCTTAAGGATCCCGAAGAGGATGAGAACGGCAATCTCCTGACCAGCAGTTCAGCCACATATAAATATCTGTTCAACTACGTCAAGGAGATGGAGGATGCCATCTACAATGCCGACAAGAGTGATAAATGGATGGAATACCTGGATATGGACAAGGCTATTGACTATGTGCTGATTCAGGAAATGACCATGAACCATGACTCATACAACACATGGCCCAATGCCGGACCTCACAGCGCATATCTGTATAAGGATTCCTGCGGTCTGCTGTGCTATGGTCCTGTATGGGACTTTGACTACCATACATTCACGCTGTACAATGACGGCAGCAATCAAGCTCAGGCCAGCGGTGAGAATCCCAGAATCAGGCAGTGGGAACTCCTCAAGATGGATAACAAGAGCAGCAATAACGGCGGCTGGGGCTGGGGCGGAGGCTCAAGCACTGAGAACAAGTACTATTTTGCAGACCTTGTCAAGAAGAGTCCCAAATTCAAGAGCCGTCTGCTTGAACGCTGGAACCAATATAAATATGTATGGAAAGACAGTCTGCCCATATACATTGACATGATGGCCGATTCCATCAGAGTGTCCGAATCAGTCAACATCAGCGTATGGGCATCGAACACCAGCCTGACCAACTACAGGCAGAACGGTGATTACAACCTTTCATTCCAGGGGGCTGTAGATGCCATGAAACAGGCATTCTTCAAGCGCTGGGAGTGGCTCGACCAGAACCTCCCCAACCTCTAAAATGATACAAAAGGGGACAGACCCCAATTGCACATTTTGCTATATAAATTAGGTGTTTTTGTGACAATTGAAAAAAGTTTGTTCTAAACACTAATTTTTTGCTCTAAAAGTGTTGCACATTCAAAATGTGTGCGTACATTTGCACCCAGAAACAACAAAAACAATGAAACAGATCAACTCATTCTTCTGGTGGTGGCAGCCCTTACAACTCAAATAAGTCGTAGGAGGTTGACGCCGTTATGTAAAATGAGACACAACATAAGGCCCTGCCGCAACTGCGACAGGGCCTTTAAATTTTATCAAGATTCTAAAAACAAAACAATTAATATTCACTCTAACACTAAACACTATTATGAAACAGAAAAAGTATTTGCTCCAGGAGAGCGAGATCCCCAAAGCATGGTTCAACATCCAGGCCATCATGCCCAACAAACCCCTGCCGTTCCTCCATCCCGGAACACGTCAGCCCTTGAAACCCGAAGACCTCTACCCCATCTTTGTAGAGGAGTGCGCCAACCAGGAACTAAACCAGAAAGACGAATGGATTGAGATACCCGATGAGATCCGTCAGCAGTACGCCTCATACCGTTGCACCCCGTTGGTTCGTGCATACGAGCTTGAGGAAGCACTTGGCACTCCCGCCCACATCTACTTCAAGAACGAGAGCGTATCGCCCGCCGGTTCACACAAGCTCAACTCAGCTCTGGCACAGGCCTACTACGCCAAGAAACAGGGCGTGACCAACCTTACCACCGAGACCGGTGCCGGCCAGTGGGGCGGTGCTCTCAGCTACGCAACTAAGAAATTCGGCATTGACTGCGCAGTATATATGGTAAAGGCCAGCTACAACCAGAAGCCTTACCGCCGCTCAATCATGCAGACATTCGGTGCTGCCATCACTCCTTCACCTTCCATGTCAACACGTGCGGGTAAGGACATCCTTACCGCCAATCCCAACGATCAGGGTTCACTGGGTTGCGCCATCTCCGAGGCTATAGAGCTGGCAGTTTCAACCCCCAACTGCAAGTACGCCCTTGGTTCAGTGCTCAACCATGTCTGCATGCATCAGACTGTCATCGGCCTTGAGGCTGAGAAGCAGATGGCTATGACAGGCGAGTATCCCGATATCGTTATCGCCTGCTTTGGTGGCGGTTCAAACTTCTGCGGACTGGCACTGCCGTTCATGCGCCACACCATCCAGGAGGGCAAGAAGACCCGTTACATAGCTGCCGAGCCCGCATCATGCCCCAAGCTCACCCGCGGTAAGTTTGAGTATGATTTCGGTGATGAAAGCGGTATGACTCCGCTGCTGCCCATGTACACCCTGGGCCACACCTTCAAGCCCGCCACCATCCACGCCGGCGGTCTGCGTTACCACGGTGCAGGTGTGGTTCTCAGCCAGCTTATGAAGGACGGTTTCATGGAGGCAGTCGATATCGAACAGAACGAGTCATTCAAGGCCGGCGTCCTCTTTGCCCAGACCGAAGGAATCATCCCCGCTCCGGAAAGCTGCCACGCCATAGCAGCCACCGTCCGCGAGGCCCTCAAGTGCAAGGAGACGGGTGAGCAGAAGACCATACTCTTTAACCTGTCAGGTCACGGTTTCGTCGACATGTCCGCCTACGACCAATACATATCGGGCGAGCTCCAGGACTTCCACGTCAGCGACGCCGACCTCGCCAAATACATGGCCAGTGCCGATGCTCTGAACAAATGATACAATTGGGGTCAGGCCCCTTTTGTACCATTTTGGAAAAATAGTACAAAAGGGGCCTGACCCCAATTGTATCATTTTCGCCACAGCGGCAGTTGGTTTTACCACAAATACGCATTTTGAGACCCTTCGGGACAGCCCGAAGGGTTATTTTTGCATTGTATCGCCCGAGGCCGGGTTGCCCGGCTAAGGCACAATGTAAAACAATCAATAGTTATAAAAATGTACGACATTTCATTTATCAAGAGATTTGAGACAACAGTAAAAAAACACTGGAACGACGCCGCACTCGACGATTACCGTCACAGCTCCGCCACATACGGTCAGCTGGCCGCACAGATTGAAGCCGATCAGCTGCTCTGGAAAGCTGCAGGCATTGAAAAAGGTGCCAAGATTGCACTCAACGCCAAGAGTTGTGCCGGCTGGATAAAGACCTTTATGGGTGTGATGACCGGCGGTTACGTTGGTGTCCAGTTGTTTGACGGATATACCCCCACCGATACCATGAGTCTGGTAAACCATTCTGACAGCGTGCTGCTCTATACCGAGAAGCGCCTGATGGAAAAGATGGACTTTGAACAGATGCCTAACCTGATTGGTGCCATCGATGTCCACACCGGTGAACTGTTGGCCAGCCGCGGCAATTTCGGCACTGTATATATGAACCGCGAGCAGCTGATGCAGCAGGCTCATCCCGCCGGTTTCCGTCTTGAGGACTTTGGCTATGATGACCGTGATGCCGATGAGATGTGCGCTATCAACTACACATCGGGCTCCACAGGCAATCCCAAGGGCGTGATGCTCACGGTACGCAACTTCAGCGTGAACGTTTATCTGATTCCGCGCCATTTCCCCTACCGTGAGGGAGAGACCTACCTGAGCGTGCTGCCGTTTGCACACATCTTCGGTATGATGTACGATGCCGTTGAGCCGCTCTGCCTGGGTATGCACCTGCACGTGCTGGGTCTGCCGCCCGTACCCTCATACCTCAAGCCCGCTCTGGCCGAAGTAAAGCCCAACGTCTTCTTTGCCGTTCCGCTCATACTGGTCAAGATGCTTGAGAATACCATCGGTGAGTTTGTAAGCAGCAAGAGCGGACGTCAGAAACTCTCCGACCACAAGAACAACCAGGACTACTGCAAGGCCCTGCGCACCATATTCATGTCGGGATTCGGTGAGAACATTGAACTCCTTGTGACCGGTGGTGCCGCAATGGCATTTGAGTTGGAGGACCTGATGGCCCAGAAGCTGGAGATCCCGTTTGTGACCGGTTACGGTATGACCGAGGCCTGCCCCACCATCTCCATCGGCCATAAAGGCAGCTACAAGATGAAGTCTGTGGGTGAGATTGTACCTGAGGGCATTGAGTGCCGCATCGATTCCGATGACCCCGAGCACATCCCGGGTGAGGTTATTATAAAAGGTGACTGCGTGTTTACCGGTTACTACAAGAACCCCGAGGCTACTGCCGAGGTTATTGATGCCGACGGCTGGTTCCACACAGGCGATATGGGCACCATGGATAAGGACCATACCGTATTCCTGGCCGGCCGATGCAAGAACATGCTGCTCTCTGCCAATGGTCAGAACATTTTCCCCGAGGAGATTGAGGTGGTACTGAACGCCCTGCCCTACGTTCAGGAGTCTATCATTGTGGACCGCAAGGGGCATCTCACAGCGCTTATAGTTCCCAACGTTGATGAGGTTGCTGCAAGCGGAATGGACAATGACGCCCTGAACGCAGTTATGGCCGGAAACATCACCAAGCTCAACCAGGAGATTCCCGCCTACTCTCACGTGGATGGTTTTGAACTCAAATTTGAGCCTTTTGTGAAGACTCCTAAAGGCAGCATCCGTAGGTTCATGTACAAGTAATTTTTAAGGAGTACCTTTGCGTCACTTTTATAAAGAACAGAAAAATGACAGAAAAAAAAGTAGTAATTACCGGCATGGGCGTTATAACATGCATCGGTAAGAATATAAGTGAGTTTAAGGACAGTCTGGAGAACGGCCGTTGCGGTATCAGCAAGATAGAGGGTCTGGACCGATTCGGAGAACTTACGGTCCATGTGGCCGGTCAGGTAAAGGATTTCAAGCCCACGGAACTGGGTATGGATCCGGGAAGTGTCCGTCGAAGCGACAGGTTCAGCCAGTTCGGTATCTGTGCCGCCATTCAGGCAATGGAGCAGAGCGGACTCAAGGCCGGCGATAACATTGAGCCGGGCCGTCTGGGCTGCTACGTAGGTTCAGGTATCGGTGGCATGCAGACTTTCATTGACCAGACCATCGTTATGAAGGAGGAAGGCGCCAAGCGCGTATCGCCCCTGTTCATCCCCGAGATGATAGGTAACCTGGGTGCCGGCAACATAGCCATCAAGTTCAACGCACAAGGTCCCTGCCTGCCGGTAGTATCGGCATGCGCCACCAGTACACATGCTGTAGGTGAGGCTTTCCGCGCCATCAAGTACGGTATGGCCGATGCAATCATCACCGGAGGCACCGAAGCCGCCGTCAACGAGCTTGCCATAGGAGGATTCGCCAATATGAAGGCCCTGACAACGGCCCAGGATCCTGAGGAGGCCTGCCTGCCTTTCGATGCCCGCCGCGGCGGATTCGTAATGGCCGAGGGTGCCGGAATCCTTATCCTTGAGGAGTATGAGCACGCTGTAAAGCGCGGAGCACACATAATTGCCGAGGTTTGCGGATACGGAAACACCTGCGATGCATATCACTACACCGCTCCCCGTCCCGACGGCACCACCACAGCCGCATCACTGAGCCAGGCTCTCACGGAGGCCGGTTACAAGAACGACGGCCTGCTGTACATAAACGCCCACGGCACCGGAACCCACATGAACGATGCCTGCGAGACCAAGGCCATCAAGATTGCTCTGGGCGAGGATCAGGCCCGCAAGGTTATGATAAGCTCCACCAAGTCAATGCACGGCCACATGCTGGGCGCTACAGGTGCCGTTGAGCTGATTGCATCGGCCATAGCCCTGGAGAGCGGCGTTCTGCCTCCCACCATCGGCTATAAGGAGCCCGATCCCGAGTGTGACCTGGATTATATCCCTAACACCGCACGTAAGGTTCAGGCTGAGTATGCAATGTCATGCTCGCTGGGATTCGGCGGTCATAATGCAACCGTAGTATTGCGTCGTTACAATGGATAAGGAAGGACTCATGCAGATTATGCCCCACAGGGACCCTATGCTCCTTGTGGACCGATCGGAACTTACTCCCGACGGTGTGGTATCGGAATACACCATCCCCGATGACCCCTACTTTACTCACGGACACTTTCCCGGCAACCCCATAGTGCCGGGAGTGATCCTGTGTGAGATTATGGCTCAAGGCAGCGTGCTGCTTTTCCAGGACAAGCTTAAAGACAAACTGGCGCTCTACGCCGGCATGGACAAGGTACGCTTCAAGCGCACCGTCCGCCCCGGTGACACCGTCACCGTCCGCTCCACCATGGGCAACTGCCGCGGCACCTTCCTCTCAGTGAACGCCACCGCCTACGTAAACGATGAACTCTGTGCCTCCGGTCAACTCAGTTTCATGCTTGTAGATAAAAAATAGTACAAAAGGGGTCTGACCCCAATTGTACTATTTTCAAAAACGATACAAAAGGGGTCTGACCCCAATTGTACTTATCTGAGCTCAATCTCAATGAAGAGATAATAACTGCTGCCTGAGCTGATTTCCTGCTGGAAGCCCTGGTCGTTCTTCTTCTCCTTTGAGTTGGCCAGCAGAGGCATCTCGTTCACGAAATCTCTCAGATGCATACGTCTCTTGGCAATACGAATCTTCTTGATCTTGGAAACCTGAATCTCCTGAGGATTCTCATAGATACCCTTGAAAAGCCACTCATTTGAGTTGTGCAGGTAATAATAGATCCTGTATGAACCCCATGAACCGCCATCGGTAGAGATGGGACCGTTTGACTTAAGGATGTAGCCCATGAAATCATCATTGTACATAGCCAGGTCATCGGTAGTCAAAGCCTCCGGGAATACGATTGTGGTATAGTTGTCATCAACTGTCAGCGTTGCCTTGTCGCCCTCCTGCAGAACAATGGCGTTCTTGTCAGTCTTAGGTTTTGCAGCACTGTTTGACGAACCGCATGAGGTGAGTGAAATGACGCCTGCCATAAGTGCCAGGACTGCCATTGAATAGAATTTGCTCTGTTTCATTTTATTATAAGTTTAAAGGTTAAAAGTCTTTCTTTTAAGATTCACGACCCAAAAGTAATAGTTTGATTCCATCATTACAATCACCCGGGCCGGAATCTTTCATTTTTTTACTCAGGAATGTAGATTGGACGTATGGGAGTACCGCGCCACTTGTTCTTGGGTGTGTCATGATCCAGCTTGTTGCTGCTGCTCATGTTGATGAGCTGCTGATAGGCCTGATCTGCCGATTTGCAGTCTGCCAGCCAGAAACGCGGTCCTATTGAGCCCGATACATATCCGCTCACCTTTGAGTTGCCGTCAACATAACCGTTGGCCGGGAAGAACAGCGTGTTACCGTTCCTGTTGCTGGTTGCCATTATTCCCGATACGCCATTGACCGTTGCCGTAGCGAACGAGCAGTTGGCTGCCAGTTCATCAAACTGTGCTATTGAAGGTATTCTCCAGCCTTCACCCAGAGCCTTGTAAGCGGCATCATCTTCTAAAGTAAGAAGAGCGCCGTCTGTTGTATATGTGCCGCTGATTGTACCGTCCTTGTTGTAGTTGCTCTGGACGTATCCGCTGCTGAAGCCGCTTTTCCAGGTTGCAGTGAGAGTCTCACCGTTCACGGTGCAACTGGTATAATAAGGCTCCAACTCACCCCAACCGTAATAATCGCCCAACACGGACTCATCAAGCGGAAGTCCGCCTATGGTCAGGTTTGACTTGGCCCACAGGATTCCGCTGGGCAGTCCCATATCCACCATCAGGTCCTTCAGGTCAGCAGCTGCAGCTGCAACTGTAACCTGGCACTTGCGGGCATGTCCGCTCTTGAAATCGAAACCCTGAAGAGTTCCGGAATACTTGCCGTAACTATCATAAGCTGTTACGGTTATCTCCTTTCCGGTAAGATCCACAGGTGCCAGATGGAACCAAACAGTCAGCTCACCTTCCACAGGTACGAAACCACTGCCGCTTGAACCAAGCTTAAGCGTATATGTATCGGCCTTTGATGTAGCTGTCATTACTGGCTCGTCATCAGTAGGATTGAAACTGTAACCCTTTGTGAACAGAGAATCGGCTGTGCTAAGCTCCACCTGCGTGAATTTGTTGCTCTTGCTCTCCTCGGGAACCGTTATGACCAGCTTGAGCAGGCTTCCGAAATGATGGAACTGGAAATGTGCTAGGTTACCCTCCTCTGGGGCTGTGGCCGATGAATACATAACGTCATTCGAGCTCAGGTGCGATGTATTATTATTGGCGCTCTGAGTCTGGCTTAATGAATACGTTCCGGTTACAAGATCCTGCTGTGCGGCAGCCTTATAAGGGAAATATGCATAATACTTGCGGTTGTAGAGCAGTCCCCACCCGCTTCCGCTGAAGGTTGCGGTCTGTGCGCCTCCGGTGGTTGTCTTGAACTGTACCTGCGATGCAGGCTCGTCGGGAACCAGTGTAGGCCATACGCCTATGGCGTCATTCTTGGCCCAACTGAACGTGCCGGTATTGCTGATGGTAGTCCTTGTATCCATCCCGAATATGAAATCATCTACATCGGCCTGTGCCAAAGTAATGCACTCTCCCTGGGTTTCGGGCTGAACCGGTTCCATATCCTTTGAGCAGGAGCTGACCATGAATGCTGCAGCGCCCAGAATTGAGAATATTATAGTCTTTTTCATATTGTCCAGTTTTAATCCGTTACTTAATGAGATACTTCTTTCCATCCTTTATGATGATTCCCTTGCCGGGCTCCTGAACCTGTACACCACGCATGTTGAACATGAGTCCTTCAGGAAGATCGCCATAGATTGATTTGACCGCGTTGGTTCCAGCCTCCTCAACCTGAGCCAAAAAGAAATTATCCAGACATACGTCATTGCCATCCTCACTCAGATGCGTGAACCAGGCCTGGAGGTATGAATAACCCTCACTATTAGTGAACACATAACGTATCTCGGTCCACTCACCGTCATATGAAGGATATTCCAGCTGCAGGATGGGCTCTGATGGAGCGCGTCTTGAAGCCCTGCCGGGAGCGGATTCCTCATCATCCCAGATAAAATCATCGCCCTCACCATCTGCCTTAGGCTTGATATAGGCCAGGCAGGTGACAAGATTGGGATTATTCTCAGTCTTTATGTTTGTAGAGTTCTTTACCCTGTAACCGAATACGTAGGTCTTGTTCCTGGATATTCTCCACTCGGTACGGATGGACTTTCCGCTGGCCTTATCGCCGTTGCCCTTGCACTGCAGATAGCAGTTGTCGCTGCCGTCATCATAGCTCTTGAGCTCAAAGAATGACTCTTCCAGAGGATTGCCGTTGGCCGATGTCCAGTTTGCAAGATAATTGCCATATTCAAACGAACCGTTCTTGATGAGGTTCTCACCTGTTACCTTATACAGATATTCGCCGTATGCGATGGTATCGGGCATTACTGACTCAACAAGAGGGATGGAGATGCTTACGGTCTTGGTGAAACCGTCCAGCTCTGCCGTTATCTTGGCGGTGCCGCCACCCTTTGCGGTGATAAGTCCGTCAGGGGATACGGTTGCCACGTGTTCATCGGATGATGTGAATGTGATTTTCTGATCCTGATTCTCCTGGCTGGGCTTGATGTCACACTCTAACTGGAATGTCTGGCCCTTGGTCATGTTCAGGGTTGTTGCATTTATGTCAAAGCAGTCTATCATGTATGTCATGAGCCACTTGAGGTCGGCCTCCGATACGGCTGTGCCGCTTACGCCTGTCTTGAGATGCCAATAGACCTTCTCCTGGATAGTCTCGCCGGGGAATGACTTTACCTTGTCCATCATACTGGCAAACTTGTAGCTGTCATTGTTGTCATTGGGGTCCAGCCTGCCCACATATGACCTCTGACGGATAAGACGCTCAGGATTGGGTCTGTCCCTCTCATTCTCGATACGGTCGGCGGAGAATGAGGTGAGTTCAAACTCCTTGCAGAGTGCATCCTCGCTCATTCCGCAGAGTGCGCCTACCAGGAATGCCACGGTACCTGTACGGTCGGCACCTACCGAGCAGTGCAGATATACGGGCTTGCCGGCTTTGAGCCACTCTATCAGCTTGTTTATGCCCTGGATGCTCTGGGGAGCATCGGCAAATGTGGCTATACGGCTTCTGTAAGCCTGGTTCACATTATAAATAGGATATGCGCTGCCCAGGAACGAGTAGCTCTGGTTGGCTGCGTTGCTTGCGTCTCGCATGTCAAGTTCAGCCCTGACACCTACCCTGAGAAGTTCCTTGATTCCGTCATCGGTTATGATCTTGGTTGTGCTTCCGTTCACGTTCAGTCTGGAACCGCGTATTATCTTGCCATATTTAAGCTTATAGCCCTTAAGGCCTGTCCAGCCGCCCATATCGCGCACATTGAATATATTGTCTATCTTGAGCATACGCAACTGTCCCGTGGTCTTGAAACGGCCCGACTCCACTACTACGGCATCACCGCCGGCATTACCGGTCTCAACCTTCCAGTAGTATAGTCTGCCCGGAATCAGGTTATAGACATCAACGGAATCAGTGCCTGCCGCGAGGGTCTTGACCAGAGCATCGGAATAATCGGCCTTTTCACTCACGTACAGGGTTCCTGAAGTCTCCAACGCACTTGTAAGCTTGATTGGCACCGGCAGAGGCTGGTCTTTTCTGTAACCGTCATACTTAAGATAATCACACGGATACGGATCGCAATAATCCATGATTCTGGAGTACGTGTAATCATTCGGGTCATACTGAACCTCCGTCAGATAACGGTGAGCAGCATCATTCTCCAGACAATACTCCGGAACCGATTGTGAAAAGACCTGCAATGAGAACAGGCCAACTGAAAACAGAATGTAGAGTTTACGCATAAGCATTAGTATATCTTTTTTACTAAATTGATGTAAAAATACTGCAAAGAATCTTTATTGCCAAAATATCCACCCACAAAAACACCTCTCCGCTCGCTCACGTTTTCCAAAGTGTCCCACATACACCCCTCTCACAAGCCTTGTAATGCCCGGCCCCGCCCGCTAACGCATCGGGAAGAGCTGGCGGTAGGCGGCGGCTTTGGATTGGAGGGACATCGGGTAGGCCCGGGAGGTGGAGGGCATTCTCCACCACTCTATCTGGCGGCCATCAATCGTGATACGGATTTGGGCGGAAGGTGCCGGCGGGGAGCTGATTCCTTGTACCGATGCGCGTCCATCGGACTCCAGAGTCTTGAGAATAGAGAGGAATTCGTCCGATGACTTGCCGCCGGTGGTTACGATGGTGCTGCAGCAGGGCATGGTTTGGAGCATATCTGCTATCGGAGCTGGCTTTATGATGAGCAGGAACTCGTCGCTGGCGTTGCCTTTGAGGCGACACACTTTTGAGGCGGTGTCAAAAAACGCCAGTCCCCTATCGGCACAGAATTGCGTAATCAGTTTTCTGTCAAAGCATTTGGCATTAGCAACCTCAAAGTGATGCGGGTCATCATAATGGACCAACCCCTGGATGCGCCAGAAATCGTTTATCCAGTTGGGGTAAAAGAAATGCATCGACCATCGGGTCATGGGCGGCGGGAAACTGCCCAGGAACAGGATTGTGGCGTTTGCGGGCAGGAACGGTATGAGCGGATGGTCCTCAATCACAATGCCGGACTGGGACATATCGACCCTGTCTCCGATAAACTTAACACCCTCGGTTTTCAGTATTGAGCGCTGGAGTTCCGGGCCTCCGAAACCATAGTTGGAGCCCATCTGTCCGCTGGACGTAACCACCCTGTGGCAGGGCGTTTTCTGGGAATCAGTATTGGTGTGTAAGGCATTACCCACGGCACGGGCGGCACCCTCGGAATAGCCGGCCATCTGTGCCACCTGCCCGTAAGAAGCCACTCTCCCCTTTGGGATCATGGCTACCGCTTTGAATACCGCTTCCCTGAATGTGTCCAATTATGTCAGTTTGATTCGGCTGCCAGGCGGAAGAGCGCCGGAGTAAGGTGGCAGTAGCCGGTGGGATTCTTGTCAAGGTAATCCTGGTGGTACTCCTCGGCCCGGTAAAAGTTCTTTAGGGGCAACAACTCCACTGCCAGTTTCTGACCGGACCCAAGTGCCTGCTCCTGCTCTTTGAAGACCTTCTGCAAGAGTTCAACAGTTGCCGCATCAGTATCGGGAGCGTAGTAAACGCCTGTGCGATAGCGCGTTCCCTCATCCTCACCCTGCTTGTTGAGACTGGTGGGGTCGATGGCCTTGAAATAGATCCGGGTCAGCTTATCAACGGTAATAACATGCGGATCATAGGTCACGTGAACGCACTCGGCATAGCCGGTGGTATCTGTATAGACCTCCTTGTAGGTGGGATTCGGGGTATTCCCGTTGGCAAACCCCACCTCGGTGCTTATCACGCCGCGGATGAGTTTGAGGTATTTCTCCGCCCCCCAAAAGCAGCCGGCTGCAAAATAAATTTCCTTACACATGTGTATCAAAATGTTTGCCAAAGTGTTACTTGGAGCCGATCCAGGTGAGGCGACGCCACAGGCCTTCCAGGGGACCGCGTTCGTGCTTGCGGGACCACATCTTAAGCAGCCAGTACTGGAATACTATCATTCCGATGCCCACCAGTGCGGACCAAGTGGTGCCTAAGGTGTTGTACATGCTAAGGCCCCACTCGTAGAAGATGAAACTACCCAAAACTGACTGCAGCAGGTAGTTGGTAAGGCTCATGCGGCCAAAGAACCCGAGTTTTCCGAACACTCTCTTGAACCCGTCAAACCTGTACCACAGCAGCACTGCAACAGAAAGTATAAGCATCAGAATGGCCAGATTCCAAATGGGGCGAATCAGATCGTCGTACTTTCCGAATTCCGTAAATGCACCACCGATTACCAGTACGGCCGATACCACCAGCAGTACACGCCAAATCTTGAGGTTGCCGCCCTCGTTATAGAACAGTCTTAAGCGGCCAAACAGAAGCCCCAGATAGAACAGGCCCAGCGTCTGGGTGATGCGTCCGTGGGTCCAGAACCAGCCCAGTGTGGTGGTGATGCCGTATCGGAGGTTGGTTGCGGCCGAATGCCAGAAGGTATCGTGCCCCTGCATGAGTTTCATGTAGCCCATGCCCACCCATCGGGAATCAGGGTGCCAACCGGTAAGATGAGAGTAAATCTCCAGCGGCTGGGCAAGCAGGAATATGGTTATGGCCCACAGCCAACCGTTGCTCAGGTATCCGGCTGGGATAAGCAGCAGTCCCAGAATAGCATACGTAATCAGGATATCGCCGTCATAGAAGCAGACGTTGAGCACGCCAAACAGGAACAGCAGCACCATTCGCCAGGCAAAACGGAGTGAGAAATCCTTGCCCTTCTGCTCCTGGTTATCGCGCATGATAAAGAAACTCAGGCCAAAAAGTATGGCAAAAATTCCGTACATCTTGCCCGAAAGCAATGCCTGCAACACGTTGAAAACCGTTCCGTCACACGGCAGAGTGTATTTGATCTCGCGTGCGAAAGTATTGAAATGCTCCACCGAATGGAACAGAATGATGCCCGCCACAGCCAGCCCTCGCAGGGCATCGGCCACCTCTATGCGGCTGTTCTTGAGTCCTTGAGTCTTGTACATATCCGGTTGTTTTTCCAAAGGTAGCGAAAAAAAATAAAAACCGCGCACTGGGGACTATCCCTAATGCGCGGTTTTTATCAATCTATGTCAGGTTACTTGACTTCCTCAAAATCAGCATCCTGAACATTGTCCGATGAACTGCCGGTGTTGCTCTGAGAGCCACCGCCCTGAGGACCGCTCTGTGCACTGCCGTTGAATCCGCCACCGGGCTGGCCCTGAGCGCCGCTCTGCTGATACATCTGGGCGCTGGCTGCCTGGAATGCGGTATTGAGTTCTGCCATAGCCTTGTCAATTGCGGCCAGATCCTGAGCCTTGTGAGCATCCTTAAGGGCGTTGAGTGCACTCTCGATAGGAGCCTTCTTGTCGGCGGGGATCTTGTCGCCCAGATCCTGCAGCTGCTGCTCAGTCTGGAAAATCATTGAGTCGGCCTGGTTGAGCTTGTCAACTTTCTCACGCTCCTTCTTATCGGCATCGGCGTTTGCCTCGGCCTCAGCCTTCATGCGCTCAATCTCCTCCTTGCTCAGACCGGAGCTTGCCTCAATACGGATTGCCTGCTCCTTGCCCGTAGCCTTATCCTTGGCCGATACCTTAAGGATACCGTTTGCATCGATATCGAATGTAACCTCAATCTGAGGTACGCCACGACGTGCGGGTGCGATGCCCTCCAGGTTGAACTGGCCGATGGATTTGTTCTGTGAAGCCATGGGGCGTTCGCCCTGCAGCACATGTATCGTTACGGCTGTCTGGTTATCGGCAGCTGTTGAGAAAATTTCACTCTTCTTACACGGGATTGTGGTGTTGGCATCGATCAGCTTGGTCATTACGCCGCCCATGGTCTCGATACCCATTGTAAGAGGTGTCACATCCAAAAGTACGATGTCACCTACACCGCCCTCCTTGTTCAGGATAGCACCCTGGATTGAAGCACCTACTGCAACAACCTCATCGGGATTAACGCCCTTAGAAGGCACTTTTCCGAAGAAATCCTCAACCAGCTTCTGCACAGCAGGGATACGGCTTGAACCGCCTACCAGGATTACTTCATCGATATCGGCGTTGGTAAGACCGGCATCCTGCATAGCCTTGCGGCAGGGCTCCAGGCAAGCCTGGATCAGGCCGTTTGCCAGCTGCTCAAACTTGGCACGTGTAAGAGTTTTTACAAGGTGACGCGGTACACCTGCTACCGGCATGATGTACGGCAGGTTAATCTCTGTGCTGGTTGATGATGACAGCTCAATCTTAGCCTTCTCGGCAGCCTCCTTAAGACGCTGAAGTGCCATAGGATCGGCAGTAAGGTCTGCACCCTCATCCTTCTTGAACTCCTCAACCAGCCAGTTGATGATTACCTGGTCAAAGTCATCGCCGCCCAGGTGGGTATCACCGTTGGTGGCAAGCACCTCGAATACGCCGCCGCCAAACTCCAGGATGGAGATATCGAAAGTACCGCCACCCAGGTCGAATACGGCAATTTTCATATCCTTGTTAGCCTTGTCAACACCGTATGCCAAAGCGGCAGCGGTAGGCTCGTTCACGATACGCTTTACATCCAGACCGGCAATCTGACCGGCCGCCTTGGTGGCCTGACGCTGTGAGTCGCTGAAGTATGCAGGCACTGTGATGACAGCCTCTGTAACCTCCTGGCCCAGATAATCCTCGGCTGTCTTCTTCATTTTCTGAAGAATCATGGCGCTGATCTCCTGAGCTGTATAAAGACGTCCGTCAATATCCACACGCGGCATGTTGTTGTCGCCCCTTACTACTTTATAAGGTACGCGGGCAATCTCCTTCTGCACCTGATCCCAGTTCTCACCCATAAAACGCTTGATTGAGAACACGGTACGCTGCGGATTCGTGATAGCCTGACGCTTAGCCGGATCACCAATCTTACGCTCACCGCCGTCCACGAATGCCACGATTGAAGGAGTTGTACGCTTACCCTCACTGTTGGCAATCACGACAGGCTCGTTACCCTCAAAAACTGAAACGCACGAGTTAGTGGTTCCAAGGTCAATTCCAATAATCTTTCCCATAGTTGTATGTTTTTATTTGTTTATACTCAAATTTTGACACACAACATTGTACAAATCCAATGCCAGAGCGGTTTCGGCCCTCTGTCACTGACAAGTGTGACGTTTTGTCACAAAGGCGCACCCAGGGGCACAAAGGGGACGGTTCTTTTTGTGCCCCTGTAAATATACACCAAAAGTTCTCTTAGAAAGAGGGGCACAAAAAGAACCGTCCCCAATGTGCCCCTACTGCATTGTGAGGCTGATGCGCTGGCGGGCTAGATCTACATCAAGGACCTTGACCATGATTTGTTGGCCTAGGGATACTACTTGGGTGGGGTCTTTGATGTATTTGCCGGGAGACAGTTGGGAGATGTGAATCAGGCCTTTAACGTGGACTCCGATGTCAACGAATGCGCCAAAGTTGGTGATGTTGTTCACTATTCCTGGCAGTTCCATTCCGGGCTTGACATCCTCTATTGTGTGGACCTCGTTTGAGAACTCAAACTTGCGCAACGGGCCGCGCGGGTCACGGCCGGGCTTTTCAAGTTCCTGCATAATATCGGTCAGGGTGGGTATGCCAACCTTGTCGGTAACGTATCGGTTTATGTCTATTTTGGCACGGAGTTCAGGCTGCTTCATCAGTTCCTGAACTGTGCAGCCCAGGTCACGGGCCATCTTATCGACAATTGTATAGCTCTCAGGGTGTACTGCCGAGTTGTCCAGTGGCTGGTCGCTGCCAGGCACCCGCAGGAATCCTGCCGCCTGCTCAAAAGCCTTTGCTCCCAGGCGCGGCACCTTCATCAACTCCTTGCGTGAACTGAATGGGCCGTTCTCCGTACGGTAATCGACTATGTTCTGCGCCAGTTGCGGCCCCAGTCCGCTTATGTAGGTGAGCAGGTGGGTGCTGGCAGTATTCAGGTTCACTCCCACGCGGTTCACGCAGCTTATCACGGTCTGGTCAAGCGAGTGTTTCAGCTCGGTCTGGTTCACATCCTTCTGATACTGACCCACGCCTATTGATGAGGGGTCGATCTTGACCAGCTCGGCAAGCGGATCCATCAGGCGGCGGCCTATTGAAACCGCTCCGCGAACCGTCACGTCATAATCCGGAAACTCGTCACGCGCTGTCTTTGAAGCGGAGTAAATTGACGCGCCGTCCTCGTTCACACTGAAAATCTGAACGCCTTTAGGCAGCCGCAGTTTCTCAACAAACTCCTTGGTTTCACGTCCTGCTGTTCCGTTGCCGATGGCTATCGCTTCTATCTTGTATTGCTCTACCAAAGTCTGAATTTTTGCCGCCGCCTGACGTGCTTCATTGTGTGGCGGATGAGGAAAAATAGCCTCATTATGCAGCAGTGTTCCCTGTGCATCCAGACATACCACCTTACAGCCTGTACGGAAGCCCGGATCTATGCCCAAAACGGCCTTCTGACCTAATGGAGAAGCCATTAACAGCTGCTCCAGGTTCTTTGCGAATATCCTTATAGCCTCCGTGTCAGCTTGGTTCTTCGCATATGCTGCAAACTCATTTTCAATCGAAGGCTGGAGCAGTCTGTAGTATGAATCCTGCACCGCCTCATCAACCAGTTCCGATGCCTCCGACTTGCCTCGGACATAACGGTGTGAAAGTGCATCGGCAGTCTTTTCATCATCAATTTCTATCGATACGCGCAGCATTCCCTCCGCCTCGCCGCGTCGCATGGCAAGCAGCCGGTGCGATGCGCATCGGTTCAGCGGTTCATTGAAATCAAACCAGTCGCGGTACTTCTGGGCCTCGGCCTCCTTGCCGCGTACCAGCTTGCTGTAAATGCGTGCGGTACGGCGGTATCCGCTTCGCACCAGGTTGCGTGCGCTCTCATCAAGCGATACCTGCTCGGCTATGATGTCCATTGCACCCTGCAGGGCATCGTCAACGCTCTCTACACCTTTGTCTTTATCTACGTATTTGCCAGCCTCGCGCTCCAGCGGAACGTAGGGATTCTGTTTCATCACGAACTCCGCCAGGGGTTCCAGACCTTTCTCGCGGGCGGCATCGGCACGTGTTTTGCGGTGCGGCTTGTAGGGGGCATAGATGTCCTCAAGTTCCACCGAATCCCAGCAATGTTCAATGCGTTCACGCAAATCGGGAGTAAGTTTGTCCTGGCTCTCTATGGTGCTCAGTATGGTCTCCTTACGTTTAGCAAGTGTTTCCAGACGTTCCAACGCATCGCTCACCTGGGTGACCTGTACCTCGTCCATGCCGCCGGTTGATTCCTTACGGTATCGGCTTATAAAAGGTATCGTGGCGCCGTTTTCAAGCAGTTTCAGGGTGTTTTCCACCTGATGCTCGCGCAATCCGGTCTCCTTTACTATTATGGATATGTATTCCGCATTCATGATGAATCTGATTTCTTGTTCCGCAAAAATAACAAATTAAGAAAAGCTGTCTGTGCCTGTTAATAAAAAAGGACACAAAAAGAACCGTCCCCTTTGTGTTTTTTCTATCTTTGCCTTTGGAGTCCCGGATGGGGCTCTGCTCTGAAGAGGTTGATACCTTGGAGAACACTCTTCGGGTGATTTGATAACTTAATTACAGTCATAATTATGGCAAAAAAAGAGATTGAAGGTGCGTCAGGCCTTCAGAATGCGGGCTTGAGTGAGAAACTCAAGGCTTTGCAGGCAGCAACTGACAAGATTGAGAAGAGCTTCGGAAAGGGCTCAATCATGAAACTTGGTGATGAGAACATTGAGAATGTTGATGTCATCTCTACCGGTTCAATAGGCCTTAACGCCGCTCTTGGCGTGGGCGGTTATCCGCGTGGCAGGATAATTGAGATTTACGGTCCCGAATCATCCGGTAAGACAACGCTTGCCATTCATGCCATTGCCGAGGCCCAGAAAGCCGGCGGCATTGCCGCGTTCATCGATGCAGAGCATGCGTTTGACCGATTCTACGCCTCAAAGCTGGGCGTGGATATCGATAACCTGTGGATTTCACAGCCCGATAACGGCGAGCAGGCACTTGAGATTGCCGAGCAGCTTATCCGCTCCAGCGCCATCGATATCATCGTGATTGACAGCGTGGCAGCCCTTACTCCCAAGGCCGAGATTGAGGGCGATATGGGTGACAACAAGGTTGGTCTGCAGGCTCGACTCATGAGCCAGGCCCTGCGCAAGCTTACATCGACCATTAATAAGACAAATACTACCTGCATCTTTATCAACCAGTTACGTGAAAAGATTGGCGTCATGTTCGGTAATCCCGAGACCACCACAGGCGGTAACGCGCTCAAGTTCTACGCATCGGTACGTCTGGATATTCGCCGCGTGACATCACTTAAGGACGGTGATGAGGTGGTGGGCAACCAGGTTCGCGTCAAGGTGGTAAAGAATAAGGTGGCGCCTCCTTTCCGTAAGGCTGAGTTCGATATCATGTTCGGTGAGGGTATCTCCAAATCGGGCGAGATTGTTGACCTGGGCGTTGAGTACGGCATCATCAAGAAGAGCGGATCATGGTTCAGCTACGGCGATACCCGTCTGGCACAGGGCCGCGATGCCGCCAAGCAGGTGATGCAGGACAATCCTGAGCTTGCCGATGAGCTGGAGCAGAAGATCATGGCTGCAATCCTGGGCAACCCCCAAGCTCCCGAGCCCGAGGAAGACTCCGAAATGATGAATGATTAAAAGGGGCACAGGGGCACAAAGGGGACGGTTCTTTTTGTGCCCCTCCTTTTATCGGTAATTTTAACGTTAAGCTTAAATTAGAGGTGGTTCCGCATGTGTCTAGGGCACAAAAAGAACCTTCCCCTTTATGCTCTTGTGTGCATTTTTTGTAACTTGCGAATCGAATTTGAAAAACAGATATAATCTTATGCCTAGGCAATCTAGAATTACCAGTCAGTCAGGTTTATACCATGTTATGCTCAGAGGTATAAACAAGCAGGACATTTTTGAGTGTAAAGACGATTATTGGAAGTTTATCAAACTGATGAATCATATGTGTCATCCTCTTGATGAAACCGATCGTCCAGTTCCTCCCCATTGTTGCTTATACGCCTATTGTCTCATGCCGAATCATGTACACTTGCTGATTAAGGATTATGATGGAAGCTTGGCAGAATTAATTAAAAGCCTGGCAATTCCATATGCACATTATTACAACAAGAAATATGAAAGGATAGGTCACTTTTTTCAGGACAGGTTCAAAAGTGAACCGGTTAATGACTGGGAGTATTTTGTAACATTGCTCCGATACATCCATCAGAACCCTGTGGCTGCTAATTTGGTATCGGACGTTAACGATTACACATGGAGTAGCTGGCGTGAATACGTAAATCCAAAAGGATGTTCCATACCCGTTTGTGCAACTCAATCGGTTCTTACTAAACTACCGATTGATGAACTGAAGGCTCTTGTTGCCGATCCTTTACCCAAAGCGCAGAAAATCCTTGAAATAAACAATGCAAATACCCGTATTGATGATGATATGGTGCTTAATTTTATTATTTCACTTTGTGGACCTGATTATTTAGAAGCCATTCAAAAATTTAAGTTGAATGAAAGAAGGGAATTAATTCGACAGATTTTAGAATTCGGAGCCAGTATCAGACAGATATCACGACTAACGGGTCTAAGTGTCAAAGCAATTCGACTTGCTCAGGACAGCGAGTGAGGTGCAGCACAAAGGGCACAAAAGGGACGGTTCTTTTTGTGCCCCTCCCTCATCGCTGTTGAAGATGCAAAACACAGGGGCACAAAAAGAACCGTCCCCTTTGTGCCCCTCCCTCATCGCTTTTGATTATTTTTGCAGTATGAGCAGTAGGCTTCTGAGATACGATATGGGGGCAGGTGTGAAGGCGTTCAGTACGGAGCGGGACGCCGAGTTGCCTTACTATGTGGTGCAGCCGCATCAGGTGCATGGATGTGTGATTCGGGAAGTTACTGATCCGATGACTACGCGCGCTGAGCTGGAGGGGGTGGATGCTCTTGTCACCAATGTGCCGGGTGTGGCTATTTCGGTCCGTACGGCCGATTGTATTCCTGTTTTACTTTATGATCCTGTGCATAAAGCTGTGGCTGCAGTTCATGACGGCTGGCGGGGCACGGTTCAGCACCTTAGCCAAAAGGTAATTGCTGAAATGCACTTCAGATATAGCTCGGAACCCGCTGTTCTTAAGGCAGTTATCGGACCGGGTATCGGGCCGGACAGTTTTCAGGTTGGTCAGGAGGTGGCCGATGCTTTCCGTGAGGCAGGATTCCCAATGGAACAGATTTTGCAGGATTGTGGGCCTAAGCGTCCAACAGATCAGAACCCGATGAACGGCGGACTTCATATTGATCTATGGGAAGCAAATCGCTGGCTGTTGGAGCAGGCGGGCGTAAAACCTGCAAACATTCATGTGGCCGGGATCTGTACCTATTGTAATAATGACCGCTTTTTCTCCGCCCGCCGTGAGGGTACAAAATGTGGACGGATAATCAATGTGATAAAGTTAGAAGAATAGAGCTAATGGGGACGGTTCTTGGACAAGCCAAGCGGCAGAGCCGAGCGCCGTTTGGCTTGTCCAAGAACCGTCCCCAATGGCTCTATTTCTCGCAGTCGCAGCCAATCATCTTCCAGAGGCCGGCTGCAAGTGCACCGCCGCACAGAGGAGCTACTATGAATATCCAGAGCTGGCTCAGGGCAGCACCACCTGCAAAGATGGCGGGACCTATTGAACGGGCCGGGTTGACCGATGTGCCTGTATATCGGATGCAGACCAGGTGAACCAGAACCAGTGACAGACCAATTGCCAGACCGGCAAAGTTGCCTGCGCCCTTCTTGGCATCGGTAGTACCCAGAACAACAAGTACAAATACGCAGGTGAATACCAACTCGGCAATAAAGCCTACGCCTGTGCTAATGCCCTCCTGGCATGCGTTCTCACCAAGTCCGCCCGGGGTGATGGCGAATAGGATTGCAGCACCGATGATAGCACCGATAACTTGGAAAATCATGTACATTATGGCATCCTTGCCGCTCATACGGCCTGAGAGCCAAACGCCCAGTGTGATTGCTGGATTGATGTGGCAGCCCGAAATGCCGCCAATGGCATATGCCATTGCTACAACGGCAAGACCAAATGCAAGAGCAGTTCCAACTACGCCGGGAACGCCTACGCCGGCAGGTGTGCAACCCAGGCTGACGGCTGCGCCGCAACCCATGAGAACCAGAACCATAGTTCCGATCATCTCTGCTAAGTACTTTTTCATAAATATCGTTTTAGTTAGTTAATAGGTTAATCTTGCGCTAAGATACACTTTTTTTACAAAGGGCACAAAGGGGACGGTTCTTTTTGTGCCCCTAATTATTGCTGCTATAGATACAAAACACAGGGGCACAAAAAGAACCGTCCCCTTTGTGCCCCTGTGAGCGAATCAAAAAAAATAAAAAATATAGTCAGAGTTGTATTTCGTTACCAACCTTGCGGGCGCGGTTTGGATGATCCAAATCCATACCGGTTGCGATACCAATCTCAACCAGAACATTCCAGCCGGCGCACAGATATACGTACGGGTTGAAATCACCTGCAGCAGGAGTCTTGATTGTGGGGAACGGAGTGTCGTGATCGGCAATAGCAACGACCTTGACGCCGGCACCCTTGATGAGGCAGTCCTGAATCTTCTGATACTCATCGGCAATAGGATCAACCCAGAAGATGATGTCACCCTCCTTCATTACCTCCTCAATTCCGTGCAGAGCATATGTGCCCTCCAGGAAATCGGACTTACGGCGGGTAATCTCATTGGTCTTGAGCGTAAGCTCCTCGGCAACACCGTCATTGTAACCTGCAAAGTAGATGGTCTCGGCCTTTTTGACCCAGTCAACAATCTCAGCGGGAACCTTCAATGTAAGAGCCTTCTCAATCTGTGCGGGCAGAGCAGCCAGACCGGCCTTTACATCCTTACCTGCGATGTTCCAAAGAACTGACTCGTAATAGAGAGCCTGCTCAACAACGCTCTTGGTAGCGGCAACAGCCTGCTCCCAACCGCAGTTGAGTACGTGTGTATTGGCGCAGAAAGTAGAAAGGATTGTGCCCTCATTGGCAGTAAGTCCGAAACGCAGGGGATTGCCCTCTTCCATCAGTTTCTTGGCCAGCAGAGTAACCTCCTTGGTACGGCCTGAGTTAGAAGCCAGGAATACGGCGAATGAGCTGAGGTCATACTCACGTGACTGCCATGAGCCATCGGTCTGGGCGTTCAGGTCCAGTCCCCAACGCTTGGTCTTGCGCAGAGCGTTCTTGGCGGGGAAGATACGGCTTGAACCCTCACCGGTAAAATATGCCTTGCCGGCCTTCTTTACCTGGGCGGCAATCTGCTTGGTGCAAGCGGGATCAAACTTCTTGACTGTCTCTACTGTGTCCATCATCTCCTGTACGAGTGCGTACTGGGAGTACTTTTTGTCTGTAAGATTCATATTATAAAGGTTTAAAAATAATATCAAACATGAAATTGGTACAATTGGGGTCAGACCCCTTTTGTACTATTTTTCCAAAATGATACAAAAGGGGTCTGACCCCAATTGTATCATTTTTGAAGCAGGCGCTTGCGGATGCTCTGGACACGCTCCGTGAACTCCTTGAGCTCCTTGCGCTGGTTAAGGATGAAGCTGTTCTCATCCAGCTTGCCCCATGCGGCCAGCATTTCGTCCTCATTCATGAAGGTAGCCTGACGGAACTTGTTCTCATAGTCCTTCTTGCGGGTTGCATATACCTGATCGAAGATATAGTTCTGGATATCAATGCCCTTGTTGAGCACGTTAGCCCATTCTTCGGCTGTAATGGTATCTGTACCAAGCACGTGCTTAAGCGACATGTATGCATGACGCAGCTTGTCTATAGGATACTTCTTCCAGATTTCAGTGTAACGGTGGTGTATCTCCTTCCACGAGTTGAGCGTGCCGTCCTTGATATCGGAACGGAGCTGATCCACATCCTCCATGGACATAAGCTGACCGCCCAGGTTGAACCAAACGCGGGCACGGTCGCCGTCAAACATATTGCTGATATCCTGGAATGTCTTGTCTTCATTCTCTTCCAAATAAGAGACAATGTTCCTGACAGCATAGTAAGTAAGCATTTCACCGTAAGCGTGGTATGCCTTGTACGGGTGCAGGATTACAACCTTGCGCTTTGATTTCTCCATGTTTTCGCCAAGTACCTCCAGATCGGCAATTTTTTCCGGATCACCGTTCAGCAGAGCACGGCCCATCTCCATAAGAGCTTCATCAGTCATTCCCTCCAGGCTCTTGCCCTCCTTGCGGAGCCATGCCTTGGCAGTCCACTTGTCAAGCAGCTTACGGGCCTCGATGGCCTCTTCCATCGAATCCGGTGCGTATGCATCGAACTCAATGTTCTGCACCTTGAACACGCGGGTGTCACGTGTGGCATACTTCCAGTTGTTACGGGCCATGGCAAACATGTTGTGCATCCATGAGAATGCCGGCATTACGTGAAGCTCGCCGTGAACCTCATCATTGCTGATGAGCGCGAACGGGAACGGGTTGATCATCTCGGCGGGATAAGCGCCCTTGGCCAGCATAGTGAACGATGCAAACTTGCAAGAGTGCTTGACGCTCACACACAGACCCGGCCAGAATCCGCGTCCTGCCTCAATCTCGTTGTCATTTGTACGGGAATTGTGGTTTGATCCGATGGTTGCGCCGGCAGCCAGGTTGGACTGTCCCTTTACCACGCTGGCAATCAGGAACGAGTTGTTGTGATGCTGCTCATGTGCCGGGAAAATAAGGTTATGTAGCACCTCACAACATGATATTGTAGAGTTGTCACCCATGAATGAGTTCATCAGTCGGGCTCCGTATTTCAGGTTGGAATGGCTGCCCAGCACAAAACGAACGGCAATCACCGAATAGAACAGACGGCATCCGTATCCTATGATTCCGTTTACCAGCACCACGTTCTCGCCTATCTGTGTAGGCTCTTTCTCCGATGAGTTGATGGTGATGTTCTTAAGCTTGCTGGCGCCCTTTATGTAGCAGCAGTTACCTATCTTGACGTCCTTTATGATCCAGCAGTTCTTGATTACATTGCCGTATCCTATTGTGCCGTAGAATCCGCGGCGGTTGTCAAAGCTGTTCTGCGTTATGGCCTTGAGACGGTCCTGCAGACGGCGGTCGTTTATGAACTTGGCCCACAGATATGCATCGGCGGCTATCATGCCGTCAAACGGGAGCACCTTGCGGCATCCGGTCTCATTCATGAGCTCCAGCCATACGCGGACATCCTCATCCTCTCCCTCCTTTACAATACCGTTTCCGAACTTGGCATGGTCTGTGCAGGACATCTCCTGTATATTGAACAGCATGCAACGGTCACCTATTATATAATGGGACAGGTAATGCACGTTATGGATTGCGCAGTCATCACCTATATCGCAAGAGTGGATTGAGCTGTTGGTGATACCGCACGAGAGCCTCAGGTCGTGATACTGAAGTCCGTTTGATGTAACACGTCCGATGCGTACGAATCCGTAGAACTTGTTGTTCTTGATCATCATGGGGTCAAACTCATCGGTCACCAGGATGTTATCCCAGCTCATTGCCGTGTTGTCATTCTTGACAAGGGTCTCAATCTCGAAACTGGTCAGATGACGCCATCCGCCCTTGGGTGCGCACACCTGGGTGTTACGGAGATAATACTTGTTCTGACCTGCGGGGATATACTTGGGATCAAGGAAGCTGTTGTAAAGCTGATCCGCTGAAAGTACTGTAACTTTTTCCATTTTGTCCTTTTGTGGAATTGCGGATGCAAAGTTATTGTATAATTTTTAATTTACCAAGAAAAAACTCATATAAAATATTATTTTATATGAAGTGCGGATTAGGGGCACAAAGGGGACGGTTCTTTTTGTGCCCCTTGATAATATTCCAAGATGCACAGAACTTTTGGGGTATCAGTATCGGAAACCATCGCCACCCTCGGCGTGTTAGAGGGAGGGGCCCGCAGCACAATAAGACGCCCCAGAAGATAGGAACTTGTTCATATCTTTCGGGGTGACTTGTTGGGATGTGGGAGGGATAGGGCCGCAAGGCCCGTAGTTTCCGATACTGATACCCTAAAAGTTCTCTTGGAAAAAGGGGCACAAAAAGAACCGTCCCCTTTGTGCCCCTCCCCTTATTCGGCTTTTTCCTCTTCTTCGGGCTTGGGCTCGGAGAAATCATTTTGGCCATACTTGACCAAGAGGTCGTACCAGCCGGCTATTTTCTTTATGTGGCTGGGATATACGCGGTCGCGGTCAAAATCGGGAACGATTCCGGCAAAAAATTTGAGCAGGTCTGCGTTCGAAGCCTTGCGCCAGTCAAACTCAATCTCCTTCTTGCCGTACTTCTGCTCAATGGCCAGGAACACCTCGCGCAGAGGCATCTCCTTCTCATCGGTAAAGATGGATATGTCACCAAGTGAAACCACCTTGTCGGTGCCCTGTATGGGGAAACGTTTCTTGGTCTCGTCAATATTCTCAACAATAAGGGCTCCGCGTCCGCGGGTGAGCAGTTTGTACAGGCTGGGTTTGCCCGAAACAGTCAAAATCTCGTTCAGCATAATAGTGTCTTATTTATTAAAAGTTTTCTTACATTTATCTATAAGCGCATCAATCTGGGGTTCCAGAGGCTGCACATTGTCATTCACAATAACAAAGTCCGAAAGGCTGCACTTTTCCGCCTGATCCATCTGACTCTCAATCCTGGCCATGACAGCCTCCCGTGTAGAGTCGTCACGCACAATGCAACGCTGTATGCGGAGTTCCAGGGGAGCATCAACACAGACCTTAAAATCTACCTCCCCGTCAAATCCGGATTCAAACAGGATAGCCGATTCAAGTATGCAGAATTCCTTACTTTCCATACCAGTTGCCCATGCTCTGAAATCCTCCTTTACACGTGGATGGATAATGGCATTGACCTTAGCCATATTATCGGGATTGCCGAAGATGAACCGGGCCAGCACTTCCTTCTGCATGATGCCGCATCCGCACGGGCAATACAGCGACGGACCTACCAGGCGTGTAAGTTCCAGTTTAAGTACCGGATCAGTAGCCGTCAGCAACTTGGCCCTGTAATCCGAATCATAGACCGGAATGCCGCGCAGCTTCATCTTGTCTGCCACGTAGCTCTTTCCGCATCCTATTCCGCCTGTCAATCCAATCGTGACCATAAATCAGAAAAATACGCTCTCCATAAGGAAATCAACCGTGCGTGTCTGCAGACGCACATTGCGCACGTTGGCCGGCTGAGAATAAATGTGCAGCGGAGCCTTGGAGACATCACGATCTGCTATATCATTGTAATCCACCACTATACGGAAATCCTGCGGCCCTACCCTGTCATACTCCGACATCTTGACCCACACGGTAACGACCGCCTTGGACGGGAATGACTTAAGCGTAAGGTAATCAGGAAAGTTAACACCCAGAATAGGAACTTCAATGCTCTTTTCCGTATATTGCTGGGCTATGACCGTCATCCTGACATTATCAGTACTGAAAAGGACATCCGCAACAGGTTTGAGAGCCACTGTCTTGACAACGGTATCCGATGACAGGGTTATGGTTCCGGCATCTACAACGATGCTATGCGAAAGCGTATCGGAAAGCAGTATCCAAGCCTGTACGCTGTCGGGGCTGAACTCTATCCGCTCCAGAAAGAACTGGTCCTGGCTCTCGGTGGAGCCGTCAAACTCTACGGGGAGCATCACGGTACGCTGTCGGGCATACTGATATGTCAGTGAATCCGGCTCGACGGATCGTACAGTCACTGATGACGGTATCACGGCCGATATGGAATCCCTGAGCCATTGGGTGGAGAGCGCTGCGTGTCCCTGGTTCATCAGGAAAGTACTGCCGTCTATCATGAGTGTGTGACGCGCTCCTACCCTGCCCGATTTGCGCAGAGCCGCCCCCTTGCCGCTCAACGAGACCGAAATCTGGCCTACGGGTGGAGATGTCACCCTGATGTCATCGGGAATACCGGTAAGCTGCACCGGCATTTTCATTACCGTGTCATAGTTCTGGTTCATGGTCTGCGACCACCAGAAGAACAAGGTTATGGCCAGAAAAAGCAGAAAAACCAGGAAATCCCCCCTGAACAGTTTCAGGAAGGATAATCCGATTTTTCTCAACCATTCTGCAAATCGGGATTTGGGTTGTCCTGAGTCCCGCATGCGCCTTATTCCTTAATCAAGCTTTCTCGTCCTTGCTGGGATCCTGTTTCTTACGGCGTGACGGTTTCTCGGGCTTGGCGGGCTGAGGTGTGGGCACGGGGTTGACATAACGCTTGTCAACCTTGATTCTCATACCCTGTGCAATCTCAAGGGTAACCGATACCTCGTCAATGTCCTTGATTTTGCCGAAGATGCCAGAACTGGTAACCACATCCTGCTCTTTCTGCAGGGCGTTGCGGAACTTCTCACCTTCCTTGTCCTGACGGGGACGCATGAACAGCATCATCACGACAAGCAGCAGCAGTATCCAGATGAAACCGCCTCCGAACAAGCCGCCCTGTGAGCCGGTACTCTGTGAATCCGATGCGGGAGCATCCAGATTTACATCCTGTATAAAGTTCACTGTGTGTACGTTCACCTCCTGATATGTCATCTGGAAGGGATTAAGCAAAAGCATTTGTGACATAACTGATTTATTTTTTGTTGTTTATAATTCCTTATCTAGACATCCGCGGGCAGACAGGTCCTTGGCAATAGTATCAAGCATGCCGTTCACGAAACTGCCGCTTGCCGGGGTGCTGAGTGACTTGGCCAGCTCCACATATTCATTCATCGTAACCCTGAGCGGAATACCCGGAAAATGAACCATCTCGGCCATGGCCACCTGTATGATTATCACATCCAGGAAAGCCAGACGGCTTGGATCCCAGCGACGGCAGTTGGCTGCCACCACCTGCTCGCGCTCCTGAGCCATATCCAGGCCGTAGTGCAGCAGGTCAATTGCAAACTGACGGTCCTCATCGGCCTTGAACTCAGCCTTGAGGGGCTGCTCACCGGCCTTTCCGTCCTCAAAGGCACGGATGGTCTTTAGCACGAAAGAGTCTATCAGTTCCTTGTCGCCGTTCCAGTAGATGTTCTGCTCCTCAAGCAATGAGTCAAGCTCATCACTCTCTTCCAGGAACTCCTTGTATATTCTGCGCACAAGCTCCTTATCGGACTCAAAGTCAAACTTGCTGTCCTCAACATACTCATCCATGATATCGGACTCAAGTACACTCTGACAGGTATTTTCAAGCCAGTCCGACTGCAACAGCCAGTCCATGTCATTGCTCTGGATATATGCCTGAAGCTCAACGTTATTCTCCATCTGCTCAATGAACCTGTTCTGCGCCAACAGCTCCTCACGGCGTGAGATATGGGCCTGGCCCATGCGTTTCTGCCTGGCCACGGACTTGCGTACCTGGCGGACCAAGGCAACCGGAATAAACAGGAGGGTTTTGTAAAGAGAGTACGCACTGTCAATGCTCTGGGCAAGCTCACGTTCAGCCGTGGCTGTCTTCTGCCCGCCGTTCTGGTAGTATGCGTAGATTACCTGAACTACTTTCAGTCTGATGAGAACTCTGTTTATCATTTTGCGTCCAAACCGTAAATCGGTCTGCAAATTTACAAAAAATTTGCTCGCAAACCCTATTTCTTAGCCCTAATTCTTGGTCAGACAGAATCAATTCACCATATTTGTGGAAATTTCAAAATTGACCAGCGTTATGGAGGATTTCAGGAAGAAGGCAGCCGATGACATTGACAAGGATGTGATATTCTCACACTCAATCAAGGCAGGCAAACGCATCTATTATATGGATGTACGCAAGACACGCAAAAACGAGATGTATCTGTCTATCACCGAGAGCAAGAAAATAGTGAGCGGAGAGGGTGATGAACAGCAGGTAAGTTTTGAGAAGCATAAGATTTTCCTCTACCGTGAGGATTTCAGCAATTTCATAGACGGACTGACCAAGACCATAAAGTTCATTCACGAGGCCGAGAAGGACGAGGCCGATGCTCCCGCACCGGAAGCTCCTGCACAGGAGGAAACTGAAGCTAAATCTTCGGAGGATTTCAAGATAGAATTCTGATAAATTGAAAATTGAAAGTTGAAAATTGAGAATTACCATCCGGTGCGTTTCATTTTTTGTCACGCAGGTTCTTGGTATTAATTTTCAATTTTCAATTCTCAATTCTCATTTTTTTTACTACCTTTGCGCCGCTTTTACGTAAAGCCTGCCGTAAAAGGTGGTGTTTTGTGTGATGGTGAATTGAGTAATAACAATTTAGAGTAACACGTTTAAAAATGAAATCAATTGACGTAAAGGGCACAGCCCGCAACGAGTTCGGTAAGAAAGGTGCCAAGGCACTCCGTAAGCAGAACCTTATCCCCTGCAACCTGTACGGTGTAGAGCGCGACGAGAAAGGTCTTCCCGTAGCTAAGGCTTTCAGCGTAACATTCGAAGAGGTTCGCAAGCTTGTCTATTCACCCGATATTTTCTCAGTAAACCTGACCATAGACGGCAACACCGTTCTGGCAGTGATGCGTGAGATCCAGTTCCACCCCGTAAAGGACAACATCCTGCACATTGACTTCTATCAGGTAGATCCCAAGAAGCCTATCGTTATGGCAGTTCCCGTTAAGCTTAACGGTCTGGCAGCCGGTGTAAAGGCTGGTGGTAAGCTGGAGCAGATCCTGCGCCGCGTTAAGGCTAAGGCTCTCTACACTGCAATTCCTGAGAAGGTTGAGATTGACGTTACACCTCTTACTATCGGCAAGTCATTCAAGGTTGGTGACCTCAAGGTAGATGGCATTGAGTTTGTAAGCCCCAAGGACGCTGTGATATGCACAGTAATGTCAACACGTTCAGCTGCTGCCGCTGAGACTACCGAAGAGGCTCCTGCTGCTGAGGCTCCCGCTGCAGAATAATATAAGGAATGAAATATCTGATTGTGGGTTTGGGTAATCCGGGCGACGAATACCAAGATACCCGCCACAACATAGGATTTATGGTATTGGACGCCCTTGCAAAGGCGTCCGATACTGTTTTTGAGGACAGGCGATACGGTTTTGTGGCCCAGATGCGCATCAAGAACCGCGAGCTTGTGCTCCTCAAGCCCACAACCTTCATGAACCTGAGCGGCAACGCCGTGCGCTACTGGATGAACAAGGAGAACATTGAGCCCCAGAACCTTCTGGTGGTGGCCGATGACCTGGCCCTACCCCTTGGCAAGATCCGCCTGCGCAAGCAAGGCAGTGGCGGCGGCCATAACGGCATTGGCAATATCATCCAGGTGCTATGCTCCGAGCAGTTCAGCCGCCTAAGGTTTGGCATCGGCAATGATTTCCCCATGGGAGCGCAGATAAAGTTCGTACTGGATCCGTTCAGTGAAGATGAGCGCAAGATTCTGGACGAGCGCATTCCAGTAGCCGTTGAGGCCGTCAGGAACTTCTGCCTGGCCGGCATTGACGACACCATGTGCAAATTCAACAACAAGTAACCTTTTACCGAAATGGCAGAGGCAAGGATAGACAAATGGCTATGGTCTGTGCGTATCTTCAAGACCCGCACCATTGCATCCGAGGCATGCAAGAAAGGCCGTATCCAGATAAACGGAGTCCAGTGCAAGCCATCCAAGACCGTAAAAGAGGGCGACACCGTATCGGTCCGCAAAGCTCCCGTAACCTATACATTTAAAGTATTACAGGCAATTGAGAACCGCGTTGGCGCCAAACTTGTCCCGCAGATGATGGAGAACATCACCCCGCAAGACCAGTATGACCTGCTGGAGATGAACCGCATAGGCGGATTCGTAAAACGCGCCGCCGGCCTGGGCCGACCCACCAAGAAGGACCGCCGCGATATGGAGGACTTCCTATCGGACGCCCCCTTTGACCTCCCAGACGAATTTGACTTTGATGAATAAAAAAGTTATACTGATTACCGGAGCCAGCAGTGGAATTGGATACGATGCAGCTCTGAGGCTAGCTGAGCAGGGGCACAAGGTTTACGGTGCAGCCCGTAGAGTGGAACTGCTGGAACAGTTACGGGAGCGAGGCGTGACGCCCATACGCATGGATGTGACCGATGATGCATCGATGGTGGACGGTGTGAACAGCATAATTGATGCAGAAGGTAGAATAGACGTGCTGGTAAACAATGCCGGTTACGGTTACATGGGCGCGATAGAGAACGTTACTATTGCCGAGGCCAAACGGCAGCTTGAGGTTAACGTTTTCGGACTGGCCAGGCTCACCCAATTGGTTCTACCGCACATGCGCAAGCAGCATTCTGGCAGGATAATAAACACATCATCGGTTGCAGGTAAAGCTGTCATCCCCTTTGGCGGCTGGTATAACGTATCAAAATATTCCGTAGAGGCCCTGAGCGATGCTCTGCGCATTGAGGTCAAACCCTTTGGAATCAAGGTTTGCCTGATTGAGCCAGGCGGAATCAAGACCGATTGGGGTATCATTGCGGCCGATAACCTGAAGGCCTCATCCCAAGGAACTGATTATGAAAGCACTGGCTTGAATATGGCCCGTCTGCTCAAATACGGATACACATCAAGCTGGCTTTCAAATCCTGCAAAGGTAGCTAAAGTCATAGCCCGTGCCGTAAACGCAAAAAAGCCCAGAATCCGTTACCGCTTGGGTGCAGGATCCGGGCTGATAGTGATTTTGCACGCTATACTTCCCGCCCGATGGTGGGACTCGATAATGCGTAAAGTCTGCACCATAAATCAATAAAAACAGAAGCCCCACATTCCGTGAGGCTTCTGTTTGAGTTACTCTGTGACAGGCCTGATTGGCATACCAGTATAACGCGACCAAGCATCTGTGCCAGCAATCAGCACTCCATTAAACGCAGAAATTTCAAACCTGATCATATAGGCATACCAATCCTCACTTACATCGCTTGTCCAGTAACGGCCGAATCTGTTATCGTCCAAGCTAAGGTGATCATGGATTTTCATACCGGCGCCGGGAAGGAAGATGTAATTCCCGTTTGTCCTGCTGGTAAACATAAAGCCTCTGACTCCATACAGGGTAGTAAGTTCAAAGTCGCAATTATCACAAAGTTCTGACACCTCGGCCTCTGTGGGTAAACGCCAGCCTCCGCCAAGAAGAATGTGAGCGATATCGTCTTCCAACTCTAACCGTAATTTGTTATCTGGTTCTCCAAAGGCATCCAAGCCGTTGGTGTACTTGGATAGCTTATCTGTTTCCGCCCACCATCTGTAATTAGACATCCAGTATTCCTCCTTTGGCTCTGTCTCACCCCAAGCGTAGTAATTTCCAGTTTCATAGGCTCTAGTTGCACCAAGATTCCATCCACGCCACTTGACAGAAAGACCAAGGTCAACAGCTTCGTCGGTATTGTAATCACTTACCGTCACCTGGCAAGTTGCCTTATAACCCAACACATCTACTGTAATGGTGGCTTGGCCGGCAGAAACTCCGGTAACCAGACCTTTTGACACGGTTGCAACTGCAGTGTTCGAACTGGTCCAGACAGAGGTCACGTTAACGACTTGAGGAGTGACGGTTCTCTTAAGTTGAACACCCTGGCCAACTACAATTGATAACTCAGTCTTGCTCATTGTAACAGTGTACTCATCGGCCTTGGCGTTCTGTACCAACACCTTGCATTTGTCATTCTTGTCTCCGGCCTGGGCGGTGATGACAGCTACACCCTCTTTTTTGGCTACAACTTTTCCTTCGCTGTTAACCGATGCTACATCCTCATCCGAACTGCTCCAGGTTATGGTCTTGTCAGTAGCATTATCAGGCTTGACACTGGCCACAAGCGTTTCAGATTGACCTGGCTCAAGAGTAAGTTCAAACTTGTTGAGCACGACAGAGTTTACAAGGACCTTATCCTGATTCTCCTTTTCCGTAGTATCACAAGCCGTAGCAAGAATCATTGCAAGAGCCGCAAAAACAGATAGAATCTTTCTCATAACGATTGTAATTAGACGCTTTAATTGTAGTCCAAAAATAATTCATTATTTTCATTCTGCGCCAATATACGTAATATATTTTCATGGAAATCACTTGCAAGTGTCACGATTATAAAATAAAAAGGTTCCAGTCCGCACATGAATTTCATGAATTATATGTAAGTTTGCTGAAAGAGAATTTTTCAATACACAATAATATGGATCTGATAAAGAGATTTTTGGGCTATACTGCTGTAGATACGCAGTCCGATGAGAATTCAGAAAGTGTTCCCAGTACTGAGAAACAGAAGAATCTGGCGCGTCTGCTCAAGGACGAACTGGAGGGTATGGGACTTGAAGAGGTTTATATGGATGATATGGGATATGTCTATGCTTCCCTTCCCGCCAACACAGACAAGAAGATTCCTACCATAGGTTTCATTTCTCACATGGACACCAGCCCGTCCATGAGCGGCAAGGACGTAAAACCACGCATTGTACAGAAATATGACGGAGGTGATATAATCCTTAATAAGGAACAGAACATCATTCTGTCACCCAATTTGTTCCCTGAACTGCTGGCACATAAGGGCGAAGATTTGATTGTAACAGACGGAACGACCCTTCTTGGAGCTGATGACAAGGCTGGAATAGCAGAGATAATCACAGCTGTGGAGTATCTGCAGCAGCATCCCGAGATAAAGCACGGCAAGGTTCGCGTGGGATTCAATCCCGATGAGGAGATAGGCATGGGTGCCGCTCACTTTGACGTAAAACGGTTTGGCTGTGAGTTTGGCTATACCGTCGATGGCGGCGAGGTGGGCGAAATGGAGTTTGAGAACTTCAACGCCGCCAAGGCTGTATTCAGGATCCAGGGTCTGGAGGTGCATCCCGGATATGCCAAGGGCAAGATGGTGAACGCATCGCTGCTGGCCGCAGAACTGATACAGATGTTCCCCGCCGATGAAACCCCGGGCACAACCTGCGGTTACGAGGGATTCTATCACATTGTAGGTTTGTCGGGTGAAGTTGATCACGCGCAGGCTGTTTTCATTATCCGTGACCATGACCGCGCCAAGTTTGAAGCCCGCAAGGAGTTTGCCAAGGCAGTGGCCGACAAGATGAATGCCAAATACGGCAAGGGCACTGTCGTGGCCGAGGTTACAGACCAGTATTACAACATGAAGGAGCAGATTGACAAGGTTCCGTTTGTAGTTGATATCGCATGTGAGGCTATGAAACTTGCCGGAGTCAATCCGGTCAAGGTTCCTATCCGCGGCGGCACGGACGGTGCACAGCTATCGTTCAAGGGCTTGCCTTGTCCCAACCTGTTTGCAGGCGGAATGAATTTCCATGGCCGTTATGAGTGGGTTCCCATCCAGAGCATGGAGAAAGCCATGATGACGGTGGTACGTATCATTGAGTTAGTAGGAAAACGCAACTGGTAATGAAAATGAAAAGAATTTGTTTATTTCTGGCCATAGGTTTAGCTGTATTTGCAGCCTGCAATACGGAGGGCGTAAGCCAGGAACCGGAACCGATTGTTGGTCCAGTGTATCCGTCCACAAACCTGAAGCTGACACGGGCTGAGCAGGAGATGGTGAGCAACAGTAATGAGTTCGCCTTTAACCTGTTCCGTCAGATAACCGGTTCAGACTATACAAAAAGTTATATAGTGTCGCCTTTAAGCATCACATACGCTTTAGGCATGCTCAATAACGGTGCTGCCGGCAATACCCAGGCACAAATAAATGAGGTATTGGGATATGGCAGTACCGGAGCCGACAGCATAAACGCTTTCTGCTATAAGATGATAAAAACGGCACCGGCGCTTGACTCGCTGACCAAGGTGTTGATAGCCAATACCATCTATATGAACAAAGGCTACACGCTTAAGGACGGTTTTGTAAATAAAGCCAAGTCTTTCTATAACGCCGAGCCCGAAACCCGCGATTTTCATGACGGAGAGACTATGGACGTCATAAACAAATGGGCAAGCGACCATACTGAGCGGATGATTGACAGAATACTTGACGAGAATTCCTTTGATCCCAATGCCGTAAGTTATCTGCTGAATGCCATATATTTTAAGGGAACATGGACATACAAGTTTGATAAAACCAAAACAGAGGATGAGGAATTTATTCATGCCGGTGAGACCCTGGATTTCATACAATGTCCCATGATGCGCCAGACCGCCAAACTCAACTATGCCGTAACAGATGATTTCCAGGCGTTATGCCTGCCTTACGGTAACGGTTCGTTCCAGATGACGATACTGCTGCCCAGGATTAAGGAAGGGCATGACAGCAATGAACTGCCTGCGGTACCCACTGCTGATACCTGGCAGTTGTTGAACAGTAACATGCAACAATGCAACGTTGATGTCAAACTGCCTCGTTTTGAAACAGACTCGGACATAGACCTTATAGAAGTAATGTCTGCACTCGGTATGCCCGATGCCTTTAGTGCTGAAAAAGCTGATTTCAGCAACTTCTGCAACAAGTCAACTTATATAGGGCTTATGAAACAGGTTGCCAAGATCAAGCTTGACGAGGAAGGTTCAGAAGCGGCTGCAGTAACAGTCATAGGCATGAAACGGAATTCCAGTGGAGATGGTACCGTCAGATTCCATGCCAATCACCCGTTCCTGTATGTCATCAGCGAGAAACAGACAGGTGCAATCTTCTTTATAGGCAGATATACAGGATATTAAGATTACAGGTTCTGGTACGATGGCGAGAATGTGTCGCCGTCATTTATGTTACCGCCGTAAATTCCTTTCTTGAGCCATTTGGAGCGCTGGGCAGAGGTTCCGTGGTTGAATGTTTCGGGCATTGTGCGTCCGTAAGCTTTTTTCTGCAGATAGTCATCGCCTATCTTGGCCGCAACGGCAAGCCCCTCCTCTATGTCACCGTCCTCAAGTGACCCGAACAGCTTGTTGTCATAATAGGCCCACACTCCGGCATAGAAATCGGCCTGCAGCTCCAGGCGTACGCTCAGCTGGTTCTTCTCCTGCTCGCTTACCCTCTGCTGCCTGGAATGTACCTGACCAAGCGTACCAAGCAGGTTCTGAACATGGTGTCCCACCTCATGCGCAATCACGTATGCGTAGGCAAAATCACCGTCGGCACCAATCTCACGCTTCATGTTCATGAAGAAAGATAGGTCTATATAGACAGCCTGGTCAACACTGTAATAGAAAGGTCCGCTTTCTGATGTAGCCATTCCTCCTCCGGTCTGTACGGAACCTGAATAGAGTACCAGTTTGGGCGGGATGTATTCACGTCCCATCTGCTTGAACAGTTTTGTCCAAACATCCTCAGTACCTGCCAGAATCTTCTTTGAGAATGTGGCCAGTTCCTCCTCTTCGGCACTTGGGGTGTAGTTCTGCTGATATTCAACCCCGCCACCCAGTTGGTTTATCACTTCCGACGGGTCACCTCCGAATATAAGGGTAAGCAGACCTACTATCAAGGCACCTCCCAGACCAAGCCCACCGGCCCTCTTCATGGTCTGACCGCGACGGTCATCCACATTACTGCTCTCTCTACGTCCTTCAAGTTTCATAAATATCTTAATTAAATTGTTTCCTATTTGTTTCCTGTTTGTTTGCTGACACAAGCAAAGATAAGAATCTTTTCTCATACACGGAAAAAGAAATAACTTTGCAAAAAAAGAGAGAACTATAAGGAATACACTGATGATGGTGCTTGACGTTGTTTTAGGATAATAATTTATGAAACAGTTTCGCTGCTTTGCCATAATCATAGCGTTGTTGCTGTCCGGAGTCCCATAAAAAAAGAAGGAGGCCAGAAATGGTCTCCTTCTATGGAATGGGTAAGCTGACTGCATCGCGCCGCTACAACCGACGTACCTTTGCTGCCGTCAAGCCCTGGAGGGTTGGAAGGGAGCTGGCCGTGTAGGACTTACCCGAGTGCGAAGGTACTGCTTTTATTTCATTCTGCAATCGGCAATCAAAAGAAATGATTAAATTTGCGGATTATAATATGGTTATGGAAGAACAGGAGGGCAAGAAAGTTGTAAAAATCAACCTGCTGCAGGTATCAATGACGCTGGGCACATATCTGGGCCTGTACATGATAGTGGTGTATCTCTTTACCGCCATGACGGTAAAATACACAGCCCTGTCGCTTCTCTCTTTTCCGCTGCTTCTGGGCATCCCGGTGGTGGCATTCTTCCTGATAAGGCATTTCCGCAACTCCACCAGCATACCGTTCTTCCCGTTCCCCCTGTCATGGATGCTCTCCATCCTGACATTTCTGTTTGCCACGGTGCTCTCATGTATGGCGGCATACCTCTATCTGCGTTTTCTGGACAACGGGGCGCTGGCCAACGGACTTATGGCACGCATGGACCTGATAATGCAGTCCTCACAGGCAGTTACTCAGACCATGACCGACCCTGCCCAGGTGGAACAATACAACAAGACTATGGAGTTGATGCAGCAGACCATATCATGGTTCTGCTCACTCCCTGCATCGGGCAAGACCAAGCAGCTAATACAGTCATCGCTCATGTGGGGCAACATACTTTCCCTGATAATAGGACTCATAACCGCTAAAAGACTAAGACTCAAGTAATATGGATATTTCAATTATTGTACCGCTGCTTAATGAAGCGGAGTCGATTCCGGAACTGTTCGCATGGATAGGCCGCGTAATGGAACAGAACAACTTCAGTTATGAGGTGATTTTTGTGGATGACGGCAGCACCGATGACTCCTGGAAGATAATTGAAGGACTCAAGGCCGATAACCCCGACATAGTAAAGGGCATAAAGTTCCGCCGCAACTACGGCAAGTCCCCTGCCCTATTCTGCGGGTTCGATATGGCCCAGGGCGATATTGTGGTGACCATGGACGCCGACCTTCAGGACAGTCCTGAGGAAGTGCCCGAGATGGTTCGCATGATCCGCGAGGACGGCTATGACCTGGTATCGGGCTGGAAGAAAAAGCGTTATGACGGCACTCTGAGCAAGAACATTCCCTCCAAGATATACAACTGGACCGCACGTAAGGTTACCGGTATCCACCTGCACGATATGAACTGCGGCCTCAAGGCCTACCGCCGCGAGGTTGTCAAGAACATTGAGGTTTACGGCGAGATGCACCGCTACATCCCGTTCCTGGCCAAGAACGCCGGATTCGGCAAGATTGGCGAGAAGGTGGTTCATCATCAGGCTCGCAAGTACGGCAAGACCAAATTCGGTCTGGACCGTTTTGTAAACGGCTATCTGGACCTGATGAGTCTGTGGTTCCTTAACCGGTTCGGCAAGCAGCCCATGCACTTTTTCGGCCTGTGGGGATCAGTCATGTTCGTGCTCTGTTTCATTGCGATAATCGTGATTGGCGTGAACAAACTGATTTGCCTGGCTCACGGAGTTCCAGCTCGTCTTATTACAGACAATCCCTACTTCTACATTGCACTTACCGGTATGATCATGGGCACGCTTATGTTCCTGGTGGGATTCCTGGCCGAGATGATTAGCCGCAGTTCACAGAACCGCAACGACTACAAGATTGAAAAAGAGATAAAGTAATCCCTGATGTCAATCCTTGATCTTATACTCCTGTCCGTGGCACTTGCAATGGACTGCTTTACGGTGTCCATAACCAGCGGGCTCATTCAGCGCAGGCTTGTGGTACGCACCATGCTTATCACGGCATTTTTCTTTGGACTGTTCCAGGGACTGATGCCGCTTCTAGGTTGGGCAGGAATGAGTTTTCTGAGCGGTGCATTGGAGCGTTGGGACCATTGGATTGCATTCGGACTGCTGGCTTTCCTGGGCGGACGCATGATACTGAGCGGTCTCAGGCACGGTGATGAGGAGAGTTCTTTTGATCCCACTAAATTCTCAACCACCCTTACGATGGCTGTTGCCACCAGCATTGATGCGCTGGCTGTAGGACTCTCTTTCGGCGTTTCGGGATATGAGACTCTGGGGAGTATCATGCTGCCTTTACTTATAATTGCCGCCGGATCATTCCTGTTCTCTATAGCCGGATTCATGATAGGTGCGTTTGCAGGCAAGCGGATTAGTTTTCCGGTTGAGATATTGGGCGGTATTATACTGATAGGTATTGGAGTTAAGATATTGATTGAACACCTTTCGGCCTGACTGATATGAAAAAGTGGCACTACCCTTTCCTGGCGTTCCTGATAATAGGAACCATCCTTATACTGACCCACAACCGCAGTGAGGCCAAACCTGAGTACCGTACGGCCCAGGGTTTGGTGTTCGGCACCAGTTATCACATTACATACCTTTATAATGCTGATCTCCAGGAGGATATAGAGCAGACGCTGGCGCTTGTGGATAATGCGCTCTCCATGTTCAATCCGGAGTCTACGATATCGGAAGTTAACCGTTCAGAGAGTGTTTTTGTGGATGATACGCTGTTCCTTAAGGTGTTCCGGCGTGCAATGGAGATATCGGACCTTACCGACGGTGCGTTTGATATTACCGTGGCTCCGGCCGTGAATGCATGGGGATTCGGGTTCAAGCATGCCGAGAACATACGGCAGGCTACAATTGACAGTCTGCTGGAGATTACCGGATACCGTAAGATTCATGAGGCCGACGGGCAGATTACCAAGGATGATCCGCGTATCATGCTGGACTGCAGTGCAATAGCAAAGGGATTCGGTAGTGATATGGTGGCCGATATGCTCCGTTCCAAAGACATTAATGACTTTATGGTAGAGATTGGCGGCGAGATTGTGGTTTCCGGTCAGAATCCCAAAGGCAAGCTCTGGAACATAGGCATAAGCAAGCCTGTAGATGACTCACTCTCTGTCAGTTCCGAGCTCCAGACCGTAATTCCCGTTACCGACATCGCCATGGCAACATCGGGCAACTACCGCAATTTCTACGTCAAGGACGGCCGTAAATACGCTCACACAATTGACCCTCACACCTGCCAGCCCGTAAGCCACAGCCTGCTCTCAGCTACAGTCTTTGCACCCGATTGCGCCACCGCCGATGCTCTGGCCACCTCAATGATGGTAATGGGACTGGACAGCGCCCAGGCCCTGCTCTCCCGCCATCCCGAATTCCAGGCCTACCTGATCTACCAGACCCCCGACGGCACAATCACCACCAAAAATATGATATTAAACCAGGCTACGGAGGGCCTTCCAAAATGAGAAAGCATTGGATTGACAATCTGCGCTGGAGCACAGTCCTGCTGGTACTTCTGTACCACGTTATCTACTTTTACAACAACAAGGGAGTGTTTGGAGGAATAGGCGGATTCGGTGAATTCCCCGATGTCCAACAGTATCAGGATGTACTTATGTATATGGTATACCCCTGGTTTATGCCGATAATGTTCCTGCTGGCGGGTATCAGTGCCCGATACTCACTCCAAAACCGATCCCGCAGGGAGTGGTTCCGTTCCCGTACCCGCAAACTGCTTGTGCCCGGCACCATCGGACTGTTTGTATTCCATTGGATGGTTGGGTATTTCAACGCCATAACTGCTCAGGCCGTACTCATGGACGGT
>JAEEGG010002004.1_pt1 | contig 53595 bp, 49 predicted proteins | sample 9134161 | NCBI WGS metagenome assembly JAEEGG01 (sample SAMN16246543, study PRJNA631951) | gut metagenome | biome: gut microbiome; feature: rumen; material: CR-attached | host: Bos | place: Iran: Karaj | collected 2018-10 | reverse complement strand
GTGCCGATAAGGCGTTCGATATTTATCGTTCTTTTGTAGCTCACACCTCCGGTCTGCCGGATATAGAGATTGAAGTAATATGAAAATAGCCGTCTCCAAATACGCACTAAGCAACCTATATTTCCTCTGTATTTTGCTTGTACTAGGCGTCTGCACATATATTGCAATGCCAGATATGGATAATATGGCAGACGCAGGAACGGGTATGTCTTTTTTGGCTATATTAGGTCTTTCCGCACTCCTGTTACCATTGCTAGTATATATATTCTATCTTCGTTTCAGAGCTCATTCAGACACGCCCAGATTCATACCTCGATTTGTGTTTTTTTACATCATTTACTTCCTATGGATGACGTTAGTATGCATATTAACTGACGAGGTACACAACATTTTCGGCAAGATAACAATGTCTATGACCATACTCGTCTATCCATTCCTACTTAGTTGCAGTTATTTTCGCGGAAGGACCGCCAAACCTGACTTATGGTTTTATCTGGCGGTAATATTCATTTTACTCTGCATCACCGTGCAATATATCAATCTATATAATATCGCTAACCAACTCAGTGATGAAGCGAGTCATATAGGCGTTAGCTATTTCCCTCTGTTCATTCTGCCAATATTGTTGCTACCATCTTCGCGTATAGTAAAAATAGCATCCATAGCCATCACTGCGATAATTATCATTTCTTCCATCAAACGAGGCGGCCTAATTGCCATGGGAGCGAGTTTAATCGTTTATGTATTTGTAAAACAACTCGTAAGTGATCTTAGCAAGACCAAGAAATTTATCATTGTCTGCACTGCAATCGTTTTGACAGCAGGTGTACTTTACTATCTTGGGGAATTCATGGAAGAGAACAATATCATAGAACGTATCGCAAACATCAAAGATGACGGAGGTAGTGACCGCGATATCCTATGGAAAGATACGTTTCACAACATCCAAAACCGCGATTTTGGATTCCGAATGGTAGGTAACGGCTTTCGTTCCGCCCAGATAGAATCATGTCTGCAACTTCCGGCTCACAATGACGCATTGGAGATCTGCTATGACTTCGGCATCATTGGTTTGCTACTATATAGCATAGCCTTTATAAGTTTGTGTGTCTTTGCATTGAAGTTGATAAAGCGTAAAAGTAAATATTCACCTCACTTAGCAATGATACTTACATACTATTTCATATTGTCCATGATTTCCATTGTCATACTATATTTTTGGCTTGCACTGCTTCTATTCTCTATAGGTTTTATTGCCGGGTTGGCAGATCAAGAATTGGTAGAGATGAAACAACAAAATAATATTATTAAAACAGGAAAACCACTATATGTTTAACAAATTACTAAATATTTTTTACGTATGGATTCCATCCATCGTATTTAATTTTCACTACCTGCCTTTCAAACAGGCAATAAGATTGCCTATCCTATTGAGGAAACCAGATTTCCGAAAATTAGGCGGTCGTGTGATTATAGAAAGTGAATTCACACGTTTCGGAATGATTCGTTTGGGATTTAACCGTGTGAACACGTATCCAGACAACGGTATATCATGGTTAAATGATGGGATTATTACATTCAAGGGGAAGGTATCAATCGGCTCGGACTCCTATATTGTTGTACGGCATAACGGGCAAATAACTTTTGGCGATGACTTTTCCTGTTCTGCAGCATTAAAGTTGGTATCGTGCATTGGCATCGAATTTAGTGAAGGAGTCCACTTCGGTTGGGATTGTATAGTCTTGGATTCAAATTTTCATCCTTTGTATGACACCGAAAATAAATGTTTCAAGAAGGCATACGGAAAGATAATAATTGGTGCAAACAATTGGTTCAGCACACAATGCATGATCATGCATAGTGTAGAGACTCCTGAACGTTGTATATTTGGAGCGAGAAGTATTGTCACCCGCGGAGGGCACTACGAATCATATTGCCTTCACGGTGGCAGCCCGATACATGTACTCAGCAGAAACGTTATGCGCATATATGGCGAAGACCAAATTACGGAATACAAATAATGAATAATTCAGAGCGCGTCATATTGAACTCTATTGTTTTATATGCGAAAATACTGATATGCATTGTACTATCCCTATGGACAGTACCTATTGTATTACACGGGTTAGGTGCCAGTGACTATGGTCTGTATGCACTTGTTGCGGGTGTGATAGCATTGCTGACATTTTTGAGAACCGCAATGTCCAGTTCAACGCAACGCTACCTAAGTGTATCATTAGGAGAAGGTGACATGCAGAAAATGAATGCGTTATTCAATAGTGCGATAATGCTTCACTTTCTATTCGGAATTGCGATTGTTGTTATACTTGAAGCCTTAACACCATTTCTATTCGGGCATTTTCTGAATATTGCTCCCGAGCGGATGTTTGCAGGAAAAGTAATCTATCAAGCCTTGCTTGCAAGCATGTTTTTGGCTATTATGGTAGTGCCTCTGGATGCAGAACTGAATGCTTACGAGAACATGCCCGTATTTGCCATTATAGAAGTAATGGACGCTGTACTCAAATTAGCAGTAGCATCCACATTACAATTTATCAGTTCCGACAGGTTGATATGGTACGGAACATGCATGACCATTATACCCATTCTAAACATATCTATCAAATATCTATACACGCGCAATAAATATAAGGATTTGTATCTCTCGCGGAAGTTTCTATGGAATCCTCCCATGATGCGTCAGATGTTCAGTTTCATCGGATGGAACACATTCGGTGCATTGGCGATTGTAGGTAGGAATCAAGGTTTGGCAATTATCCTGAATCTCTTCTTTGGCACAGTTATGAATGCTGCTTACGGCATTGCCAACCAGATTAATTCTGTTATGGGTTACTTTTCTCAAACACTCCGAAAGAGTCTTCATCCCCAACTGATGCAGAGTGAAGGAAAGGGAGATCATGCACGTATGCTACGACTGGTCTTCACCTCATCCAAATTCAGTGCGCTTGTGCTGGTTGTTATTGCTATTCCACTGATTGTTGAACTGCCCCTTGTGCTAAAGATGTGGCTAACCGATGTACCGGAATATGCACTCGAGTTCACACAATGGATACTCATAACATCCATGGTATACCAAATGAGTGCGGGTTTGATGGCCGGTATTTTATCAGTTGGGAAAGTTAAAGTATATCAAATAGTTATTAGCATTTTAATGCTTATCAACTTACCTTTAGCATACGTACTATTGAAAGAAGGCTATGAGCCATATTGGATCATAATCGGCATGTTTTCCTGTGAAGTACTGAGTCTTGCTGCACGTTTAGTTTTTAGCAAAAGACTAATTGGGCTTCAGGTAGGACAATTCTGCGGACATGTCATTCTTCCTTTACTAATTATTATGGGAGCAAATTGGTTGATTCTTACCGGCATTACGCATATTATGGGGACTTCATTTATACGGCTAATACTAAATAGTGTATTGAGCATTCTTATCGTAGGAGGATTATCCTGGACTATTCTGCTAAATACGATGGAAAAGAATGCAATTTTGCAGTTTATCTATAAATTTGCCAGCAAATTGAAACGATGAGAATAGGCATATTAACATTTCAAAGGGCACTGAACTACGGTGCATTTCTACAAGCCTTTGCCACTAAAAGTTTCTTAAGCGGAAAGGGGTATAATGTAGAGATAGTTGACTATTGGCCCAAAGAGCACGCAGATTATGTCAACAAGCACAAATTGACTGCATCAAGCCCACTTGGAAAAGTCAAGCAGTTAACGTTTTACTCTTTATGCGAGCCGCTATTCAGAAGACGCAGATTAAAAATGAGTCTGTTGCGTCACAAATATTTGGGGATTTTCGGGACACCCAAGTACAAAAAGGGGGAAGAACTCAGTCAGACAAGCTTCGATGCCGTCATCTATGGTAGTGATCAAATATGGTGGAATCATACTGCGTATTCTCATGTGATTGCATACGACAAGACGTATTGGGGCTTCTATCTGCCTAAGAAAACGAAACGAATTGCCTACGCACCGAGTATGGGAATCATTGATATACGCGAAGAAGATCAAGCGTTTATCCGAGAGGCTCTCAACAACTTTGACTACTTGTCCACTCGCGAAACAAATTTACGTGATGCCTTGCGTCCCTATACAGATAAGCCTATCACAACAGTATTGGATCCTGTTTTTTTACCTAATAAAGAATTTTGGTTGCGTCACATAAAAAAGCGCCGTATTAAAGAGCGATATTTGTTATACTACAGCTTGATTCCAACTCCGGATTCTCATGCGCACGCAGCAAAATTGGCAAAAGCAAAAGGACTAAAACTAATCGAAATTACTCCTCGCATTCGCGATTTTCGTCTATCATCGGATTTGATACAGACCGCAGATGCACTGGATTTTATCTCACTGATACATCATGCGGATTATATAGTATCGACATCATTTCACGGAACAGCGATGTCCATCATTTTAGAGAAAGAGTTTTGCGTTGTAGGATTAGGTAAACGCAGTGGACGTGTGGTGTCCTTACTTACCCAATTAGGCATTAGTGAACGCTATACCGATCATCCGGATAGTTTATCCAATATTGATTATATTGATGTCCGCGAACGATTAGAAAAACTACAAAACATTTCGCGAGATTATCTAATACATGCCCTAACAGAACAGTAATTATGCATATACTATTTATACCACGTGGATATCCGAGCACACAGAGACCTCAAAACGGTAACTTTGAGGTTGACCAAGCAGAAGGACTGGCGAAATTAGGGCATACAGTCAGCATGATAAGTGTTGACCTTGGTCGCGAGTTTCTACCCAAAGAATATGGCTATCAACGAATAGAAAGAAACGGAGTGGTGTCATACCATCTGTTTCTAATGCCTATGAAATTCTTCCCCAAAAGTGGCATATTCAGATATATGCTGAACAAGCAACTGGATTATTTATACAAAAAGTTGGCTAAGGAATTAGGTAAGCCAGATATTATTTATTCTCATTACTTGTGGAACTCGGATTGGGCATTATATCTGAAAAACAAGTATCATATTCCGTTAGTCGGCATAGAACACTGGAGTGAATTAGGCTATGAGGACATCAAACCTGTAATAGAGCAACATGCTCGTCGCATCTATCCGCAATTGGACGGACTCATCACCGTATCTCATGCCCTACAAAAAAAGATTGAAGAGCGATTCGGCATACACTCGGACGTGGTATTCAACACCATACATGATAGTGTCCGATTAAAACCAACAATAAGGCAGAAAGACGGCAAAGTACATTTTATCACAGTCGGAACCCTACTGCCCGTCAAAGGATATGACAACCTTGTTAAAGCTTTTGCGCAGAGTTCACTACCGAAAGAGAAATGGGAGTTGACCATTGTAGGACAAGGGCCCGAAGAGAAAACGCTCCGCGAACTGATTAGCCAGTACAGGCTGGAGACAAACATCCGGCTTGCAGGCAGGAAAATCAAGAGTGAAGTTGTGGAACTACTGAATAGCAGCGATGTATTCATCAGTTCGTCTCATTTGGAGACGTTCGGAGTGGCTGCACTGGAAGCAATATGCTGCGGAGTGCCAGTTCTTTGTACCGACTCTGGAGGAACGAAGGAGTTTGTTACCGAAAGTAACGGACGCTTGTGTGCCGACACAACGGAGGCATTACGAGATGGAATAGAATTCATGTATGCGCACTATACAGATTTTGACAAAAAATGCATCGCGGACGAAGCTGTCAACAGGTTTTCGTCTGCCGCTATAGCAAGTCAATTGGAAAATATTTTCAAAAAATACATCAAATAGCATTTTTTTACAAAAAAATTTGCTTTTTTGAAAAAAAAGTTGTAACTTTGTACGCTTTGTTCATATTAAGAAGTTCAATATGCGAGATATAGCTATATACGGAGCCGGAGGCTATGGCAAAGAAGTAGCCTGCATCATCATCAAGCTCAACGAGTTTGCAATTCACAAGGGGGAAGAACAACCTTGGCGGATTGTGGGTTACTTTGATGATGGTATTGAGAAAGGCAAAGCCATTTCTCACTACGGAAAAGTATTAGGAGGAATTGCTGAGGTCAATGCGTACGAACAGCCATTGGCTCTGGTTTTGGCTATTGGCAATCCTCGAACACGCAAGAAAATCGTAGAGAAGATCAAGAATCCCCAAATCAGTTTTCCGAACCTGATATATCCGGATATTTGGTATGCCGACAAGAGCACTTTTGAAATAGGTCAGGGTAACATTATAGGTGGAGGGTGCACGATCTCATGCGACGTAAAAATAGGAAACTTCAATGTACTTAACGGTTTTGTTAACATCGGTCATGACACGCATGTAGATGACTATAATTCGATAATGCCTGGTGTCAGAATTTCCGGAGAAGTACATATCGGAGAAGAGAATATGATCGGAGCCAACAGTTTTATCATACAACAACTTAGGATAGGAACTGGTGTAACGGTAGGTGTAGGGACCATATTACTGACCAAGCCCAAAGATGGTTGCACATACCTTGGCAATCCTGCCAAAATACTGAAATTTTAACAAGATGGAATAATTAATAACAAATAAATATTGACACTTATGGATTTAAATGAATTTGTAGCTCACTTTGCTGAGCAATTTGACGAGACAGACGCAAGCGTATTCACTCCTGAGACCCGTTTCCGTGAAATTGATGAGTGGAGCTCATTGATTGGTCTTAGCGTAATTGCTATGGTAGACGAGGAGTATGACGTAGCCTTGAAGGGTGACGATGTAAAGAACTCCAACACCATTCTGGACTTGTATAACATTGTAAGTAGCAAACTCTAATGGCATTTCTGGATATAAAGAACGTCCGCATTGCCGGAATGGCAGCCGGTGTTCCTAAGAACATCGCGAGTAACCTTCATCCTGGACCGGAAGACAATGTATCTGCCGACTATGCACCGGAAGATTTCGTAGCAACAACCGGTGTAGAGGAGCGTCGTATTTCCACTACTCTTTGTGCTTCAGACCTCTGTTATGGAGCAGCGGAAAAACTGATTGCAGATTTAGGTTGGGACAAACAGGAAATAGAAGGAATCCTGTTTGTCTCGCAGACACCGGATTATATTCTTCCGGCTACCGCCTGCATTCTCCAAGACCGTTTGGGGTTGAGTACAGAATGCTACGCTACGGACATGTCTATCGGTTGTTCAGGTTGGCTATACGGCTTGAGTTCATTGGCAGCGCTGGTATCGAACGGCGGTATAAAGAAAGCACTGCTGATGGTAGGAGATGCCAAAGCCCGAGTAAACGGCAAACGCAATCCCCTGTTTGGCAGTTCAGGTACAGTTACTGCTCTGGAGTACGTAGAGGGAGCCAAAGGATTGCAGTTCCACTTCGGAACTGACGGAAGCGGTTTCGACGCGATTATCACGCCTGACGGCGGTGCACGCAACCAGATTACTCCGGAATCGTTTAATAAATACGAGTTTGAAGGCAAGATGGTTCACCGTCTGCAAAGTCGCATGAAGGGCATGGATGTATTCTCATTCGGTATCACCACAGCACCCAAGTCCATTAAGAAGTTAGCCGAACATTTTGGATTTGACTACCAGTCAGCAGACTACCTTGTACTGCATCAAGCGAACATGAAGATGAATGACTTTATTGTCAAGAAACTGAAGTTCGACAAAACCAAGGTGCCCAGTAGCCTCCGTTACTTCGCTAACACCAATGGCGCATCAATCCCTGTTACGATTGTGACCCAGCTTAAGGGCAAGTTAAACGAAACAGCTAAATTCCTGTGCTGCGGTTTCGGCGTCGGTCTGAGTTGGGGCTCACTGTACTTCGAATCTGACAAGGATATGGTGATTTCGGATTTAGTTGAAATGGACGATTCAGAAACTTCCACTTATGTTGTATAATCCATTTTCCCTTGAGGGCAAAACAATCTTAATAACAGGTGCTTCTTCCGGTATAGGAAGGGCATCAGCTATTGCGTGCTCCAAGATGGGGGCAAATGTAGTGATTACCGGAAGAAATATTGAACGGTTACAAGCCACTTTCGATCAACTGGAGAAAGGTGGCAACCACATACAGATAGCCGGTGATTTGACCGTTGCAGAAGACTTGGACAATCTTGTGGCTAATGTACCTGTGTTGGATGGTCTGGTCAACAATGCCGGCATCTCCTTTACGAAACCCATCGGGTTTATAAAGAAAGAGGACATTCAGAAAGTTTATGAGTCCAATCTGTATGCGCCGATGCTACTGACCAACAATCTGCTGAAGAAGAAGAAGTTGGCAAAGGGCGCATCAGTTGTATTCATGTCTTCCGCCGCCGCATTCGGATGTAGTAACGCCAACTCAACATACGGCACAGCCAAAGCCGCACTATCGGATTTCATGCACTATTGCAACAAAGAGATTACCCCGACCAAGCACATCCGTTTCAATGCTCTTCATCCGGGAATGGTTCGCACAGAACTGGTAGCAAACCTCTCATTTACAGAAGAAGAACTACAGAAAGATATGGCACGCTATCCATTAGGACGATACGGAGAGCCTGAAGATATTGCTAATGCTGTTATCTATTTCTTGTCTGATGCCTCTGCATGGATTTCCGGCGTAAGCCTTGTGATTGACGGAGGTCTAATGAATCGCATTTAGTAATGGCATTTGCAACTGTACATAACGTATCCATCCGCGGAATCAGTGCTTGTGTACCCGCGCACATTGAGGAAAACCTCACACTACCGGTTTTCAAGGAGGGCGAAGCGGAGCGCGTGATAGCCCAGACCGGCATCGAGCGCAAGCACACCGTAGAGACTGGTACGACAGTAACCGATCTGTGTGCTTCCGCATTTGAGAAGTTGATAGCAGAACTCGGCTGGGAGAAATCCACCATCGAGATACTGATACTTGTATCCTCTGCCGGAGACTATATTACGCCTCCCTCCTCCAACGTGCTTCATGGGCGATTAGGGCTGCCAGAAGAATGCCTATGCTACGACATCCGCCAAGGTTGCCCTGGTTGGGTAATCGGCATGAGCACTATCGCATCCATGATGATGACGGGCAACTACCACCGGGCTGTGCTATTATGCGGCGACTCGTCCACTATCATGAAATCGCCATTCGACAAGGAAACACGTCCTCTGTTCGGTGATGCAGGCACAGCTACGGCACTGGAGTATGACGAACAGGCAGCACCCATGTATTTCCAACACGGCACGAGAGGCAAAGACTTCCAAGCCATCATGGCGCATGACGGCGGTTTGCGCCATCCGTTCACGGCAAAGTCTCTTGAATACGAAGTGATTGACGAGAACATCGTCCGTCGCCCGATAGACAGCATGATGAACGGAATGGATGTATTCAGTTTTGCATTGTCCGTTGCGCCAAAGAGTCTTCTATCACTGATGGAGAAGTACGGATTAGGAGACGATGATGTGGACTACTACTTGTTCCATCAGGCGAACATGTATCTCAATGAGAAGATTCGCAGAAAATTGAAGCTTGCACCTGAGAAAGTTCCATACAGCCTCAGAGACTATGGCAATACAGGTCCCGCTACTATTCCCTTGACGCTGGTTACACAATGCAGAGACCACTATGCTTCTTCTCACAAGAAAAGTCTCGCTTGCGCGTTTGGTGTAGGTTTGGCATGGGCAAGTATGTATTTTGAGACAAACAAGATTGTTTGTCCGGAAATAATACAATATAAAGCATGAACAATTTAGAAAAATATAACAAGGTGTTCTGCGACAAACTGCAGATTACTGAACAGCAATTGGCTACAGCACATCTTAAAGGCTTGCCGACATGGGATTCGGTAGGTCACATGACCCTGTTAGCTGCTCTTGAAGATACCTTTGACATCTTTATCGAACCGGAAGATATGATGTCGTTGAAATCATACGAAGAAGGAAAGAATATCATTCGCAAATACGGCGTTGAATTATAATGTTTTTTGAGCTGCAGACATACGCAGACAAGCCTGCATTTATTACCGATTCGGGGAAGAAGATAACCTACAAGGAGTTACACTTCGCAACAGAAAAGATTGCAGCATACATCCCGTCCGGCTCGTTTGTATTCACACTATGTGACAATCATCCTGGAGCTGTAACGGGGTATGTAGCCATGCTTGATCACCATAAAGCCCAAGTGCTGTTGGATGCGGGGAAAGATATTGAAACCATCAAGCAGTTATCAGCATCCTACCAACCGGACTTCTATTGGCTTCCAGTACATCGGGCTGACGAGTTTGCGCAGGCAGGACTTACCGAGGGCAAGATACTATGTTCTTATGAGGACTATTGTCTTCTGAAACGGCATGGAGAAATTGCTGAAACCGTTCATCCCGACTTGCTGCTTTGTCTGACGACCTCAGGTTCAACAGGCTCCCCGAAATTTGTCAGAATCAGCCAGACGAACCTCAAAAGCAACACGGAAGCTATAACTGAATACCTTAACATAGATACACAAGAGCGTCCCATCACCTCATTGCCACTATATTACAGTTTCGGAATGTCTGTTGTGAACAGCAATCTACTCAAAGGAGCGACCATACTATTGACAGACAAACCTATTGTACAAAGGGAGTTCTGGGATTTTCTCAAAAGAGAGCGAGCTACGTCAATTGCAGGTGTACCATATACATACGAGACTCTAAAAGCATTCCGCATCTTCCGCATGGATCTTCCCTACTTACACACAATGATTCAAGCCGGAGGCAAATTGAATGCAGACATTGTCAAAGAATATGCTGAATATGCTCAGGCCAATGGCAAACGGTTCTTTGTGATGTACGGACAAACGGAAGCCTCACCAAGAATCAGTTATCTTCCAACAGATAGAGCCAGTGACAAGAACAGAAGTATCGGTATTGCCATTCCGGGCGGGAAGATGGTAATTACTGACGAGCAAGGAAAAGAGATTACTACCCCTTATACGGATGGCGAACTTGTATATTACGGTCAGAATGTTTGCATGGGATATGCAGAATGCCGCAGGGATTTGCAAAAAGGAGACGAGAACCACGGTTGTTTGCACACCGGAGATATAGCACGTTTTGACGAAGAAGGGTTGTTCTACATTACAGGTCGACTTAAAAGATTTGTAAAGGTGTGGGGAAACAGATGCAATCTGGATGCAGTTGAGCAATTGGTCAAATCTGTTACTACAGATTGCGCATGCACAGGAGTTGATAACCTAATAACTATATATGTTACAGCTGCAGGTCTTGAAGACCCAATCATTCAGTTATTGACTAATAAGACAGGCTTCAATCCGCAGGCATTTGCAGTCAAAGTCGTTCCAACCATACCCAAGATGGAGTCAGGAAAGACTGATTATAAACGTTTAACATTCTGAATTACGCTCACTAATAAATGCAAAACATATGATTACCAAGACTCTTCGACAAAAATTGAGTGTGCTGGTATCCAATATATACGTAGCATATCTCATTAAAGTTCGCAAATATGACATTGGAAAATATTGCAGCATTTCTTGGCGTGCCACGTTAGACAGAGCGAACCCGAAAGGTGTACATATCGGACATCATAGTAGAGTTATGCTGGATGCGCTGATTATTGCACACGATTATTCGAGAGGTCTAAACCACAGTATGTGGACGGACACCCGTATCGGTCATCATTGCGTAATAGGTGGGCGCTCCATCATTTTACCCGGGGTTACTTTAGGCAACCATGTGTTTGTAGCTGCTGGAAGTGTGGTGACTAAAAGTTTTCCGGATCACTGTATGATTGGTGGGAATCCAGCAAAAATCATCCGCACGGGTACAATTATTACAGATAGAACGCAAATACAAGTCCCCGGAGAACTCGTTAAAGAATCAAAAAATGTTTAAACGTATCGTTATATGGTTTTTAGCATGCATCACCTGTTTATGCATCAGTTGTACCACCCATAATGAGCCTGACAGTAAAAAACTCGTCTTGGCCACTATGGGGGCATCATTGATGTACCCGGGAAATGGATGGGTAGAGAAAGCATGTCAACAGCAAAATATACGTTGCCTTAATAAAGCCGTGTCATCAAAACTGATAATTGATTTCGCACAACAATTATGGAATAATACATATGCCACCAAGGAAGAACTGAAACAAATAGACATTCTTCTAATTCAGTTCGCAAACTGCGGTGATGTATGCGGAGATTCTACGACAATGTTTCCGACAGCTGATGATTATACGCGCAACTATACCATCTTTTCGGAAGAACTATTTACTGAATATTCCCATGCGCAACAAATGGATTATATCTTGAAAAGATGGCAACAAATATGTACGCAGTATAACAAACCCATGCAGGTTATTTTAGTAACCCATTGGCACGATGGAAGAACAACGTACAATGAGAGTGTCCGCAAACTGGCACAAAGATGGGAGGCTGATGTCTGTGAATTGGATAAATATATAGGTTTTACAAAAGACCACCCTCTACCTGACGGCAGGCAACCATCAATTCTTTACGCCAAAGACACAGAGATTATTGATGGCATAGAATATGGATGGCATCCACTGCGAGGAAAAGAAGGAGAATATATCCAATCCGTTATGGCTGACATACTTGCAGACAAATTGCAATTATACGTTAATGATGGGCATTAATAATGTCAAACTATAGATTCATATTAACATGGCTTTTCTCCATTTTTACCATATGGCACGGATGGTCGCAGTTGTATATGTATATACAATTGAATGACGGTGACGGGATATACTACCAATTAAAAAATCACCCTGCTGTTACTTACACCGACGCCGAATTGATCGTGCGAACAGAATCAGGCATCACAAATCAGTATTCAATCAGCAACATAAAGAGCATCACTTATCAATCATCTACTGCCACTATTTTGGAAGACAATACAGCACTGACATTTCCGATAAGAATCTATTCAACTTTCGGACAGTATATTACTACGTTGGAACGAGCAGAAGATTTACATACATCTATTCCATTAGGCGTTTACATATTAAGGTCAGAGAAGGCTTCTAAAAAGATTTTATTACCATGATGAAATGTTCTCATTATTTATGTTATGTATTCATTCTATGCGCGACACAATTATCTGCAGTAGAATATACGACCCTACTTCATCATAAAGACGGTAGAGTCTTTGCTATAGCTACCACTCAAATAGATTCAATAACCCACACAACAGAAAGTATCGATAATTCGTATTATAATCTGACAGATTCCTTTGTATATCCACCTCACATGAGTGCTATGGTGGAGATTATGCTTCAAGCGCAAGCCGGTTTGCCAAATTCCGTACTATGCAACAAAGAAAATATTCTACCTCTATTCTCGGAGAATACAAATTATCAACTAGCAGGAACACCATGGACACAGCCCGGAATGTTTTCGCTGATTGATGATGACGTGATTGACGAATTTATCCCGTCCAGCTATCCGGGGCAAAGCATCAGCAATTCCGACAAAAAAGTAGGAGGATACTTCTCCCTTTTGTATCCTTTTCTGAAATCCTTAGAAGTTAAATACGGTGTAACATTAACATGCGGTTTATCCATGGAAGGACACCGTGTAGGTCTGACTGGATATGGAACATACAAAGACGACTGCTCAATAAACGAGAATGGAGAATTGGTACAACAAATAACAACGCATAACAATTGGGATATTTTATGCCACTCGATGACTGCTCGCGTTTCGCCTATGGCAGGAAACATCTTCATTGTGGACAGCCTCAATTCAAACGAGGCAAAAGATATTCTGGCTAACGGAACATACGAATGGACTTACTCTTTTTACAATACCGGAGTATATGACCGAAAAACAGAAAAAAATTACACAATTTCCAAAGATAAGACCACATGGACAGAAACGCCATTAAAATACATCCAACCATACTGCTTGGATAAAAAAACAGGGCAATGGGTGTATAATGAAAGTTATCCCATTGACTACCAAATTGGTGAATGGAAAAAAAGAGCCGACAAATTAGGGTTCAAGTATCCTGACATCATGGTTCATTGGGGATCAACCGCTTCAGCACAACTAATTCGTGAGTCTCGTAAATACTTCTCTCATTCAGTAGATCCTGGTATGGATAACGGAGTCAACAATGTGCCATTATCTGCAACCATACATCGGATTAATTGTATAACAACCAATAATAAGAATGCATATAATACTTCCTATTTCAAAACGCTTAAGTGTGCTGTTGACCATGCATTTGAAACACAAGGCTGGTTGGTTTTTATGAGCCATTTCAATACAATTTACTATTATAATGGCTATTTGGATGAAGTTAACTATCCTGAACGAGAAGAAGACTACAATATTGAATGGATAAACCCGCTGGTGACTGAAGAAATTCAAAGTATGGACACCAATAACTTTTGGGATAATCCTCCTGCCCGACTCGGCATCAATAATTGGGGAGAATGGAGGCCACTCAAAGGCACTCAATTGTATGGACTATATCAGATTTTTGAATATGCTATCGAAAAAGGGTTGTTAAATGTCAGCCCTTCTGAAGGAATAAAAATAATGGGGAACAAAGTAAATATAGGCACGTATAGAGATAAAGATTTTTACCCTCGCGAGAAAGCCATGACTCTCAATCCAATAGATAAATGCTACTACGTAGTAGGAGCAGACGGAAGTATAAAATATCACTCGGAAAAGTAGGATAACTATGTACGCACATTGTCTGAAACGCATATTTGATTTCACGATTGCATTGACAGCAATCCTATGCCTAAGTCCGCTGCTGATAGTGGTGACAATTTGGTTGCATTTTGCCAACAAGGGTGCGGGAGCATTTTTCACGCAAGAGCGTCCTGGAAAAGACGAGAAGTTGATCAAAATCGTTAAGTTCAAATCAATGACCGACGAATGCGATGCCAATGGTGAACCATTGCCAGACGAGTTGAGATTAACACCAATCGGCAAGTTCATCCGCAAGACTTCCATTGACGAGTTGCCACAGTTATTCAACGTCCTCAAAGGAGACATGGCGTTGATAGGACCACGTCCATTGCTTATTCGCTATTTGACATTATACACCCCAGAGCAACATCGTAGACATGAGGTACGACCGGGAATTACAGGTTGGGCACAAGTGAACGGACGTAACGCCATTACCCATACGAAAAAATTTGAATACGACGTATGGTATGTAGATCATCTGACCATGTGGCTGGATATCAAAATTATATTTATGACCATCCATAATGTGCTGCATAGCAAAGATATATCCACTGAAGGCTTTGCTACAGCGGACTACTTCAACGGACATAATTAAGAAAGGACTTATGCTAAGACCAAAAGCAAAAATAGGTGTTATGACATTTTCTCCAATTGTTCTTAATCCGGGAACAGTGTTTCAGTCATGGAGTTTATGTCATTTCATTGACAGCATCCCCGGACTTGAAGCAGAACTGATATTTTATGAGTTTGAACAACGCAAGATATTTAAAAACGGCAAGTTCTCTTTGGCAACATTATGGGTTCTATACAGCATGTGGCGCAGTTGCAACTTCGCAAAGAAAATCAAAAGATATCCTCTCAAGAAAGCCCTTGTCAGAAACAATATCAGTTCCATTAATGGCAGGTATGATATGATTCTTGTTGGCGGCGACCAAGTTTGGAATCCGATACTTACCAAATTCGACAAATCATTCTTCCTTGATTTTGCGAAGCACACGAAAAAGGCAGCCTATGCTCCTTCGATTGGTAATGACGATTGGCCGGAAGAACTCAAACCGGAAATTCAAAGTCTTTTAAAAGATTTTGAATTCATCGGGATTCGAGAAAAAACATCCATTCCTGCGGTTGAAAAGCTAACAAAAAAGTCTATTCATTGGTCATTGGATCCTACTTTCTTGATTCGCAAAGAAGAATGGAGCGACATTGCACTACCTCCAAAAGATAAGAAGAGCAGTTATATCATGGAGTATTGCATAATGGATAAGGGAAGACTTCCGGTACTTGTTCAGGCAACAGAACACGCAGCTAAGGAACTTGGAATTCCTGCAATTGAATGTTTTGGCGGACGAAAACGAGTTCCATCTGCAATAAAGAAACGTAATGTCGGAGCAGACCTGTGGCTTGGTTATTTGTTAAATGCCAAACTGGTAATAACGGACTCGTTTCATGGTGTTGCGTTTTGCATCAACAACAACATACCGTTCTATGTCATCATATCCCGAAACGGCAATCGGATTACCTCTATCTTAGATTTATTCGGACTTCAAGACAGGCTGATTACCGGCATAGAGGAAATGAACTTATCAAAAGGAATTGATTGGGAGCCGGTGAATAAAAAGTTGGAAGAAGTTCGAAAGGAAAATCAGACATGGCTTAGAGAGTCGCTACATGAAGCGTTAAAAGACAAAATGCAAATATGATACCCGTACTAACTCCATCGAAAGAAGAATGTTGTGGCTGCAAAGCATGTGCGAATGCTTGTAGCCGTAATGCTATTTCTTTCCAGCCCGATAAGTACGGATTTGAATACCCGCATATAGATGCCGAGAAATGTATCGAATGCGGTAAATGCATCAAGGTCTGCGATTTTAAGAAAAGCGAACAAGAAGGTGTTATCCTACATCAACCGTTGGAAGGATACGCAGCGCGGCATATAGAAAAGGAAGTATATGCCAATAGCACGTCAGGCGGGGTATTCAGTGCTTTGGCACAATGGATTATAGAAAGAGGCGGAGTTGTGTTTGGTTGTGCGTATTCAGATGACTGGCGAACGGTTCATATTGAAGCCGATACTATGGACAAAGTGGTATCCATGCGCGGCTCTAAATACGTGCAATCGGATATTGGCGACACTTTCCAACTGGTTAAAAGCAGATTGCAAGAGGGTAAATGGGTGCTATTTGCCGGTACGCCTTGTCAGGTGGCAGGTCTGTATGCCTGCTTAGGCAAAACGAATAACGAAAAACTACTGACAGCGGATGTTGTGTGTCATGGTGTTCCGAGTCCACTCGTTTTTAAGAAGTATATTAGTTACATAGAAAGCAAATACCACAAAAAAGTCACTGATTTCCAATTCAGGAACAAAAAGTACGGATGGGAAAAGCCTTCTATAGCTATCGGTTTCAATGACGGCTGCTGTAAGAATTGGTCAGTTATAAAAGACATTTACTATGAGGCTTTTTATTATTCACTAATTCAACGTCCCAGCTGTTTTGAATGCAAATATGCAACCAGTAAACGAGTCGGAGATTTTACGCTTGGCGATTTCTGGGGTTGGAGGAAGGCGAATGTAACTATGTCCACAAAAGAAGGAGTATGCTGCTGCCTACTAAATACGGAAAAGGCAAAAAAAGTATTCCCTCAACTGCATATCAACACCAATAGCGTTACTCCGGAATCCATTATCCGAGGGAACTATCATCTAAGAAACAAAACAAAGAAGCGAAAAGAATGGGAGGCTGTCATGAACACCATAGTAAATGAAGGGTTTGACAAATATGCGATACGATTTAGAAAACAACACATAGTATCAATGGCAAAAGCATACATCAAAAGAACGACAGTCTTTCATGTGATACAAAAAATATTGTTAAGCCGAAAGAGCATAAAAACTGGCTGATTTTAGCCATAATTGATACAAATAGCACAAAAATTTATTTTTTCAAAGAAAAAATGCACTAAAATTTGTTTATGTGCATTTTTTTTTGTAACTTTGTAGGCTTTTTATGTTCACAACACGCAACATGAGGAATATAGCCATCATATTAGCCGGAGGAAGTGGAACACGCGTAGGCGGCGATACACCGAAGCAGTTCATACAAGTTGCCGGAAAGCAGATTATCGAACACTCGATTGAGGCGTTCGAACGTTGCGAGCGGATTGATGAGATATGCGTCGTATGCCGAGAGGATTATATCGCTTACATGCAAGAACTGGTACAAAAGAACGGTTACGCCAAAGTCAAGAAGATCCTCAGCGGCGGCAAGGAACGTTACCACAGCAGCGTTGCAGCCATCCAAGCCTATACGGACGATGATGATAATCTGCTTTTCCACGACGCGGTGCGCCCAATGGTAAGCGAGCGGATCATCAACGACTGCATTGATGCTCTGAGCCGCTACAATGCAGTGGATGTAGCAGTCAAGACGACTGACACGATTATTGCCGTGGACGCAGACGGCTGTATTACCGACATTCCCGACAGAGCATGCCTGAGGAACGTGCAGACGCCCCAAGGCTTCAAACGGGGAACAATCCGGCTTGCGTACGAGAAAGCATTAGCTGACCCGCACCTCGTGACCACTGACGACTGCGGAACGGTGCGCAAGTACCTGCCTCAGGAGCCGATATACGTCGTGGAGGGAGAGAACACAAACATCAAACTCACCTACCGTGAGGATCTGTTATTATTGGACATATTATTACAAAAACAACCGTAATCAAACATCAGTATTATGAGTAAACGCATTTATCTGTGCCTTGCGCACATGAGCGGAAAAGAACAAGCATTTATTCAAGAAGCTTTTGACACAAACTGGGTTGTGCCATTGGGACCGAACGTCAACGGCTTCGAGGATGATCTCAAGCAATTCGTCAATACTCGTGAAGGTGCAAGCACTCTTGATAAAGAAATTGTCGCCCTGTCGGCAGGCACAGCAGCCATCCATCTGGCACTCATTGCCTGCGGCGTCAAGGCGGGTGACGAGGTTATTTGCCAATCTTTCACATTCTGCGCATCGGCTAATCCGGTCACCTATTTGGGAGCCACACCGGTGTTTGTTGATTCCGAAGCGGATTCGTGGAACATAGATCCCGCACTGTTGGAGCAAGCTATCATCGACCGCAAAGCCAAGACGGGCAAACTGCCGAAAGCCATCATTCCCGTAACACTCTACGGTATGCCTTATCGTATCCAGGAGATCAAAGCTATTGCCGACAAATACGGAATCCCCGTCATTGAGGATGCCGCCGAGGGCTTGGGTAGCCGGTGGAAAGGACAGGTACTGGGCACGTTTGGCGAGTACGGCATATTGTCGTTCAACGGCAACAAGATGATTACCACATCCGGCGGGGGTGCTCTGATATGCAAGGATGTAGAGTCCAAACAACGGATCATGTGGTTGGCGACACAGGCACGCGAGGCATATCCATACTACCAACACGAAGCAATTGGCTACAACTACCGTCTGTCGAACATCTGCGCCGGTATAGGTCGTGGACAAATGACCATACTTGACGAGCATATAGCCCATCACAAGCATATCGCTCAACGTTACCGCGAGGCATTCGCCGAGATAGAAGGTATCACGTTCCATGACGCTCCGTCAGCGGACTTCGACGCGAACTTCTGGCTGTGCACAGCGACCATCGACGAACAGGCGCATATCCGCGGCGAGGAGAAGGCATACGCCGAGGCGGTACAGGGAGCAGTAGGAGGAGCAGCAGGCGTCGTACATGGCGGTGGCAGTGTGCATACGGATTGCGAACCTAACAGGAACGTGGAGGCTCTGCGTATGTACCTCGACCAAGCCGGCATAGAGAGTCGTCCGCTATGGAAGCCGATGCACAAACAGCCGGTGTTCAAAGGTTGTCCGGCGTACCTCAACGGCGTGAGCGAGGCAATGTTCCGTCAAGGAATATGTCTGCCAAGCGGGCCTATGGTGAGCGATGATGATGTTAGCTATATCATCCAAACCATACGCGAAGCATTCATCAAATAATTGAAAGTTGATAGTTTAATTAGAAACATGAGGAAAAGACTAAGCGAAATACAACGTTCGGATATATTCTCGCACGCAACCAACTTGTCGTACATGCCCAAGTGGGGTGTGCTGCTTATTGACATGCTGCTGGCGCTCATTGCATACGTAGTCAGTTTCATGATTAGCAATAGTTTGGTTAATATCAATTTCACTGGCGGAAATATGCTGCCGATTTGGCAACAGGCAGGCATTGTCATGGTGGTACAACTTATGTACTTCTGGATATTCCATACGTACTCCGGCATCTTGCGATACTCAACGTTTGTGGATGCGTCGAAGGTAGTGTTTGCCGTCGTTGCTGCGGCACTCACTCCGGCTGCCATCAATGGCATCGTGCGCTATGTTGCTGAACGAAGCATGATGCTCAACTCCGTGCTATATACGTATATGTTCGTTGCCATTGTGCTACTTGTTTGCTGGCGAGTGACGATCAAGTTGAGCTTTGAGTACATGTCACATCACAGCCCGGGTATCCGACCGGTAATGATCTACGGCACGCAGTCTGCAGGTCTGGCTATAGCCAAGATGCTCAACTCAAGTATGGATAGTCCGTATCGCCCGATAGGATTCATTGCCGATGCCGAGGAAAATGTCAAGCATGAGTTGTTAGGCATGAAGGTGTATGTCAAGAACGACAATATCATCCGTCTTTTGCGCGCCAAAGAGGTGCAAGATGTTATCGTTTCGCCGCTGAAAATGAAGCAGATCAATCTTGCCAGAGACCTAAGCATCTTCCTCGACAACAATATCCGTATCCTTACTACGCCGTACTTTAGCGACTTCAACGAGAGCGACAACGAGGAGCAGAACAAGAAGAAGATCGGTAGCATCGAAGCCATCAAGGTCGAAGACCTGCTGGAGCGTCCGGAGATACATATCAACACCGAGAACGTCCGTCATGTCATATCCGACAAGGTGGTAATGGTTACCGGTGCAGCGGGCTCTATCGGCAGCGAGATCGTACGGCAGGTAGCAAAGTACAATCCGAGATTGGTTGTTCTCGCCGAGATAGCCGAGTCGCCGCTACATGACTTGAGTTTGGATCTGGACAAACTATGCCCGAACGTCCATTTTGCGCGCGTCATAACAGATGTACGCAACCGCGAGATGTTGCGCGAAGTGTTTGAGGAGTACCATCCGCATATCATCTTCCACGCCGCAGCATACAAGCATGTACCCCTCATGGAGGAGTACCCGACACAGGCAATCCTGGCCAATGTGTTGGGAACAAAGAACGTAGCCGACCTTGCTGTAGAATACGGAGCCGAACGGTTCATAATGATTTCTACAGATAAAGCCGTCAACCCGACCAATGTCATGGGTGCATCGAAGCGTATAGCGGAGATTTACGTACAATCATTATTCCGCAAGCTATCGGCTAAGGATGAGAAAAATGTAACGAAGTTCATCACCACTCGTTTCGGCAATGTGCTGGGCAGCAACGGCAGCGTTGTGCCGTTCTTTAAGAAACAGATTGCCGCCGGTGGTCCCGTGACAGTCACCCACCCTGACATCATCCGGTACTTTATGACTATACCCGAAGCATCATGTCTGGTGCTTGAGGCATCAACATTGGGCAATGGCGGAGAGATCTTCTGTTTCGACATGGGCGCGCCGGTGAAGATTGCCGATCTGGCAAAGAACATGATTCGTCTGGCAGGTTTCCAACCGGGCAGGGATATACAGATTGTCTATACTGGTCTGCGTCCGGGAGAGAAACTCTACGAGGAGTTGCTTAACCAGAAAGAGCACACATTGCCAACCGCCAACGAAAAGATCATGGTTGCCAATGTGCGTGAAAACGACTACGACAAGATGTCCAAACTCATCGACGATCTCATCCGCTCCGCACAGAAAGGCTTGGCGTTCCCGTCCGTGAAACTGATGAAGCAGATTGTGCCCGAGTACCAGAGCCGCAACTCCATCTACGAACAATTGGATAAGTAAACCCTCAAATACCACATGACATGAAAAGGATCTTAACTATTATCTGCATTGCCCTAATAGCAGCATCTGCACATGCTGATGCTATGCGTCTGTATTGCCAGTGTACACAAGAGTGGTGGACAAGCGACGATGCGGCTATAGCCATTTATGCATACGCCGATGGCGACGTGATGAATGCCGTATGGCCGGGTGAACGTATGATGCGCGTTACTGGAACAGATGGAATGTGGTACGCTGAGATTGATTCTACGCAATACACCAATGTCATCTTCGTGCGTGTCAACGGCTCCGGAGCAGTAGAAGATTGGGGAGCCAAAACACAAGACTTAGCTATCCCCACAGATGGTAGGAATCTCTTCACCATCACGTCAACAGAAGCTGTGTGGGGCGACCCGGGCGTAGAAGGTATATGGTCTGTTTTGGACGAATCAGGAATTCCCGTTAGCAACAAAGATGAAGGAGTGAATGTTTATTCTGTTGTAGGTAGTGCTACGCTTTTAGGCTATGAATGGGATGTATCAAGTACGGCAACCGAAATGAGCCCTTCTTCTGATAGTACAACATGGACATACACTATACCTACTGTCAGGCTGGTGGTTGCTACAAAATACGAATATAAAATTGTTGCTGACCACTCGTGGGAGAATATACAATATCCAACAGATGGCAACTATACGTTAGCTGTCCCGCGCACTGGAACATATCAAATAACCTTTACACTTACGCCCACCAATGGATGCACATTCGATGCCACACTTATTGAAGATGAATTTCCTGATTTTTCATATAGCAAATATGCCGTATTGGTTAATCACGAACGATTCGTACCTTGCAGTCTGCAACCGATAGAGAACTTTGTTGCACAATACTTAGCTCTCGTACAACTCAACGTAGGAGATACAATACGAATGTTCACACGCGGAGAACAATCGTATGAGAAATCTATGCCTGACTTGGAAGAATCTGGCGAATATGCCAATTTCAGCACACCGAAAGATGGCTACGGATATCTCATGGGTTACTATGTGTGCAATGTGGCAGGATGCTACTCTATCTACTTCAAGCAAAGTTATGCACATAACTCGTATGCCAATACAAGCGAAGCGGAATCTGTATGGATCAGTTCGGCAAGCACATGTCATGCTGGTGAAGACTATGCATCAAACCTATCAGCCGCTACCGCTAGGATATCTGTAACTGACGGACACGAAAGTGTTGCTATAAACGCCCACGGTAGATTCATTGAGAAACCATCAGAAACGCTCCCCATAGGCTCGACTGTTGAGTTGGAGGTTTTCCCTAATTCCGGATATATGTTTGTCGAATGGTCTGATGGCTCAATCCAAAATAAAAGAAGGATTGTTGTAACGGAAGATATATCTTTGTCAGCAACCGTTGTTAGCATCGCCAGTTATCCTCTCGGACTCCTTGTTAACGGCAACCGTTTCATACGTACCGCAAAGTCCGAAACAACCGATTATGGTTATCAGAATCTGATTAGAGCTCAATTAACAGAAGGAGAAACTTTCGTTGTATTTAACAGTTCAACAAGCGAAACGGTTGATGTGGAGATGGAAGCCGGCGGTCTATCCGGAAATTTCAGCATTGCAGATCAGACAAACACATTTGTATGCAACGTTTCCGGATGCTACGATGTATACGTAAAAAAGAATAATAGCACCCTTAGCGAGACAATCTATATCGGTCAGGGAACGGTTTGCAACGATGGTGTGCCTTGGACGGATCCGAACACCGGCTATGTATATTCCGTTGTCGGCACAGAAAACCTCTTCGGCACAGCGTGGGATATAGCAGACACACTGACAAACATGACGCCGGTAGGCGACGGAAGGTTCGAATATACCTTGGACTCCGTGACCCTCACGCCGGAAGGCGACTACCAGTACAAAGTTATTGCCAACCACATGTGGAACGTCAGGGAATACCCGTCTGTTGAAGAGGATGACAACTATCATATCACGGTCGAGGAGTCGGGTGTGTATTCCGTACTCTTCTCGCTGGACACCATCGCCGGCTGCACTGCCACAACCAACTACCTGCACGCAATAATCAGCGGCGATGACACGGGGGAAACGATGTTGTGTAGTACTACCTTCGCTGATTGGGAGGCCATATCTGCCTCATCTACCGAACGAACAACCGTGTATTCTGATATCACCTTTACATTATATAATGTTAAGGTTCGTCCGAGTGAGCGGCCATCGTCCGTATCCGACGTAAGCGTTGGATATATCAATCCTACAAGTTCCTCTTCTTGTTACATACAAACCGATATGCTCCCCTATGTGAGTCGTGTCACCTACGTACAGTCGTCCGCTAATGCTGGCAGAGGTTGGCGACTGGAGAGCAGTAGCGATGGCGAGAACTGGTATGCGTTCAACGAGAATGACGAGGGTTGCGCCTCAGCGAACATTGCTGAAACACGGGAGATGAATGTATATATGGAGAATGTCTGGCTACGCTGGATACCTACATCTACTAACGCAGGAACAGGTATCTACCTCCACGAGATCGCCATATACGGCAAAGAAGGCTCATCAAGCACTGACCCGGATTGCCCCATCGCTTCCGGAAGTTGCGGATTAAGCGGCGACAACCTGACGTGGGTATTAGGGTGCGACAGCGTGCTCACCATCAGCGGCGAGGGAGAGATGCCAACTTCGTATTCGGGAACATCGGCGCCGTGGTATGAGCACGGAGCGGCAATCAAACATATCAATATCGAGGAAGGCGTAACCAAACTGGCACTATACGCGTTCTATAACTCCGGTGGCAACATCTACCCGAACGTGCAGACGCTGTCTATACCAAGCACCTTAGGCGCGCCGATTGAGAACAATTTCTTCTACCAATGCCCGCTCAAATCCGTAACGATCAACTCCGACACCATTGTTGGCAAAGCTTCATACACCTCCGGTAGCAGCCTGCAGAACAAGTTCGGCGCACAAGTCGAAGAATATATCATCGGCGGCAGTGTTCGTTCGATTGCCAACTTCGCATTCCGCAACCAGAGCCCCGACAGCCTGCGCTCGATCATCCTTCCGGAAGGTTTGGAAGCCATCGGCAACTGGGCATTCGGCTACATCGAACACCTGACATCTGTCAGCATCCCGTCAACGGTGCAGACGATCGGCACAGACGCTTTTGCCTACTGTTCGAACCTGCGCAGTGTAGAGTTTGGCGAGGGGCTGATGACCGTCAACGGGCAGGCATTCTGGATGTGCGACAGTCTGACGCGCGTCACCTGTAACGCCCTCACTCCGCCTACGCTCAACCAGACGGCGTTTGACCATAACCTCAGCGACACTCTGTTCATACCCTGCGAAGCCAAAACCGCATACCAAGAGGCGGACTACTGGAAGAACTTCGGCAAGATCATGTGCGCTGATGACACCATAGGCGGCAACACGGAGCCGGATGTTCCGGAAGAATATACGTTTACGCTGGATGCCAATTGGCAGTTCATTATGCTGCCGACAGTGTTCTGCTTGACGCAAGATGATATAGTGGTTGACGGCGAGATTGAATGGGGCATCTACAACAGCGCACAGCGTGCAAGCGGTCGTTCAGGATGGCAGGGGTTCACTCCGCAAAATGGCTTTGAGGGCTCGCAAGCATATATTGTACGTGCGCGTAACGGCAGTGCGACGCTCACTATCAACATCCCCGATCAGGCACGCGAACAAGCCGCAGTAACGATGGCTATCAGCTATCATCCTGCCACACACGAACAGAATGCCAACTGGAATTTCTTAGGCAACCCCTACCCGTACAACTACGACATCATGAGTGCCCTTGAGGAAGCGGACATCGAGTCGCCTGTTACCATCTGGAACGGCACGGGCTATGACTTGTTCACGCCGGGCATCGACCTGAAGACCCTTGATCCGTTCGAGGCGTTCTTTATCCAGTTGCCCGATGGCGGCTCAGAAGTTCTCCCGCTCTCGCCGGAGCATATCAAGGATACCAGCGACAGTGGTAACAACGGCAATAGCGTAGCTGATGCCGACGGCGCATTGCCCGGGTACTTCACGATCAACACCAGCAAGCAGAAGGTGCAGTTCTCGCGCGGCAACCTGCAATATCAGGCTTCGACCGCTACATGGCAGTTTGCTGAAAATCAGTACGATGTAATCGGCGAAGGCAATACAAACATTTCTGCTACCTACGACGGCTGGATAGATCTGTTTGGTTGGGGTACGGGTGACAATCCTACCAAAGCCAGCACCAGCAAGTGCGACTACTCCAGTTTTGTAGATTGGGGAATAAATGCCATCAGCAACGGCGGCAATACGGCAGACATGTGGCGTACGCTTAGTGCGAATGAGTGGACGTACATCACCGGTCAGCGTACGAACTACGAATCGCTGTGCGGTCGGGCTACGGTCAACGGCATTCAGGGCTTCATTCTGCTGCCCGACGATTGGGTTTCGCCCGGTGTTCCGTTCCAGGGAAGTAAGGATAACGGCTACGAGCTCAACCAGTTCACCTTGGCTGACTGGCAGAAAATGGAAGCTGCCGGAGCCGTGTTCCTTCCCGCTTGCGGTGGACGTACGGGCACAGAGATGACCAGTACCGCTGTACAATACTGGTCAACGAATGAAGGATCATCATGCTATGCGTACGACATCATCACCAATGGTGATACTGCCTTCAGGCTCAAAACCAACCAAGTTGAAAGGAGCAGCGCTTTCGGAGTCCGCCTTGTCAAATAGCAGACACCCGAGCACAAACAAACAAGTAAGAACTTAATCTCACCGGATTTCTGATCCGGTGAGATTGTATATACGACCATCACGCATGATCAGCAACTGACCATCGCGAATAATCTTCATCACCCCTAATCCACTAACCCGCTCATCCGCTAATCCGAATCCCATCGGCTCATCAACCGGTTTGCGCGAATGCATCTCACGGTGCAGCGCACTCAGCGGTTTGCCGGTGAAGTCAAACAACGTCGTGTTGGATATCACGTTGCCGTCCTCCCACCATGTCGTGCCGCTGCCGCTGTACTTCTCTGCCCAACAGGTCTTGATCCACGAGCCGTTCACTTTCTGGTCAACGAAGATCGGATCCCAGTACATGTACCCTACTATATTATTGTCCTCATCCAATGCCTCGTGCAACTCTTTGATGAACGACTCCTGCCCGGCTTCGGTTGCCTCGTTGTAGCAGCCGTTGAGTCCTAACTGTCCTTCCCAGCTGCCGCCGTTGCGCTCCGGGCACTTGTACGGGTTCCACGAATAACCTACCTCCATGAGCATGACGGGTTTGCCGATGTACGTCTTCATATCCGCTGCCCACTCCAGCATGCCTGTCGGTTTGCAATCCGTTGCGCCGTGGTCGGTTGCCCAGTGCGGGTAGTACGAACCGCCCACGATGTCGAACTTGCAGCCGTTGTTCTTCAGCTGCTGGAAGAAACTCGGCAGACGCCTATCTTCCCTTGGTCACCGTAGCTGTGATGAATGATCACCTGCGCGTCGGGCGCAACCTCTTTGATGGCATCGTACGCCTTGTTGAACAGATAGACGGCGTTGCTTATGCCGTTACGGGTCGTATGACCGCCGTAGCTGACGTAGTTCTTGTTCAGGTCTTGATAGAGGATGCCGTAGTTCGTCTCATTGCCTACCGACACGTACTCCGGCAGCGTGCCTTGCTCTGCCATGCGCGTCATGATGGCATATACGTAGTTATACACCGAATCACCGAGCAGCTCCAGCGTATTCACATTCGCCCATGCGGCAGGGATATACTGCTCTGTGGCACCCGACCAGTAGTCGCTCAGGTAGATCGTCAGACAGATCTGCATCTTATGATCCTTGGCGCGCTTGGCGAGATTAAGTATATCTTCCGTTCCGGCATAAGGGTAACCTGACGGGTGCTTGGTAGTCATGATAGGCGTGCGGTAGGTGGTAGAGCCGTTCTTAACCGCCGTGCCGGGAGCATGGTACAGACGCAGGCGCGCAAAGTTGACGCCATACGACTCCAATATATCAAACAGGTCGCCTTCCGTGCCGTCCTTGTAGTAGAACTTCGCACCCCAGTCCTCGATGTACGTAGCCATCGACAGATCGCCGCCTATCAGGAACGCTGCATCTTTCTGTTCGGGATCGGGGTCGGGGTCAGGATCGGGGTCTGCTTTCGCCTCGTCAAAACGGATCGTCAGAGCCGCAGCGTTGAACGTAACCGTGTATTTGCCGGCAGGCAGATCCAGCCAACCGCTGCATGCATTAGCCGTCGCCATCGGGTAATCCACGCCAAGAGCCAACACCGTGCCGCCGTCTGCCCAACCGTAGACCAACGACCACGAGGCGTTATGCACGCCGAAGTTGAACCCTTGCCCGGGCACATCCACCGACGCAATGGTATAGATATCCGCCTCAGCGGTCGATTCAAACTGCCCGGCATTGCCATCCAGGCCGTAACTCTCCGACCAGAAATACAGATACAGGTCAGCACTCGCCGCCGAAACAGGCAAACTCAGTGCTGACAAATAGCAAACAACAACTCCCAGCGTCATCAAAAACGAACGGAAATAACGACTTTTCATGATACAAAAATTAAAAACGTGACAAAGGTACAACAAATTTTTCGAATTTGCAAACATTTTTTGAAAAAAAATTCGTCTCCGCTTGCAAAACGCCAAAACGTACGCCAATATCGGGTCATTATCGGGGTTTCATCGGTATTTTATCGGGTGAATCCTAGACCATTGACCTACCCAAAAGCCAATCACAAGCCAATGTCCCCCTTCCTTCACATGCCTATATTGTTCCTTTTGCGCTCATCTTGAGCGCATGAGCAGCTAGAAGTTTTGTGCATTTTTCTCGCATCATTGCGAGAACAGTCACGTAGTCCATTAGGTCAAATGTCATTTGACAAACGATTTCCAAAAAATGCATGACCTTTTTGACCCTTTTGACCCTTTCGTGTGTAAGGCGCTGAAATATAAACAATTCCACAAGGTCATTCTGCGTCTAAAAGTGCCAAAGGGTCAAAAGGGTCATCTTCATTTTTGTTTACATAACAAAACAGGAGACTCGCGAAAGTCTCCTGCTGAACGTTTAGGATTTTACTGATGTTCCGAAATCCAGTAACAATAGCCTTATCTGGTGGTTACCTCACTTCTTGCCCTTGCACGGTGTAAGTCTTTCCGTCGCGGAGAATAAAGAGTTGACCGTTGCGGATGAGCTTAGTGCAATCAATACGAGTGTTGCCTTCACCTGTTTGAATCAGGTTGGTAGGCGTACTGGTGTAGAGGTTTATCTCCAACATCGATGAGGCTCCGGCAGCGGTGTACTGTGGCAGACAGCCGGTGTTCTTCCACGTAGCATTGGTCGAATATACACCGACGCGGATGGTCGAAGCAACCTCTGCTGGAAGGTTCTCCTTGATGATTTTGCCTTCTATAGCACGGTGACCACTCGTCAGATCAACAGGACTGCAGGCGACGATTGTACCGGATATGCCGGTACTCGTCCAAGCCCAAGCAGTCTGGTCATCACTGCTAAAGTTATAAGGTACAGCTGATGAGTACTTATCTGGTGCTTTCTCGTACATGAAGTCTGCAGCCGCGTTCAACCATAGTCCCGTGTTATAGCCGGTAGTCGGGTTATTGTCGGAGTTGAGGAGTATGTTGATCTTGCTTATATCATCGGCATCCGCAGAGTACTCAATGTAGAAGAAAATGTTGTTGACATCCATCGCCCACTTCATGAGGTAGAGACTCGCGTACGCTGAACTTGCATCCGCAGCTGCTGTTGCTACAGCCGATTGTGGAATCATGCTCCAGTCGCTGAAGTCGCCGTCAATATTGATGTCGAGCGTCGGCACAAACGGTTCGGACTCAGGCTCGTACAGTGCAGTGACAATCATGTTTGCCGTTACGGAACTGAAGTCCTTATCCCAACCAATGAATATATATCCGGCACGTGTAGGGTCGGCTGGTGCTGTGGCAGAGTTACCGTAGTCAACATTTTCTGATTTAAGTGTAGAGCCGTCCCAATCCACAAACTTTACCTCATAGTGGTTGATTTCGTATTGAGCAGTCACTACCAAATCTTCCGTTACGTTGCTGAAGTCTTTGTCCCAACCAGTAAATGTATAACCTTCGCGTGTCGGATCTGTCGGTGCTACAGCAGCAGAATTAGGTTCTACTTCGTCAACTTTTAGTACTGTTCCGTTCCAATCAATGAATTTGACAGTGAACAAATTATCATCCTCGATGGGTAGGATATTTTTGAAATCTTTCCAAACGTTTTTTTCTCTATAGGCGTCAACAGATTCGGATGGAACAAAAAGTTTACAAGTTTCTGTGTTAACTTTATTAAAAGCATTCTTAGAGATTGTTTGTGGTATAGTGGAATAATTGTATATAGAATCCAAACTACTGCAACCATAAAAAGCATATTGCCCAATGCTTGATACGCTATTTGGAATAATTACAGAGGTCATGCCACTGCAATCATAGAAAACATAGCGGCTAATTGCTTCAATACTACTAGGAATGATGACTGAGGATAAATGGGTACAACTAGAGAAAGCAAATTCTCTGATACTAGTGACACTATTGGGAATACTCACATATAACAAACTACTGCACCCTGAGAACGCATAATTTCCAATACTCAAGATACTATTAGGAATAATCACAGAGGTCAAACCGACACAACCGGAGAAAACAGAATGTTCAAGACTTGTGATGTTATTAGGTATCGTAATAGAGGTTAACCCATAACAATGTTCGAAAGCACTTCTTCCAATTTTTGTAATGCTATTGGGGATTTCAATTGATGTTAAACTTTTGCAAGCGTAGAAAACAGAATCTCCAATGCTTGTGACGTTATTTGGAATCTCAATAGAAGTCATATTGCTACAGCCATAAAACACACCATTTTCAATATTTGTGACACTATTGGGAATGGTCATAGATATCAACTTGTCACAATTACTGAAAGCATATTGCCCAATGTTCGCAACACCAGTTGGAATATCAATAGAAGTCAAACTGCTACAGCCATTAAAAGCACTACATCCAATTTTAACAACGTTGTTTGGAATTTCAATAGAAGTCAAATTGTTGCAACCATAAAACACTGCATCTTCAATATTTGTGATACTATTAGGAATGATCACAGAAGCCAACTGATCACAACTACCAAAAGCATACTGTCCGATGCTTGTGACACCATTTGGAATATCAACAGTACTCAAACTATTGCAATTAAAGAAAGCCCACTCACCAATTCTTGTGACATTGTTGGGGATATCAATAGAATTTAGGGCATCACAACCATCAAACATCCCATTTTCAATACTTGAAATGCTATTGGAGAGAGTTATAGAAGTCAAACGGTCGCAATTACTGAAAGCATATTGTCCAATACTTGTGACCGTATTGGGGATGGTTATGTATGTCAAATGGTTGCAATATTCGAAAGCCCTCTCTCCGATTCTTGTAACGCTATTGGGAATTTCAATAGAGCCCAAATTGAAGCAATATTCGAAAACGGAGTCTGCAAGGTTTGTAATGCTGTTGGAAATGGTTACTGATTTCAGACCATCGCAATTAAAAAATGCAGCATTTCCAATGCTTGTGACGCTATTAGGGATTGTCATGGAAGTAAAATTGCGGCAATCAGAGAAAGCATATCTGCCAATGTTTGTAACGCTATTTGGAATGGTTACAGAGGCCAATTTGTAACATTTATAGAAAGCAAAATTTCCAATGTACGTGACAGTATTAGGAATAGAAAATTCACTTCCTTTATTATATGGTGGGTATTGAATGAGTGCTGTTTTTCCCTTATTAAACAGAACACCTTCCTTTGAACTATAATTTGGATTGTCATCCGCAACATCAATTGATGTTAAACTTACACAATCAGAAAATACCATCTCTCCAATGCTGGTAACGCTACTAGGAATAATCACAGAAGTTAAACCGCTACAAAAACGGAAAGCATTGTTTCCGATACTTATAACGTGATTACCAATAGTTACAGATGTTAAACTGCTACAGCCAGAAAAAGCATAATCACCAATGCATGTGACAAGGTCTCCAATGATACACTCTTTTATTCCGTTTCCCAAAATAGATGAAAGGCTGGAAGACTGAGTATACTTTTTTCCAACAATGGAATTTGAATTTAATGTAATAGAACAACTACACCCTGAAAATGCATCATCTCCGATGCTTATGACACTGCTGGGAATCTCGATTGAGGTCAAACTGCTACATCCTGAGAACGCATATTTTTTGATGTTTGTAACGCTATTAGGAATAGCAACAGATATCAATCCAGTGCATCCAGAGAAAACAGAATATTCAATACTTGTTATGCTATTAGGAATAGTTATAGATGGTAAATTGCTGCATCCACGGAAAGCATATTGTTCAATACTTGTGACGCTATTGGGAATCTCAACAGAAATCAAACTGCTACATCCCGAGAACGCATATTCCTCAATGTGTGTTACACTATTGGGAATATTTATGGAGGGCAAATTGTTGCAACCATAAAAGGCGTATTTTTTTATATTTGTGATACTGTTTGATATAGTTACAGACGTCAAACTGCTAGAATAGAATGCATAATTTCCAATGCTCAAAACATCATAGTTTTCTTCATTATATTCCACAATGGACGGAATATCAGCAGTTATCAAGCCCGAATAGTTATTGCTTGAACGAGATACCTGATATGTCACCTCTGCAGTTTTGTTTTCTGTGTCTAGATTATAGTACAAGTCGCCAATTTGGACTTTAATTCCAGCGACGGTTGTCTCAAAACATGCCACAATGGCAAATAGGAGAAAGATAATTTTTTGTCTCATAATGTAAAATATTAATGTTTTATTATATTGTGATTCCTGTAGTATTTAACACACAAAAAACGTGAGGCTTGTTAGCTTCAATCTGGGTTTTCGAGGAATTCTGGACTACCTAATAAGACCAAATATCTACCGAACAAGGCTCACGCCGAAACGTGAGCACAAAGCCTTGTTCTTGGTCTTATAGGTTCGAAAGTGTCCAGTTTTCGAAAACCCAAGTTCATAGCTATTATGCTTTATTTTGGCGCACACTTGCGCCTATGTCAAATCCTCATTTTATAACTATTGAGGGCAGTGGCTTGCATTGTATCCCGCAAGCGGGGATGTTATTATTGTTCTCGCGAACTTAATTCTTTGATATAAGCCTCTATTTGCGGGCGAAGGACGGGGAGATCGTTAGTAATCACTCGCATCAATTGTGAAAAATTGATTGCGTAATAGCCATGTACTAATACATGACGCATGCCTTCTATCTTATCCCATGGTGTCTCTGAATGTTCAGATCGAAAATCTTTGGTTAACTTGTATGTTGCCTCGCCAATAATCTCTAATTGCTTGACAAATCCAAAATAAACGATGTGGTCATTCTGAATCTGTTCTTGTGTGTGCATCCGCATTCCTTCATCTATATAGTTAATAGCCTGAAGGATGTGTTCTAATCGTTCGATATCTCTAATAGGCTCTCTCATAGATCTTTATTTTATCACGGTTGGCGCTTGCTTGGGCAAACGGCATAAGGTAATCCTCCTCAATCAAGTCAACAGGGCGTTTTAGTGATTTGCTTAAATCGCTAATCATACCTCCAATATCCATCAACGAAAGTGTATTTCCTACGGTGTAGTTAACCAGTAAATCGACATCGCTGTCCTTCGTCTCTTCACCACGAGCGCATGAGCCGAACAAGTAGGCTCGTTCGACCGGCTGGGTGGCAAGATACGCTTGTATCTTCGGAATCATGGCTTGTACTTCCGGACTTGGCATAAAATCATTTACTATTTAGTCATTTACCATTTTATTATTTTCGCCTGCAAAGATACGAAAAAAAAATGATATATGCAAATAATTTGAGGAAAAAGTGATATATTAAAGGAAAGAGAGGGATTTCTTCGTAATCCCAAAACCTTGCAAGGGGCGTCCTTGCAAGGTTTTTCGTGAATCCACCAAAAACAAAAAGAAGAAACCTTACGGCTTCCTCTTTTCATTTTTGATGTCTTCCCGATCTTTCTTGCGGAAAGAGAGGGATTCGAACCCCCGGACCCGTGAAGGTCAACGGTTTTCAAGACCGCCGCGATCGACCACTCCGCCATCTTTCCTGTCGCGTTCGGCAAAACGCCTTCGCCAACGCGGTCGCATCGGATGCCGCTCTGCGGCATAAAGGCGACGCGTACCTCGGCTCTCCCCACCACAAACACTTCGTTGGTTTGTGTCGGGGACCCCACATGAGGGTGTTTTGCCAAAAAAGCATGCAAAGATACAAGAATATTTTCGTAAATGCAAATTTATTTGAAGATTTTTTTGCATATTTGCGAAAAATTGTGTATCTTTGCAAAGTCATTTTTGAAAAACAACAAATAATCATGAAAAAGTCCATTTTGCTTACCCTTGCTGTTTGCACCAGCTTACTATGCGTACACGCGCAATCCGACCATCAACGTTACGTAGGCGGCGACATCTCAATGTTGCCTCAGTATGAGAAACATAACTCCGGCTACAAGGATGTTAACGGCACGAAGATCAGCAATCTGCTGGTGTGGTTTGTAGAGAGTTGCGGGTGGAACACCTTCCGCGTACGCATTTTTGTCAATCCGGACAACAGCGATCCATCCGTTTGTCAGGACTTAGAATACGTTACCGCCCTCGGCAAGCGCATCAAAGATGCCGGAGCATACTTCATGCTCGACTTCCATTACTCCGACACATGGGTTGACGCCACGCACATTCAGGCGCCCGCAGCTTGGAAAGGCAGCGATGATGCAACCATGGCAGAGCATGTCGGCACGTACACCCACGAAGTGCTGCAAGCATTGAAGCAAGCCGGCGCAGCGCCTGATCTTGTGCAGGTGGGTAATGAGATAATGTACGGTCTGTGCGGTATCAAAGTTCACCCCTACAATAGTAGCGGTGACAACTGGACAGGGTATCTGGGACTGCTCAAAGCCGGTTGTGATGCCGTGCGCGAGGAGCTGCCTGACGCAAAGATCATCATTCACACCGACCGCCCAACGAATTCCGGGTATAACAACTACTACTACCAGAAGTTAGTGGATGGCGGCATTGACTTCGATATTATCGGACTCAGCTACTATCCGTTCTGGCACGGATATCTGAATAGCGAACAAGTGAAAGACAAGCAAGACAAGAACAATCTGGTGCAAGCCATCAAGAACTTAAAGACACTTTTTCCGACCAAGAGCGTACATATTGCAGAATGCGCCTACAACTTCCAATATTGGCCGGCTGATGGAACATATAACTACGACACCCGCGATGTATGGCCAAACACCGTGCAGGGACAATACAATTTCGTGAAAGATCTTGTTGATGCACTCGAACCGCTCGAGAATGTCGGCGGCATCAACTACTGGTTCCCGGAAGAGGCAGGCAACGGCGATGACACCAATTGGAGCACCAGCAAGGGAACAGTAATCGAGACTTGGCTAAACCGCGGATTCTGGAACGAGAACCAGACCAGTTCCGGGCACGCCATCAACAAGACCGGCTCAGTGAGTGGTGATAAGACTGCTGCTGACGTCTGCGCACCGTACTACATGAAAAACTTCCTACCTGACACTCCGTCAGCCGTGGAGAATTTAGAATTTAGAAGTCAGATGTCAGATGTCAGATGTCAGAAAATTCTGCGCAACGGGCAGATCGTAATTATCAAGGGCGATAAAGCGTACAACCTGCTCGGGCAAGAACAATAATCCCTATCCGCACCATTATGGATAAAGAATTTTCGATGATCGCCAAGACCTTCAAAGGTCTGGAAGAGGTGCTGGCGGGCGAGATAGCAGCCCTTGGCGGCAATGATATAGAGCTCGGTCGTCGTGCGGTAACGTTTCGCGGTGACAAGAGCGTGCTCTACCGCGCCAACTTGTGGCTGCGTACCGCCTCGCGCGTGCTCGTACCGATAGCCACATTCCGTGCAGGCGACGCGGATGCTGTATATGAAGAGGTGAAGAAGATCGACTGGGAGCAGTACATGGATCTCACCACGACATTCAGCATCGATGCTACCGTCTATTCGGAGACATTCAAGCACTCGCGTTATGTGACCTACAAGGTCAAAGATGCCATAGCCGACCGCTTCAACGAGAAGTACGGCAAACGACCGAGCGTGCGCATCACCGAACCCGACCTGTACATCAACGTGCATATAGCCGAACAGCAAGTGACGATCTCGCTGGACAGTAGCGGCGAGAGTCTGCACAAACGCGGCTGGCGTGTGGCGCAAACCGACGCGCCGATCAACGAGGCACTGGCGGCGGGAATGTTGCTGCTCGCCGGATGGAAAGGGCAGTCGGACTTCTATGACCCGATGTGCGGTTCGGGTACGCTGCTCATCGAAGCGGCACTTATCGCACTGAACATCCCGCCGGGAATCTTCCGCAAGCAGTTTGCGTTCGAGAAATGGAAAGACTTCAACAAAGATCTGTTCGAAACCATTAGCGAGGACGATACCGACGAACGGGAGTTCACGCACCATATCTACGGCTCGGATGCCGGCTACTACGCCGTACAAGCCGCACTCAAGAACATCCGCTCTGCCGGTTTGCAGAAGTATATTGACGTCAAGCAGATTCGCATCGAAGAGATCAAGCATGAACAAGGCACAACTGGCGCACTCGTAATGATCAACCCGCCCTACGGCGAGCGCCTCGCACAAGACAAAGACGTACTCCGTCTGTACAGCGACATAGGCAAAGCCTTGAAATTCCAGTTCACAGGTGCCACGGCGTGGATCATCTCGAGCAACGAGGAAGCACTCAAATGCATCGGACTCAAGCCATTGAAGAAGATCCACCTGCTCAACGGCGAATTAGACTGCCTGTACAACTGTTACGAACTATTCAGCGGAGAGCATAAGGATTGGAAAGCCGCACATCCCGAAAAATCCAGAGATTCCGGAAATTCCAGAACACACAGAACCCACAGAAACAATGACAACAGACACCCCCATACTGATAAGCGAGTACAACTATCCGCTTCCGGACGAAAGGATCGCCAAGTACCCGCTCAAAGAAAGAGACCACAGCAAGCTGCTCGTGTACCGCGACGGCCGAGTGAGCGAAGATAAGTTCTTCCGCATAGGCGAATATATACCCCAAGGCTCACTGCTCGTATATAACAACACCCGCGTCATCCAGGCGCGGCTGGTTTTTCACAAACTTACCGGGGCACGCATTGAGGTGTTCTGTCTTGCGCCGATTGAGCCCTATGACTACCAGTTGTCGCTCAGTTCAACCACCGGCTGCGTGTGGAAATGTATTGTCGGCAACGCCAAGAAGTTCAACACCGAGTACGTGGAGCAGACAATACAATTAGGTACGCGCAACGTGCGCCTGCGCGCGCATAAGGGCGAACAACAGGGTAACACCTTCGCTATTCGTTTCAGTTGGGACGATCCTACGGTAGCCTTCAGCGAACTGCTTGACGCCATGGGCGAACTGCCTATCCCCCCCTACCTCAACCGCCAAACCGAAGAGAGCGACAAGACAACCTACCAAACGGTTTATTCGCGCATCAAAGGGTCGGTGGCAGCCCCGACAGCCGGTTTGCACTTCACCGACGCCGTGCTCGATGACCTGCGCAGCCGCGGCATCCGCACAACCGAACTCACCCTGCACGTCGGTGCTGGCACATTCCTGCCCGTCAAGGTCGAGGATGCCAACCAGCACCCTATGCACACCGAGATCATCTCTGTTCCGCGACAGGCAATAACCGATGTCATGCAAAACCTCGGGCACATTGTCGCTGTGGGCACAACATCAATGCGCACCCTCGAATCGCTCTACTTCATCGGTTGCCGGCTTCGAAATATCGAAATGTCGACATATAGAGATATCGAAACCATCCACATCGAACAACACGAGCCCTACGAGCGCACGTACGAGGTGACAGCCCGCGACGCCCTGCAAACTATCCTGGACTACCTCGATGCCACCGGTCAAGACACCCTGCACGCCGAGACGCAGATCATGATTCGCCCGGGTTACACGTTCCGCATCGTGGATATACTGATCACGAACTTCCACCAACCCAAATCGACGCTGCTGCTGCTTGTGTCAGCCTTCGTGAACGGCGATTGGCACACAATCTACGACTACGCCCTGAGCCACGACTTCCGTTTCCTCAGTTACGGCGATTCGTCGATATTATTCAAGGGACCGCTGCGCTAAAGGAATAAGGACCGCAGCCAAGATTGGCTACTAAAAGACAATAGATATGATAGACAGCCATTGTCACGTTGACGAGCCTGCGTACGAACAGGACAGAGAGGAGTTTCTGCAACGCCAGAAAGACGGAGGCATTGAGGCCATAGTCATTCCCGGTGTGAACATGCACTCTATCGACGGCATCTTAGATATATGCTGCCGTTGGCGCGGAGTCTGTTATCCCGTTTTTGGCTTTCATCCGCAAGACGTAGCCGACGATTGGCAAGAGCAGCTTGCCGTCATTCATCAAGCCATACTCAATCATGTCAGCGCAGACCTTGACGTGAGCGAGCGCATAGTGGCCATCGGCGAGATCGGTTTGGACTACCACTACACCCGCGAGTTTGAAGCGGCGCAACACGAAGTCTTCCGCACCCAACTGCGCTGGGCATCAGAGCTCGACTTGCCCGTCATCATCCACAACCGTGATGCCACCGCCGATACACTGCAACTCGTCAAAGAACATATCAATAGTCAATCCCTCCGGGGCGTCATTCATTGTTTTAGCGGCAGTGCCGAGGTGGCTCAGGAGTGGTTGAAGATGGGCATGTACTTGGGCATAGGCGGAGTACTGACGTTCAAGAACAGCAAGTTGGCAGAAAACCTCGCAAATGTACCGTTAGAAAGACTGCTTTTGGAAACCGACGGCCCGTATCTCGCACCAACCCCACACCGCGGTGAGCGAAACGAACCGATTTGGATGCGATTTGTGGCGATGAAGCTGGCGGAGATCTACAACTGCACACCCCAAGAGGTGATTGAAGTGACATCCACCAACAGCAGAAAGTTGTTCCGACTGCCGACACAAATTTAAGCAAAAATAGTGACACATTTGCACATATTTTGGCAAAAATCCGTACATTTTGAAAAAAAATACACAAAAAGCAAATTTTTTTTGTAAAATGTTTTGATTTTTCAAATATTTTTTGTACCTTTGTGTCCGATTATGCGCTGTAGGCAGTCAAACAGGGTTGCCGATGGCGAAGGAGAGATGCTCGAGTGGTTTAAGAGGCACGCCTGGAAAGCGTGTAAACTTCAAAAGGGTTTCCGGGGTTCGAATCCCCGTCTCTCCGCAAATATTTTGCGGCGAGCCGTGGAAGGAAGTTTACTTCCGGACACGGATAGATGCAAAGCTTTGAACAAGAAATAATAAATTTAACTGTTTAAAATAAAACAAAATCTCATGAAAAAACTTTTTGCAACCTTTACGGTAATCGCAATGCTGGCGTTTGGCGGTGTTGCTTTCGCTCAAGAGGCTCCCGCTGCTCCTGAGGCAGCTGCTCAAGAGCAAGTTGTTGATCAACCCGAAGCTGCTCCTGTAGAGGAAGTAGCCGCTCCCGCTGAGGAAGCTACAGGTCTTGTAGCTCTTCACAAGACTCTGAAGACGAAGTTCATCGAAGGTGGTGCAGGCTTCATGGCTCTGACCCTGATCACTCTCGTATTCGGTTTGGCTCTCTGCATCGAGCGTATTATGTATCTGTCACTTAGCAAGACCAACACCAAAGTGCTGCTCGCTAAGATTGAGGAAGCTCTGAACACCAAGGGTATTGACGCAGCTCTCGAGGTTTGCCGCGAGACGCGCGGTCCTGTAGCAAGTATCTTCTACCAGGGTCTGAGCCGTTACGGCGAGGGTATTGACGTAGTTGAGAAAACCGTTGCCAGCTACGGCGGCGTTCAACTCGGTCTCTTGGAGAAAAACCTCTCTTGGATTTCGCTGTTCATCGCTATCGCACCGTCTCTCGGATTCTTGGGTACGATCATCGGTATGATCGAGGCCTTCGATAAGATCCAGCAAGTTGGTGATATCTCGGCTACCGTTGTTGCCGGTGGTATCAAGGTCGCTCTGTTGACCACCCTTCTCGGTTTGATCATCGCCGTTATTCTCCAATTGTTCTACAACTACATCCTCAGCCTCATCGAGGGTCTGGTTAACGAGATGGAAGACAGCTCGATTAGCCTGCTTGACATCGTTGTTGCTTACGACAAGAAACAGAAGAAGTAATCGGCATAACTGCTCACTATTGTTTAACTATAAAAAAGAGTAAGTTATGAAAAACTATAAAATGATTCCAAAGATTACGCTGTGGGCGCTGCTCGCTTTGGGTATCGCAGTTATCGCTGCGTTCTTCCTTGGCGGCTCGAGCGGAACACTCGAGGTGGCAGGTGATTTCCTCAACGTACCTAAGTTCAGCGATTTGTTCCTGACTTGGATTTACATTCTGCTCGGTTTGGCAGTTCTGCTCACATTGTGCGTGCTGGTATTCAAGCTCGCCGGTGACTTCAAGTACAATCCCAAACGTGCTATCCAAAGCCTCTGCGTAGTAGTAGGTGCTATTCTGCTCTGCGTTATCTGCTGGTTCATGGGTAGCCCCGAGGAACTGCACATCATCGGTTACGAAGGCACGGACAACGTAGGATTCTGGGCACAACTGGCTGACGCCGTTATGTACCTCGTTTACATTCTGTTCGCTGCTACCATCGGCGCAGTTATCGCCGGTGCTTGCATTGCACGTTCACGTAAATAATAACAATGAATTACTATGGCTAAGAAAATCCCACAGATCAACGCTAGTTCCATGGCTGACATCTCGTTCTTGCTGCTCATCTTCTTCTTGGTGACCACATCAATGGATGTCAATCAGGGTCTGACACGTCGTCTGCCTGCGCCTATCCCGCCCGATCAGAAGATCGAGGACACGGATATCAACAAGCGTAACCTGCTGGTAGTGAAGATCAACTCTGCCAACCAGCTCATGGTGCAAGGCCAGGAGATGAGCGTCAAGCAACTTAGGGAGAAAGCCAAAGAGTTCATTGCCAATGTCAACGACGACGCTAACCTGCCCAAACTCTACGAAGAGGACTTTGGCGGTGCTATAGGCGTTGTCAAGTATGCCAAAAACCACGTTATCTCCGTCCAAAACGACGTGGATACCCAGTACCAGGCATACCTCGATGTACAGAATGAACTCGTAGCGGCTTACAACGAGTTGCGTGACGAGTGCGCACACAAGTATTATCACAAGGCTTTCAACGAGCTTGATGAGGATGACCAGAAGCTGATTCAGAAGGTTTATCCGCAGAAGATCTCCGAGGCTGAGCCGAAAAACTATGGAGGGAACTAAGTATGGCAAAGATTCGTAGAAACGAAAAACGCGAGATGCCGGCTCTGAACACTTCGTCACTGCCCGATATCATCTTCATGCTGCTGTTCTTCTTCATGTCCGTAACGTCAATGAAGGAGGTTACCTACAAGGTACAGATCCAGAACCCGTCGGCTACGGAGCTCACCAAGCTTGAGAAGAAGTCACTTGTACGATACATCTATGTAGGTACACCTACCAAGGAGTTCCAAAAGCAGTTCGGTTCAGAGACCCGTATCCAGCTCGACGACGCGTTTGCTGACAAGTCGGAGATTGCCGACTATATCATCAACGAGCGTTCGGCTATGAACGAGTCAGAGCAAGGCTTGATGACCGTCAGCATCAAGGCGGACAAAGAGACCCGAATGGGTGTCATTGCCGACATCAAGCAAGAGCTCAGAAAAGCTTATGCGCTGAAGATCAGCTACGCTGCTACCCAGCGCACGAACTACTAATCCCTACTCCACCAATAAAAAGGGCTGCCCACCGCAGTCCTTTTTATTTTGCCCTGATTGCTGATTGCTGATAGCTGACAGCTGATCGCTGATAGCTATAAAATATTCAAGAACAATGTAATAATAGCTGTATTGATGATGTCGGTAAATATCGCACCGATGATCGGTACAATCAGGAAGGGTTTGACCGTATAGCGGTATTTATAGCAAACGGCACTCATGTTCGCCATCGCATTGGGCGTCGCGCCCAAGCCGAAACCACATATACCGGCACACAGCACAGCGGCATCGTAGTCGCGACCTAACATCGGGAATGCAAGGAAATACACAAAAAGAATCATCATCACTACCTGCGCAGCCAGAATAACCACCAGCGGCAGAGCCAAACTCTGCAATTCCCATAGTTTGAGCGATATCATCGCTATGCCGAGGAACATCGACAAGCAGATATTGCCCACACTGACGATGCGATCCATGTCCAGCAACTTGTCGGCCTTCACCCATTCGCCGTTCTCTTTGTATTTGACGAACCCTATGGTATTGCGGATGATAGCGGCTAATATCAACGCGCCGAAATAAGCGGGGAAAGTTACACCCGTCTTGGCGAGCGCCCAACTGAGCAACGTACCGCCACCCATAGCCAGCAGAATCCAATAGCTCGCCTTGGCATATTGCTGGAACTCCTGTTCGTTGGAACTCAGTCGTTTGGCTCGTCCTTCGGGTGACGCCTCGTCGCTCTCGATGCCCGCCATCGCCGGGTCGATCTCATCGTCTTTCTGCTGCATCTGTTCGTTCGTCAGGCGCTTGCGGATAATGAACTCTGACAAAGGTCCACCGACCATCGATCCGGCTATCAATCCGAAGGTGGCAGCCGCCATACCTATCGTTCCTGCCCCTTGCAGTCCCATGCCTTCCAGCACCTCGGCAAATCCTCCGGCTGTACCGTGACCGCCCGTCATGGATACACTGCCTGCGGCTACACCGATGAGCGCATCAACACCCATAAGCCGCGTTATTCCCCACGGCAGCAGGTTCTGCAGCGTAATGATCAGTACCAGCAACACTAACATGATTCCCAAGGTCTTGCCGCCCTGCTTGAGCACTTTCATGTTGCTCTGGAAACCCACGCTCGTAAAGAACGCCAGCATAAACACATCCCTGAGCGTGCCGTCGTACGAGATCTCTATATCGAAGAAACCATACAACGCCAAACCGATCAATGAGAAGATTATTCCTCCACTCACCGGTGACGGGATGCAGAACCGCTGCAAGAAACTCACGGATCGCGTCAGTATCATGCCCACCATCAGCGCCAATGCACCGATGCCGGCGGTTTGAATCATGTTCAGTTCAACACTTGTCATATTCTCTTCCAATTAAATCTTCAATTTTCAATCTAAAATCTATACTGCACCTTCACCGTGGCAGCATGCCGGTTGACTTTCGCCGCGCTGCATAACGAGTCGAACATGTCGTGCCAGTCAACGCCAATACTGAGGAAGTTGCCTATCTGCTTATTCACCGACAGACATCCATACACCGGCGTGCCGTACAGTTCACGTACCGGCGATTTCGGGGTGTAATATACCACCTGCAATCCTATCTGCCATTGTCGCGGAAGATAGGCTGTTGGAGCCACGCGCAGCGATGCAAACACTTTGCTCTTGGCGATATACAGATTCGCCCCGCCAGTCAGCGTCACCCATTTCGTTCGCCAATACGCCGACGCTGCTATCTCGCCATAGTTCTCATCGCCTTCCACGATATAGTAACTCGCTTCCGGCTGCACGGTCAGCCTTTGCCTGCTGTAGGCATAAGCGACCTTCACCTGATTGATATCCCTTTCCCGGAGCACCGTATCGGCTTGCATCGGCAGCACCAGGTACGCCGGATTCATGAATTTGCGGAAATACCCTACCTGTATCTGATGACGACAATTCGGCACAAAGATCACACAGGCTGTCGTGTTGTTGCGCACGTCAAAACGCTTTTGCACGGCTAACGAATCAGCCAGCCGGTAGTTGTACAGCATCACACGATGTCCTACCGTAAACCGCCACTTGGGCAGGCTGTAGGTGAATTGCAGATAGATATCGTGGTTGAACATATTCCAGCTCTTGTCCGCGCCACGCTGCCTGGTCATCTGGTAATCGCCTTCCACGCCCGCCAATAGCGTCAGCCCTTTCACCGGCAGAGGTGTGTTCAGTTCCAGCACAAACATCGGCAACTGGTTGGCATATACCGGATCGCTGGCATATTGGTACCCGCCTAATACCAGCAGTTCCGTGCCCAGGTCATTGAATGTGTGGAAATACCGAGCCCTGCCCATGATCTTCTGCGAGTGCCCGTCAGGCATCGCCAAATATTGCTGGGTGAGATAGGTCAACAGTCTGTTTCGCTCATCAAAGCGGTTGGTCATGTGCAGCGACACATACTCCTTATGCCCCTTCTGGTAGCGGTATGTCGCATTGGCGTAGAGGTCGGTGCGCTCACTGCCGTATAGCACATTCACCGTGCCGTTGCCCTCCAGCTCTTTGCCAAAACCGCCCTGCCCTTCCACGAAGCCTTTCACCGTATCCGGCATCGCCATATTGATATCCAGCACACGCCCCATACCTACCGTACCCTTCGCCACACCCGTATTGGTGCAGACCTGGATCTTGGCTATGTCCTTGGCTTTCATCTGCGTGAGGATCAACCGCGTGTCGCCGTTCACCGGAGCGTTGTCGATGCGCAGGTTGTACGCCTCAAGCACATCCTCATAGCCCCTGATCATCAACTCCGGCATCATCTGCAGTACATCCATCAGCGATTCCTCCCCATTCAGGTCCATGCGCTGGGGATAAATCATGGTTCGGTCGGCTTTCACCTCTATGATGGGCAGACTGTCATCCGCACACATAGAGCCTACCGCAAGCCAACAAGCCATCAATATGATTATTGAACGATACATGCCGTGTTTCTCCACGCAAAGTTACAAAAAAAATCCCACATTTGCAAATTTTACCTGAGAAAAAATCGTATTTGTGCAACAAATAGAAGTTTTCTCAGGTTTTTTTTCAACTATTGACTTTCGACCGTTCGCGTCACGTTGCAGCCCGTAAGCAGGGCGGCCCCGGATATATCGACACCGACATGACCCGTGCTCTGCCGCAAGAGGTGCATGACGGTTTCGTCAGCCGCATCCCTCTGCGTCGTGCCGGCACACCCGAAGAAGTCGCACAGGTCGTCCTCTTCCTCGCCTCCGACATGTCCTCCTACGTCTCCGGCCAAGTCCTCTCCATCGATGGTGCCATGGGGTAGAATAAGACGTTTTTTGTGGTGCAAAATTGCAAAATAAGACGTTTTGCGTGCGATTTTTTTGCAAATTTTGACGTTTTATTTGCAAATATCCACCCCCACAGCAGCCCACACGGCTGCTTTTTTTGTGCCTAAACTATGCCTAAACAAAAAAAATCACTATGCTCGCGAAAAATGTACCTTTATTTGAACAATGTTTTTCCATTTTCTGTGCCTTTATAAATGCGGCTACAAAGGTATACTAGGTTGTCCCGTTGAAGCAGGAAAACCGCCACACGGAAAGGGAGTAACCTTTGCGGCTGCAAAGGTACAAAAAATATTTTAAATTTGCAACAAATAAAGGTACCTTTAATTGGAGCATTCGCCTTGCGCATGCATGTCTGATTGCATTCGCTTTATTGCTGATTAGTTGTGCGTCGAGCAGTCGCCCGACCGTCTGCGGTGTGCCTGTTCAGGGCTCGCCGTGGCAACTCGCCGCGTCGATTCATGACAACGGCGACGGCACTTTTGTGCCGCAATGCGTCGATCTCGTCACAACGACTAAGGCGTATATTAGTGGTTATCTCCTGCCCGACGCCCTCACCGATTCCCTCGGCAACCCTCTCTCCCCCGACCACCCCGCCACCCTCATTTGCGACCTTTCTCCAAAGGGAGAGGTCTGCTCCGCTGTGCTACATTGTGAAACTTTAGATAATCCATAATACCATGAAAACAGAGGATCAAGTAAGAGACTGCGCTAACAAGATTTTAGGCTTTTCAGATACAGAAACCGCAAAAGCTGGTGTAGGTCAATTAACTTCATTCAGCAAATTGGGATTCAAAGGCGAGGGGGCGAATTATCGTCCTGACGGTTGGTATCTGCCTAACGAAACCAACTTTCCCGCCATAATTCTTGAGGTGAAGAAAGAAGATTGTGACCTCAAGCAGCCACAAATAGATGAGCTGCTAAAAAACTGCGTTGTTGCTCATAGCAAATATCAGAATGTAATAGGCATACTCTACAACGGCATAGATATTATTGTGTACAAAAACGAAGAGCGCTTGCCGAATGAAAAAGAGTTGTTAAATAAGGAGTATTACTTAGGGCTATTTGCACAAAACACAATTGACAAGCAGAAGATATACAATCTCACAAAACGCATCAACGATTCACTGCACTTCAATTTCGGAATAAAGAACCTTAATCACCGGATGATTTTTACAGCCTGTGCTCTTGTTGCCAAACGCTATGGTGCTAAACTGGATGCTGGCATGAGCTATAACACGTTCCGCAACTCTATCTTTGATACTCTTTCTAAGTCATATGCTGATGCTATCCAGCAGAATAGCAAACTCAACTTGCTACTGGATGTGTATTCCGAAATCAAGATGAACATCACAGATAATCAAGAGGCGATAGATGATTTTATAGAGTGCGTTAGCGAGATTTCCGATAACATTAACTCCGATTTTTGGCAGGGTGAGGATGTGATGGCAATCTTCTTCAACGAGTTCACCCGATACAAAGGCAAATCCGAGAGCGGTCAGGTGTTTACGCCGGATCATATTACCTCACTGATGTATCGCCTCATCGATGTAAACAAAGACGACGTAATCCTCGATGCAGCATGTGGCAGTGGAGCTTTCCTTGTTAAGGCAATGTGCAATATGATCAAGGATGCCGGAGGTAACAACACGCACAAGGCAAAAGAGATTAAGCAAAAGCAGTTGTATGGCATTGAGTATGACCGCGAGGTCTTTGCGCTTGCTTGTGCCAATATGCTCATTCACAAAGACGGAAAAACAAATCTTGAACAGTTTGATAGCCGCCGAGAGGAAGCCGGTAAATGGATTGCATCCAAAGGGATTACAAAAGTACTGATGAATCCGCCGTTTGAGAACAAATATGGCTGTATTGACATCGTACGCAACGTATTAGACAACGTACCCGCCAAAACCTTGTGCGCGTTTATTATGCCTGACAAGAAGATGGAAAAAGTAAAAGCAGCAAGCAAGCTTCTTAAGAAACACACGCTTCTGAAAATTGTCAAACTGCCCGAAAAAGTATTCGAGGGCGTAACTACATCTGTCTTTATCTTTGAGGCACACAAGCCGCAAGACGGCAAAGATATATTTGCTTGCTACATTGAAGATGACGGCTTAGAGACTGTTAAAAATCAAGGTCGCCAAGATATTCACGATCGTTGGCAGGAGATTGAAAATAAGTGGGTAGAGATCATCCACAAGCAGTCAGGTGACGACACTATTCAGTGGATTAAGCCCTCAGAACATTTGTCTTACCAAATGCCCGAAAAACCTTTCGAGATCTATGAAGAAGATTTCATCAAAACAATGATGGATTACGAAATGTTCAAACGTGGCATAGATGTCAAGGAGTTTAACGAACAACTCTTGCAGCAAATCCTCTACAGCAGTGAGGTTACCGATAATAATGGTTCAACGCAAATAGCACTTAGGTAGTATGCAAAAGATAGACATAACAAATTGGCTGCCGTTTAGGGTAGGTGATATGTTTGATATTCACCCGACTAAAGCCTATAAATTGAATAATGCACAATTGATGAACCATGGTAAAAATCCTGTTGTCGTAAATTCTGCATACAATAACGGTATTGGCGGGTATTCATCTTTTGCAACAACAGAAAAGGGAAACATAATTACTTTTAGTGACACAGTTGATGCTAACACTATTTTTTATCAGAAAAGTGATTTTATTGGCTATCCTCATGTTCAAGGCTTATATCCTAAAGGTAATTATGTTGATTGTTGGAGTGAAAGTAGTTTATTGTTTTTTGCCTCAATCTTTAGAAAAACTGCTTTGGCTAAAGGCTTTGACTATGGCAATAAATTTAGGCGAGATATAGCTTCAGAACTTGTAGTAAAACTTCCTTCTACTTCAAACGGGCATCCTAATTGGCAATACATGGAAGATTGCATGCGAGGAGTTGAGCAAAGAGCAAAGAGTTCATTATCAGCTTTATTAGATGTCAAAAGATTACCCAAACAAATAAATACTGCATATTGGGCTCGTTTCCCATTATATTCTGAACATCTTTTCCATATTGATATGGGTTCAAAAATGGATCGAATAAAAATGACAAAAGTTAGTCCAAAAATCAATTTCGTTGGAAGAGGTAGTGTAAATAATGGTGTAGTTGACTGCGTTGATATTATTGATGACATTAAGCCGTACGATGCAGGATGTTTGACTTTGTCACTTGGTGGATCAATTGGACTAACATATATTCAAGAAAAACCATTTTATACAAGTCAAAATGTGTGTGTGTTGATACCTAAAAGCAATATGTCACTATATTGCAAGAGGTTTATATCAACTATGATAACTTGTGAAGGTCAAAGAAGATACAAAGCATTTGTAGATGAACTCAATAGACATATAAAAACAGACTTTACAATTCTTTTGCCCACAAAGTCTGACGGCGAACCCGATTGGCAATATATGGAAATGTATATGAGAGGAGTTGAGGCAATGGCTAAAAACAAAATTGATGCATTGCAGCAAAGCAAACGATCAGTTTCACCAACTCCTCAAACCCCGTTCACAAACTACGGCACAGTGAACATTATCGACAATAGTCGCAACTATAACATAAAATAATACGCGCAAATTTGCAAATGTCAAAATATTTTCGTACCTTTGCACGAATTTTTGCAAACATTCATGAGAGTATATACCACACAACCTGTTGCATTCTACGACGAACTGATGCGTAACGGCATCGTATATTGCGACCGCGAAAGCTGGATTGCAAAAGAGTACCGTGTGCAGTACGAATGGATGGCGCAACAGATGCGACAAAGAATAGGTGAGCCCCCATTGCCCCAAATCCAATATCCCATTTGGGTGTGGTATCAGTATATCAGCAAGAAACGCCCCGTACCGACAATGTCATCGAAGGACATCTTACCTGGCGAAACACAAGCCGTTATGATGGAATTAGAGGTGCCGGAAAATGAAGTCCTACTCTCTAACTTTTCATTATGGCATTTACCTATGAACTATGCAGGTATTTGTCTGAAACGAGAAAAGCGGCAATATGAAAACGAATTGCAAAAGTACGAGGATCTGCTTCGTGAATATCGCCCTCTAAACGAATACCCAAACGAAGTGCAGCAAATACTCAAAACATGGGAAAGAGTCTTTGACTTAGATTTACGTGACCCGTACGAAGAAACAAGGATGAGAAAAAATCAAATTATACAAGGAACAATATGGTCGCTTCGCAAAGAATGGGTGAAAGTTGCACATTTTTTCAACAAATATAGCGAAATAAAGCGGATAGAATTTGCATAATTCAAAATATTTTTGTACCTTTGCACCCGCTTAGTCGCTCCGGGACTTTAAACCGGTACATATAGCGCATTAGCGCAAACTGACATATTTCCTCAAAAACAAGTCGGCAAAACTTATAGTAACGAAAAGAAATATGTCCCATATGTCTATGCATGGCATAGGCGAATGGGGCTTCGTTACGTGTTTGCCGACATTGTTTTTGACCCCATGAGCCTATGCCATTTTTGTAAAACACAACCATGGCAGTTAACATCACCAATTTCGGCTTTATCAACTACAAAGACAACCACCGCGAGTACAACATCCACACCACCGGCAACAACATTGCCGACATCATCCGTCAGTGTGAAGCGGAAGATATCCAAGCGGAAGAAGTTATAGAAAGCAAGCAGCGCGGGCGACGAGTGAAAGAACTGTTTGCAGAACAAGAAACCGCACAAAAAGAGACGCAGCGTTTGCTCAACTACTTACGTGCTCATAACCTAAGCTCAAACATCTTGGATTCTTCTGCTGATAATTCATGCAATCAGATTGCCGTCTGCTTCTTTAAGCAGTGGCACAAACGCAACTTGCTGCAACCGAATGCGGGAGGTATAGCACTTGCGCGATACTTGAAAAGCGATTGCGGACTACAAATCGGAGTCGAAGAAAAAGCACTCGGCAACGTTCTGTCACGAATGATCAATAGCACACAGAGCTACCCTAATTGGAGCGGAGAAATAAGTGCATATTTCCAAAACTAATTCCGCACAATTCGCACAAGACATTTTTTCTAAACCGCTATAATCCCTTTATTTGCGGGCTTTCCGAAAGGATTGCCCGCATTTTTTTTGTGCGAAATTAAAATGCACCATTCGCACAATTGGCACACGTTTTCCTTTTTTGTACCTTTGCATCGTCATTTCGCGGATTGATGTGCTCCCCAGGTCGGGAAATGGCATGTTCCCTTTTTGTGCACAGAGGGAACATGCCACGGCACAAAACAACTGAAAATCAACAATCCAAAAACAAACGATTATGTCAAGGAAAACATTAGCTAAGAGCCAAGAGCCAAAAGCTAAGAGCCCAAAGCCCAAAGTGGTCAAATGGGAGTACGTCACTAAGCCGTTTGATGTGAAGGTGCTGCCTAGTCTCATCACGCGATTACACTCACCACTCACACCCTGGCTATCATCACTCACAGAAAACTGCTACGTTCACCTGCGTCCCTGCGTGCAAGGCGTGGATGAGTACGGCGCAGTAGTCAAGTATCTCTACTGCACCCGCGATGGGCGATTCTTCACTCGCGGTAAAGACGGATGGAATGAAGTGCTATCAGCCAATATCAACCGCAGTAGTAAAAACCCCAAAGCCGGTGGCGGTTACGACGCCCCAATACTAACGCACTTCGGTTGGAAACCTTCACACCGCTGCGTGGCGTTCGCGTGGTGCAATCCACCGGAGAATGCAGCCGAACTGCAAGTCGACCATCTCAACACCGACCACAAGAACTGGACTGCCGACAACCTGCAATGGGTAACCCCCGACGAGAACCGCCGACGCGGGGCAATCGCTAAGCTTATGCGCTTGATTGGTTTAGATCCCAAGCTCCTCACACCTACGCTGATGCGCGGTATCTTCGGAATACATACGCTCAATGTAATCTTCTGTCTTAACAAGTTCAAGGAACATTGCAATTCTGATTGGTCGCAGCTGTCTGTAGAGGCAATACGGCTCAATTTTGCCAAAGCACTGGACGATACAAAAGAAAAGGGCATACATTGGGTAACACGCCCCGGTTGCAAGAAGCCAACGACGCGTGATGACTATCACTGGCTCATGAAAAAAATTAAAGCGCACAAAGAACGTAAAACCACTAAACAACAAAAACAATGAACGTTTCAACCAACAGCCGCGTGATGCACATTGCTCACGCATTACACAAAACCCACCCGCATGACGAGTGGAGTGAGATTCTCAAACTCGCATGGCAGTTCATCTACCTGCGTCAAATGCTCAAACGGGGCATCGTCAAGTTTTCGTACTACAAGATCAACGACGAAATCCTTACGCGCGTCATCCGTCCGGCACGAGGCACGCTCAACCCCGAACTAATCCCGGCAGACAAGCAGCCGAAAGACAGCCCGCTCTATACGCCCAACTACAGCACGATGGCGTACTACGACCTCGACGTGCAAGGCTGGCGCTCATTCAAACTCAACTGCCTGCATACTATTGACAGCTACGCAACGCTCAACAATGTACCACTTAATGAAGAGGAGGAATAAATATGGAAGATTGTGCTGTATTTGTACTCGGTTACACCCATGACCGAATAAAAGACCTGACAGATCAGGCACTCTATGACAATAAAGAGGATATACGTATCAAGCTATGCGAAATCTATAATTTACTAGACTTTACAATGGCAGTTGTAAGAGAAGACTAACACAATGACTATTTAGTCTATTAGTATGGCTATCTACGTAAAGAAATCCGATGTCTATGTGACTGAGCAAGGCTGGATGTGGCACTCGCTCAACCTCTCACTCGCCGAGGCGCGCATCTTTGGTTATATCTATGGATTAACCAATAGCAAGCGCGCCAAGGTGAACGGGTACAAAGGCTCACAGAGGGATTTAGCAACAAAACTTCACCTTGACAACGGGGGCATATCACGTATTTTGCAAAAGTTAATAGATAGCGGATTGTTAATAGTAACCGATGGGGTGTACAGGAGCGCAGAAATAGTCTTCACTGATGCTGACTCAGTCAGCGAAAGTGCTGATTCAGTCAGCAAAAGTGCTGATTCAGTCAGCGAAAGTGCTGATTCAGTCAGCAAAAGTGCTGATTCAGTCAACTCCCCCCGTACCCCCCTATATAAAGAAATAAAAGAAAGAGAAAATAGAGAGGAAATTACGCGCGAAGAAAACTCCGACGCGTCGCTCTCGCCTCAAGAAGATTTCTTTTTGGTTACGCTTGCAGCTTTCGGGCTGCAAGCGGGAGCAAGAAACGTTACGCGCAAGCAAGAGCAGTTAGCACGGGCAGCATGGCAGCGTTACTCTCCCGAGCAGCAACAAGCGCTTCTTGATGCAATCCGCAAAGGCTACAGCGTCAAAGGCAACTTCCAGTTCACGGTCGAGGATTTCCTGCGCGAGCACTCGCAACCCGAGCCCGATCCGCAAGGAGAACCCACGAACTACAACGGCTGCGACCCGCCCAAAGAACCGACGTTCGTAGCCTGCTACAAAGGCGAGTGGGGACTATACACCCTCGCCGACATCCAAAAGTTTAACCTCAAAACCAAAGCAAAACAATGAGTACCGAAAAAATCGAAGAATTAGCCCGCGACATAGCCCGTGAGCAGTACACCGACGATCCCGATGATCCCTATTGGTGGGAAGACGAGGACGACGACGATGAGGAAGAAGAGTCCGACGATGACTATGGCTGCGACTACGAGAGGCATCCGCTCGATAGCAGCTACTACGAGGATGCAAGATTTATGTAAAACAATTTAAATTTCAAAGCATTATGATTTTTACCGACAAGCCAAATGACCGTGAAGGTATTTTTATTAACAATGGCGAAGATGTGCCTAAAGCGTTTGTAACCCGCGAAACGGTCACAAGGGGTTACACCATTGAAGATGCCACGCGAGGAATGGGTGCAGTTTGCAACTACGTCGATCGCTTTGTGCAAACTGCCAGCCGCGAAGATCAAGACATCAACGACTACGACGCACTGCTGATTATGGTTAATCACGAGGGGCGAATATGCGTCTATGACAGCATGGCTCAGCGTGGCGGCAGGGGAGTAAAGAAACGTGTCGAGGTGCACAGGCTCAAACTCTTCATTGCCCTAATAAAAGCGCTGCCGGGGCTTTGCACCGACCTGCTTTCGTTCCTCTCCTCACAGATCGACGAAGAGCCGCATCCAACCGAGATGCCGCTTAGTGCCATCTCCAGCAAAGCCGCCTACAAACTGCTGCCGGAGAGTTTCAAGCAGCTGTACAAAGAGATACAAACCATTCAAATGTAGCAGCCATGGCAAAGATAACGTACAAAGAAGGCGTTGAGCCCCTGAGTGGTATCTATGCCGGCATGATCTACAAGTCTTACGACAATGGCAGAACAACGGCATTTGTGCAGCCTTTGCCCTCAGCAGAGGATGCCGACAAGAACCCTGCCTTGCGAGCCGACCGCATCATCAAGCTCTGCGTGAGCGACATCCAAAAGCAGATGGGTAATCCCCACGAAGCCTGCAAGCAGTACACCAACATCACCCACCGCGTCCGTCGCCTGTACGGGCAGTTGTGCGAGTTGGAGAAATCGGAGACTAAGTTGATTAAGATGATTCTTGAAGCCTACCGCAACAACCGTCGCGTTCTTCCCTCGCGCAAAGTCGGGCATCCGAAGTTGGCGTTGAACGATCCACCCCCTTAATCCGCTAACCCGCTAACCCACT
>JAEEGG010002003.1_pt1 | contig 53595 bp, 35 predicted proteins | sample 9134161 | NCBI WGS metagenome assembly JAEEGG01 (sample SAMN16246543, study PRJNA631951) | gut metagenome | biome: gut microbiome; feature: rumen; material: CR-attached | host: Bos | place: Iran: Karaj | collected 2018-10 | reverse complement strand
CTCCGTCCGGGCACGCAAGCACTGCGTTCACCAGGGCGCGGGCCTCATCCTCCTTCACATATCCTTTGCTGAAGACAGCGGGAGTGAGGGAGATGCTCATGTCGGGATCGGTCTGGGCAAACTCGTCCAGCACCTGCAGGCCGATCTTCCGCAGAACGCGCGCGACCTTTGCCGGATCCTTTATGTAGAGAAGCACTTCCGCCTCGCGGGGGATGGCATTGCGCATGTTGCCGCCGGTGAATTCCACCAGTTTGGTGTCCGTCTTGGCGAGGATGACGTCGGTCAGGCGGGCGGCGATGCGGTTGGCGTTCGCGCGGCAGAGGATGATATCCATCCCCGAGTGGCCTCCCTGGCAGCCTTTGACCTGAAGGGAATAAGCCTGATAGCCCTTAGGACGGCGCACCTTGGTGTAGCGGCCGGTGCCTTCGGTATCCATTCCTCCGGCGCAGCCCACATAGAGTTCACCCTCGGTTTCAGAGTCGAGATTGATGAGGATATCTCCCTTCAGCACGCCGGGCTCGAGTTTGTTGGCACCGGTCATTCCGGTCTCTTCGTCGTAGGTGACGAGTATCTCGATCGGGCCGTGCTTGAGGTCTTTGCTCTCGGCGACCGCCATGGCCATAGCGACACCCATGCCGTCGTCGGCCCCGAGCGTGGTGCCCTTCGCCTTCACCCATTCGCCGTCGATCCAGGTTTCGATGGGGTCGGTGAGAAAATCATGCTTAACGTCGTTGTTCTTCTGGGGAACCATATCCATGTGGCCCTGGAGGATGACGGTCTTGCGGTTCTCGTAGCCGGGTGTGGCCGGAACCTTCATTATAACGTTCCCGGTGGCATCTGCGAATGTTTCCACCTTGTGTTCCTTGCCCCATTTGAGAAGGAACTCGCGCACCTTCTCCTCATGCTTGGAAGGACGCGGATAACGGGTCAGCTGGTAGAAATTGTTCCAGACGATTGCGGGTTTGAGATCTTTGATGGTTGACATGGTGTTATCGGTTATTTGGTTTTATAGATAGGATAGCTTGCCACAATGCCCAGCTGATATACGGGAACGCGGGTCTGGAGAAGGATGGACATGCCGTCCGACAGGCGGCATCCGCATACCGCGGGGATGCGGTATTTGATCTCCTGCACCGGCTTCGCCTTGTTGTCCACGGCGGGTGCCGGGGCAACTTCCTCGACGTTCAGCTGGAGGTAGAACGGCCTCCCGGAAACGTTGTCCGCGGGCACGAGGCCTTCTTCGTCCGAAAGTCGGAAGGCGATGTAGGTCTGGTTCTTGCGCGGAACGGGGATAACCTCGAAACTGGCAGCCTGGGAACCATATTCGCTATATCCCGTGAAGAGGGTGAGATAGTCCTGCTCAAGCTTGTTGAGGGCGTCTATCGTGGCCTTCATGGCTTCGCCGCTGTATGTGGCGTCGGTCTGCCCAACGAGAATCTTATACTTGTTCTCGCGGATTTCGAAGATCTTGTCGGCCACTTCCTTGGCCTTGGCTTCGGTGGTCTTTTCCACGATCACCTGCTGGCGCACGGCATGGTTGTCGGCATCATACAGGGTGTTAGTCCGCTCGGTGAGGTTGGCCGGGATGCCCTTGTCGGTGAATCCTGTTCCCTTTCCGGCCGGATACTTCCAACCCTTGTCCGGAGAGTATGAACCGGCAGGGCCGGATACGAGACCCTGGCTGGTGAGCTGGAGGAACAACGGATGGGTCTGGGAATTCATCACATAGGAATAGCGCTGGCTCTGGTCCGCCTCCACAGCAGGCACCATCTTGACGGATGTCACGGTGTAGGAGATGCGGTTTTCCAGTTCCGCCTTGACACCAAGATACTTCTGGGCGTACTGGGCATAAGGGCCGGCGTAGAACTGTTCCCTCTGAGCCTCGACGTTGAACACAAGCACCGTCTGGGGCATCGAATACGACACGTTGCCCTGGGCCTTGCCCAGAAGCGGAAGCAGCAACGTGGCTAATATCATTATCGTCCTTTTCATATTATTTCCAGCGTTTGTGAGTCCAGAGATAGTTCCAGGGCTGATCCTTGATATCTTTCTCCAGCTCGGCATAATACATTTCCATGATGCGTTCGGGAGTGTAATCCGCTGCATTGCTGCAGATAGGCACGAACTCCACGGTATAGCGGCCTCGACCTGCAACCTTCCAGCGGAGGTAGCTCACGCTCATGCCGAACTTGCATGCAAGAGCCGTACCACCGGTCATAGCCAGCGTCTCCTGATTAAGGAACTTGCCGACATTGTGCTTAGTGGCGATGCGGTAAGGGTATTGGTCGGTCGGGAAGATGTAGACGAACTTCTGCCGGCGGTGTGCAATGGCGAAACGGAACACTTCCTGCGATTCCAGATAGCCGTCGAAATCCGTATCTTTCAGGGAATTGCAGCGATTGTCTTCTATCACGCGATCCCAGAGTTTACTTTTAAGCTTGCGGTAAACCACGCCGATTTCTTCCGGTCCGGACTTGAGGGGAACCTCCTTGTTGTGATTGTAGCAGAACCAGCCCCCGAGAAGTTCCCAGTTGCCTGCATGGCTGCTGAGCACCATAACGTTGGTGCTGTTCTCATATACCTCGTTGAATACTTCGGGGTTAACTATTTCGACAATCTTAGATGCATGCAGACGCCTGCGTCCACGGGCATTCCTGCATCCTCCGAACCATATCGCCTCAGCCACTATGTCTCCGAAATGGCGGTAACTGTCCTTCATAAGCTTTTTCAGTTCACCATACTTCTTTTCCGGGAAACTGCGGGCCAGGTTGGTCATTACGACATCCCTGCGGTAATGAATCACGTCGCGCAGCAGCCAGCTGAAGAACCTGCCCATGGCCAGATGGAAGCCCAGAGGCAGGCAGGCGAACAGCCCGAGCACCGCCTCGGTCAGAACAACGCCAATGGAACGTTTCTCTTGCTTCATAGTTCACAAATATAGTCAAAATCCCCATTATTTATTATATTTGTAAGAATTTGAATTCAATTTAAAGCTAACGATATGTTCAAAGGTCAACCCAAAGGCTTGTTCGCCCTCGCCCTCGCCAATACCGGCGAGCGCTTCGGCTACTACACTATGCTGGCCATCTTCCTGCTCTTCCTGCAGGCCAAGTTCGGTTTCTCCGCCGCAGCCGCGGGCCAGTTCTATGCCATTTTCCTAGCAGCGGTTTATTTCATGCCCGTAATCGGCGGCTGGCTCGCCGACAAGATCGGCTTCGGCAAGTGCGTCATCACCGGTGTATGCGTAATGTTCACCGGCTACCTCTGCCTTGCCATCCCCACCGACGCCTTCGCAGCACGTGGCTTCGCCCTCACCCTGATGATAGGCGCCCTGCTGCTGATTGCAGTGGGCACGGGCCTGTTCAAGGGTAACCTCCAGGTGCTCGTGGGCAATTTGTACGACGATCCAAAGTATTCCGCAAAGCGCGATTCGGCCTTCAGCCTCTTCTACATGGCCATCAACATCGGCGCGATGTTCGCTCCCACCGCAGCAACTGCCCTCACCAACAGGCACCTGGCCGGCGCAGGCCTCATCTACAAGGCCGATATCCCCGCCCTTGCACATCAGTATCTGGGCGGCACCCTGGCGGATCCTTCCATCCTCGAAGGCCTCAAGGCGGCCATGCCCGGCGAGCAGATCGCGTCCATGGACCTCGGCTCCTTCAGCCAGTACTACATCAACAACCTGTCCACCGCCTACAACCTCGGATTCGCAGTTGCATGCGTGTCGCTGATAGTTTCCATAGCCATCTACCTCGGCTGCCGCAGCTGGTTCAAGCATGCGGACGTGAACGCCAAGCAGGCCAAGGCCGGCGAGGGCGCACCCGTGCAGGAACTCACTCCCAAGCAGACCAAGGACCGCATCACCGCCCTTATCTGGGTATTCGCGGTTGTCATCTTCTTCTGGATGGCATTCCACCAGAACGGATCCTCGCTCACCTACTTCGCCCGCGACTACACCCAGACTTCCGTTGCAGGCCCCCTGAAGCTGGGCTTCAACATCTGGGCTCTCGCCCTGATAGCAGTTTCCATCTATACGCTGTTCGGTGCCTTCCAGTCCGAGACCTCACGCGGCAAGACCATCAGCGGAATCGTGACGCTCGCACTCTGGGCCAGCGCATGGGCCCTCTACAAGGGCATGGCTCCCGAAATCCACATCCTGCCCCAGCAGTTCCAGCAGTTCAATCCCTTCTTCGTGGTAGCCCTCACGCCCATCTCCATGGCCATTTTCGCGGCCCTGGCAAACAAGGGCAAGGAGCCTTCCGCTCCAAAGAAGATCGGCCTCGGCATGTTCGTGGCGGCGCTGGGATATCTCATCATGCTGGCAGCCTCCAAGGGCCAGCCGGCACCTTCAGACCTCGTGGCCGTGGGTGGCGTATCCCCCGATCCGGTGGTTCCCACCTATCTGATTTCCACCTATCTGGTGCTCACCTTCGCTGAGCTGCTCCTCTCCCCCATGGGTATCTCCTTCGTTTCGAAGGTGGCCCCTCCCAAGTACAAGGGACTGATGATGGGTCTATGGTTCGCAGCCACCGCCGTGGGCAACTACCTCAGCTCCATCCCCTCCATGCTTTGGAACAACGTTCCCCTCTGGGTCAACTGGAGCGTGCTGATGGCACTCTGCGTGATTTCCGGCGTAGTCATGTTCTCCATGCTTCGCAAACTCGAAGCTGCAACCGCATAGCATATGGACCAGGCGATTGCCGATAAACTTCTGCTCTGGGCGGAACGCTATAACAATCCGAAGTATTTCGAAGAGGATCCCATAGCGTTCCCCCGGCGTTTCCACGGCATGATGACCACCATCCAGCCCGTGCTGGGTTTCGAGGGTGGAGAGTGGCGTCCGTGCCTGCAGGATGTCGAAATCGCCGCTGTGTTCGCGGCGCATTTCGCCTGGGGGCGCAGGGCCATGATCGTGCGGGACTGCAGCCGTCTTTTCGACGAGATGCTCTGGAGGCCCTACGACTACGTGATGTCCGGGAACTGGCGCAACGACTCCTCCTCCATCCACCGCACGGTGAAATGGAGCGAGGTGGCGAGGATTTGCAAGAGACTGAAGGACTTCTACTCCACGTCCGATACTCTCGAGAGCCTTTCGGCCGATGAGATGCGTACCAGGATCTACGGCCAGAAGGCCGATCCGAAGGCCGCCAACAAGAAGATCTGGATGCTGCGGCGCTGGATGATACGGAACGACGGCCGCGTGGACCTCGGCCTCTGGAAGAACAGTTCTCCCGCAGATCTGGTCATTCCTCTCGACGTCCATGTCTACCGCCAGGCAACTGAACTGGGGCTGACGAAACGCCGCTCCAAAGACATAGTGACCGCACGCGACATTACCGATTCTTTCCGGGAGCTTTTCCCCGGTGATCCCGCCAAAGGCGATTTCGCCCTTTTCGGCTATGGAGTGAACTCTAATGCCTAATATGTATATCATCTCCGGATGCAACGGCTCCGGAAAGACAACCGCTTCCTACACGCTCCTCCCTGAAATGCTGGAGTGCAGCCAGTTCGTGAACTCCGACGAATTCGCGAAGAGCCTCTCCCCTTTCAATCCGTCTGAGGCTTCGGTGTCTGCCAGCCGTTACATGCTGCAGAAGATATACTACCTTTTGGAAAACCATCTGGATTTCTGCGTCGAAACCACCCTGGCCACCCGCTCCCTGCTGGGAATCATCAACGAGGCCAAATCCAGGGGGTATTCGATAACCATCCTGTATTTCTGGTTAAAGTCCCCCGAAATGGCCATACAACGCGTTAGAAACCGCGTCGCCGCAGGAGGGCACAATATCCCCGAAGACGTGGTGCGCCGACGCTACTACATGGGCCTGAACTATTTCTTCGAGACTTACGCCCCCATCTGCGAGCGCTGGATGCTGATAGACAATTCCACCGATCCTTTTACCGTCGTAGCTGAGGGCAATCCGGAACTCGCGAATATCAAGGACAGGGAGAAATTCGACATAATCCACAAGCTTGCCTACCCCGATGAAAACAAGCAGCAGTAAGTATCTGGACGCTTTCGGCGTAACTCAGGCGCAGCTGCAGACTCTCGTTGGCGAAGGACTTCGCAGCGGGGGCGACTGGTGCGACCTGTTCTTCGAGGATACTTCCTATTCCGAACTGATGCTGCGCGACGGAGAAGTTTCCGCCGGCGGTTCGCACATAGACTACGGCTGCGGTATTCGGGTTCTGTGCGGGGAGAAGACCGGCTATGCTTATGCAGAGAGGACGGACATGCCGTCGCTGCTTGCCGCTGCACGCAGCGCCTCGGCAATCTCTCAAGCTAGCGGGGGCGTACCTGCCCCTTCGAACCGGTGCCGGACAAGCCGGCATCCCTCCCAGCAAAGCTGGGCCCCTCCCGTTCACATTGCCACGGGCGGCATGCCTCTCGAAGGGGCAGCACGCCCCCGCCTCAACACGACTAGCAGCGACGCCAATTATTATAATCAAAAGGAGGACTGGCGGGAGAGCCGGGCAGCGGAGTTGGTGCCGGTGCTGCGGAAGCTGGAAAACCTGATCCGCGCAAAAGACAGCAGCGTGCACAAAGTTATAGCCATGCTTGCCTGGCAGGTTAGCGACATCCTGATGTACAACTCCCTTGGAGAAATCACCACCGACACCCGTCCGGTTGGCAGCATCACCGCCACCGTCATATTCGTCCGCGGCAGCCAGACCGAGATGAACAACGCTTCGCGGAGCTTCCGCATGGGCGTGGAGATGATTACGGATTCCCTGCTGGAAGAACTCGCCACGCAGGTCACAGCCGGCATGGACGAGCGCTTCGAGGCTCGCAGGCCGAAGGGCGGAAAGATGCCCGTGGTGATGGCCGCGGGGGCATCCGGCATCCTGCTTCACGAGGCGATGGGCCATGCTTTCGAGGCGGATTTCAACCGCAAGGGCCAGAGCATCTTCGCAGACAAGATGGGCAAGCGGGTGGCTTCCAAGGGCATCGACATCCTTGACGACGCCACCATTCCCTTCAACCGCGGCGCCGTACGCATAGACGACGAGGGCGTGCCCGGGCAAAAGACATATATGGTGGAGGATGGCATCCTGCGCAGCTATCTCCACGACCGCATCAGCGCAGCATATTACGGAGTGGTCCCGACCGGCAACGGCAGGCGCGAATCCTTCCGCTACAATCCCATCCCCCGCATGCGCTGCACCTACATGGAAAGCGGGCGGGACGGCAGCTGCCAGGACCTGATCGCCGGGGTGAAGAAAGGCATCTTCGTGGACCAGTTCTCCAACGGCGAGGTGAAGATAGGCGAAGGGGATTTCACCTTCTACGTGAAGAGCGGACGCCTGATCGAGAACGGCCGCCTGACCATGCCGGTGAAGGATATTAACATAGTAGGAAACGGCCCTCGGGCGCTGGCGGACATAGTCGGCGTGGCCGGGGACCTGAAGATAGACGACAGCACCTGGACCTGCGGCAAAGAGCAGAGCGCATTCGTGAGCTGCGGCATCCCCAGCGTGCTGGTGAGAGAACTGACAGTGGGAGGAGAATGATATGCTGGAGAAGGACGAGAAAATACTGACTCAGGAGTGCCTAAAGATGGCGTTGGAGGCCGGTGCTTCCAAAGCTAGGGCAAGCCTCAGCAAGAATACGATGAACATCGTGGCTACGCTTGACGGCGAGGTGGACAAGGTGACGGCCTGCCTGGACCGCAGCATCACCTTAAACCTGTTCGTCGACGGGCGCTACGGCACTTTCTCCACCAACAAACTGGACGTGGATTCGCTGCAGAGTTTTATCGGCCGGGCCGTGGAGACTACCCGCATGCTGGCTCCGGACCCATGCCGGGACCTGCCTGCGCCTTCCCGTACTGCGAAAGATGCGGTTTCGGGTGATGAACTCGGGATCTGCGATCCAGCGTGGCAGTCCGTCACCCCGGAACAGAGGATAGCATTCGCCCTCGAAAATTGCTGCGGCAGGACGTGTTCCTCCGCCTCGCTACCGCCACGCACAAGGCCCGCTCAAAAAACTTCGTCGGAGGAACACGTCCTGCCGCAGCCTGTGCACAAGTGGAAACTGATTTCGGAGGAGGGCGAATATTCCGATTCGGAGTATTGGAACTACGTGGTGGACACGCAGGGCACGGAAGTACTCCATGCAGAGACATCATTCGAGTTCTTTACCGAACTGACGATACAGGATTCCCGCGGCCGCAAATACAGCGGCGGATGGTGGGAAGCCGCTCCCCTGCTCAAGGATTTCCATCCCGAGAAAGTGGCCCCGGCGGCCCTGGAAGAGGCAGTGATGCAGATCGGCCCCAAACGTTGCCGCAGCGGGAAGTACCGCGCGGTAATTGACAGCGAAGTATCCCAGAAAGTGCTGAATCCAATACTGAATGCGCTCAATGCATTCAACATCCAACAGAAGAATTCCTTCCTGACCGATGCCCTCGGCAAGCAGGTCTTCCCTGCCGGGCTGGACATCATGGACATGCCGCGCATCCCCGGCGAGGCCTGCGGCAAGATGTTCGATTCGGAAGGCGTGGCTACGGCAAATCATTATATTGTGAAGGATGGAGTTGTGCAGGAGTATTTCGTAAATACCTACATGGCGAACAAACTCGGCGTCACTCCCACCATCGAGGATGCCATGAGACCGGTTATTTGTAGATTCGGCAACGGTGTTTCCAGACAAGATATCATGAAAACCTGCGGGGACGGGATTTTGATAACAGATTTCTGCGGGGGGAACAGCAACCCGGCGACGGGAGATTTTTCGTATGCGATTCAGGGATACAGATTCAAAGATGGCAAGATAGTTCATCCGGTGCGGGAGATGCTGATTACGGGAAATATCGTAGATTTGTGGTCGCGCCTGCTCGCGGCCGGCGATGACGCCCGCCGCTGCCGCGCCAAACTGACCCCCACCCTGGCATTCGATCAAGTAGATTTTAGTGGATAGAATATGAAAATAGAACAGAACAAAGTTGTAGCAGTTGCATACTGCCTCACGGTAGAAGGAAAGGTAATAGACCAGAGCCCCGAGGGGCATCCGCTGGAGTACATCCACGGCACCCACATGATGATCGCGGGCTTCGAAAAGGGCCTGGATGGCCATGAGCCTGGAGATAAGTTCAGCATCGAGGTCAGCCCCGAAGAGGGCTACGGCACCGTGAATCCCCAACTGCGCTTCGACATCCCCAAGACCGCATTCATGGTAGGCGGAGTGCTGCGTGAAGATCTGCTCAAACCCGGAACCGTGGTACCGATGTTCAACAGCACCGGGCACGTGGTGCAGGGCACTGTGGCGGAAGTGAAGGAAGAAAGCGTCACGATGGACTTCAACCATCAGCTTGCCGGAAAGCACCTTCACTTCGACGTGGAGGTAGTTTCCGTGCGGGATGCCACCCAGAAAGAGCTTGACGAGGGCCTTCACGGAGAGTATCTCCCGTTGGAGGAGGAAGAAGAGCATCACTGCTGCCATGGAAAGGGCGGCTGTCACAAGCACGAGGGCGAAGAAAGCCATCACTGCCACAAGCACGAAGGCAACGGCGAATGCTGCCAAAAAGACAGTGAAGAATGCTGCCACAAGGGCGAGCATGATTGTTGCAGCAAGAACTGATTCGTAATGAAAACCGCCGTAGTCGTACTTAACTGGAACACAAAGGATTACCTCAGGGCCTTCATCCCCGGGCTGCTGCATTCGTGCCAGCAGGCGGGGGCGGACCTGATAGTGGCCGACAGCGGCTCCACCGACGGCAGCCGCGAGGTGCTCGAAAGCGAGTTCCCCGAAGTTAAAACCATCCTCCTGGACGGCAACTACGGCTTCACAGGAGGCTACAACAAGGCCTTTGAAGCTCTTGAAGGCCGAGGCTACGACTACTTCGTACTCATTAACTCCGACATTGAAGTGGATGACGGATGGCTGGAACCTCTCCTACAATGGATGGAAACGCATCCGGAATGCGGCATCTGCGGCCCGAAACTCCACGGCTTGCTGAAGAATCCGGATCCTGATTCAGACAGGCCCTACATCCGCAGCAACCGCTTCGAATATGCCGGTGCAGCCGGAGGCCTGCTGGATGCCTTCGGATTCCCCTACTGCCGAGGCCGCGTGCATCATAAAGTTGAAGAAGACCGCGGCCAATACGACAACGCAGATCCTGATGTGCTCTGGGTCACAGGAGCCTGCCTGCTCATTCGCACAAGCCTCTGGAAGCAGCTCGGTGGCCTGGACGACCGCTATTTCGCCCACATGGAGGAGATAGACCTCTGCTGGAGAGCCCAATTGGCCGGATGGAAGGTGAATGTAGTGCCGCAATCGGTAGTGTGGCATCTGGGCGGGGGCACGCTTCCTCCAACCTCGCCGCTGAAACTCAAGCTCAATTTCCGCAACAATCTCCTCACCCTCGAAAAGAACCTTCCGGGCACCTACATCACGCAGGGCCTTGCTCCCGGTAAGGCCGTGCGCAAGGCCGCGCGCTTCCTACGCATGCGCGCATTTTTGGATAATTGCGCGAGAATTGCTTATTTTTGCATGGGAAAACCAGAACTCGCAAACGCAGTACGCGATGCTCATAAAGAATGGGAAATACTGCGCGTCCGGAGTTGTTACATTCCGCAGCCTGAAAAAAACGCCAAGGTCGCAGGGCTGACACATAAACTGATTATAATTTAGCACGGCCATGAGAATAGTAATCCTGGGAGCAGGCAGAGTAGGTTCGCACCTCGCGAAAATGCTGAGGGGCGAAGAAAATGACATCACGATAATCGATGACAACGACGCACGCCTTTCCAAACTCGGCACGTCCCTGGACGTACGCACGATCCAGGGCATTCCTTCCTCGACCAAGATTCTGAAAAAGGCGGGGGTGGACAAATGCGACCTCTTTATAGCGGTATACCCCGCCGAACTCCAGGAAACCAACATCGTGGGCGCCCTGCTTGCAAGGCGACTGGGCGCAGCCAAGGTGCTGGCAAGGGTTAACGACGAAGAGTATCTCTCCCCGGACAACCGCCTTATGTTCAACGAACTGGGCATCGAGCTCCTGTTCTATCCCGAGCGTATCGCGGCAGACGAAATCGTGGCCCAGCTTAAGCGCACGACCACTTCCGAAACCATGGAGTTCGGCCACGGACAGCTCTCCATCTCGCTTTTCAAGCTCGACGAGAACTCTCCCCTGCTGGACCTCAAACTCTCCGAGTTCGTACAGCAACTCTCCAAAGAAGACTTGGAGCAGTTCCGAATCATAGCCATAGCACGCGGCAACAACACCATCATCCCCGGCCCGGACACCGTATTCCAATACAACGACATGGTCTTCACGTTCTCCCGTCAGGAGGGTGTCGACCTGCTGGTCAAATACTTCGGCCAGAGCACCATACAAGTGCAGAAAGTGATGATCGTAGGCGGCAACGAGATTGCGGCCATGCTCGCGGCGGATCTTTTCGCCAACGGCATAGACGTCAAACTGATAGAAATCGACCATAACCGCTGCCTCGAACTCTCCGAGAAACTTGACGATGATATAGAGGTGGTGAACGGCGACGGCCGCAACTCCGACCTTCTGTTCGAGGAAGGCATAAACGAGTGCGACGCATTCGTAGCCCTGACCGGCAGCGACGAGACCAACGTACTGACCTGCGTGGTGGCGAAGAAAATGGGAGTCCCCCGCACCGTCGCGGAGGTGGAAAACACCGAGTACGTCCGCCTGGCGGAGGAAATGGGGGTAGACAGCGTCATCAACAAGAAACTCATCACCGCGGCCAGCATCTACCGCTTCACCCTGGGAGGCAAGGCCCGTTTCGTGAAATACATGCGCAGCACCAACGCGGAAGTCATCGAATATACCGCCACGGAAGGCATGCCCATCACCAGGAAGCCACTCAAAGACATTTCCTTCCCTGACGGAGCCATCGTGGGAGGCATTATCCGTAACGACGAGGCATTCGTCGCCGTGGGAGAAACGCAGATCATCCCGGGTGACCGGGTGGCCATTTTCGCAGTTCCGGAGAGCCTGAAGGCCATCGACAAACTATTCAAGTAATCAGCCATGAAACTTTCTGAATGGATAGGCCAATACATGCGGGATACCGCAAACCTGAGCGGCCAGCTGGATGTTGACAAAGCTGCTGCGAACATACGCAGCAACATTTATTTCCGCGGGCCCAACGTCTGGATCCTTGCGTTCTCCATCATCATAGCATCCGTTGGCCTCAACGTCAACTCCACGGCCGTAATCATCGGCGCCATGCTCATCTCGCCTGTCATGGGACCCATCATCGGCATGGGCCTCGGCTTGGGCATCAACGATACCCGACTGCTTGGAGACAGCCTGCGCAACCTGCTTATAATGGTGATAATCAGCCTGATAGCCTCCTCGCTCTTCTTCCTGCTTTCACCTCTGAACCTGGCCAACCCGACCGAATTGCTGGCACGCACCTCACCTTCCATCTACGACGTGCTCATTGCACTCTTCGGAGGCTTCGCAGGCATCCTGGAACAGGCCCGCAAGGAAAAGGGAACCGTGATGTCGGGTGTTGCCATCGCCACGGCGCTCATGCCTCCGCTATGCACGGCTGGCTTCGGCCTCGCCAAGTGGAACATGCACTACTTCTTCGGCGCAATGTACCTCTTCACCATCAACGCCATCTTCATCATGTTTGCCACCTATCTGGCATGCAAGTACCTCCACTTCCACCAGAAGAGCTTCGCCGATGAAAGGACTGCCCGCCGCACCCGCACCGTAATCACCGCCGTAGTGCTGCTGGTCACCGTGCCCAGCATCTGGTCTGCGTTCATCATGATACGCAACAACAACTTCACCACGAACGCCCAGACCTTCGTGAGTGAAAACAGGATGGTCGCACGCAGTTACATCTACGACTACAAGATCAGCAACGGCAGCGACCGGGCGGTAACCCTGTATCTTTCCGGAGAAGCGCTGAACGATCAGGAGCGCCTGGATCTCGTGGAACTCGCCGGTAAATACGGAATCAAGGCCAACGAACTGAAAATCAAAGAGAACGCCGTAGATTCCGACGACCAGTCCAAGAAACTGGTGGAAGGCATATATGAAAGGATGGACCGCCAGCTGGAGCTTAAGGAGAACGAAATCCTTGCCCTCCAGGCCACTTTGGATTCGCTGAACGGCAAGCGCATACCCTACGAACAGATTACTGCCGAAACCATTGCACAGTATCCTTCGGTTACCGGCCTGCATCTATCCCGAGGCGCAACGGTTGAAGCCGACAGCACCCGTACAGACGGCATCCTGGCTATCGTCTATTGTTCCTCCCCCCTGCCCGATGAAGACCGGGGCCGCCTGGAGAGTTGGCTCCGAGTCCGCCTGAACACCGTGGCGCTTAACCTGCTGACAATTAATGATATACAATAATTAGAGTGCTTGGTTTCAAGCACTCTGTTTTTATTAACATGCTGAAAATCAAGACATTTTTTGCCAGCATCATTCTGGTTATACTCGTCATGGGCTGCAATAAAGGCAGCGGCAGATACGAAACCAGACTACCAGTACGTTTCACCCCTCTGGATGTGGGCGCTATAAAGCCCGAAGGATGGCTCCGCGACTGGGCGGAAGATGCCGCAAACGGCATCACGGGCCATCTGGACGAATACGAACAGGTTTTCGCGTACGGATGGCTGGGGCGCGACATCAGCGCCCGCCAAAGCGAAGGCGACGGCATGGTCAGCAGCACGGGCTGGCTTCTCGAGCAGAGCGCCTACTGGCTCGACGGTGCGCTCAAACTCGGCTACCAACTCGGCGACACCGCCATCATCCGCAAAACCACCCGGAGGCTTGACGGCGTGGTGGACGGAGTCCTGAGCAGCCCCAACCACACCTTTATCTGGTGGAAAACCGATGATATAGTGAAGGAAGAAAATGGCGATGAGGGAAAGGGCTCTTTCAACAACTGGGCGCACGGGCTTATGGGCCGCTGTCTGGTTTCGTACTATCAGGCTACCGGTGACGAACGCATTCTGAAAGCACTGGAGAAGGTCTATTCCTCCGGTTATTTCCTTAAACCCCCGCAGGACGACATCTACGGGCCTGAAGCCGGACTTACCCAGGGCATGGTGCGCGGGGCCGTCAATCTGGATGCAATGACCGAAACCTGCATGCTCACAGGCAACGGGGCCATCCTCCAGACAATGCTGGATTACGCAGCAGAACCCACCCAGAAGGATCAAGAGCAGCGGCTGCTCGATAAAAAAGACCGTTACGATAGGATCTGGCAGGAAGCCACCATTCACGGAGTAACCTTCAACGAAGTAGCGCGCGTGCCCGCACTGCTGGCTCTCTGGACCGGCGACCGGAAGGAACTCGAGGCCACCATCCACATTCTGGAATGGGGCGACAGATACAACGGCCTGCCCTACGGCGTGGTTTCGGCCGAGGAATGGATTTCCGGCATAGGCCCGTACCGTTTCACCGAAACCTGCGACATCCCGGCCGCGATGTGGACCAAGACATGGCTCCTGCGCATCACTGGAGATGCCCGCTGGGCGGACCAGGTGGAACGAGCCTTCCTCAACGCAGGCCCCGTGCCCGTCAGCCGCGATTTCAAGACCATGAGCTACTACCAGAGCCCTAACCGCATCGATGAGGATACCCCCGCAGCGCCTCCCGTTCCCGGGCCCGGCAGGCAGATAGTCTACTCCCCCACCGGTAACAAGACACTCTGCTGCGTCGGAAGCAGCAACTGGATAATCCCCAACTACGTACAGAATATGTGCATGGCCGCGGCCGGCGGCGGATACGCATTCGCGCTCTACGGCCCCTGCAGCATCGAAGCGGACGGCTTAAAATTCACCTGCACCACCGCCTATCCATTCGGGGATGAAATCCGGATCAACCTGAAGGCCGATAAGGCTCAAAGGATCCCCCTCTATTTCAGGGTTCCGGAATGGTGCGAAGGCATGACGGTGACAGTTAACGGCAAGAGCGTTTCCGGCAGCTACTACGGCCGCTTCCTACGTGTTAAGCGCAAATGGCAGGACGGCGATGAGATAGTCATCAGCCTGCCTATGCAACCCAGAGTGTATGAGGTGGAAGACAACTGCTACCCCCAGAATTCCTATTTCACCAAGCCGCAATGGGGACGCGTGCATCCCTATGCCCTGGATACTCTAGCGGGCAGGAAGTACACCTGCGTGGATTACGGCCCGCTGCTCTACGCACTTCCCCTTTACGACATCGACGAGAACACCGTGGTTCCCGGGCAGAAAAGCGACTACGAACTAGCTGTGGAGGATGCTTCGCAGATAGAGGTCGTGCGCAACGGCGAGATGCCCGCCCGCTGGGGCTGGCGCATAGAGGACGTGCCGACGGTGCTCAAAGTCCCCGCTCTGGAAAACGAAGATGGCCGGTCGGAACCGGCCATGACAAATATCACCCTGGTGCCATACAACTGCACCAAATTCAGGGTGTCGATGTTTCCGCAGGCTAGTAGATGACCTTCAGCCAGGGCGTTTTCTTTGCAGCGAACTTTTTAACCTCGATGGGAATGTCCGTGCAAAGGAAATCAGCTCCCAGATAAGCTCCGAGAACAAAATCATTCACACTCTGTCCAGGCCACAGACTGACCGTCAACCCTTCCTTGTGAGCTTTGGTCACGGCTTCGCGGCTGGTACCTTCCATCACAGCCCCGATACGTGAAATTCCCATTGCCTTGCAAAGGGCGATGGTTTCATTGTTCAGAGGCTTGCTGGTAATCAGGAGCATGTCAACTCCGGGATGCATCTGCTGAAGATATCGGAGGCCACGGTAATCGGAAGACGTGAAAATGAATTCGGCATCGGCAGGCTTTGCATCCATTACTGCCTTGTAAAGCTTGTCGCAGTACTCACGAAGACGAGGTTCTGGATAATACTCTACCGGTGTTGTCTTAAGTTCGAATTCAACATACAGGCCTTTCATCGGTTTCAGGAATTCAAGAAGTTCATCAAGGGTCAGCATTTTATTCCCTTTCTTCGTGTCCAATGCACGGATCTCCTCCCAGGTCTTCTCCTCCACATGTCCGCTGCCGTTCGTTGTACGATCCAAGGTGGAGTCATGGGTAATGACCAATACCCCGTCTTTTGTCATGCGGATATCGGTTTCAAATCCGCGATAGCCATTCTTTGCACTGGCCTCAAAAGCCTGCATAGTATTCTCATCGTGTTCAATACGGCCTCCACGGTGTGAAAAAACACGGATAGTCTGACTTTGGGCGAATGCGGATAAAGTCAGGATCATTCCAATAACGATTATGATTGTCTTTTTCATAGAATAAATACTTTGTCAATTATAACCTTTTTGTAGGGTAAAACCCTGTTTTTTCGTATTATTATTTGTATTTTGCAGAAACATGATGAAACGTTTGTCTATTCTTCCCTTATTACTTATCACAGGTTTTGCCTTGGCGCAAACCGCTCCGGATTATTCCTCATATATTATAACGCCTGCGGCACCGGAAACCCCACTTATTAATGGGCCAAAAGTTTATGGAGCCCACCCCAAGACAGATTTCCTTTATCGGATTCCCGCAACCGGCAAGAGGCCTATGCGTTTTAGCGCCAAAGGATTACCCAGAGGCCTGAAAATTGATCCCGAAAAAGGAATAATCAAGGGAAAAGCTGCACGGAAGGGGCTGTACAAAGTACAAATCACGGCCACTAATTCTTTAGGGAGTGACACCCGGGAGTTGCGAATAATCATAGGTGACCAGATTGCATTGACCCCTCCAATGGGATGGAACTCCTGGAACTGCCATGGTAATTCAGTTTCCCAGGATCATATTCTCCAAGCAGCCAGGACAATGGACGAGAAAGGACTGACCAATTATGGCTGGAACTATATAAACATAGATGATGGCTGGCAGGGAGTACGTGGAGGAAAATACAATGCCATCCAGCCCAACAAGAAATTCCCGGACATGAAGGCTCTGGGAGATTCACTTCATTCGCGCGGGCTCAAACTTGGCATTTATTCCGGGCCGTGGATATCCACGTACGCGGGCCATATCGGTTCTTCCTGCGATAATCAGGATGGACGTTATTGGTGGGTGGAGGAAGGAATGGTTGATGAATATATGAAGTTGGATGCAACCAAATACGATAAGGAAGAACTATTTGTTTTCGGAAAGCACTCGTTTGCCGAAGCCGATGCCAAACAATGGGCCGAGTGGGGGGTTGATTACCTGAAATACGACTGGTTCTTGAACGATATCAACTGCCTGAAGGACATGCGCAAGGCCCTGGATGCCACCGGTCGGGATATAGTTTACAGTATTTCAAATGCAACGCGAATCGCTTTAGGCCCCTGGATGGGAGAAATGGCCAACTGCTGGCGGACGGCAGGCGACATTACCGACACCTGGGCAAGCATATCCAGCATAGCATTCGACAGAGAGGCCTCGTGGCCAGGATACTGCGCCCCATCCCATTGGCCCGATGCCGATATGATGGTATTGGGGAAGGTTGGTGGATGGGATCTTCATCCGCACTGGACAAAGCTGACACCCTGGGAACAGTACTCCCACGTTACTGCATGGGCGATCCTTGCATCGCCCCTGCTAATAGGTTGCGATATGGCTGCCCTAGATGACTTTACCATCAGTCTCCTGTGCAACCGCGAGGTCATTGATGTCAACCAGGACCCGTTGGGATTCATGGGAGTAAAAAATGCCTTCGGTTCTGACAAGAACAGGTTGATATATGTCAAACTCCTCGAAGACGGAGCCCTTGCCGTGGCCCTGTTCAATCTCAAAAATGAAGATAGCAAAGTCAGCTTCTGTCCGAGGGAACTCGGATTATACGGCATCCAGAAAGTTCGTGACCTTTGGCGTCAGAAAGATGTCGGCCAGATACACGATAAGGAGCGTTGGGAAGCAACCCTCCCTCCGCATGGATGTGCACTTTTCCGAGTCAGTCCAGGAGTGACCGACAGGAAATTGGAAGGTAAATGGTGGGCAATACAATAAGCAGTATGACTAACAGATTACGTATATTCATTATTTCTGCCGCACTTGCCTTTCTTGGCGGCACGGCTGTCAGCGCCAAAGTCACCCTACCATCAGTTATCAGCAGCGATATGGTGCTGCAGCAACAGAGTGATGTCGCCTTATGGGGTTGGACCGATAGCGGAAACAAAGTCAGCATTAAAACTTCATGGTCCAGAGAAAAGTATTTCGCAGAACCGGACAAGGATGGCAAATGGATGACCAAAGTACACACCCCTTCAGCGGGCGGGCCATATGAACTGACGATATCGGATGGTGAAAAAACAATCCTTACCAACATCCTGATAGGAGAAGTATGGTTCTGTTCCGGCCAATCGAACATGGAGATGCCCATGCGCGGCTTCCGCTCCCAGCCTGCAGAAGGAGCGGGGAGAATCATAATGACCGCCAAGCCGGGCACTCCAATCAGGATGATTACCGTCAAGCATAAGGCGGCCGCCACTCCAGTCCGGGATATCGAAGGCCGGTGGAAAGAGAACACGCCGGAAGCCGTAGCCTCAACCAGCGCCGTTGCATACTTCTTTGCACTGAAACTCCATCAAATGCTGGATGTTCCTGTTGGAATTATCATTACAGAGTGGGGCGCCTCAACGATCGAGGCATGGATGGACAAGGAAACAGTAACGAACAAATTCTTTGGAGAATTCGACCGATGCTTTCTCGGAGAGTCCAAACAACCGAGGTTGAAGCAGCAGGCCCCATCGGCTCTGTTCAACGGACAGGTAGCACCGCTGGTTCCCTTTACTTTTAAAGGGATGCTCTGGTATCAGGGGGAATCGAATCAGGATAGGCCCAAGCAATATGTCCGACTCCAGAAAGAGTATGTTTCCATGATGCGGGAGCTTTTCCATGTTCCCGATGCGCCTTTCTATTGTGTTCAGATAGCTCCTTATTATTACAGCGATCCCGACGGTTTTACATACGGCTATTTCTGTGAATCACAGCAGAAATCCCTGGAAGGCATCCCGCACAGCGGCATAGCGACCACCACCGACCTTGGAGAATACGGGGTCATCCATCCCCGTAGAAAAGAAGAAGTTGGATCGCGCCTCGCCGATCTGGCGCTAATCAACGATTATGGTTTCAAGGGTATCAATCCCACCGCTCCCTGTTACGAAAGCACAAAGTTCGAGAACGGAACGGCCATCGTTACCATGAAGACGGACGCCCAGGGGCTTGCACCTTGGGGTCAGGATATCACCGGATTGGAACTTGCTGGGAACGACAGGGTTTTTCATCCCGCTACTGGACGGTTGAAAGAGCACAATACAATTGTCGTAAGCAGTCCCCTTGTACCAAATCCCGTGGCGGTAAGATACAGTTTCCGCAATTGGAAGCCAGGGAATCTCTACAGCACCTGGGGTATTCCGGCTGGGCCTTTCCGTTCCGATGACTGGCCACGGGAAGACACTCCCCCCACCCTGAGGGTAATGTCTTTCAACGTCCGTAATTCCAGAGCCCGGGATGGAGACAACGCATGGGAAATCAGGCGCGATGCAACGCCACTTATGATCCGGGACATTCGTCCGGCCGTTTTCGGGATACAGGAAGCTTATGAAGACCAGATACAATATATATGCGAACAGTGTCCTGAGTACAAATGCGTAAGTGTCGGGCGCGATGACGGAAAGAAAAAGGGCGAGCAGATGTCGGTATTCTGCGACACTACCCGCATTGAGATTCTGTCCTGGGGAACATACTGGCTCTCCGAGACTCCCGATGTTCCGAGCTTAGGGTGGGATGCAGCCTGCAGAAGAACGGCAACATGGGCTCTTTTGCGGCAGAAGGCATCCGGACGGGAGTTTTATTTTGTGAATACCCATCTCGACCACATCGGCGTGACCGCCCGAAGGGAAGGACTTGCCTTGATCTACAAAAGGATTCAGAGCATGAACCCCAACGGCTTGCCAATGATACTCGCAGGAGACTTCAACGTATTCCCTGATGACAGTTGCCTAACCGATATTTCCTCCCTGATGAAGAATACCAGGTTCTGTTCCGAAGATGCCGATACCATAGGTTCATTCAATGGTTTCGGCGAATTTACCAGAGACAATCTCGAGAAAATCGATTATATTTTCTACCGGGGATTCCCGGTAAGCCCGTGTTTCAAGGTTGTCACCGATTCCTACGCCGGCAGGCCATACATATCAGATCACTATCCGATTTATGCCGATCTTGTTTTTCCTGAATTAAAAATCTAACGAATGAAAAAGATATTTTCCATTGCACTTTGCACCGTCATCTGCCTGACTTCCTGCACAAAACCTCTCGGCAGGTGGGTTGATCCTTTCATAGGCACCGACTATACCGGACATACATCTCCCGCAGCTGCGTGTCCCCTGGGCATGGTTCAACCAGGCCCGCAAACCGGCAATTATCTTTGGAAATACTGCAGCGGATACAACTGGTCCGATTCTCTACTTACAGGTTTTACCCAGAACCGGCTCAGCGGCACGGGCTGCCCATCGCTATGCAACGTGCTAATAATGCCGTTTTCCGACAAACATGGACAGGATTTTGCCAGCCGCAAGGAAGATGAAAATGCTTCCGTAGGTCATTATTCAGTTAAACTTCCCGACAACGGAACGGAAGTGGACATTACATGTTCACCCAGGGTTGCATGCTATGAGATGCGTTATTCCACATTGCAGCGCAAACTGTTAGTGAATCTTCAGAGCGTGCAGATCAGGACGAATTCCTCCACTCCCAATGTCAATCTTAGAGGTGCCGTTAAAGAATGGCGGGGAGACATGCCGGACAGCAAGACTATCCGCGGCTATATCAAGGCAAACAGCTGGGTTCGATATGATCTGTGGTACGAAATACATTTCAACCAGCCAATTAAAGCCTGTGATACGCTTTGTTTTGACCCGGGTTTCAAAGCTCCGGCATACACCTTCGATTTCGGCCCTGGGGCAAAACCACTGAAGGTAAAGATTGCGCTGTCATACACAGGGCCAGATGGGGCTCACGCCAATATGGCCGAAGTACCCGGATGGAATTTCAGGAAGGTCCGCAAAGCGGCTGAACGCAAATGGGAAGACTTGTTCAAACTGCTTCCGGTAGAAGCTCCGGACAGCCTCCTCACTGCATTCTACACTTCCATGTATCATCTCTACTTTCAGCCGAATGTAATCAGCGACCTCGGTAAACCGCTTCACTATTCCACATTCTCCCAATGGGACACCTTCAGGGCAGCGGATCTGTTGCGGACACTCCTTACCCCGGTTATTGAGGCGGATGTGGTAAACAGCATGCTTTCTGAGAGCGAGGAACGCGGGCATCTGCCGGTATGGGGACTATGTGGGAAAGATAATTACTGTATGATTGCGAACCATTCGGTGCCAACTGTAGTGGACGCCTGCCTCAGGGGCTTGAAGGGCGTGGATCCTGAACGCGCATGGAGTGCAGTCAAGGCGACACTTACTACTCCTCACCCCAAGTCCGATTGGACTGTATACGACCAATACGGATATTATCCTTTCGACATAGTGAAAGAAGAATCCGTATCCCGCACACTTGAATCCTGTTATGATGACTGGTGCGCCGCAATGCTGGCCAAGGCCCTTGGGAAAGAAGATGATTACGCTTTTTTCTATGAGAGGAGCAGGAACTACCGCAATCTGTTCGATCCTTCTACCGGTTTCTTCCGCGGAAAAGATTCCCAAGGCAACTGGAGGGAGCCTTTCGAGCCATACCGTTATGCCCATGCAGGCAAACAGGGCGGAGATTACACTGAAGGCAGTGCCTGGCACTATTTATGGCACGTTTTACAGGATCCGGAGGATTTGATCGGACTGATTGGAGGAAGGGAGAAGTTTGTCGAGAAACTAGATACGCTGTTTGAAGTGAGTCCTCCTTCAACAATAACCGGCTCTGTCCAGGATATCACCGGACTCATCGGCCAGTATTCTCACGGAAACGAGCCATGCCATCACGTTATATATCTTTACACTTTGGCAGGCAGGCAGGACAAGGCTGCTGAAAGAATACGCCAGGTATTCAAGGAGTTCTATCGCTGCGAGCCTGGCGGACTCTGCGGAAATGACGATTGCGGGCAGATGAGTGCATGGTATATCTTCTCGGCCTTAGGATACTATCCTGTCAACCCGGTGGGAGGAGAGTTCGTAAAAGGAGAGGCTCAGGTACGCTGTCTGCGAGATCTTACCTGGGAAGCCTTATAGCGGTTTCATGAGTTCCAGAAAGAAGTTCCTCCACACGTCCGTCAGGATAGAATAATGCAGCAGAAGCCCCGCAAGGGACAGTAACCGTGAAAGCCACATTACGTCCCTTGCGTTTCCATGAAACATCTATTCGCCCGCGGGGAGAATCATACGAACAGGAAAAACCGTCCAGCCCTTTCGGAAAACACGGCCGAAGGATGATATGACGGAATCCAGGATCATCAGGGTCAGGATTGATGCCGCCCAGGGCCCGGTGGAACCAGGCCGCTATATCGCCGAACATTACATGATTGTCAGAATTATCCCGGGAAGCATCGATACGCCAATTCTCAACGAGAGTCGTCCTACCATTGACCAGCCACCAGCCCCATGACGGGTAGTCCTGAGCCGAAGCGATTCTGTACGCCATATCTCCGTAACCATTGGCCGCAAGGACATTCAGCACTGCCTTGGCACCATGTACACCGGCATTTATATGATATCCATCTTCCTCTACTTTCTTGACAAGGGCACCTACAACGGCTGACTTATTCTCTTCTGGCACGATACCGAACGAAAGCGGCAGACTCTGGTCGGTCTGCATGCCGCCGGCATAAACGCCGGAATTCTTGTCAAGATATTTATCATTGATGGCCTTTCGGACCCTTTCTGCGATGGCTCCGTATTTCTCCGCATCCTCATCGTAACCGAAGATACTTGCCGCACGGCAGAGAATATCTAGATCCTTATAAAGGAAGCAGGAGCAGATCAGCGTCTTGTTGGATCGTGTCGTAACAGGCACCCAGTCTCCCCTGCCCCAGGAACATAATCCGTCTTTAGTGAGCGTCAATGCATAATCTACATAACGACGGATACTGTCGTAGCAGTCCCGAAGCGGCTTGCTATCTCCGTAGAACAGATACAACTCCCACGGTATCAAGGCGATAGTGCTGGTCCAGTCGAGTCCGTTACCATTTGCAGCTGGATTCCAATATCCCCAGCCGCAAGTCGGTATTATATCCGGTAGCAATCCGTTCGGTTGTTGTTCGTCACGATGGTCTGCAAGCCATTTTTCATAAACCGTAAAACCGTCATAATTGTAGAGCCCGGATTCCACGGCAATGTGGGCATCGGCTGTCCACCCGTTTTTCTCCCGCTGAGGGCAATCGGTAGGATAGCCCGGAAGATTGGACAGATAGGTTCTGCGAGTAGCCTGCCAGATGTCGTTGACGATGGATGCGGAAGCCGACAGGTTACCGACTTCGGGAACATCACTATGTACTTTCACGGCTTTCAACTGCTCTTTTCCCCATTTCAAGGAAGATGAAGCGTTTACCTCAACGTATCGAAAACCCTTGTAACTGTACTGTGGGGCAAAGCATACCTCTTCGCCGTTCAGCGTCACTATATCAGTTTGGAGAGGCTCTGCATTGCGGTCGCCGAAATAGTAATAGTTGATATTATCCTGGTCGGCACGACCTGCTGAATTAAGTCTTTCAGCGTATGTCAGCTCAATAGTTGTTCCACGGGGGCCTGTGATGCGCAGGTGGACATTCCCCGCCATATTTTCACCGAAGTCATAAATCCAACGGTTGTTGTTGATTTTAATGATATTGGCTGCCTCGATTTCTTCACTTTCGCGAATAGGAACCATCTGCTGGGAGCTGATCTGTGCAGCCGGGCAACTTCTAAGTGTCGCACCGACCCAGTCTTTCTCATCGAATCCCGGCTCAGTCCAACCCGACATTTCGCGTCTGGCATCATAATGCTCTCCAGTGTAGATATTGTTGTATACAAGCGGGCCGCATGATGAGGTCTGCCAGCCCGGACCGGTAGATACAATCTGCTCGCTGCCATCCGCATAGTGGATGCGGATATCCATACAAAAAGCTGGTCGTGCTCTCCAAGGTGCTATGTCGAAATGCCATGTGGTGACTGCCTGATGATTGTACCAGCCATTGCCGAGCTCGACTCCCACTGCATTTGCGCCTTCCCGGACCAAGCTCGTAACATCGAAGGTCGAATACAACACCCTCCGGTCGAAGCGCGTAAATGCCGGATCCAGTATCCTGTCACCGACTTTTTCGCCATTGATATACATTGAATACAGCCCCGCTGCAGAAATATAAGCACGAGCCCTGACTATGCCTCCCCGTGTCTTGAATTCCTCCCGGAAACGGGGTGCCGGTTTGAAGTCGGCGCCCTGCTTGTCGGAAATCCAGTTTCCGCGCCAGTTGTGCTGGCCCATGAGGCCTGTTTCAAAGAAGACGGTCTCCGACTGCACCTCCTTGCCGTCCATATCTTCACATTTCACTCTCCACCAGTATCGGGTGCATGGATCAAGCGTCGGACCGGCGTATGTTGCCACTATGTCGCCTGCTGGTATCCGTCCGGAGTCCCAGATGACGGCGCCTTCAAATGACAGCGAGTCAGAGGCTACTGTTATACGATATGCGGCCTGGGCAGCTCCCATGCGGCCGTCTTCCATGTGCCACGAGAACCGAGGCGCCGGGTTGTCTATCCCCAGAGGGTTGGTGAGGTGTTCGGTCTTCAGGCCAGAAACGGCCAGTATAAGTTGAAGCAGGACAGTAAGACTCATATATGCAATATACGGAAAAATAACGGATTACCCTACTTGTCCTCTATAATCCTTCTTTCAGGAATTTCCTCAATGATAGATGTGTGATACCGTTTTCGTCACGCTCAGTCAAAAGCGGTGTGGCGCTGATGACGTATTTGGGATGATTGTCCTTGATTTTCTCAAGCGGGCCGAATTCCCTGTCACGCGTGTCCTGCCCTGAAATGATGTAGCTAGCCTGTACATAGATTGTTTTACCGGGTTTGCGGCAGACGAAATCCACTTCTCCGGCATTCAAGACGCCGACATTTACCTCATATCCCAAATAAAGGAGGTGCTTGTAAACAGCGTTTTCAATAACCTTCTCTATGTAAGAGTCCATGGCACCGGAAGCCCTGAGATTCCGGAGGCCCAGGTCATCCCAATAGATTTTTTCATTGGATTCAAAAAGCTTCTTGCCATGGATGTCATAGCGCTGCACTACATCCAGTAGGAAGGCCTCGGCATAGTAACCCCGATAGAGAAGGATGAGATTGGGAGAAACATCTTCCTGCTGCGATTTCATATACTTGGAGATGCTGTTGGCGGAGGTGAGCTTGCCCGTGGTGTCGGCATAGAAATCAATGAGATTGTTCAAGAACGAAATATTCCGGATGTCATGACGTTCTATGATGTCCTTGAGAATAATGGTATTGAACACGCTGGTAATGTAGGCCCAGACCTGCTCATCGCTTTCCAGTCCTACTCTCCTTAGGCCAGGAAGGCCACCGTAGTTCAGATAGGTCATCAAGTGTTCATCGCTGTCCTGCATCTCATGGAACTGAAGAAATTCAGTATATGTGAGCGGGTGAATACGAACTTCGACATGACGGCCGGACAGTCGGGTGGCCAGTTCTCCGGATAGCATATCTGAATTACTACCCGTGAGGATAACGTCTGTATTCTCCTCGGTGTACCAGTTGCAAACACTATCTTCAAACTGTTTAATTTCCTGAACTTCGTCGATTAGGATACAGTTGTGTTTCCCGGCAATAAAACAAGCTTCAATCCATGCGTTCAGATCATCTTTTGTCTGAATGCTGTTGAAGGCTTTCTTTTCCTTGTCTATATAGATTATGTTGATATCATCCTCGTCTTTATGGCGCTGTATGAAATCTTTGAGGACATAACTCTTCCCCACTCGGCGGGAACCGACAAGGGCGATGATATTCCCTTTACCCAACCAGGAGTCAACGATATCTGCATAGTGTTTTCTAGTAAGTACTTCCATATTACTTGACTTTTGTTGAGCACAAAGATAATACAAAAATATTGTCCGTAAACAATAAAAGTTGTAAAATTATGATTTCTTTGTCTATAGACAATAAAAAACAGTCTTGTATATTGTCGAAACAGCAGCCTAAAAACAATCAGCCCGGCGGGCAAAGCCTGCCGGGCTGATTGATAAAGATTAACAGTAGTTATTCTGAGTAGGCCTCCTGTGCTACGACAGTAGCGGTAATAGGCGCATCGGACCAGCCGCTGAACCATTTCTTTTCAGCCGTCAATGTCGTGGTGAAACTATAGGTCGTTCTGCCTTCCGAATACTTTGTTCCGGCATTGGCAGCACCGGTGACTTCAACGCCGTCTCCGACCTGGATGCCAGTTGTCACAACGGCACTGCCGTTTCCGTCACCTACAACGGCCCCGTTCCATGCGCCACCGGACACATCACCGAAATTAGAACTGTTGGCCAGGGTGTATTTGATATAACCGCAAAGGCCTCCAACCAAAGTATTGGTAGTCTTGGTGGCGGAAACATTGCCAAAATTCTTACAACCATTAACCTGAGGATAAACGTTGTTGTCGGTAGTGCCACCGCCGACGATTCCGCCAAGATACTGGTTGTTGTAATTACGGACAGAGGAAACCGTTCCGGTATTGATGCAATCTGTCACTTGCTGGTAGCGTGATGCGGTACGGCTCTGAATATATCCAAGAATGCCGCCAAAGGTAAAGACAGCGGAACCGGCATCACTACCTCCTACGACACTACCGACGTTGCCGAAATTCTTGCACTGGTCGATGGTTGTGCATTCGTAAGCATTACCGACAATACCTCCGACACGGACGGAGGCTCCGGATTTGAGAGCACCGTCAACTGTAACGGTACCTCGGTTGATGCAGGAACGATAGATCTGTTCGCATCCTGCGCTTTCCGGATCGGTTCCTCCGATGATACCACCAACCCTGAGTTCGCGGCTCATTGAGGTGTTGTTTTCAACGGTACTGGAAATGGCGCCAGTATTCTCGCAATTCTGGATCAGGATGGTAGCGGAGGAGAGATAATTGTCAAAGAGGCCGGCGATTCCTCCAAAGTCGGAAGCACATCCGCTATTGGTGACGGCAGCGTCGTTCCTGCAATCCTGAATGATAACCGCAAACGGACCGGATCCGTTATACTGGCATCCTCCAGTTATACCGCCCATCAAGACGCGCTTTGTAACGGAAGATGCAACCGTAAGGTCTGCGCCAGTATGATTGATACAATCAGTCATAGATGTTTTCCCAGATTCGCAGAAACCTGCTATGCCACCAAACCAGCACTCGGCATTTCGTGTGGCAGTAATGGCCCCATAATTATGGCAGTTTGAAATGGTCGAGCCGCGAACAGAACCGAAGCAGCCTCCAAGATATGTCTTCGAAGTGCCGCCGTCGGTAAATGTAATCGTTCCGTAGTTCTTGGATGCGGAAACAGTTGATCCGCTTCCAAGGTCGCCGCAGAGACCACCGATGAAGTTTGTAACGTTGTTACCGACCGTAATGGCGCCATGGTTCTCAATACCCGAAGCCGTCAAGGTTCCATCACATTGTCCAAGGATGCCACCCATGCGCGTTTGTGCGTCCGACCAGGAAGAAGCATTGGAAACCGCACCGTAGTTCTTGCTGTCGGTAATCATGACACCGAGTGCCGAATCCGGAATAACTCCAACCAGACCGCCGACATAGGCTCTGGAGTTTGACGAAGAAGAAACTTCGACCTTCGCATAGTTCGTAACATTCTCTATTGAGCCTTTTCCGGTCAAACGGCTGACGATTCCAACATACTCTATACTGCCCGAGGTTCCCATATGAGTAATGCGGGAAACATTGTCCCAGCTGCTTCCGTTGGAAGAGCCAATCACTACATTTTTCAGCTTACCTGAATGAGTATAGATAAAACAAGACTGGGACGCACTCTCAACAACGAAATTGAAGATTTTGTGATTCTGTCCATCGAAAGTGCCGTTAAATTCAACGGTTCCATAGGTCCAGGGATCCGACTCACAGTCGATATCTGCCTCCAGATAAACGGGCACATGGTCGTCTGAGCCCATGGCTGCACCCCATGCAAAAAGCTGGTCCTTGGTGAAAATATGACGGCTGACGGAATAAGAACCGTCTACATATCCGATTGACTTTCCCTGCTTGCGTGCGACGCTCACTGCACCGGACGCAGTCCTTTCATGTGTGAGGCCGTCGCTTTCCACGAACGCAACGGTGAAACATTCCGCAGCAGTAGTACCGGGAAGCACGGCAGCATAATACGTTCCTGTTGCGAATGTGCCTTCGGAACTACTGATAACGATGCTGTTCTCTCCGGAAGTAATACTTGAGACGACACCGGTAGCTGAAGCCACAGTGGCCGTTCCTGCAAGATTCGTCCCTTTGATAATGACCTTTGCAATGCCAGCGGAGTTAATCTCAAACTTGAGAAGGCCACATACCTGCTTGAACTCTGTCGCACCTGCAATCACCTGCCCCACGGAAACCAGCGCAGCAGGATCCACTTTTGCGGTGCTGCTTACTGTCTGCGTTGAAGGTACGGTAACCGAAAGGTTCGATCCGTTGAGGGAATTGCCGGCAGAGTACGGATACACCGCATACAGAGAAGTGTATCCAACCGTTACCTCACCGGTAAAAGTGGCCGTAGCTCCGGTGTTGGTTCCGTCGGCGATGCTGAACTGGTTCTTTGCCGTACCATCGAACACTGCTATCAGATCATTATCTGACCAGCGTACGTTTTGAGCCTGGGAGAAATCAAGGGTTACGCGGGAATCAGGCGAATCCGACTCCCCTTTTCCAGAGAACGATACAAGTACCTTCTCCGAATCATCAGTCATTGAATTGTCAACCCAGACTTCCTGTTTGCAGGAAGCCAGGGTGACAATCGACAATGACAACAATGTTATCTTAAGCGCTTTCATCATTTTATCTAATTATTCCGAATAGGTTTCCTGATCTACGACAGTGACCGTTATCGCTGCGTCAGACCATCCACTGAACCAATACTTTTCAATTGAAGCGGCCGTAGTAAACGAGTAAGTCTTCTTGCCTTGGCTGTATTTAGCCCCTGCATTGGCAGCGCCAGTTACCTCTACACCATCCCCAACCTTAATGCCGTCACTCAAGACGGCAGAAGCATTTCCGTCACCGACAATGGCACCGTTCCATGCTCCGCCGGTTACATCACCGAAATTGGAACTGTTGGCTAAAGTAAATTTGATATAACCGCAAAGACCTCCAACCAAAGTATTGGTAGTCTTGGTGGCGAAGACATTGCCAAAATTCTTACAGCCGGTCACTTGAGGATAAACGTTGCTTTGGGTATTGCCACCGCCGACGATGCCTCCAAGATACTGGTTGTTGTAAGCACGGACGGTTGAGACTGTTCCCGTGTTGATGCAATTAGTAACCTGCTCATAACGGGACTCACTGCGATCCTGAATATATCCAAGAATGCCGCCAAAGACAAAGACAGCAGAACCCGCATCACTACCGGCAACTTCACATCCCACATTCCCGAAGTTCTTGCACTGGTCGATGGTTGTGCAGTAATAGGAATTGCCGACGATGCCACCCACACGCACCGACGCACCTTTTTTTATGGCGCCATTAATGGTAACGTTTCCGCGGTTGATGCAGGAACGATAGACCTGTTCGCATCCCGTGCTTTCCGGATCTGTCCCGCCGATGATTCCGCCTACACGAAGCTCACGGCTCAATGAAGTTCCGTCGTCCATAACGGTACTTGAAATGGCACCGGTATTCTCGCAATTCGTGATAGATATGGTTGCTGAAGAAAGATAATTGTCAAAAAGGCCTGCTATGCCACCGAAATCCGACGCGCTACCCTGATTTATTATTGATGCCTCGTTTCTGCAGTCGTCAATAGTAACCGCAAACGGTCCGCTTCCATTATACTGACATCCTCCGGTAATGCCACCCATAATCACGCGTTTAGAGACAACGGTAGAAGATACAGTAAGATCGGCTCCAGTGTGATTTATGCACTCGGTTAAAGCAGATTCTCCGGCTTCCATATATCCGGCGATGCCGCCGAACCAGTGTTCAGCACTGCGAGTGACCGTAATAGGAGCATAGTTGTGACAATCATACAGGGAAGACCCGCGGATTGATCCGAAGCAGCCGCCAATATATGTCTTCTGGGTACCTTCGTCCGTGAAAGTGATGGTACCATAGTTACTCGCTGAGGTAATGGAAGAATCGGAACCGATATCACCGCATAATCCGCCAACGAAATTAGTAACGCCATTATTGATAGTAAGGGCTCCGTAATTCTCGATCCCGGTCGCAGCCAACGTTCCGCTTCCCTGACCCAGGATGCCACCCATTCGGGTCTGGCCACCTGTCCATGTGGAATTATTGGTGACGGAGCCGTAATTCGTGCAGTTAGTCATGGTTACTATCTCTCCTCCCGGGATTAGCCCGACCAATCCACCCACATAGGCCCTGGTGTTCTTGGCTGCGACAACAATGGAAGCAAAGTTGGTGACCCCCTCCATGTTGCCATTGCCAGCCAAACGACCGACGAGACCCAGATAATGGGTATCAGCATCTATATCAGATGTTCCATTGTGCGTTATGCATGAAACATTGTCCCAGCTGGTACCATTGGAAGAACCGATAATCACGTTGTTAAGAGAGCCGGTAAGCCTGGAGATGAATCCAGTATTATCTCCATCATATGTTACGACCAGATTATATATCTTATGGTCCTGTCCTTCGAAAGTACCATCGAATGTGGCACCTGTTCCAACCCAGGGATCAGAAGCACAATCAATGTCGGCGTCAAGCCAGACGGTGACATTATGTTCCTCGCCCATTACAGCACCCCAGGCATAAAGCTCATCTTTGTTTGTAATATGACGCACGAATGTCGCCTCACTGTCAACATCTCCTGCACTGATTACCGTCTTCCGGACAACGGTCACGGCAGACGAGGCAGATTTCTGCCAGGTTAGACCACCGCCGCTAACCAGCTGAACGGAGAAGGATCCGGCAGCAGTAGTACCGGGAAGGACCGCGGCATAATACGTGCCGGTCGGGAAATTGCCCCCGCCTTCATATGTGAGTTCAACGGTGTCGGAGCCATCGGTTACCGAGGAAACGGTTCCGTCCGCGGATACCAGTGCCGTACCAGTCAGGGAATTACCGGTCAGGATCAACCTGCGGACATTATTCCCGCTGACGATGATCTTGATAAGTCCGCAAACCTGCTTAAATACTATTTCGTTACTGACCGCCTTTCCTACGCTAACCATGGCGGAAGTATCAATGCAGGCATGGGAGCCGATGACCTGATGAGACGGAACGGTCACCGACAGTTGCGAACCGTTAAGGGAGTTGCCGGCAGAATACGGATAAACAGCATATAGCGTAGCATTCTCGGCAGCATATCCGGTGAATGTGGCAGATGTTCCCGTATTGGTTCCGCCTTCTATGCCGAACTTGTTCTTCTGGGCACCGTCAAAAACGGCCACGGTATCATTGTCGGCCCACATTACATTGGAAACCCGTTCAAAATCCAAGGATGCTTTTTCATTCGGTTCACCAAAACCGACAAGCGAAACTCGAACCCTTGGTGAATTGCCTGGAACAGTAGTATCGATGACAGCCTCTTTACTGCAGGAAGCCATAAAAACCATAGTCACTCCAGCGACAAAGGTTAAAAACATGTTCTTTTTCATAATGACTCTCCTTTTGTGTTACCAGGTGATAGTATCACCATTGTCAATAAAATTCTCGATTGTGGAGGAATCATCATATACCTCCAATAAGATGGCTGAAGTCAGCAAAGGTCTTGTGTTCACACAGGATACTATGCGAACTTCCGGTGAAACATATTGGTCTGTTTTCATTTTGATTATGTTATTTATGTTATTAATAGTCATATGTAGACTGAAGCTTGCGGTATATATTCTCTTCCACATGGATTATGCACCCGTGGCGACAGTTGTCCCCGGGAGGTGGGCTCATTTCCTCCACCTTGTCCCAGACGGTGTTCCGTGTTATTGATGAAGAACGGTATAGTTCATAACAGTGGACAGTGTAATCCTCAACATACATATACCAGTATGTACTATCGGGAGATTGCACCAAAGTAGGCGCTTCCCTCCATGAGGGCGTGACGCTCCCGCCCGGATTCGACCAGGGGCCGGTCAGTGATTTTGACTGTGCTATACGCACCGTTTTGCCTGTGGAAGAATGCTCAGGCCAGCGTTCATCCTTGATTACAGCATAATATACTCCATTATTATAATGGATTGAAGCATCTATTTGAGCCATAGTGGCATCGGTGCCGGAAAAATCAAACAGTTTCCTGGCCGGAGTAAAGTTCTGGAAATCCTTCGTAAGTATATAGAACGTCCGCATAGATTCCCACATGGCATTTCCGGAAAGCTCTTTCTCGCTCGCATGCCAGGTTATCATGAACTGCTCCGACACTGGATCAAAGAACAGTTTCATTGCCCCGTAGGAATTTGTATCGTTCTCATAGTTGTCCGGCAGGGCCATAATAGAAGAAGGAAGGTCCTTGTGCTTCCAGGTAATCAGATCATCCGACCACCACACTATAGGGAAATGGGGTTTTGTGCCACTGGACGTTCCTATGAGCCAATAGGTTCCCTTTCCGTCCATTGCGATGTAAGGGAAGCCGTAATAAGTGGAAAGCGGAGACTCCCCTCTCTTGAGGGCGATCCAGGTTATTCCGTCGCGGGACAGGCCATAGAAAAGTCTGTAATAATTGCTTCCCTTGCCGGTATGGGCAAAAAGATAGCCACCAGGGCCATCGACCACAGCCGGCGGGTCAATATCCGTATTGTCGTGCACAGTCGGCTTGTCCTGTCCACAGGCCATACAGCCCAGGAACAGGAACACGCCTAAAAGTGAGGTAATACGTTTGAACAACAATGTCATAATACCGGTTCTCCGTCAATGGTGATTAGCTTTCTGATGTGCAAATCGCAGATTTCAATGCAGTTGGTGGCGGTCCTGTAGGATGCCGTAGGATGTATCTTCAAGTAGCGTCCCCTGGCAACGGCTGTATTCATATACTCATCCGGCGTAGTATTCCATACCGTGTCAAGACCATCGCTCACCGTTCCCTTGGGGATGTCGTTCCATTGTATGAAAAGACGCCATGCATTACCGGCATCGGCGGTGTTGTAATTGGCTATCGCAGCGCGGTATTTTGTCACATCCACACCCTTGTACTGATCTGCCGTTTCAAGTGTGAACTGGTCTTCGGTATAGAATTCCACACCCTTGAGGTCAAGATTACCCACGTTGCCGGACATCTTGGAAATGCCGACACTATGGAAACTGATCGTTTCACCAAGGTCGATGACGACCACGACTTTATCGTACTTTCGCACCCCATCGCAGCAAGGATACGGAACCTCAATCTCGGTGCCGGCCAAACGTCCGGAAGCATATGTGCAATGGCCAGGATAAGTTCCTTCTACGGTATACCTGAAATCATCCACATCCGTTCCAATCTTGGTTTGCTGGCTGACATTCCAGTATGAACAGAAGTTGCTCTTCGGGTCTCGGTTGAACATATTCCAGGCCCAGTATCTGGAGTCGCGATCTTCGGAATTGCTGAAGGCAATCTTCCATAATGCAGGATCAACCTCCGCATAAGCGAATCTGGGATTACTGATAATAAGGAATTTCACTCCATCCGAGATGTCGAACAAATCAGATGAGACCGTCTTTATACGGATCGGAAGCAGATACTCCACGTCCCCGGTAAGCCCTGTACGGGTGAGATTCAACGTTGCGGTACCAGCCAATTCCCCGGCCGCAAAAGTCAAACCTCCTAAAGTATACGAAGCTGCGGGTAGTAAAGGATATGTCGTGTTGTGAGCGGCATTATATTCCGCCACGGCATCTTCGCCAAGAGCCTCTATGGTTCCGGTGACGTTTTCCCTATTTATTTCAGTCTTGGTTATCAGCAGGTCAATCGAATAATCAAGGGTCTTGTAATCTATAGTTACAGGCTGGGCCTTATCCTCTTTCCATCCAATCTTAGGTGGAACGACCGAGCAGTTAAACAGAACAGTGCAGTTTTCCTTATTGATTGAGCCCGAATCGGTAACAAGCTTTAATGGAAGAATCCATGTCTTCCCTGGTGTCGCCTTCATTGACGGGGCCATTTTGGTGGGGTACAACTCCACCTCCAAATTCTTGTAGGGCGACTCTTCTGTCAGGGAAACCGGCCCGGGAAGCTTGTAAGACACTTCCGGAATAAGGCTGATTTCATCCACTGAAAAACCGAATTGTAATGCAGCGTCTTCAATCGGCATCACTTCCAGACTGCACTCTGCGGTCAATTCCGGATGAGCTCCGCCTTTTACCACAAGCATTTTTTCCACGACGGTTTCCTGGGCGGTATTCATGTCCAGATCCCTGGCACCCGCATCTTTAATGTAGAGTACCTTGAAATACTCTTCGGGGAAAATCTCCGTCTGGTCATCCCTGTCGCAAGCCGTAACAAGCAACATGGGAAGCACTAACAATATATAGTATAGCCTTTTCATATCTTAGTCATTAATAAAGGGGTGCCTGAACCATCTGGGGATTTGAATAGACCTCATCCGCGGGGATGGGCATCAGATACTGGCGATCATTCCACTGTATGGGTTGAGGAACAGGAACAGGAGTGTTAAATTCTTCGAAGGAAGGATTGGTACGCACTGCGTCAAGGCCCAGGAAATTCGATTTGCTCATCTGCTCCTTACCATGAAGATATCTGCGTATATCATAATACCTGTGTCCTTCCATGTAAAGCTCCACAAAACGCTCGTCCAATACAGCATCAAGAAGAGTCTTCCCAGCTGCGCCAAGGCTTTCTTCCGTCCATTCTGGCACACCTGCACGCTTGCGTATCGCATTAAGGGCGTCGATACCTTCGCCGGTATCTCCGGTCCAAGCATCGCATTCCGCCAGGATCAGATAAAGCTCCGCAAGCCGCAGCAGAGCATGAGGATAATAACAATCAGTATAATTACTCTTATTCGAAACTCCCGTATAATATAGATTGGGATGGACATATTTAATGTTCAGGAAACCGGTGATACAGTAGTTTCGGGTTCCCCATTTAGCAGCATTGTAACCACCTTGTTCCTTATCGCGCATGTGGCAGATCAGAGGCTGCCGGTTGGCAATGACAGGAGAATACTCGCAACCGTCAAAGGCTACCCATGCATAGAAGCGGGGTTCACGCCCGACATTAAGCTTGATAATATCCGGCTCCGCCAGTCCGGCAGAAGTGTACCATTCCGATTCCGGAGAGAAACCGGCATCTTCCGAAGGGATTACTCCCTTTTCTGTGAAGAAATGCTGAACGGTATACAATGTCGGCGAAAGACCTCCCCATGCACCATACCCATTGGGTTGCACATCCGTATTCAGGATATAATGAGGCATGGAAGCCATACGGAACTGCCTGTCCACCTGCGGGATGCCCCAAATAGTTTCTTTATTCCCTTCCGCCGGGTTGGTTGTCATCATATAGCGGAGCATCATCACAAGAGTCTTGAACTGCTTGTCTTCGTCCGTATTCCCCTTCCCGGGAATTGACGGGAGAGGGACACTCTGGTTCGTACGGAGTATTTCAGAAGCTTCTGTGCCGAACAATTCGAATCCGGCATCCTTGGCAGCGGTCAGGGCCTCCAACGCCGCAGTACGGGCCCGAGTCCATTTTGATGCGGAATACGTACTGCTCACCAACTCCTTCCCATAGCCTGGCGTTTCATAATTCTTATTCTTCCACGATTTGTCCGGGAAACTGCCATTCCACATCGGAGATGCAGCAAGTAGCAGAATGCGGGCTTTAAGGGCCTTGCAGGCGATGGAAGTAGCTCTGCCACAATAGTCCGGCCCCGGATCAACGGGAGGAAGTGAAGAAGCCGCCTCATCGAGAAGCCCCACTATGTAATCAACACAGTAATCAAAATGGGATCTTCCGGGAATATCTTCCTTTGCAATATTTGATGACAGCAGTTCATCGGATATTGGGCAAGGGCCGAAAATAGCGAGAGCCTTGTAGTGATAGTATGCCTTGAGGAACTGAGCCTCAGCGATATACTGCTGACGGAGTTCCGGATCAAGGTCTGCTTTTGTCTCTGCCATATTCTTTAGGAAGAGATTGCAGTAACCGATAGCATTGTATAAATTGGTCCACGGATAGCGGTTAGTTTGCAGCGCGTCAGAGGTAATATACTCCGGCGTTAGCATATTGTACCTGACAAGTGAGCACATGTGACCCCATTCCTGCGGTTCCATGCATTCATCAGTTCCTCCACCGTCCAGACTTGTGAAATCGGGGAAAATACGTATTTCTTCCTGAAGGAAGCCATAGCAACCATACAGGTGATTCAATGCTGTCGCGTTATCTGTTATCAGATCGTCGAGATCAGCCTGCTCCGGGGGCACTACGGAAAGGTAGTCGCAAGAGAAGACAGACAGAAGGACCGCAAGTGCAAGTATTATCTTTTTCATAGTCGTCAAAACTTAAATTGGAAACCAAGATTGATTGTCCTGGAGAGAGGATAGGAATAGTAACTCAACTCCGGATCCCAATACTTGAACGGTGACCAAACGGCAATGTTGTCACCGCTGACATAAACTCTTCCAAAGGGGAAGGACCAACCGAGTTCAAGGGTTTTGAAACGGAAGAAATCAGCCTTGCGCATCCAGAAACTGGACGGCTGCCGGTTATTGTAGATGTTGCTCTTTAGCAAACCGAGCCTGGGGTATGTGGCATTGCTGTTGTCAGCGCCTTCACGCCAATAGCCATCGGCTATCCACTGCATAAGGTTGTGATCGTTGGAGTCATCGGCGATGAAAGGCTCAAAGCCGGAAAGCATGATATTCCTTTTCGCGGAGCCGTTGAAATACACGCTGAAATCCAGTTTCTTCCAGTTGATACTTAAACCGAATCCATATTGTATGCGGGGCATCGATCCGTAAGGAGAAAGCATCACCCTGTCGACGGTGGTAATTTTGCCATCTCCGTTCACATCGCGGTATTTGATATCTCCAACCATCACCGAAGAACCAAAACTGGACTGGTCTGCGCTCATAGCAATCTCTTCCTCGCTCTGGAACAGCCCTTCTGCAATGTAACCAGTCATCCGACTAAGGGGCTTGCCGGTTTCCGTCTGCCATATGTAAGGATAATCCGGTTCATCAACATACACATACTTGTTCCGTGCATATGTATAATTGAAACGCATATCTACAAGCAGATCCTTTTTAATTTGTTTCTTCCATTTGATGCTAAGTTCAATGCCATTATTGTCCACTTTACCTATATTACTCCATGGCACTGTAGAGGCATATCCCAGACTCTTTGGGAAAGAGGCCCTCTTCATCAGAATGCGTTCACGCTGGTTGTAATACCAGTCAAACGTGACGTTCAACTGCTCGAAAAGCTCCATGTCAACACCCAGATCCAGTTCTTTCGCGCGCTCCCAGTGTGCATTCATAACTGCATACGAAGTAACGGAAGGACCTGTGCGTGCTGTGTTGCCTGTATAACCAGTACGGAAAGTCTCTCCCCCGCTCATACTTACTGAATTCTCGTAAAGGAAGTGAGCAGCACCGGCGGAAGAGCCCGTTTCGTCACTTCCAACAAGACCATAGGAACCTCGGAACTTAAGATGGTCTATGTACGTACGCATTGGCTTCCAGAATGGTTCGCTGGAAGGAACCCAGCCAACGGATATGGCAGGGAACAACTCAAAACGTTCCCCTTCTGCAAGCCTTTCCGTGCCATTATAACCGAAGTTCAGCTCAACGAGATAACGGTTGTACCAATCGTATGTAAAACGCCCGGAGAAACCCTGGTTGCGGTTTGGCAGCACACCACTGCGATACTGTCGCATCATGTACATCAACATGGCCGTAACGTTGTGATGCCCGAAAGAGCGCTCATAATTGAGCCGTCCATCAAGATAAAACGTATTGTTTGTAGAAGTCGAAATGCCTGACTGGCTCACATATTCGGTACCCACCTGCAACTCATTCAATCTATATGTGACTGGGTTCGCCGGATCATAACTTCCCGGATAGACATTGTACAGATATGGACTGAGCGAACGCGTATACCAGGTGGAAGCATAGTTGTTGAAATTAACCAGTGCATTCACCGAAAGTCCCTCAGTAATGACATCCAGTTTCTGATTGAGAGTTACAGAAATATTGAGCTTATTGGTATTCGTCTCCTGGAAGGTATTGAGCATGTTGGCATACGGGTTCGTATAGAACCGGCCGGCACTCATTATCTGTGAACCGAACAGGAGATGGTTGTATCCTTCCTGGTCATCAAATATGGCCGGGAATGACACCGGGGTATTGTTGTAGATAGCCTGGAAGATGGAATTGGCTGAGGTCGAAGGGCTCTTCTGATTGATTATCTGAGCGTTCATTTTCAGGGTCATCTTCGTAGACGGCGTTATCTGATAACCGATGTTGTTCTGGAAGGTGTAGAGCCAGCGGTTATAGTTGTTGTCGAACGAATAGTTCTGCGGCACGTCGAGTATGCCTCCGTCATGGTTCATCTGCATACTCATATAATAAGTGACGCGCGAACCACCGCCTGAGATGTTTACATTGCTGCGCTGGCTCATGGAATAGTCGCGGAACATCAGGTTATACCAGTCCACATCGGGCCAGATATAAGGATTGACACCGTTCCTGGTATTGTCTATGTCTGCCTGGGAGTAACGTACTTCCACATTGGGATTACGGGCCAGCTGGGCATTGTTGTAAGCTTCCATGTAAGTGGCGCCATCGGCATACTGCACTATATTGACAGGCTTCAGGACAGACGTTTCCATCGTTACGTTGATCCTGGCCTTGGTATTCTCTGTTCCAGTTTTGGTGGTGACAATCATTACACCGTTTGCGCCTCGTGCTCCATAGATAGCAGTAGCGGAGGCATCTTTCAGGATGGAGAAAGACTCTATGGATTCTGCAGGTATGTTGTTCAGGTCGGAAGCTGTGATCTCCACTCCATCGAGCAGGATAAGAGGAGACGTGCGGCCTCCAAAGGTGGAAATACCACGGATATAGAATTCTGAAGTGCTACCTGGCTGGCCGCTGGATGTTACTGAAATGACACCTGCCAGTTTTCCAGCCAAAGTGTTGGTAAGGGAAGATGTCGGAGCGCTCAAGGAATTGCCGTCGATTGCTGCAACTGCACCGGTGACGGATACCCTGCGCTGTGTACCGGCACCAACTACCACTACTTCGCTCAACACTTCATTGTCGGGCTCCATCCTTGCCTCGATCACACCCTGATCCGTAATGAAAACCGGCAGATCCTTGTAACCAAGCGAACTCACGATGATTTCGGCGCTTTCCCCTGCTATCTCAATGGTAAAGTGACCATCCACATCAGTTACCGTTCCCTCGCGCGTACCTTTAATTTGTATACCTGCGCCAATGACAGGCAAGCCGTCCGTTGCGTCGTATACAGTACCTGTAACCGATCTTTTTTGAGGACCCTTTTTCTCAGGAACGGCAGAAACAGTCGACTGTTCACTGTGCTTTAGGTAAACCTGCTTCCCGGACACCGACCAACTGTCGGATGTACCGTTGAACAATTTTGTCAGGACCTGTTCCACTGTCTCCTTATCGGCGCCAATCACTACTTTACGTGAGAGGTCGATAGTATTAGTCTGATAAAAGAACGAATACCCACTTTGTTTTTCTATCAGACGGATGGTCTCTCCAACAGTTCTGGACTCGGCAGGAAAACTCAATCTGTTTCCAGACTCCTGAGCTCCGGCAATCCAACCGAACAGGAAGAGCAAGCAAATTAGATGTATGATTTTTCGCATAAGACTTTATTTGCTAGATATAGATACAAACCAAACTCCGTTCTGCCTATGGCTTGTAATGGGAAATATCATGGCAAGGTCCGAAAGCATTTCGGATACCGTAGCCCTCAAGTTCAATGTGCCCGTACAGGCTATCTCGGCTATGGAGGGGCCGCATTCTATGCTTTCTCCATAGTACCTGCTGAGGAAAGCAAGGAGTTCCTGCATGGATGTGCCATCCGCCCTGTAAACCCCGTCGGCCCAGTCATAAAGACCATGAATGTCAGGAACGTCCTCAATATTGATTTTGCCATTATTGTCCAGAGTATACATCTGATTGGGAACAAGAGTTACTGACTGTTCATTCGAATCGCCAACCGATACGTTTACTGAACCAGACACGAGTGCCACTCGGTGTGTCTCCTCTCTGTTTCCGGATACCAGAAAACGGGTGCCCAATACCCTCACGCATACGTTGCCTGTTTCAACCGTAAATGGTCTCTTTTCATCTCTGCTGACATCAAAGAGGGCTTCTCCTGTCATACGGAGGCTGCGTTCTTTTCCGAAAGATAAGGGGAACAGGATTCTGGAATGAGAGTTCATGTGAACTACTGAGCCATCGGCAAATTGCACGAACGCACGGTGACCGTAAGGAACTGTAACCAGACACTGGGCCTTTGACGTTGAAGGTATTGCATAATCCTGTCCGTCAATGCGGATTCCCGAACCAGTGCATGAAATCTGCATCTCGATAGACTCGGAGCATACAACCTGCCCGTCTGCCAGCAAAACTTCCGGTTTTTCGGACTCCGGCCAAGTATACAATTCCGCTTCTGCATTTGGAATGGATGCTCCCTGATTCCTGTGGAAAGGATTGATTATAAACAGGGCTGCAATGGCAGCGGCGGCAACTGCCAGAACCGGAACCCACATTGTACGTCTCCGTGACAACCTGCCCAAGACATTATCCAATGAAGTATAGGGATTGAAGTTATTCCCCATTTCATCCGCCCACCGGGTATATGCGGGCAGCAGTTCCTCCCTGGCTCCTTCGTGATTCTTCAGATAATCCAGCAGCAACCGCTTCTCCTCTGGTCCGGCCTTGCCGTCCAGATACCTCCTGAAAAGTTCTGTTTCGTGATTCATCAATACAAATCACGAAAAACGGAACTGTTACCCTACCTTATAGAAGAAAAAAACAGAATCAAAGATAAAAACGGTATCCCTTTCAATTTTAGAGCAGCCCTGATACTCTTCAGGCAATGGGTCATCTGCTTTTCAACAGCCTTTATGGTAACACCGAGTTTCTGGGCGACATCCTTATTTGTGAGACCTTCTTCGCGACGTAATTTGAAAACCTCCCTGGCACGTGGCGAAAGTGCATCGATAGCTTCTTGCAAAGTGTCTGACATCAAATCGTAATCGTATGCACCGTAACTTTCCGGAGAAAACAATTCGTCCACCAATGCGGACAATTCCGTATCCACCATCTTCTCCTCAAGGCTTGTGGAACGTCCTGAATGCTTACGGCACCAGTCTATCGCCCTGTTCCGGACGACCTTCCACATATATGCCTTTGTCTGGGAACTGTCTTCGAAGGAGAAAGTATCCGGGCGTCGTACAAGTACCTTGCAGAAAGCGTCCTGCACAATATCTTCCGCTACTGATACAGAATGGACGTATCTCAAGGCCATGAGACACAGATCCTTGTAAGTATCAAGGTAGACTCTGGAGAATTCTACTTCTGTCATACCAGTAATGACAAAAATAGTCAATTATTCTTAAAAACAAAAACAGCGTTTCCGGTTACGGTTCCTCCCACTAATCAACTGTCGCAAAACTGAGTCCTGGCAGCCTGTCCCATTCCCCGCGGGTGAAATCGGGCATGACGACAGGCATGGAACCATGCTTGATGGAGACTTCCGTAAGTTCGACGAGCGAGCTCCATTCCGCAGCATCGTACACATCTTCGTCGAGGGGAAGGCCGTTGTGGAGGCAGTATATGAGGCGGTAGTCCATAATGAAATCCATGCCTCCGTGGCCGCCGACCTTGCGTGCGAGGGCCTCGATTTCTTTGACGATGGGATGCTTGAACGCTGAGAGCAGGGAATCGCGCTGAGCATCGCTCATGAACTTCTCCGCATCGAGATCGTCATATGCCACGTCTTCCAGCCCTTCGCTTCCAAGTGCAAGTCCGCGGACGGGATACTTGTTTGCAAAGCCCTTCGTGCCGACTATCTGGTACATACGGTTGTAAGGACGGGGCGTCACCACGTCGTGCTCCACGAGTATGGTCTTTCCCTTGCGGGTGCGGATGAGGGTGGCGGTAAGGTCGCCGTTCTCGTACTTCACCTTCCCTTCGCCATAACGTTCATCAGCCTTTGCCTGGCCGGAGAAGGCGTCCGTATCCATTGACACCAGCACATCCATCTTGTCGCCGCGGTGGATGTTAAGCACCTGGCAGACAGGGCCGATGCCGTGGGTGGGATACACGTCTCCGTGATGGTCCTTGTTGTAGGTCATGCGCCAGTCGCCCTGATACTTGTCCCACCAGGGATCGAGATTGTGGATGTAGGATCCCTCGACATGTACCACGTCCCCGAAAAGACCCTGCTGGGCCATGTTCAGGCAGGTTATCTCAAAGAAATCGTAACAGCAGTTCTCAAGCATGATGCAATGGCGGCGGGTACGCTCGGATGTATTCACCAGCGCCCAGCATTCTTCGATGCTGGTTGCGGCAGGCACCTCGATGGCAACGTGCTTGCCGTGCTCCATCGCATAGACTGCCATGGTCGTGTGCATCTGCCAAGGCACCGCAAGATAAACCAGATCTATATCGTCCAGTTCGCACAGTTCCTTCCAGCCTTCTTCCCCCGAAAACTCATGGATGGCGCGGGGCGCTCCCCTCTTTTCGAGGCTCTTCTGGGCACGCTCGATGCGCTCGGGAAGCAGGTCGCACAGCGCAACTACCGATGCATGCTCGATATACGCCATACGCTTGGGAACATCCCTTCCACGGTCACCAAGACCGATTACGCCGACCCGTACAGTCTCTATCGGGTCGCATGCAAAACCCAGCATGCTCTGATGCCCGGCAGGGCGCGGCGGAGTGTTGTAGACAATCTGTTTTCCCTTTATCCTGTAGCCGTAATCGGACTTCGCGTCCTTGCAGGCGCATACGCTCAGAAGAAGAGCGGTCAGAAGAAGCAATTTCTTCATATTCACTATACTTTCAAAAACACTTTATTCTTATACATTACATAGAGGATCCCGAACAGGATGGAGGCATTGGCGAAAGCGATTATCACCGGATACCAGCCAAGGCCTGCCAATCCGTGGAGGAGAGACTCCGAAACGGAAGTGAAACTTATCATTTCGCCTATACAGTAGGCCGTAATGGCATTCATTCCGTAGATTTTCAGCCAGTCCAGCCCCTTGTGCCATTCCCGGACATCCACTATATAATAGGTCAGGGCGACCAGCAGGAAGCAGATTCCTCCCGAATACAGCGTCATGCTGCTGCTCCAGATTTTCTTGATTATGGGAAAATACGGGGATACGGCGAGCCCCGCTGCCACTAGCGCAAGACCCACGATGGCTACAAGCCCGGCGCGCCCGGCAGGAGAGCGTTTCTCTGAACGCAGCATCTGCCCGGCAAAGCAGCCCAGCAGCACGGTAACGGCGAAGTTCAGGCTGGAAAGGATCCAGGTGTATTGATAGCCTGTCCGGAAACGCCATGTGCCGTCCGCCAGCCACTTCACTCCATCGCGGTGCGGGCCAATCACGGCCTTATCGATTACCATCGCGATGTTTTCCTGCCCGTCCAGGTTCATCCCCGTGCAGGCGAAGGCAATCCAGTAGGCGGCGAAAAGCACCAGCCCGGCGACAATCTGCCACCTGAAACCGAAATGAACGAAAAGCAGGGCGGCCACTACATATCCGACCGCAATGGCCTGCAGAGTATTGGCGTAAGGATGGAAATCTTTCCAGCTGAAATCCAGCAGGTTACCCTGCACCAGCCATCCCAGCAGGAACAGCAGGCAGAAGCGCTTCAGGAGCTTAAGGTAGAACTTCCCGTCCGGCCTGATGCCTTCCTTGTACTTTGCCATGGAAAACGGAATGGTGATGCCGGACATGAACAGGAACAGAGGCATGATGATATCCCAGAGCACGAATCCTTCCCAACCCACATGCTGGAACTGATGGGAGAGCCACGCAGTGCCGTCCGGATACGCTTTGCAGAAGGCACGAACCACGGGCCCCAGGAAAAGGAGCAGGAACATGTCCGCCCCGCGGAGGATATCGAGTGATGCCAGTCTCTTGTTCATACTACAGTTTTACGCGGAATACTCCGTCCTGACTTTGAATATAATAATAATTCCCGAACCGGGAGATATCTTCCAATTCGCCGCAGGTGCTGAGAGAAAGGTCCACGCTGGTCATCGAGTGATTCTCCAAATCCCAAATATACAGGATGGACGGGGCTTCAGGCCATCCGAAACCCGTAGGCATATACAGTTTACCCTTATGGATATAAAGGCCCTGTCCTATGGGATTGAAACTGTAACCGGAGACCTCCTCGATCGTATAGTTCTCCAGCGCATCCTCCGGCTTCAGGACCACGAACGGGCCCTCCGACAGGCGCGGAAGGCGGAATTTTACAATCCTGTGCCTGTTTGCAGGATTGGTGTTGTCTATCGTGTTTCCGTAGCCGTAGAGCATCTTCTCCTTCGTATCGATCACCCACTGGAGAGCGTAGCCGAAGTCGTGGTTCACGTCGTCGTAGAAAATGGTCTGCACCAACTCGGATCCGCCGAAGCCGGGCTTGATCCTTTCTGCATAAAGCACGTCTTTCCTGCCGCCCACAGGCTTTCTGTGGCACTGGCTTATGTAGGCCACGGGGAGAGGATCTCCCTTGGAAGCTTTCTCCACCCCGAATGACACCACGTTCGCATGGTTGTACCTATGGAAAGATGCAAGGCGGAACTGCCCGACACGCTCGAATGACTTCCCGGATAGTTTGTAGACGCTCGCGGCGCCCTGGTTCTGGCAGCTGAGCATGTAGCGCCCGCTGATATCCATCCCCTGATAGGCGAATCCATGCTGGCGGTGCTGCTCTCCCTGCAAAGGGCCAAGATAATCCACTCTGGGGCGATCAGGCACGGCAGGCAGGGCCTGGTCGGCAAAATCAAGCATCCATTTCCAATCATCGGCATCTATGCCGTGCGCACCGGGACGGCGGACATAGCCAAGGTCGTGGCCTATGGCGGATGTATCCATATTATCCGGCCAGGGCACGTCCGGAAGCCCCTCGCCACCAAGGAAACGCCATACCGGAGAAGCCGCCTGAAGCACCAGGAATTCTCCGTGAGTGTCGAACCAAGAATTGTTGAATCCTTCGACAAGCAGCGGCCTGGGTGCTATGCAACTGACGAGCATGTGCTGGTCGAAAGGCATCTTCTTCTCGGCTTCTATATACTTGGAGAAGGCTTTGCACCACCAGTGGGTGAACATTTCGGTCTCCGAAGCCACATGTTCTCCGAAGTTCCTTTTTGCAAGGGGCACTCCCCCGCCGCCGGTCTGGTTGATGACCGCTGCCGCAAAGTGTTCGTCGAATGCGGCGGCGAGCAAGGCGGCTTTTCCAAGACGGGAGCATCCCGTCACCACCACCTTCGAGGCATCCACCCTGTCATCCTTCTCCAACATGCCCAGACCGCGGCACAAAGCCCAGGCCCAGGCCATCAGGGACCCGGTATTGTCGGTGCGGGCAGGATCCCTCTTCCATAATTTGAACACACCGCCGAAAGCCTGTTCCTGCTGCTCCGCCGGATCGTCCGGATCTAAGGAAACATCTTCGTAGCATGCCGTAGCGAAGGCATATCCCCTGGAGATGATCTCTTCCAGCGGATAAACGGTGACGGTTTTTCCCTGGGCACGCACCAGGGCGTCGTTGTCCAGGACGGTGTCGTTGCCGTAATAGTTCAGGGAGATGATGGCTGGAACGGGTCTGTCGGCCTTTTTGGGATAGAGGATGAGCCAGTCGACGTGGGGACCTTTACCGTCCGGCATGAAGCGCATGCGGACTTCCCTCTTCAAAGCTGCACCATTCAGGACCTCATCCTCCTTCAATACTTCCAAGTACAACGGTGAAGACTTGGGCATCACCCCGTACATCTCCTTCTGGAAGATGGAAAGAATCTCCTTCCGGCGGGCCTTCCAGTCGTCTTTGTCCGCAACAGGACGCCCGTTCGCAAAAACCAAGGGATCCGGCAGAGTATAGGCGCCGACCTTTTTCTCGTCCGTATTGGTATCCCTCTTTATCTTATTTCCATCGAAGACTATGTTCTCGAGTTCGTATTGGTCCGGCGCTTCTTCAATCAGGCGGTAGCGCCTGCAACGCAGTTGGTTGTTACGAATCTGGATGTCGGAAGCATAGGACTTCGGTATGTCTTTGCGACCCTTGAGGTCGAAGAACTGGGTCCAGGGTTTTACGAAGAAAACGAACTTCACCCGCCCCTTCACATTCTCGACCAGCACATGGCTGTAGCGCTGAGGGGTATCCGGCCGCATTTTAAGCCATACGAGACGGTCCGTGCCGTCTACGGTGCTGTTGCGGAGCACGATGCTGTCCGCCTTCACGCATTCGCTTCCGAAGACCAATACCCCGGGTCCGTGCCCGAAATGGCAGTCCTCCACCAGCACGTTCCTGACCGGTCCGTTGCCCGGATCGGTATCCGCCCAGGGGCCTTTACCGCCCTTGATAGCGATGAGGTCGTCGCAGGTGGCGAAAGAGCATCCCCTGATATGCACGCCCTCGCAGGCATCCAGGTCGATGCCGTCGGAAGAAGGTGCCCTAACGGGTTTCACAGGTGCGAATATATCCACCCCGTAAACTTTCACTTTCCGGCATTTATAAAGATGTATGTTCCAAAAAGCGGAGTTGCGGAGATGTATCCCCTCGATGGTAATGTCCGAACTGTTGCTTATCCCTATCATCCTCGGGCGGCGCACCTCCAGGTTAGTACAGGCGGGATTCTCCTTCCTGCGCGCCCAGAATGCCTTCCAGTAAGGCAGGCCGTTGCCGTCCAGGGTTCCGCTTCCGCTGATGGTGAAGCCATCGCAGCGGTCCGCGTTGATGAGAGCGGACACATAGGGCTGGAGCACGCCCTCGATATGTACGGGGATGTCCGGAAAATCCGTCACGTCCGTGCTTCCCTTCAGCACCGCCCCCTCTTCCAGAAGAAGATGGGTACCGGGTTTGAAGAAGATGGCTCCCGAGAGCCATACGCCCCGGGGGATGACCACGGTTCCGCCTTTGACGGCGGCGGCGTCGACCGTCTTCTGGATAGCCTCGGTCTGTACAATGGTGCTGTCGTTCACCGCCCCGAAAGAGGTGATGACGAACTGCAAGAGCAGGAACAGGATCTTCATTCTACAAATTTAAGTTTCAGAACGGAAATACGCAAATGGCATCCTTGTGGTCGCGCTCGATCTCGGTCCACAACGACGGTTTGCTCTCCCCTTCCTTCAAGGGCTTCGGGAAGAAGAAGCATCTCTGCACGAAACCGGCTTCAGCCTTATCGGAGTCCAGTCTCAGCAATGTGAATCCAATGTCTCCCCAGTGACCGGTGGAAGGCAGGCATAAGGTCCGGAGCATGGTACGGTCCCTATAATTGACATGTGCCCAACCCGTCTTCCATATATGCTCATGGCCATAGATATAACCGCGGCAGGAAGGGAACTTCATGAGAAGTTTGCCTACCTTCGTTTCGTGCAGGGGATGATGCGCCATCACGAATACGGGCTTGTCGGTATAGCCGGACAGCTTGGATTCCAGCCATGCCCGCTGACTGTCATCTATGGCTCCGGGAGTAATCCACTTGTCGTGATTATCCCCTTCCTGAAGCGAATCCAGGAGGATGAAATCTGCCTTCGGAGTCTGCACCGTATAGACCATGCGGTCCGGGAGTTCCGACGCAGCCGCCTTTTCGGGGAATGCTTCCGCGAAGTTCGCACGGCGGTCGTGGTTGCCCATGGTCATGGTGAGCTGCATCCCCGCCGCTTCCAGACGGTCCAGGCCAGCCTTTGCAGCGGCATATTCCTCCGGCTTCCCGGTAAGGTACGCAATGTCGCCCAGGCAGAGGACATAGCGGGGAAGCGGATTTAGCGCAAGGATTTCATCGATGGTCTTATCGAAATGCTCCTGCTGATAACGGCCCGGACGTACGTGCAGGTCCGTTATTATGCATACGAGATTGTCGTCCAGGCTTGCAGGGCCCTTCTTCTTTCGTGCCTTCTTCGCCGGTGCCAGCATGGCTGATGCCGATGTAGGGAGCAGTGCGCTCCCTATGCCCAGAGCCGCCAGACTTTCGATAAACTTCCTTCTGTCCATATATTAATTGTTTGTGCTTGCCGAGGTCTGTTTCTCGTCTTTGATGCCGTACAATATGCCGTTGAAGGCATCGTGAACGAAATGGAGTTCATTCTTGCTGGTAGGCGGAACCTTCTCCAGCACGGAGAGATCCAGGACTTCACGGTCATCCGTCTTGAGGTTTCCATGCATCTCATCGAAGAAATTTGCACGGCCCTCAAAGATGTCGTTATTGTAATGGTCGCTCCAAACCACCTTTTCGAACACATGGGCAACATTACAGAAAGTATTGTTTATCAATCTGTTATGCTGCGGTTCCGCAGGATCCCCCTCAAAGTATGAGGCGAATTCCGGATAGTGCGTGCGGAATGCGGGGCCATCTACCGCAGCCACCGAATCCCTGCATATGGGCAATCTGTCCGCTCCCCAGGTCTTGAGGCGGCCGTCCACCTTGATGGCCGCGCTGGGGATGTCCAGAAAGATGTTGTCGTGGTAATAGATATAGCTTCCTCCACCTATCTGCACGGGCGGGGAACTGATTCTCTGGAAGACGTTGCCATACACCTCGACCGCTCCGGATCCGTCGTCGTGGTAGAACGCCCGCACGTTGAAAGGAACGTCGATGTCGTGGACATAGTTCCAGCGTAAAACGCTCCCACGCTGGGAGAAATTGCGCCCGTGGTATATCGCACCGTTGTCTTCTATGTCCAGGCATACGTGATGGATGTTGCAGTATTCCACGGTCTGGTCGTTGCCGTGCAGCAGGATGGCCATGCTGGCCGAATCGTAGAACTCGCAACCGGTGACGCGGTTGCCGAGGCCGTTCATGATCACACCCACGCGGTACTGGCTCTCGATGCGGTTATAATTGTGAATGCGGCAGTTTTCCACGTAGTTGTCGCCGCGGACTATGGTCTTCCTGTCTCCTCCGGAAAGCTCCACTCCCCCGGAACCGAGGTCGTGCAGGTGGCATCCGGAAAGCCCGCATCGGCGGCTATCCGGGTCTATCACGGCCGCGACTTGTCCAAGGCCATGGAGGTCGCAGTCTTCTATGCGCACATCCTTTCCCTGGCGGATATCCATTCCGTTGCCGCGGGAGCAAAAGAGTTCCAGACCCTTAAGGGTAACATTCTCGCAGCCGGATATTATAAGAAGCGGTTCCGTCATCACGCTCATTTCCAGGCACTTCGTGCCCTTGGGGAGCATCAGCACGGCCTTTTTCGCCTTCGCATCCAGCGAGTATTCCCCCGGAAGGGTAACCTCTTCCGGAATGTTCAGTACCCGCCAGCGCTGGAACTTTTCTTCCGGCTGGAAACCGAAGCCATAGTTGGTAAGGTCCCCCGCGGTGAAAGTCTTGCCCGGCCCCATGGCAGCGATGGGCACCATTTCGCAGGTCCAGCCATAACGGAAACATCCGTAGATCCAGCCCTGAGTGGGATCTTTCCACTCCAGAGGACGGTCCTCCCTGAAGGCGATGGTGCCAAACCCTTCGTTATCTTTGTTACTGTAATATCCTTTCCCGGGACTGACCACCGAATCCAGCGGCAACGGAGACTCATCCGGCCACTCGCTGAGGCGCATAGGCTTTCCATCGGCATAGAACTCAGACCATGACGGGCCCTTGAGACGCGGATCTCCTTTGGTTACCACACCGCTCACGGGATAACGCCTCAGATTCAGGCGTTTTGCGCCCTCTGCCAGTCCCCTGGCCTTGCGCAGACGCCATTTTGGGATGTTGACGCCACCGCTGATGACGGCAGACCTTCCAATAATGGTAAGATCGTTTTTACCATCGACGACCAGGCTTTCCTTCAGGCGATAGATGCCCTTGCGGAGAATGATGGTGTCGCCGGGGCCGGCCTTTTCCACGGCCTGACGGAGCCCAATGACGCTTCGGACATTTATCTCCCTTGCTCCCAAAGCATGGGAGCATAGTATTATCGATATGGCCAACAGGATTTTTCTCATGATTCCCTACCTGATAAATAATCTTCTACATATGTTTTCAAGGCATCGCCCTCCGCGATTTCGATCTCGTGGAAAAGGCTTACCACGAAGCGCCCGGCTCCCTGGAGGGCATAAACGTCGCCTTCATATATCCATCTCCCGCCTTCCTGCCGCACGCCCTTCTCCGCCAGAGGATATTCCTCCAGCAGCAGGTTCTTGGCGCGAAGGCTGAGGATAAGCTTGATATGGATGGGCGTTTCGCCGTTCATGCGGAAGGCATCCATGGGCTGGGCCCCGTGCCGTTTTTCCTCCGTCCACTCCTCCTGCAGAACCTCGACCTCCTCGATGCGGGCTATCTTGAAGCGTTTGTTGGCACCGTCCTCGAGGTCGTAGCACCATGCATCGACATAGTTGGTCGTAAACTGGAAGGGCTCCACGAGGCGGTCCCGCACCTGACCGGAGTGGGAGGACTCGTAGTTCTTGAGGATGATCTTGCGACGGTCGCGTATGGCATCGGCTATGGCCTGCACGTTGGCCGCATTGGACTTGCTGCCGATATAGCTTGCTATGGAAGTGCTGTCGTAGACGGCGGCCAGCTTGCGCTTGAGGCCGATCTTCAGGGCGTTCGTGTTGTCCAGCCCGTCTATCATGCCATTAACTATGGCGGCTTCTTCGTCGGAGAACATCACAACCTTCGAAAGGTCGAAGCGGGCATCTTTCATGGAGACCAGCCTGTAGACGTTGCCATATACCTTTTCCACCGCAAATCCGGCGGATTTCAGTGTATCTATATAACGGTATATGCTACGGTACGACGTATCCAGCCTGTCGGCCAGTTCATCCACCGTGTAGGTTACGTTTCCGCTGAGCAGTCGCAGGAGGCGCAAGAGTCTCTCTATTTTCGGCTGGTCCATACTACAAATATACAAAAAAGGATGACCAAAGCGACTCCGGTCATCCTTTTTAAATCAAATCCTACTCTGATTACTTGAGCTCGGCGAGGTACTTGATGGTGCGGACCATCTGGGAGGTGTAGGAGTTCTCGTTGTCGTACCAGGAGACTACCTGAACCTGATAGGTGGTGTCGTCGATCTTGGAAACCATGGTCTGGGTTGCATCGAAGAGGGAACCGAACTTCATGCCGATGACATCGGAGCTGACGATCTGGTCTTCGGTGTAGCCGAAGGACTCGGTGGCGGCTGCCTTCATGGCGGCGTTGATGCCTTCAACGGTGACATCCTTACCCTTCACGACTGCCACGAGAATGGTGGTGGATCCGGTAGGAGTGGGAACGCGCTGTGCGCTGCCGATGAGCTTGCCGTTGAGTTCGGGAATCACGAGGCCGATAGCCTTTGCTGCGCCGGTGGAGTTGGGAACGATGTTGCATGCACCTGCACGGCTGCGGCGGAGATCACCCTTGCGCTGAGGGCCGTCGAGGATCATCTGGTCGCCTGTGTAGGCGTGGATGGTGCTCATGATACCGCTCTGGATGGGAGCGTACTTGTTAAGTGCATCGGCCATGGGAGCGAGGCAGTTGGTGGTGCAGGAAGCTGCGCTGATAACTGTGTCGGCGGGGGTCAGGGTCTTGTGGTTGGTGTTGAACACGATGGTGGGAAGGTCGTTTCCTGCAGGAGCGGAAATGACAACCTTCTTTGCACCGGCCTCGATGTGTGCGGAAGCCTTAGCCTTGGAGGTGTAGAAACCCGTGCACTCGAGAACGACGTCTACCTTGAGTTCGCCCCAAGGGAGCTCGGCTGCGTTGGGCTTTGCATAAATGGTGATCTCCTTACCGTCCACGATGATGGAACCGGGAGTGACAACGGTCTTGCCGTCCTCTGCGAGGACTGCATCCTTGTAATCTACAGTGTGCTTTCCCTCACCGAACTTTCCGGCGAAACCGCCCTGGGCGGTGTCGTACTTGAGAAGGTGGGCAAGCATTTTGGGACTTGTGAGGTCGTTGATGGCGACAACTTCATAACCATCGGCCTCAAACATCTGACGGAATGCCAGACGACCGATACGGCCAAAACCGTTGATAGCAATTCTATTCATACTGAAATAATAAAGTTTAACAATTTCTAACCCATTCTTGGGATTTTATCCCAAAAAGCGTCGCAAATTTACAAAAAAATTGATGCATTTTCAATAATTGCAGAGAAATATGAACTATCTTTGCATAAAACGACCCAGCATGAAGATTCTTGTCACCAACGACGACGGCTACAACGCCAAAGGCCTGCGCACCCTGGTAAAAATCCTGCGCCCATACGGCGACATCACCGTGGTTGCTCCCAAGCAGCACCAGAGCGGGATGTCCATGGCCGTAAACCTTGGCCAGAGCCCCATTCCAGTAAAAAAGATCAGCGAGGTCCCGGGCGAAAGGTGGTGGTATATCGGCGGCACTCCGTCGAGCTGCGTCAAATACGGAATCGACAATATCTTCTATCCGGAAAAGCCGGACGTGGTGGTGAGCGGCATCAACCATGGTGGCAATTTCGGCACGGCCTACCTCTATTCCGGCACCATCGGTGCGGCATCGGAAGGCGCGCTGGCATACATTCCCGCTATTGCGGTATCCATCGATGCTTTTGATCCGGATGCGGACTTCAGCAGCATAGAGAAGCACTTCCCTCCCATCTTCGAGAAGATAATGGCCAATCTCTCCGACAGCTACGGGCTGATCTACAATATCAACTTCCCCAAGCCGTCTGCCGGGCCATTGAAAGGCATCAGGATGGCAAAAGAGGGTTGGCTTCGCTGGGAAAACGAGTTCATCCCCTACGACGAAAGGTTATTCCGCTTCAAGGTGCTGTCGATGATGGGGCGCGAGCTTCCGGAATTTCCCGCCCCCGAAGAGGGTGAGGAACTCTTCATGATGGCCGGCGACATAGTCAACGATTCGGTGAACGACCCGGATGCGGACATCAACCTGCTGGCGCAGGGTTATGCAACCATCTCCTGCCACCAGCTTCTCAGCCACGACATGACGGAAAACGCCCGTCTGAAGGGCCTCGGCCTAGAAACAAACTTTTAATCGCCTTTCCTAACAAAGCGAAGGAGTCTATATGAAGTACTACCTGATAGCCGGCGAAGCGTCCGGAGACCTCCACGGAAGCAACCTCATGAAGGGGCTTCAAGCCGAAGACACGGCAGCGGAGTTCCGCTTCTGGGGAGGCGGAATGATGGAAGCCGTGGGCGGCACCAAGGTGCGGGACTACAAAGCCACGGCGGTGATGGGCGCGACCGATGTTCTACGCAGCCTGGGCAAGATTTCCCGCAACCTGAAGGACTGCAAGGCCGATATCCTGGCCTGGCGGCCGGACGTGGTCATCCTCATCGACTACCCCGGCTTCAACATGAAGATCGCGCGCTTCTGCCACGAGCACGGCATACGGGTAT
>JAEEGG010002001.1_pt1 | contig 53626 bp, 33 predicted proteins | sample 9134161 | NCBI WGS metagenome assembly JAEEGG01 (sample SAMN16246543, study PRJNA631951) | gut metagenome | biome: gut microbiome; feature: rumen; material: CR-attached | host: Bos | place: Iran: Karaj | collected 2018-10 | reverse complement strand
CAAGTCTCTCTTTTTCTTTACCTGATAATTGTTTATTAGGCTTGCGGTGGCGAAGTCCGTCTTCACCAAACTCCTTATACAAACTTAGCCAGTCATATACACGATGTACACTATGACCACGCTCACGGCAAAGTCTCTTTAGTGGATAGCCTGAAAGTATTAGGCTTACCACTTCTAACCGCTCTTCAAATGAATGTATCATAAAAACAACACCCCAAAAGTTTTGTGTCTAACTTTTGGGGTGCAGTTCAATGTGGTACGCCTTCATTTGCATTGGTAGGGAAGTGTTAGGCTCTGGCTTCTTTTGCAATTCTCTGAACAGTCCTCAAACTTATCTTAAACTGTTTTGCAATTACAGTCGATTTTACCTTTTGCTCCAGCAGCATGACAACCTCAGCTTTTTCGTCAGCAGTGAGCGTTCGCTTGGTCTTCTTGGGTCCATCAGTGGTCATGTTTGACACTGCATTGCCTGTCTCCGTCTTGTCGTCCTCCTTGATGGTCTTGGGTTTCTTGGGCAAAGCCTTCTTTTCTGGCTTAATTTCGACATGCTCAAAGTGCAGATACCAGTTATCACCATCAAGCTGTGTCTTAACGTACTTGCATACGAGCACACCCTCAGGGAAGGGAGCCGGATGTCCTTTCGGCGCCTTCAGGCACTGGATGAATCTGTGGTTGTCACCAGGTGTGCCTTCCTTGCGAAGAGCGATTACAGCGCCTGCCTGCTGAACGCCTTTGTCACCGCCCTTGATGTTCTCAGTTGTGAGGTGCTTCCAGTCCTTGATCTCGTCGACGTGAGCGGCAACGATAAATGATAGTGTTACGCTGTTTGCCTTGGCAATCTTCTGTGCATCTTCAAGCCCCTTGATGCATGCCTCATGACTGTGGCCATCAAGCTTTGTCGCAGGATCAACGCAGACAAGCGTGTCGCGCTCAAGTTTGTGGGCTAAACGCTTCACGTGGTCAAGGAAAGCGCTCAAGCTGTTAACGCCCAGATCTTCGGGAAGTACCCACTGGATGTTAAGGCCATCGAACACTTTGCCTTTGCCGTACTTACCCTCAAGTTCGTCAGGGAAGTCTTCGATACGGTAGTACACGACATCCTGCTTGAGCGAAGCACAGCAGCTGTCGGGAAGGAACTCGGCACGCTCACCATTGGCAACCGCCTTGGCGATTTGTAGCAAAAGGGTGCTCTTACCCACACCACCACCAGCAACCACCAGCGTGATCTGTCCAGGCTTTGCATAGCCGTCAACGAGCCAGGCTTTCGGTCCAAAGCCACTGGGGCGAGTGAACACGCTAGCGCTCGAGCGAAGGTTGGGAGACGTGTCGAGTGAGGTGTCACCATTGACTTGCTCCTGAGCTGCCTGCTGCGACTCTCTGTGCTTGCGACGCTGTTCCTCGGCAATCTCGTTCATCTTGCGACGATGCTCCTCCTCGGCCTCAAGACGCTTTTTGCGCTCTTCAGTCTTTTTCTCCTCAAGCTCCTTGGCGTTCTCGAGTTTGTGATCCTCAAGAACCATAGCAGCCTTAGTCTGAACATTGCTGTTAGACTTGTTTGAGAAGTGATTCACAACAGCCTTAATGCTATAGGTAATAGCGGCTGTAATAGCGGCAGATAATGCTGCCCATCCTACATTTCTCCAGTTTTTACTCATTTTTTTTAAAAACTATTTTTATGAATATTATAAAACTATTCTTTTTTAATAGTGCCCCCCTTTCAGGCCTGGCGGGCGGCACTTGTCCGGACGTAGACGGCGCTAGGCCGTGAGACCAGTGTGACGACTTACCTTCAAGGAATTCTTACCGTTCTGTTTGCTCTGCCAGCGAAGACCCTCGCTTGCCTGGATTTGTTCCAGAACAAGATCATAATCGAACAGCAGGACACGATCGGCACGGATGACAGCCGGGGCATGAATGGTACCGTTCTCAAGCCAGCGGCTGATTGTCGAGGTCGACACGGTGAGCGCCGAAGCAATCTCTTTCTTACCGTGCAGGATCCTCTTCTCCTTATGTTCGGGCACGTCACGCAACGTGGCCTGTTGAACCGCGCTGCCTATGAGGTCGAACAACTCCTGGCCCGTCATGTCGATAACGCGCTTGGTGAGGAGCTGCTCGATGATATTTTCGTCTTTGAAATGTTTCATGCCGCGAAATTATAGCGGCTAAAAATTCTGTGCAGATATTACCGTACAAGTAGGGCTGAGTTGTACGGTATTTTTGCTGCACTTTTTTCAGTAAATGAGCTTTGGGGTGGCCTTATGGTCGTTCAACCTGCCGTGCTTAAGTGTGTTTCAGATGCAAAGATGAGTGGTTATCATTAATCAGCAAAATCATCAGTTGCCTTTCTGTATCTTTATCGTAAAAGTGCGTGTAAGTTGTACGGAAGTGTTGTCGATTGAGTTAAGCCTTGTCGTGGCACGGCAACAATATATGCGTGCGTATGCGAACACTTATAATCATCCCCTTCAAAGGTGGAGTGTGGGCTGAAGCCGTGAAAGTCGGTATAAGCATGTATGGGTATGAAGCGAGGTAGGTGGCACGGCTCTTGAGTATGTGCAAAAAAAAGCCGGGCGTCCCCGGCACTATTCTTCTATCATATACTAAATAAACCTTCTCTTTATGTCATTATAAATACGTTTTAAATTGTTCATGTCTGTTACTGGCATCGCGCTGCCATCAATAAGATACAAGTCTGTATCAAGATGAGCGAACCGGTATTGTCTATCAGATGTCGTATAGCGCTTGCGTTTAATCTCACTATCTTCTGTCTTGCTCTCTAGGGATGATTTATGTAATGAAGCACGTCTCACACGTTGAGGGCTAATAGCATTGATTGCATCACAAAAGTAGTTAAGCGTTATACTGCGCATGGCCCCTTTTTTATCTACAAAATGATAATTGAGGCTTTCAAGTATGTTGAATGTGAAGCGGTAGTAGGTGATCTTTGCTGAACGTTTACCCACATTAAGTGCTTCCATAATGTCAGCGACTCCCGTGTCTTCATATTCTATAGCGCGTTGAAAAACATCTTGACTCAACACTCTCTTCGGATTGGTGTCAATAGTCCTAAACTGTAAGATTTTGCCAATCTCTGGTACCTTAATTTGTTGGGATCTTCCGCTCAGGGCTATCTCCGGGTCGGCATTTATTGATTTAACGGCAGATACTAACGCATCTCTTGAGGTTTCAACCACGAAGAAACGATGTGATCATTGATCATTCCTCGTACTTCTCTCTGTAAGTAAAGTTATCGTCTCTAAGCAATCTTTTATTTCATAGGCAATGCGTGGGGGTTAAAAGGTGAGTGTTGCGGCTTGTTCTCTCTTCTTTTTTTCTAACACAAAAAAATAATATATGTGTCATATCACTACATTACCTGCAAGCACCTTGCCAAGCGTTCTGCAGTCAGTGCTCTGTCATTGAGAAGCCATATAGTGGGCTATTTGAACGCTTCGGACTGACAAAGTGGCTTGGCTCGTGACAAATTTGACACATGACACGTTGAATTATGGACAGCATGAGAGAGAGGGGGTACAAATGGGGGTACAAATATTGATATAATAAATAAGTCGCTGATTTTCAGCGACTTATTTTTGATTTTGTGGAGCTGGAGGGGTTTGAACCCTCGTCCAAACGTGGAACTAATAAGGTTTCTACATGCTTAGTCTTGGCTTGGTTTTCGACCACTGGCAGGCCCAAGACGACCAACCGGTGGCTTATCCTCTAAACTTCGGACGTGGCCCGAGGCTTGCCTTGTCCTATCGCCGATATTCCTGCACCACCGTTTCAACCCGCCTCGGCGCGAGGGCAGTTGGGTGATGTCTCGTCACTGCTCCTTGAGCAGCGATAAAGCCGAACTTACTGTGCTTCGGTTAGGCAGCGAGAGCGTAGTTGTTTTCGCCATTTAAAAAAGTCAATGACTGATATTAAAGAGCATAGCCATTATCGCTCTGCATGCTTGCTTACCACCTCTACACGCTGTCAAAGCCAGTCAGCCCCAAAAAGTGTGTTCCGGTCGTAAACGGGCCGCAAAGATACTACAAATTTTGTTCCAAACAATGATTTTCAACCCATTTTTTTTGAAAAAACAAATAATTGCGAGAAACTTAAGGCCATTCGAAAATAAATGCTTACTTTTGAGAAATCTTTAACGAATGAACTGATTTTGGTCTTTTGGCGCTGCTGCAAAAACCTTAATTCGTGCTGCTGTCTATGATGCGGACAATGCAAATGAGCAGAAGACCATACCACTGAATAACCAGATCGCCGATGAGTGACAGGGAAATCATCGAGGGCTTGATTGCTCGGGATGAGCGCGTGACCGGGGAGTTTTTCTTCGGGCGCTGTCGGCCATTGTTCTGCAACATCATCAGTCAGGTGTTCAATTATGCTGTTGACTATGACGAGCTGGTCAATGAGCTGTACCTGCACTTGATGGAAAATGATGCGGCCAGGCTTCGAGGGTTTGAATTCCGCAGCTCAGTTTTCCAGTGGTTGAAAGTTTTGGCCATCAGATTTTTCATCAAAAAACGAGACCGGGTGATAGAAGACGTGAGTCATGAGGCTCTATATGATGGAACTGAATGTGCCGAGGACAATCATGCGCGCAGCGACCTGGAGCGTTTGTTTGACTTAATGCCTAACCAACGCTATGCCATGGTCATCAGGAGATTGATGATTGAGGACCAGGATCCTGAGGAATTGGCTAACGAAATGACCATTTCAACCGCCAATCTATATAACATCAAGCGACGCGCGATAGCTCAGCTGACTCGTATTGCCCTAAAAGACATCCAACATTATGGCAAACATTAATAACATATCAGACGAATTGCTGGCGGCCTATCTTGATGGAAACGCCACGGAGGAAGAGACCCGACGAGTGCTGGCGGCCCTGCGCGAGGATGCTGCCCTGCGCGAGGCGACGGAAATCGCCTTGCGGGCTGACAGCGTTCCGCTCGAGGTGCTGCCGATGATGCAAATGGCTGCTCAGAGCGGTGAGAACCTGTGCGGTGTGATGTGTGAAGCATATATCCTGAACCGCCGTGGCCTTGATTGTGACAAAGACAGACTGATGGCAATCGCACGCGAGAATCATTGGCTCCGGCCTGAAGGGCTGCCCCTGCATGCGATGGGCCAGTTGCTGGGCCACATGGGCCTGATGGTCACTCACACGTTTGATGCCGACATCACCGACATTGCTGCCGCACTGGATCTTGACAATGACGTCATCGTGGCTGTAGATAGTGACAAGCTCTATCCTGGCTCAATCGACGAGGAGGATGCCGCCAACCATGCCGTAGTGGTCACAAGCATCGGTGATGACGACATCACCATCTATGATCCCGACAGAGGCGGGCTTGAGACTGTGGACATTCATGCATTTCTCAAGGCTTGGCAAACATCGCTCAACTACATGGTGCAGGTATTGCAAGAGGCCGGAGAGTATGACCCGAAGCCCATCAATGTGGATGACATCGCGCTGACCGAAGAGTTGCTGGAATTGCGCGAGGCCATAGCCGAAAATGCGCATGACGTGTGGGCCGCAGACCGATTGAACGAAGGATGGCTCTTCGGTCCCGAGCGAGACGACATGCTCAAACGTCATCCTGACCTTGTCCCCTACTCTGCCTTACCCGACGCAGAGAAACAATATGACCGCAAGATGGCCATGAGTACCATCAAGCTGCTCAAGAGAATGGGGTTTGACATCGTGAAACGGGGAACAAATCAATGACCACCTGATTTTTTTTCATGTGCAAGGTGATAGAATTTTGCGAGATGGTGACTCTATATTGACGAAATGATTCAATATATAAATACAGAAATTTGAGTCAGAGACTATTCATTTAGTTATAATTGTTAATAATTTTATGCTAAAATGACAATGAATACAAAATATTATCCTTACCTTTGTAGGGAATAACATACTGAATCCAGGCGTTCGCAAATCCGCCACGCATGTGTTCAGAGCCAAATTAAAAGAAATTTATTATTCGTTTTTATTAATCAAATAATCTAATTAATTGTTTATGAAGAAATTATTATTGTTATTCGCAGTGATTTTGCCCATGATGGCAATGGCACAAGAGGAGAAACCTGTTCAGGGTACAATATCTGAAACAGACAACGCATTCCTTCTCGCATCTAACCTCGCCAAGTATGGTTACGCTCAAAATGACGCATTGTCACTTGTTCAAGCTGCCCGCATCGTCAAGACTCAAGGATTCGCTCCTTATCCACAACCCAAAGAGCCCGGCTCATCGACTGGTGCAACAACTTCATCTTCGTACAACCTCGAGCCCGCACGCTTGCTTGCTGATGCTAAAGCAAGAGCTAACGGTAATGACGTTATCCTGGCACTGATTGAAGATGTAACCCAGATGCCGGCCACACGTGGTTCCAACAGCCCCATGTATTGCGTCGACGTCGTATCGGCTAACAGCTATGACCTGTATCGCCACACCTTCAGGGCCAATGAGGGCGCTACTGTAGTATGCAATGGCGATGGCGACACCGACCTTGACCTGTACATCTATGATGAGAACTACAACCTGATCGACAAGGATGACGACTACACCGACTACTGTATTTGCACATTCAATCCAAGATGGACAGGCACCTTCTACATCAAGATTGTGAACCGTGGCCGCATTGCTAACCGCTATGTGCTGCGTTCCAACTAATCACCTAACCCAATTTGCTTAGCATGCTGATTGCAAGCAACATCAATCAAGACATTTCACTGGTGACCCGTGAGCTGGCCGCCAGTGAAATGGTCTTTATTGAAACGGACGACAACGCCGCTATCGCCCGTCTGCAGGAACGAGCAAGGCAATATGATCCGTCGGCACACGACGGAAAGCGCCTTGAAGTATACCTAATTCTACAGGAAGCCACAGCGCTGTGGCAACTGCAGACTCAAGGCATCCCCCAAGATTTGCAGGAACGTGTTGACCTGGTTGCCACAACCATCAACGACCTGACAGCCAAATCTATTTTCATCAAACTGCCTGGCGTCTCGTCCATCTATCCGTCTCTGGATCGCGTCCCCATCACGCGCGACAGCGAGACAACAGTTCACCTGGTGTTGATTGGCATGAGCCAGAGATGTGAAGCCCTGGCACTGAATGCAGCACTGGTGGCACATTACCCTAATTATTGCCGAGACACACGACTGCGCACACGCATCACCATCATTGACGATGACATACACGCATCGCGTGACGCGTTGCTGCAACGCTACAATCATCTGTTTGACAACAGTTACTACAGAATGCTCGATTTGAGCGACAAGTTGCCGAAGTGCCATGTACACCGTCCGATGTACGAGGGCAAACGAAAGGATTTTGTCGATATCGAATGGGAATTCATCAATGGCCGATTGAGCAACAATGCCATCAGGCAAAAGCTGATCGAGTGGTGCCATTCATCGCGCCAGCAACTCACAATCGCCCTGTGCCATGACGACGAGACCCGATGCTATGTTGAGGCCATGTCCCTGCCTGAGGACGTCTATCAACAACAGATTCCCGTCTTGTGCTACAGTGAGCGCAGCAACTTGTTGGACCTGCTCAGCGAAGGCATCAACCGAAACTCAATTTACCCCTACGGCAACCAATGCGCCGACCTTGACTGTCTGAAAAAACTCAAGGAGATGGCCCGCTGCGTGAATGCCGTTTATCATCACTGCTTTGCACTTCCTGTCGGGGCCCCTGTAACCGCTCCGGCCAGCATAGACAAGCAGACTCTGGAAGACTTGTGGCGCAATGTGGATGTGTTGCCAAAAGTCTATTCCAACATCTTCAATGCCATGACAATGGGCACGAAGATGCACTCCATCGGTCACGACTCCGACGACTGGTCGGCCTACTATGCCCTTTCACGCGAAGAGATAGACTTGCTTACCGAGGTGGAACACAACCGCTGGAGCGTGGAAGAGCTCATTCTGGGTTACCGTCCCGTCACCGATGCCGAACAACAGCTTGTTGAAGAGGACATCGACCAGAAAAAAGTTCTTCGCAGCAAGAAAATACACTATGACTTGAGAGCCTACAACGACTTGAGAGAGGATAGCACAGGTAAGAACGCCAACATCTATGACATGGCGCTGACCCAAAGCATCCCATTGATTATCAAGACATGTATTACCAACTGACATATATCTCCACCAGTGACCATTCGCGCATTGGAGATTCGGCATTGTGCGGCACTAAGCCGCTCAGCATCGGACAAAAAGCCTCATGCGATGTGGCCATCCCCGAGACGATGGAGCATGCGCCCGTCTTGAGCGCCACCATCATGCCCAACGTTGACGGCGACTCGTGGCGCATCGTCAGGCGCAACGACCTGCAAGTCATCACCATCAACGGCGAGAATGTAGAAATTGCACGCACGCTTGCCAGTGGTGACGAGATCTGTATCACTGATGGGACCGAAAACGTCAAGTTGCGCTTCACGGTGCATCGCGACGGCAACTATAATCCGTCGGCTGGCATCATTCACAACAAACGCCGCGACAATGTCTCCCGCATCGTGGCTATTGCTGCCGCAGTGCTAGCCATCGGGGCTGCCATCTTCGGCATCTTCGCTACCCGTAGCGGTAATGACCTGAGGCATGCCGATTTAGAGCCTTACAACTCATCTATCTACCACATCACCATCGACTCCATCTACTTGAAAGTCGATACCGTCATCGATGGGCAGGCATGCCAAGCCATCATCGATGCAATCGGTCTCAAAGACGTTGCCGAGGGCACCTGCTTCCTGACTGATGAAGGCTTGTTTGTCACCGCACGCCACTGCATTGAGCCCTGGCTCAATGATGAGCAATGGGATGGCATCCATAACAAGACCATGTCGCCCGAAGTCGCCCTGGCAACCCGTGCCGAAACTGCCAACCGCTTATCAGGCACCAACAAGTACCAGCTGTGCAGCCACTGCATCATCAGCAACGGCATTGAACGCTATGAGTACCTCTCCACCGATTTCTCGATGAACAAGAGCCGTGACCAGGTCATGTGCTTGGGAACCAACGAAAATCCAGTGTATTGGCGTTCCATCTTCCCCATCGCCAACCGGCGTGATATGGAACTGGGTGATGCTGCCTATATCGCATCCGACGGATTGACCGGTGACATTCAATTGGCGACTCATGACGATTTAGCTGCGTTTGACCGCCAGACGGACAAGGATATCGCCGTCATCGGTTTCCCATTGAATGACAACGATGTCACCAACGTGATTTCCAAGTCCTACGGCAACAGCCAGCATTTGGAACTGGACAACAACGGGCGACCCATCGGCTGCATCCAGATGATTGCCTCAATCAATCCCGGCAATTCAGGCGGACCTGTCCTGGCTAAGGTCAATGGGCACGTCAAGGCCATCGGTATTGTATCTAAGGCTGATGGTCGCGCCACCCAAGGCACCTTCTGGGCCGTTCCCGTCACCGAGGTGAGCGACCTCGTCGCCAATGGCGGTCATGCACCAGAAGAGGAGATTCAATTCAGAAGATAACAAACCACACACCAACATGGAAAGAATCACTTTGAATGATATAGCCGGACTGGCCACCGAAAAGATGACATGGCGGTTGCTGCAGTCACTGACTACTGACCACAAGAGTGGACAGCTCATGGACATCACGCCACAACAGATCATTGTGGCAGGAGATGCGTTTCAGTTGGCCAAGGTCCCTGCCGCGAGCGAAGAAGTCGCAGCCTATCAAGCGCCTGAACTCAATGCCCAATCGGCGACAAAGCCAAATGAGAGCACCGAGGTTTGGTCCCTTGGACTTTTGGCATTCTATGCCCTGATGGGCACCGACATTTTCGAACATCAAGGAGGCAAAGCACAAACCCCAGACACGCTTATCCCCCGCATCAGCCAATCACATTGCAGCTATAAACTGAGCGACTTGATTCATTCCTGCTTGAGCTTTGATCCAGCCAAACGTCCCTCGATGAGTCAAATCAAGAGCACCGCCGAGCAAGCATTGCAACAGCCCGCACGTGTGGCAAAACGGCTGACTGATGACACGGGCAAAGTGTACCAGTCATCATTGGTCGAATTCTGGCCCGAGGAGATGGTAACCTTGGTGCTGTTGCTGATTTTCATGCTGATGCCTAGCCGTCTGATGGCCCAAGCACAACCCCAGATCCCCGCCGAGATGCAGAATCTCGTCAACCGATGCATTGCATTGCGGCAGAGCTCTAACGTCTCAAACGTGACCCGTGAGTTTCAACGCGACAACCAGTGGACCCTCATGGACGAAATCGCCATCGACCGCAAGGGCGAATGCACCGTCAATGACAAAGTCACCATGTTCGGGCTCAACGACATCGGGTTCCGCATCTTCAAACTTCACAGCGGAGTCACCAATCAAGGAGGACGTTTTCGAGACGGTCGTGATCCCAGGTACAGTTACTCCTTCATCGAGGTGACTGTTAAAAGTCAAAAGAGCGTCACCTATGACATCACCGGACGCGAAGGCTCACAAGTGCTGGCTATCGTGCCACATGGTAACGGAGCCAATTTCACGGCCACTGTGACCCGCAACGGAAAGAGTTGCGGCACCACGACCATGCGCGACGGGGTTTGCTATCTTTCAATACAAGAGAAATTGAAGACGAGCGACACCTTTAAGCTGACCATCCAGAATCAGTCAGGTCAGAATATGGCCTTTGCCATCATCAACTATAACTCCCGCAAATAATTCATTCGCGATGGAAAGACATACCCCTACCCTTTTAGCGCTTATTGTGCTGCTGGCAATAATGCCAGGCTTGAAATCACACGCACAGCAGGTTGTCCTGAATGACAACTTGTTCGACGCACTGGAACACGTCATCACACTCAATGACGAGCACAAGTATCTGGAAGCCTACCGTGCTGTGATTACCGTTGACCGAGACTTGGACCAGGCCATGCTGGGTTATCAAGTGTCACAACTCGATGACAGTGATTTTGAGCTGCTGTATTGGCCCGTCAAAAAAAGCCGTGCCGAAGTAGCCTACAAGTTAGGGTTATATAATGAGATGGCGGTGATCTCGGCCCGACTCGACTCTGCATTGGCTGAACGAATAGACATGGAGCAGACACGACGTGAAGGCATGCGTGCCGACCTGCTCAAGATTGACGGCGGACGGTTTTTCCTCACACGCAATTTCGACGAAGCGGTCACAGCATTGCAAAAAGCGTTGGAATTGAAACCCTTCGACGCGCAATTCACCGCCATTGTCCATGACGATCTGGCTCAGAATTATTATGCCATGGGGCAATATGCCAAGGCATTGGCTCAGCTGGACACGGTGTTGTCCACCAATCCCCGGTTCAGCGCTGATTACCGTGACCCCGCCACCAACGATGAGCGAATGGAAATTGAGTCACAGCGGGCATTGTGCATGGCACGCATGGGACAGTTCAAAGAGGCACTGAATATCATCATGCCCATTGTGAAGCACTACAAATCCGGCGATCAGCGACTTTATGCTGAGGCCCTGCGCAAGCAAGGCAAAATCATGATGCTGCAATATGATGCCACCGGACAGTTCAACAAGCAGGCACAACATTGCTACAGTGATTACCTGGATGTGATGAGGTCTTATATCGATTCTCATTTCCTGGACATGAGCGAGGATGAGCGAGAGCAGTTCTGGCTGGCGGAGCAGCCCTTTGTCACCGATTGCTACCGCCTTGAGGACAAGGATAGCGAGATGCTCTATGATGTGGCCCTATTCAGCAAAGCGGTGCTGCTGCAGATGGGACGCGAATTCACTCCCGAAATGACACGTGCCGAACGCCAACAGGTTTTGTCATCAATGCGTGTGCAGTGGCGCGACGTGCAACGCTCGCTACCCAATGACGCAGCCGCCATCGAGTTCGTCACTTACCAAAAAGGAGGCGAACGCGACCACATTGCGGCCCTGGTCATCACAAAGAGCGCAACTAAACCCACCTTCGTCCCCATTGCCGCCGTGGACAGCATCTTGGGACACATGACATCGACAGGCAAAACAGTGCGAGACATCATCTCGAGCACAAACGACCCTACTGGCAATGACGCCATGTATGCCGATTCCACGCTTTCCGCTCTGATCTGGAATCAAGACTTGACCAGAGCCCTTGGCAAAAGTTCAAAGGTTTATTTTGCCGCTGACGGCATTTTCCATGCATTGGCAGTCGAGTATCTCTCGCCTGACACCCTAACCAACTACTACAGGTTGACATCAACCCGAATGCTGACTCAGAGCAAACGCGACTTGAATACCGGAGACATGCTGATGTGTGCCGGTGTGGACTTCAACAAGAGCTGCCAAACCAGCACTCGTGTCGATAACGATGCCATGGCCTACAGCATCATGACATCCAGCAGGTTTCCACTCCCACCACTTGAAGACTCATTTATCGAGATGGACTCCATCATGACCATCAGAGGCCATCGTGCCTCAGACATGGTTCTGCAGAAAGACTCGGTCAACGAGGTTATCGTTCGCCAACTGATGCAGCGCTACCACATTGTACACTTCGCCACACACGGCAAATCGAGCACAGCCATATCGGGCGACAATGACCTTCGGCCCGCATCTAGCGACACGCAATTATCCCAAAGCTGCCTGTTCCTGTCAGGAGCCCTGAGCGCCATGAGCCAGCCTCAATTCGATGCCTCGCAAGCTGATGGCATTTTGTCGGCACGTGAATTGTCGGGAATGGATTTGAATCATGTCGATCTGGCTGTACTGTCAGCTTGCCTGACTGGACGCGGGGACATTTCCACCGATGGCGTTTACGGTTTGCAACGAGGTCTTAAGGCCGCCGGTGTTCAATCCATCATTGTGAGCCTGTGGGAAGTTGAAGACAGAGCCACATACAAACTAATGACATATCTTTACCGCAATCTGGAAGAAGGCATGCCACTGCATGAGGCTTTTGAAAATGCGAGAGAATCATTGAGGGAATACACTCAGACGTCAAGTTTCAGTGGCAAAACCACCAAACCCTTCAACAGCCCTCACAATTATAATGCTTTCATCCTTATCGATGGCATTTAGTTATCGGTTGCTGAGGCACAATCACAAAGATGAGCCCCAAGAGCAGTCAATTGCTCTTGGGGCTCACTTTATCATGATATTCCCGTCACCTCACTCAAGTGAGAGAACAGCACATCACTTCACTTCAATCACATCACATTCACCGCTGGGCATGTGGATGGTGTCATCGGCCAGAGCGAACGGAGCTTTCACCAGATAGGCCGGTTTCTGTTGTTCCAACGGGATGAACAATTCCACCTGGCCGTCGCCGTTGGAAACAGCCTCTTGTCCGTTCACTTCGATGCGTGCATTGGGGACAAAGACCTCGGTATTGGGGTTCCATAATCCGAAACGCACCTTGCCATAGACCGAAGCGTCACGGCTGATGTTGAGCTTCACATCACGCGTGAGCGTTACTGTCGTGTCAACGGGAAGGAAGTCGGGGGCTGTAAATGTGATGTGTGCTTCTTGTCCGAGATATTGGTGAGGGATATTGGCAAACAACGCTGCCTGATCCAAGGCATGAATCGTGTCCACCTTGGTCTCGTTGTCGAGCGTCAATGTCACCACAGCATCGTGCAACGGCGGCAGTTGTTCGTTGTGTACCGTAGCCTCATTCAAACCCACATGGGCATCAAACGGTTGATTGGCCACCCACACCCCAATCAGTGCAGCCAACACGGCGATAGCACCCAAAGTCCAGGCTATGGCGCGGCGGATGAGGCGACGTTTGTGGCGCTGCCAAATCGCGTCGAACTCGACACCCAGCAATTTGGACACCAACTGCACATAGGCACGCTCCTTGTTCAGCCACGGCCAGCGATAGTTCTGCTCATTGATATTGGCACCCAGAATCTCGGGCATACCCAGTTTCTCAACCACCGGGTTGAAGCACTCGGTGTCAGGATTACCGCTGTGGGGCACACCGTCCACGATAAAGAAGTGGATGTGGTCGGTGCGGCCCAAGCTGTGGAAGAACTCAATCTCCTTGCCCACCCACTCGCTCTTGGCTGAATTGGGTGAACAGATGACAATCAGATTCCTTGAGGCGCGCAACCGCTCCTGCAGCTCCTCACTCAACCCGCCGGGCTGAATGTCCGTCGGAGCGAAAAACACCGGATTGATAGGTTTGCGTTCCCAACCATGTTCTCGGCACAAAGTCGAGGGCATGCGGTAGTGTTCCAGCTTGCGCTGCACACGCTTGCCCCACTCCGTATCCTTCTGGTTGTAACTGATAAAGGCATAGAACTTGAACTCTTGCCCCATCTCATTCTTCAATTCTTGTTCTCTCTCTTCCATTGTTCGTATAATTGATTAATTCGTTGTCTCTCATCTTCACAAATTTGCTTGATTCCAAGTTGCACCCCAATAGCGTTTTCAAAATGATGCCTCGTGATCACACCATCCTTCAACACCACAATATCTTTGGGTTTCCCTTGAAAATCTTTGTGCTTTACAAGTAGTGATGATCGGCTGTTTTCGGTCCAGTCAGCAAACTCGAGTAATATATATTCCCCTTTCATATCTTTCTGTTTAGCCGGAGTGTCACCATCTACAACCGTTGCAGTAAAGCAATGATTTTGCAGGAACGACCCCATATCATCTGATTGCATAGCCAATTCATATTTACATACCATTAGAGCGTTATTCATTCTTCTGCTTTCGGCAGCATCATAATCTAATAATTTTTCATGAATGGACTGAGACTTTTGGATATACTCCAATGCCCGAGCATAATCACCTTGCAGGTAATATAGAGTGCCGATGTCATCACAGGAGTTTGCAACAGAGGGATGATCAATGCCGTAGACCCTCTCCCAAATGGCCAGTGATTTATGGTAATATTCCAACGCTTGGGGATAATCGCCCTGATGGTAGTAAACCACGCCGATGTTATTATAAGATAAAGCTACCCTGGGGTGATCGGGACCGTAGATGCGTTCCCAAATGGCCAGCGCCTTGTTGTGTACCTCCAGTGCTTTAGGATAATCGCCTTGGCCTATGAGAAAATCACCAAAGTTATTGAAGGATGTAGCTAATCTGGATTTGTACAGGTTAACTGATTTTTCATCAAGAGTGACAGACTCATGTTCAATTAATTGATCAACTATCACATCGATTACAAGAGATTTTTCATAGAATTCCCTTGCCTTTGCATAATCACCTTGGCTGTAGTAAACCGTTCCGATGTTGTTATAGGTCGTGGCGACAAGGGGATGTTCAGAATCGTATAACTGCTCCAAAATTTCTAGCGACTTCTGGAGGTATACCAATGCCTGAGTATAATCGCCTTGGTGTGAATACTCCAAACCGACATTGTTGTAGAGAACGGCAGTCATGTCATTTTGCTCGCCGCTTTGAGTGATGGACTGGCGCAATCCACGTTGATAATAGTTCATTGCAAGAACATAATCAGCGAGATAGTCACTCACGAATCTACCGGCGTCACACTGCCACTGGACGTTGGTGGTGTCGAGTTGGGCGCGCGTCTGGATGTAGCGGGAGGCTTTCTCGTTATCGAATTGGGCAAGAGCGATGGTGTATAGCTGGTAGAGATATTCGGCATCTTTCTCCTGCTGCTTGAGGACGGCGACGAGGTCGGCATCGGCCTGGTCGATGATGCCTTGGGCACCGGCGATAGTCTGGTCGATGCGGGACAATGCCTCCTTGTTGCGCTTGATTACATCAACAGGATCGAACAGTGTGTGAATCAACGAATCGGCTTTTTCCAACTCACCGTTCTCGATGAGGACGTTGATTTCGGCCTCTTTCTCGCTTAATCCGTCATAGTCGGTGTGGGCATAGTGGTCGGCCAGCTCGTCGATGAGCGACTGGTATCTCTCGAACTTGTTCTGCAGTTCTTGTATTATGACTCGGTACTGTTCCTCGCTGATGGATTTCTCCTTCAGCTGCTTTTCCAATTTCGCCATCTTAGCCTTGTAGTTCTTCTCGGCTGTCTTGTAGGCGTTGTTTTCTATGCGTTGCTTGTCGGCCTGGAGTTGAGCAGTGGAAACCATCACGATGGTCAACGGCACGGTCGAGGAGAAGGCATACTGGCGGCCGAGGACCGTCTTCTCGTTCAGCTCATATCCGCTCTTCTGCACTTGCTGCAAAGTGTAGGGCTGCCCGTTTTTCTTGCCCGACATCGCCAGCGAGAACGTGCCGTCTGCCCTGCTGATAGCCGCGTTGTGCTCGCCCTTGACACGCACGGTCACACCGCTCAGTGCCTGGCCTTTGTGTCCGGGTTTACCAATGGTTTTCACTATGCCCTGCTGCGTCTGGGCTGTCATGACGGCCACCCCTAGCACCCAGGCGACAAATACAAAAGACAGTCTCTTCATGGCAGGTCAATTATGCGTCAACGTGGTCAGAAACGGAACTGCAGATACACTCGCGAGGTTTTCTCCTTCGCCTTCATCTTTCCGGTATCAAACTCGGTTTCCACAGCCTTGAATTTCAGGTTGTCATCGTGACGGAATTCATAGCCCACACCGATGAAGTTCCATGACAGGCTAGCGCCATAGCTCATGAACAGGCCGTGTCCGTAGGCATATTCGTTCTGTGACTCTCTTAAATTGGTCATTACATCCTTCAGCATCACGCCCTCGATGCCATATCCCACATGACAATACACATGCAGGCGGACCTTGCTGCTACTATTGTCGGACGAAGCGAAGGAATAAAGTGTGAGCGACGGGCCGAGCGACATGCCGTAGTTCAGGGACAGTTTCTCATGATGCCAAGGCAGATTCCATATCTGCTCGCCACGGGTGTAAACGCCATCGGGCAAAGTCACCTTTTTATACCTGTTGAAATTCATGTCCAACCACGTGAAATCCAGACCAAAGAACATCATCGAGCCCAACGGGTTCCTGTGGAGATTGAACGTGCGCCCCCACTGGATGCCCACGCCCAAGTCGTTATCGTATTCTTTCTCGAAAGCTCCAGCCGTCGAGGGAAACTCACTTGACTTGAATTTGGTCTTGTTGTAACTGATGTTGATGTACGTGGTCTTGCCCCAAATCGCCCTTTGGCTGTTGCCATCGTCATCATGTGACTTGTTAATGTCCTCCATCGCTATGATCTGGTTCACGGCTGTTGCTGTGCCTGAACCCTCAAGTGCATGAGCACCCAACGCACATGCGACAATCAAAACCGCTAATACTAATTTCTTCATAATTGGCAATTAATCATTTGTTGTTATGTTATTGAAAGTCAACAGGTTTTAATAAGAATGAAACTTGCGGGCCAATCCCCGACCGGATCTGCTCAGCAGCAAACAGCCATAGCGCTCTAGAGAAGGTAAAGACTCAGCAGTTTCATGCTTCCAACCCGACAGATGACTAAAACCTCGCAAATTTACACAAAAAAAACGATTATCCCCGCTTGAAGACCTTATTTCTCTGACAACCACTCCAAAACTTGATTTTTCTCCATCAACAAGGCTGAGAATCCAAGAAAAAGAAGTACTTTTGGGGAAAACTATTCAACCTGAAATGCTTTAGCATCAATCATGAACTCTTTTACCTCCATATTTCAACACTGGTTTGCGACCCTGCCCTTCATGACCGGGAAGGGGACACACCTGCCGTCGGCGGCTGTCGCCAGCATCCTGCTGGCCATTGTGTTCATCACCGTGTCGTTATCCTTGTTGTTTATTTTGAAAAAGTCAAATAGCCGCATCTGGAAACTGCTGAACAACAACCTCACCCTGCTGTTTGTGGTGGCGTGGTTGATGGGCTTTGTCGTGTATGACGTGGGCATGTGCACTGGTGCCAGAGAGTCGCTGCTGTTCAACGCACCGATGGCTGTGCTGCATGCTTTCGGAATGTTTGTACTCGACAGCGACGTGAGCGAGATCCAAGAGCAATTCCACAGCAACTGGGTGTACATGGGGACCTTCTCGGCCGCTCATTTCCTTGCGGCACTGGTAAGCATGGTGTTTGTCATCGAGCACTTCGGTTACCACATCATTGCAGGTTTCAAAATGTTCATTGAAGCCTATTTCAAGAAAGGGAAAAAAGAAACTTTCATCTTTTGGGGACTGAACGACGCATCGCTGACGCTGGCCGACAGCATCAAGCATGATACGGATTCCGGGAAAAATCACCGCATCATCTTTGTCAGGACCAACAACGACAAGGGCGACACCAGCGCTCGCAACGGCATGGAACGCTTGTTCCACTTCCTATCTCTCAAGAACGAGGATCTGAACAAACTGCAGCAGTTGGGATGCCTCACGACCAACACTTTTGTGAACTCCACCCGTCTGGGAGCCGGAATCGAGGAAGCCAAACCCGACATCCTGCGTGAAGAGTTAAGCTTGAAGTGGTTAGCACGAATCATCGGCAAAAAAACAACAGGCACTGTGCACCTGTTCTGCCTCTCGGATGACTCGCTGACCAACATCAAAGCCGTGACAGCCCTCAAACGGGACAAGACCATCAGCGACGCGTGCCGTGTCGATGACGCAGCCGACAGCGGCAATAAACAGTCCCGCAACGTCATCTTCTATTGCCATGCCCGCGACAATAGCATGAACCGCGTCATGGAAGACTTTGACCTGTCGAGCAACATCGAGGTGAGGATTGTCGATTCGGCCCACCTGGCCATCGAGGAACTGAAACGTGAGCCGGACTATCAGCCCATCAACCTGGTCGAGATCGACACCACGAAGAATTACGGCACAGTGGGGAGTGCATTCAACAGCCTGGTCGTGGGCTTTGGTGCCACAGGCAAGGATGCGTTGAGGTTCCTGTATGAGTTCGGAGCGTTTGTCGACAGCAGTTCCTGCGGCGAAGACATCGTTCGCAGCCCGTTCCACTGCCAAGTGGTGGACAAACAGATGACCGATATCCAAGGGCCGTTTGTCAACTCGGCTCCCGCATTATTCGCAAACAGGAACAAGAGTGATGGCAAACCACTCGTGGAACTGCACGACATGGACTACAACAGCGACGAGTTCTATAACGGCCTGTTCCGGGAACTCGCGCCGCAGCTGAACTATGTGCTGATTGCTATCGGCGAGGACGAGGCAGGCATGACGCTGGCCATCCGTATGCTCAGACACTTCAGACGCATCGGCCGTGACTTCAGCCGCCTGCGGATTTTCGTGCGCTCTTATATGACAGAGAACTATAGCTACATGCAGAAGGTTGCTGACCATTACAACGAGGGTGAGCAGAGAATCATCATCTTCGGTCAAAAACAGGAAACCTATTCCTATCACCTCATTGTCCAGGACGAGTTCAGGAAACGCGGTGAGCACTACTATGACTCCTACCGCGCCCTGTACCCGCAGAACGACAGCGACGGCACATGGAGGCAACGCCAGCGCAAACTGCGTGGACTAGTCACCCTCACCAAGTCGGGTGTGGATCCCAAAACCGGATGTCACATCTTTGACGAGACAAGACTCAAGAACCCCAAGCCCGCATCGCTGAGCAGACTACAGACCCTCAGGCGCAAAGAGACCCAGGACAAGGCCAATGCGTTGCACGAAGCCACCAAAATCAAAATTCTGGAACAAGTCATCCCCAACTGGTACAGCACCCTCGTGCCCAAGATATTCGACTTTGTCGAGACCGACACCAGCATGATCATCAGGGTGAAACGCGTCAACAAGGCCAAGGACAACCCCAAAGTGACCACCTATCCCGAGCTGAATGAGAAAGAGCAACTGCTCATGGACAACCTGGCTCATCTTGAACACATCAGGTGGAACGCCTCTCACGAGGTGCTGGGCTACACCGCCCTCGAGGCTGACTTTCCCGGGGAACACGCATGTGTGGAGGACCGCATGATGCACAACTGCTTGGTCGATTGGGACGAGCTGGACAAGGAGTCAGATCTGTCACAATGGGTCGAAGACTACAAAGTCTATGATTATGGCGTCGTCGAGACAACCATCGACATCCACCGCCGGGCCAATGACCCTCAAAGCCAAAACTAAAAATTTCTTTACACTCCCCTTCAGATTATGGCACAGAACAAATACGACATCTTTATCAGTTACAGGCGCGATGGAGGCGCACAGTATGCCCGCATCCTGCAACTCATGCTCATCCAACGCGGATACAAAGTGTTCCTGGATTATGACGAATTAACCGACGGCATCTTCAGCGAACACATCAAGGCGGCCATCAAGGATGCGCCAGTCTTCATGCTCGTGTTGTCCGACGGCTCGATGGCACGTTGTGTCAACGAAAATGACTGGGTGAGACAAGAAATCCTGATGGCCACGCAACTGGGCAAACACATCGTTCCCGTGAACCCTGACAACAAGTTTGACGGACTTCCCGAGAACATTCCAGAGGAAATCAAGAAGGCTGCAGGGTCACACCAACATTCCGAAATCAGTTTCGGTCAAGCGCTAGGAGCGACCATCGACCTGATGATCAAGAACCGGCTTGTCGATAAACTGGGAGCCCGCACGGCATTAGGGCACAAGGACGAGGACTATGACACTGCTCGAGAGACACTGGCACGCATCGACAAGCGCAACCGATTCATCAAGCGGCTGACCACCGCTGGCGTGATTGCTGCCCTGCTCATCATCCTGGGAACCTGCTGGCTCTTCTGGAAGAAAGGCCAAGAGAAAGACACCCAGGAGCAGCAGAAGGTTGAACTGCAAGACCTGCGCACCGAACTTGAAAAAAAATACAGTGATTACATGCTGGTGCTCGACACGGGATTGACAAAAATCCAGATGCAGGCCATCGATGACATCCTGAGCAAGATGGTACCTGTCGATGACGAGTTCTGGATGAGCCAATTCGAGTTCACCCAGGGACAATGGCACGGCATTGACGGCGAGGCTGTTGACTCGGTCCTGCAGAACATGCCCGTCACCGAGGTCTCCATGGGAGAAATCAGCATGAAACTGATGACACTGTGCGACATGACTAACATCAATTTCAGATTACCCTCACCCGAAGAGTGGGAATATGCGGCTCAGGGAGGCAAAATGATGGAGAAGACATCCTACGTTGGTAGCAACGACCCGGACAGCGTGGCCTGGTATGACCGCAACTCGGGCAATGCCCTTCACCCCAGTGACGGACAACAACGGCTGTTCCCTAATGCGCTCGACCTCTATGACATGAGCGGGAACGCCAGCGAGGTGTGCAACATCGGCAGTGACGGCAAGGTGTATTGCTGTGGAGGCAATTACACGTCTCCTGCCAGTGATGTGACAGCGACCTCACGCAAAGCCATTGATCCCAACACAAAGGACAAGGCCATCGGCTTCAGAATCATCATGAACAAGCAATAAAACTAAAACTTAATCAACCACTATGAAACGTTTTTCTTTATTCCTTTACATTTTCATGTTAATCGGCACTGCAACCGCATCATCCCAAGAAATGAGCTGCTGCGCCAGCGATGATGCCGACACCATCCAAACCGAGATTATCCAGAGCGCCATCGATGCTTCTATCGCCTTGCGCGACGCTGCGGCCATCGGCGACAGTGCGGCACTGATGCAGTCGGCGCGAGACTTAAGGGAATGCGAGATTGTCAACTTCAACAGTCTGCGCTGCAACGATGACACCATCCACTCCATGAACGGGCACCTCGTGTTTGACGAGGAATTTGCCGAAAGCCTGGCCAGCGGCCAAGACGCCTATCAACAGGCCGACGAGATGAACCGCACCGCAACCCACCGCGGCCAAACTGCCAACGGCAGTATCTTAACACGGACCTGCATGGTCAAGGCCGGGAAAAGTACCAAATACACCTTCTCCTCCAAAGGCCATCAAGAGCTTGCAGTTGTTGCCGAAGCAGGTGGACTGGTCACCATGAGAATTCATGTTACCAATAATGTCGGACTTGACGCTTGGTATAACGACACCCGCGACGTCAAGAAAGGCCGTTCACAACGCAAAACCGCATTTGACCTCCCAAACAACAGGCGCAATATCGTCGAACTCGAAGTCATAAACTGCACCAACCGCGACATCTCATTCGTCGTCATCAGCAACTAAAGGCTTTTGTTCTCATCATTATTTAAGGCAATACATATGGACCAGAAAGCAAAAATTTTCATTAGCTATTCCCGACGTGACAAAGATGTAGTCTTGCCATTGATTAAAGAAATCGATTATCATCTCAATACAAAATGCTGGATTGATCTTAACGATATCCCTATTGGAAGTTTCTTTGACGATAACATTCAACGAGCTATCGAAGACTGTGAAATGGTGCTTTTCATGTTGTCCGATAACTCAATTAACTCTGACTGGACTAGAAAAGAAATCATCTATGCTCAGAACGAGAAAAAAAGAATAATTCCAATTGTAATTGATGGCAAAGGGCTAAGAGGTTGGTTCAAATTCAATTTCCCGCACATCGATTACATCGATATATCTTCTAAGGAACAGCGTACGAAGTTATTTGACAGTTTAATACACTTAAATGGACAAAACGTCCATTTTCAGGACAAACGAGCAAACGATATACCAGCCCACTCTTCTGAGAAGCCCCATCCATCTAATAAGATTAGAACATTCTGGCTAAAGAGAAACAAGGGATGTACTATTGCGGTGAGTATTGCCTGCTTGCTTATTTTAGCATTTTTACCTTTAAATCACATATTCCGTCATCGATCGCCAGCTGAATCCAATACGCCTGTAGAGGCATCAGCTGCTGAAACAAAATATGATTGCAAACCTATCGATTTAGGCCTTCCCAGTGGAACGATTTGGGGAGATAGAAACCTTGGTGCCTATTCCTCCAGTGATTTTGGAAAGCTTTTTGCATGGGGAGATATCACGATCAAGTATGATTATTCTCAAGGAAGCTATAACGCAAAAGATAAGCCTAAGAGGAGATTATCTTCAGCTCAATTTGATGCATCCAAAAAGTATCTGGGAGAAAAATGGTCTATTCCTACTGAAAAACAATTTCAGGAATTGATTGACAAATGCCAATGGTCATGGAAACAGCATAACGGTCATAATGGATTTGAAGTGGTTGGTCCAAATGGCAACAAGATTTTTCTTCCCGCATGCGGATGGATTTGTAGCACTCAGATTGACTATCAGAATAAATTTGGTTATTACTGGGCGACCGAACGTTCTACAACAAATCCTCAGTTAGCCCGTAGTTTGCGTTTTTCAAAAAATGAAAAAGCCTATATGTCCAATGGTTATCTCTACTATGGCAGGGGTATCAGGCCTGTTTATAAATAGAACGGGCAGAACAAGATTCAACAAATCTTTAACCTTATATTAAAAAAGCACTACTCATGACCAACAAATTGGTACAATTGATACTATTTCTTGTGTTTTGTGTCATTCCTTGTTTTGGTAATGAGGCAGAAAGCAATGAGAGTGAATTGATTAAGCGGATTGCTGAGGCTTGCGTATCTGGCATTCATGAACCAGCGGAATGCTCGTTGCTGTTACAAGGTAGCGAAAAGTATGGCCTATCCGAACTCGCAAATCTAGCTACAATTCGAGATAGTCGAACTCTCGACGTTGGGAATAAACACATGATAGCTGCAGCTCAAGCATTGTTACAATATGCTGAAAAAGCTTTTGGCGAAGGCTCTTATCAAGCTATAGTGTGCCGACGCAGTTATATCACAGCCACGAGCGCAACCGATGGTTCGAAAGCCCGAGAACATGCCAAGAAAAATGCCGACCTTGCTAAAAAACTGTCTGCACAGAACCCTACAAATGAGCAATACAAGATTCTTGAATTGCTTGCACGACTTGAGCGAATTGCTTCAACTGACCCATTTGACGAGGACAGCCCTGAGAACTGGAAAGAAATACGGCTCGTTACAAAGGAAGCCCTCCCGTTCTTGAGAAACTGGAAAAGCGACCCAGAACACATCGAACTGCGCATCTTGATTCACCAGTTAAGTTCACGTAACACTACCTATCAAGACTATGTCAATGTCTACCTGTCAGACAGTATCTTTCAAGATCAAACAATAGGTGATGTCTTTATCGATTTTGACAATTACCTGACATCAGCTATTGAAAGCTGCAAAGAGTTATATGGAGACAACGATGTCAGGGTACTAATGACAGAGCTTGTATTATTGGAAACGCAAATGACACTCCAAACAAAAGATTATGAAAGCTTGCATTCTAGGATGAAAGAGATTCAGGACATCTTGACAAACTATTGCCCACAAAACGATATAAGCCCTGTCTATGTCGAGTTACTCAAATGGGATTGCGATATTGCATACGGGCAAAACATGTATGAATTAATGAGCCCCCTACCTTTGTTGCAGAAGGTTGCTGACTTTTATGGCGAAGATAGCGAAATGTATCTTGTATACTTATCTCGCATCATGTATCAGCAATTAGTTGTCGATCCAGATAGAGCAGCCTCGCTATGCAACGAAATCCGCACTTTGGCCGAGAAGATTTATTCATCAGATTCAGATGAATATGGATACTTCATGTTGAATATGTTCCATGCCATACAATCATTGTCGGAGCAATATCCAGAGTTACTACAAGATTATGTCACGGACATATGTAACTACTATCGCAATCATCACCATTCCACGTGGCTATCAATTTCAACCGGTCGCAACCTGGCTATTTATCTACATGATTTACTGCTGAATAGTAATTTAGCCTATGAAATGTATAACATATCATTCAATGACCTGAGCAAGATAACATCAAAGAAATCGGCGTTATACGCATATGGTTATTATGATTTAGCTTCTGCTCAAATGGATGCGACTGATCTAGCCATTAACAGTCTTGCTGAGAATTCATTCAAAGAATGTCTTAAGTTATTTGACAACTGTCAGATGAGTTCAGAACATATTTATTTCTATTTAGCAGAATTGCTCTTTTCTCACCATAAATATAACGAAGCCCTCAAAACATTACGTCAAGGCATTGCTAAATGCGACCCAAGCGAAGGTAATCCTTGGCGTTGTCACATGCAGTTGAGCCTCGGTAGCTATGGACTTTTGTCTCCTAATGTATCGCTCAGTCAGAGCGAAATTGACAATCTTTTTAATGAAGGCATTCCCGCTTTCTTGAAGCAAGAAGATCATGATGGTATATTTTTGAAAGGGTTCATGATTATCGGTGACTACTACTGGATGAAGAAACGGTACAATGACGCAGAAAAGTACTATCAACAAGGCATTGAGTATGCCGAAAGTCATTATGGCAACACCGAGCGCATGGAGTACATAGATCTAATATCCGATTTATGCGCCCTTTATCTTAACGAGTTACAGGAGAAAGACAAGGCAGAGCAACTGATGGAATGCAAAATCAAAGCCCTAAAGAATAATCCCTATTTTAATCGCTATGACCTTCTTTTAGACCTGCTTTGGAGCCAATATTATTTGATCCGTAATAAGAGTGACGACATGCTCGCGATGGCTACCCTCCAGTCTATTCAACAAGAGGCTTTATCCATTATCCAACGTGGTGGCAATGATGAGCAACTGGCCATGAATATATTAAAGCCATTTATCTATGAATTTGGAGCATTCTTTAACTCATTCGGCAGTATTATGAGTATGGCAGACGAGATATCAACCACCGATGAAGCCATTAACCAAGAAGCCGAATATTACAGGCAATCATTCCATCAAATACGAGATAATTTTAAAGCGCAGTTTCCCCCAATTTTCAATTATGTAGAAGAGTACTTGCAGAAGAACAATTCCGATTATATCAACGACAGCGAGAGTTGCAGTTTGTATAATGCGATATATCAGTATTACCTTGCTATCGAGAATGACACGACTAGAGGTGAATCCTATCTTCAAAAGCTCATTCAATCCGATAATTTCATCAACCGTTACCGTGGCCTTCATGAACTGGCCGCCCTTAGATTAGTACAACACAGAAATGAGGATGCAATTCAATTATTGCTGCAAGTCAAATCAATAGCTGACCAACATCCAATAGCGATGAGTAGTCCTGAGAATAAAGCCGTTTTCAACTATGAGTTAGCTTCCGCCTATTATAATAGTGGTCAATATGAAAAAGCCATAGCACCGGCTCAAGACTATTTCCATTACAAGCAATTGATAGTTCAACAAAATTTTGATTTATTGACCCAAAGCGAACGTGAGCAATTAGTCAACGAGCAAGGTGGTTCAGGTAGTGAATTCCTCTTGGCTCTTTTGCCGCACTTTCCCAAACGCTTGTCAAGCGTGAGCTATGATGCACAATTGGCACAAAAAGGACTTTTATTGCGGGCATCAGAACGTATCAAGGTCTTCATGCAGCACTCACAGGATTCCAGGTTAGTAGAACAGATGGACTCATTGAACCGCTTGAATACGATCTTAAAATCAATGACCATCGAAGCTGAAGTCAAGCACAAAGATTTCTTTGAATACCAACCTGAATATATTAAACTTCGCCAGCAGATTGAGGCTCTTGAACGTGTAATCAACCGCCAGGCCATGGAAGCAATGGGAGCATCAAGCACTCCTAGCTGGAAGCAGTTGCAACAAGTATTACACAAGGGAGAGGCAGCTATAGAATTTATAGTCACCGATTCCATCGGTGCATTAGTACTGCTGCCTCAAGGTGAGCCGTTATATATCCCGTTGAGCCAGAGCGACCACCTGTGGCAAGACCTACAGGATATCAAGGGCCAATCGGCTATCCGCAAAGCCAAAGCGCTCTATGAGGATGACCATTTCCATCTTTATGAGAGAATCTGGCAGCCGATAGATGATGTGCTGAAGGGCGTCGACGTCGTTTATTTCTCTCCAACTGGATTCTTAAATGATCTGGTGTTCTCCGCTATCAAGTTAAATAGCCAGCAATACCTATCTGAGCGCTATGAGTTGCACCAGATGCTATCGACAGGCGACCTGATTGACCTGCGCAAGAATGCGCCGGCCACCAAACCCCAGAATGCTACAATTATCGGCGGTATTTATTACAGTCCCTCACAGGAGCAACTTGCGCAATCCACTCCAGCGGCCATCGAGGATGAGAGAGGAGCCATTGTAGAAGATGAAGAAACGTTTGGATATCTCCCCTTCACGCTCAGCGAAGTGAAGACCCTAAGCATAATATTCAGCAATAACGGTTTAAACACCAAGCTGGGTTCAGGGTTTGAACCAACTGAAGAATCTCTCATCGCTTTGAACAATAATAGTCCACATGTGCTTCATCTTTCTACTCATGGATTCTTCGTTGCCCGAGAAGATGTCGAATCCAACAAATTCCTTTCACGCTTCCCCATGTCCATGATCTCCAGCATGCAGCGATGCGGCTTGGCACTAGTTGATGCCAACCGGACTTGGGAGGGTGCTACCGACCAACCCGAGAATAATGATGGTATCATTACTGCCAACGAGGTCGCCCTGCTCGACTTGAGCTCCACACGGCTTGCAGTGCTCTCAGCTTGTCAAACCGCTGTGGGTGAATACAGTAGCGAAGGTGCCTTCGGTATGCATCGTGGTTTCAAGCAGGCTGGTGTCAAGAGTATTCTTGCCACCATGTGGAATGTTAACGACAAGAGCACAGCCCGATTCATGGAACTGTTCTACGAGAGATGGCTAACAGGAAATCCTATGCAACAATCCTTCAACGAGGCGGTCAACGAACTGCGCAAGGAGTATCCATCGCCTTATTACTGGGCTCCTTTTGTACTGATGGATGCCGAGAATTAGATTGTGGTATCAAGCATTTATAATAAACTAATGTAATTGCATCACTCTATGAAGAAGTTCTTCGTGCTGATAATTGTATGGGTGATTTCAGTTGGGGAAGCCGCTTTGTGGGGGCAGTCAACTGAGCACACCTTGCCTGAAGCTGAAGAGCTATTTGCCCAGGCGGATAGCCTGCGCCGAGCAAGACAAGAGAAAGAAGCCATATCGGTCGCTACCGAAGCCTGTGACCTCTACAAGGCGTCTTATGGCGAAAACAGTGTCGAGTATGGTGTGGCATTAGGCCGTTTGGGCGAAATCCACTGGTGGCATGTCGATAGCGAAAATCGTCACTACTGGAGGGAGTGCATCGATGAGGGTTTAATGATTGTGAGCAATATCAAGGGAGAGAATTGTGACGAATATGCACGTCTTCTCACCATACTTGCAAAATATTGCGAGGAGGACTATTACCACCAAGATAATCCGATTGAATACGCCCAATATGCCGTCAATATCCGTCGCAAGGTTTTAGGGCCCCAACACCCTGACTATGCCGTTTCACTATTGGTGTTAGCTGATTGCCTTAAAAACGGAGAACATAGCGCAGAGGCCTTGTCAAACTTGAAAGAAGCGATTCCAATACTTCGAAAGCATCAAGGAACACATCCTAGAGAATTTGCCGAGGCATTGAACTCCCTTGCTCGCTTGTACTATCAAAATGGCCTCTTGGACGAAGCCATCAATGCATCGAACGAATTGCTTGAATTGGAAACACGCATTATCGGAAGAGACCACAACAGTACCAAAAAGACGATGCGTAATCTGGTCAAGTTTTATCGCGAAAAGGGCGATGAGTTGAACGCTTTCCGTCTCCAAAACGAGTTGAATGAGATGACAGGCAGCAGCCAAACCGAGGATTCAAGAGTGCAGCCAAGCCAGTTTGACTACATGATGATGCTGGCTCAAAACTATCAACAAAGAGGAGAATACAGCAAAGCTGCCGCATTGTACCAGCGCATCTCAGACTATTACCTTGAGAAGATTGAGAGCGGCAAGGCCAACACAATTGACAGTCTTTTCGCACCCGAGTATTTACAATCGGCTGCTTCAGCTTACAGACAAATGGGTGATTATTATCATGCGTTCTCGGCAACTTATGATGCCTGCACCCTTCTGGAAGGATTGGGACTGACACATGACACGACCTATGTGGACCTGTTGAATCAGATTGCCCTGTACTGTTACAGGAATAACAATATCCAGCGTGCCTATGACTATGCGCAAAAAGGCATTGAGATTCTCGACTCAAATCCTAATATGGGGAGTGACAACACTACCTATGTCACCTCGCTGCGCATCCTCTCGTGGTGTCTTGATGACTCTGACTTAAAAGACGATGCCGTCCATATGAGCAAACGAGCAATCAGCATTCTTGACGAAATGGGATTGACGCATTCAACTCTATATGCCATCACCCAACGAGAGCTAGCCGAACATCTGCTGCTATCGAGTGATGTCGAGAATGCCTTCTCGATCTATACTGAGTCTCTTGAACTGCTAAGGCAAAACTTGCTTCATTATTTCGCCGGCCAATCGTTGCAAGAACGCAAAACGGCATGGAATCAAGTGCGGCATATCTTCTCAAACACCTTTCCTCAATTCAGTTTCACGTACAATTACGTTCATCAACCCATTGATGACGCATCGGCACTATATGACTACAGCGCTCTGTTTTCCAAGGGACTCATGCTTTCCACAGAGATCAGTGTAGAGGAACAGATTCAACGTTTAGGAGACACAAGCTTGATGGCCAGCCTTGACTCGTTGAGGAGCATCCGCAACAACATAGAACGACTCTATGAGAATCCTTCGGCCGCAAATCAGGGTGCTGCTGCCAAATTGATAAGTCAAGCAGACCGCATCGAGAAAGAATTGGCCATTCGCCTGAAGGCCGGCGGCTTTGATTTCGCTCAACCGCTAACAGTATCATGGCGCGAGGTGCAACAATCACTAGGGTCCAAGGACATCGCCATTGAATTCATCACTTTCGCCATCAATAATGACGCTGATATTGAAGCCACGTTAGCCCTCACATTGCGCAGTGATGACCCATACCCACAATCCACATTAATAATCGATTCCGGGGTTTTCGATTATCTGGAAGATGATACCCAGATACGCGACTTGCAATTGTATGACATCATCTGGGGAAAACTGGCTGATCGTCTAGAAGGCATTGAGAATGTTTATTTTTCTCCATCCGGTCCCTTGCACAGTTTAAGCATCGAGAATCTGCCCGGATGTGAAGAGTACCAGTTCTATCGCCTTACCTCCACACGAGAACTGGTAAAAAGCAGAAACAAGCACCACATTAGTCATGCCGTGTTGTATGGTGGACTGAATTACAGCACATCGGTTGAAGACATGATTGCCCAAAGCCAAGCATATCGGCAAGACGGGACTCATAGCACTCAATTGTCTAACAGTAGAAGCGCAATACTCGAATTGAGAGGAGCCATCGGTGGTCCGAAATTTCTTGACGGCACAGTTGAAGAAGTGAACGACATCGGCTCGCTCCTCAATGACAAACAACATCTGACGGTCACCAAACTGATGGGTGATGAAGGGAACGAAGAGTCTTTCAAAGCTCTGAGCAAGCAAGATGTCCAATTGCTTCACATAGCCACCCACGGATTCTACTCTAAAGCAAGTGCGGAAAAAGATTATTCCGATATCGTTGAAAACCTGCCGCAACGCAATAGCGAGGATGAGGCGTTGAGCCGCAGCGGGTTGTTATTGGCCGGAGCCAGCAATGCCCTTGAGGGGGATGTGCCTGACGAAGTGGAGGACGGCCTGCTGACTGCACAGGAAATCGCCCAAATTGACCTGAGCGACATGGATATGGTTGTCCTCTCGGCTTGTGAAACAGCTTTAGGCGACGTGAGTTCCAGCGAAGGCGTCTTCGGCCTGCAACGCGGATTCAAAAAGGCGGGAGCAAACAGCATCCTGATGTCGTTGTGGAAAGTGGATGACGATGCCACCTGCATGCTCATGACCGAGTTCTACTGCAATTGGATTGGACTAGGAAAGACCAAACATGATGCCCTGGAACTGGCCAAAGAGGCCGTGCGCAACCATCCCGGTTGGGAGGACCCCAAATATTGGGCGGCATTCATCTTGCTGGACGGATTAGATTAAGATAAACCTTGTTATACTGTTATTGAAATGAAAAAGGTACTATTATTGGTTTTCGTTGTTTGGACGGCATGCGCATGTTGGGCACAGTCAACTCAGCAGGCCAGTGGGTTGATGCAGCAGGGATATGAGCAATACGAGAAAGGTGATCTGGCTGCTGCCGCCGCTGCATGGGAGCAGGCCTTGCCGATGGTCGAGAAGTATGGCACAGAGTATGAAACCTTGTTGGATAGTCTTGGCGCCCTCTATGACGCATTGGGTGACAAGTCGAACCTGGACCGCATCATGGTGCTGCAACGAGATCACAATGAGCACGAGCTGACCAAGCCATGCGACGAGCCCAAGTGCATGCTGCAGCGGGCCCAATACTTTGAGTATACCGGTGACAATGACCAGGCACGCGAGAACTACCTCAAAGTGCTGGCCATGCCTCTAGATGACAGGATGACAGCCACTGTCCATGAGGCCTATGCCAAATTTCTCGTGAACATGAACGATTATGCCAGTGCCACCGAATATACCCTCTCTGCCGCTAATGCCTTGAAACGTGCCGAGGGCGATAGCGAGAGCTATGCCCAGATGATGTACCGCACAGCCATCTATGCCGGCATAGCAGGCAATCTGCAGCAAGCCGCCGATTGTTACCGCACTGTCATCGACTTCTACTGCCAGTATGATTCCAAGGGAGCACGCAAGAACGTCGCACGTTGCCGCAAGAATCTGGGTTTTATCCACTTGAGGACGAATGACTTTGAGAGCGCTAAAGCCTGCTTCAGACAGGTCATCGACCACTACCATACTAACGATCCTGACGACAATGAATACCCGCTGGCCATCCTCAACCTGGCCCAAGCCGAAATGCTCAACAAAAAATATGACGTCAGCATCGAGCATCACCGGCAAGCCATCCAGATGATGGAGCAGCGAGGCATGAATCTCGAGTTGAGCGATGCCTACTCGTCGCTCCAAGCCTGCTATGATTCTGCCGGGCTTCCCATGCCTGAGATGGATTACACAAATCCTGACGAGGCTCGCAATGCCAAATTGACACAAATCATCGATGACACCAAAGCCAATCTGGAAATCAACCGAAATCACCTCGGGCAACGAATATACTCCCATGACCTCGCTACCCTTGCAGGCTGCTATGCCCAGCTCGGCGAATATGCCCAAGCGGTGGATTATTACAGGCAATACATCAGCGCCGTTCGCGATGCCATCCGCGATGAGTTTCGCACGCAGGGCCAGGCCCAGCGCATGGCCACTTGGCAAGACGAGGCCGCCTCCATCCAGGAACTGCATGAGCTCATGACACAGCTGCCTGTGGGACAGGAGGCACTCATGGAGGAACTGGCCGGCATCGTGTATGACGCCGAATTGATTTCCAAGGGCATTCTCCTGAATTCGTCAATCGAGTTTGAAAAAGTGCTGGCCACCAAGGGCGACAAGGAACTGAGAGAGACCTACGAGCAAGCCAAGGACGTTGCGTCTCGAATTGCCGAACTGCGCCAGAATCCCAGCGACAGCAACCTCAATCAAATCCTGGAACTCAGCCAGCAGAACCAGGCTCTGCTGCAAAAGCTCTATCACGGTTGCGCCGAGCTGGCCGACTTCACCGACTACATCTCCCGTGATTGGCAGGACGTGCAACGTGCCCTTGGAAAGCAGGACATCGCCATCGAGTTTGCCGCCATCAACACCAGCATCTCTGACGATGAGAACTACATCATCGCCCTGGTGCTCACCGCCGACATGCCAAGGCCGACTATCCGGCTCGTGTGCAACCTGACCATGGCTAAAGCAATGGAGGCTTATGAGGGCCTGTTCGAACTGAACGGCAATCTCATCTGGGGCGAACTGAGCCAGTATCTGACCGGCAAGCGCCGCATCTATTTCTCGGCCGACGGCAGCTTCAACCGCATCGGCATCGAGTATCTGCTCTATGACGGCAAGCCCTTGTCCGAACAGTTTGAGGTGTACCGCCTCTCCTCGACCAAAGAGTTGTGCTATCACCGCCAAGCCATTCCCATCAAGCAGGTGACACTGATGGGCAGCATCGACTATTCTGACGCTGAAGGTCTGAGCGGAATCACAGAATCCAGCGCACTTGAATCATTGCGAGGCAAGCGTGGCCTTGACAACCTAGATAACACTCTTCAGGAGGTGAATGAGATTGAGGCAGTTCTCCGTGCCAAGCACATCAGCAAGATTGATAATCTGACAGGAAGCAAGGCCAGCCGCAAGGCTTTCATGGCCCTTAATGACTCTCACGTCAACATCATCCACATCGCCACCCACGGTTTATACAATGAACAAGCCTATGCCACCGATGCCCAGTCCATGTCGAACTGCTTTCTGGCTTTGGCAGGGGCCAACATGTCGGATGACGGTTTCATCACCGCCGCCGAGATTGCCCAAATGAACCTGCGTGAATGCGACATGGCCGTGTTGTCGGCCTGTGAGACAGCCCTTGGCAAACTGGGAAGTGATGGTGTGTTCGGGCTCCAACGCGGATTCAAGAACGCAGGAGTTCATTCCTTGCTGATGAGCCTTAAAGAAGTCCAGGACGATGCCACAGCTGAACTCATGTCCCGCTTCTATCGCCACTGGATCGGCGATAAATGCAGCAAACGCCAGGCCCTTGTCGAGGCCCAGCGCGAACTGCGTGAGGAGGGCTTCACTGACTCGAGTGATTGGGCAACATTCATCCTGCTGGATGCCTTAGACTGAACTGCCCAATCCCATATCAACCAAGGGGACAAATGACCATAATCCCGTCATTTGCCCCCTTTGGTTTTTCGTCTGTTTACCTTCAATCACTTGAGGTAGTCGTCAAAATAGCGGGTGATGCGCTCATGCAGATGGACGCTCTGGTGTCCACGCATGTTGTGGCCCTGGCCCGGATAGACGTAGAAGTCGGGCTGAGTTCCTGCTGCGATGCAGGCTTTCAAGAAGCTGTAAGCATGCTGCGGCACGACGGTGGGGTCGTTGAGGCCGATGATGATCTGCAGACGGCCCTTGAGGTCCTTAGCCTTGTGGATGAGGCTGGTCCGCTCGTAGCCCTCGGGGTTGGTTTGAGGTGTGTCCATGTAGCGCTCGCCATACATCACTTCATACCATTTCCAGTCGATGACGGGACCACCGGCAACGCCCACCTTGAACACGTCAGGATAGTTGGTCATCAGGCTGATTGTCATGAAGCCGCCAAAGCTCCAACCGTGAACACCCAGGCGCGTGGTATCCACATAACTGAGCGTCTTGAGGAAGTCCACGCCACACATCTGGTCCTGCATCTCGACCTGGCCCAACTGACGGAAAGTGGCCTGCTCGAAATCGCGTCCGCGGTTCTCGCTGCCACGGTTGTCAAGGATGAACAGGACATAACCACGCTGTGCCATATAGGTTTCCCAACTGCGGCTGCCCCAGTTCCAGCGTGCGTCCACGTTGTGGGCATGAGGTCCTCCATAGACATAGACCACAGTGGGGTACTTCTTGTCCTTATCAAAGTCGGGGGGCAGCACCATACGGTAGTACAGGTCGGTCACGCCGTCGGCGGCCTTGATGGAGCCGCAGAGGTACTCGGGCAGAGCATAGCCCTCCCATGGATTAGGTGCAGTGAAGTAGCGCATGTCCTCGCCCTTGCGGGTGTCAATAATGGAGATGTGGCGGGCGACTTCGGGCTCCTGATAACTGTCGATGAGATATCGACCGCTGGCACTGAGGCTACCGGTATGCCATCCATTACCGCCCTCGTCTACAAGAGTCATCTTGCCCGTGGCCACGTCCACGCGGTAGAGGTTCTGCTGGATGGGGCTCTCGGCATTGGCGCTGATGATAACCGCCTTTTCCTTCTCATCAAAGCCCAACAGTTCCATGACTACCCACTCACCGCGCGTGAGTTGTTGCAACTCATGACCTGCTGTGTCGTAGATGTAGAGATGATTGTAGCCGTCCTTCTCGCTCCACAGCAGGAACTTATCCTTGTCCCAAGGCAAGAAGGTGATGGGATGCTGCGGCTCGACATACTTGGGATGCTCCTCGTGGTAGAGGGCTTTGATGCGGTTGCCTGTCACGGCATCATAGGCCACCAGATCCACCACGTTCTGGTCACGGTTGCCTTCCATCATGTAGACGATGTCGCCATCGGGATTCCACGAGATGTTAGAGAAATAGCGGTCGGTGGGGTCACCGGCCTTGAGGTAAACCGTGTCGCCCGTGGCAACGTCCAGCACGCCCACCCACACGAGATGGGAGGTCTGGCCAGCCATCGGATACTTCTCAGGAGCCGGCGTAGCGCTCACTTGGACGCTGTCGACCAGTTCGGGAACGGTAATCAAGGGATAGTCGGTGACCATGCTCTGGTCCATGCGATAGAAGGCCAAACGCGTACCCTGGGGATTCCAGAACAAGCCACCCTCGATGCCGAACTCGTTGCGGTGCACGCTCTGGCCGTAGACCAGATCACGTGAGCCGTCGTTGGTCACCTGACGCGTATTGCCATCACCATCGGTCACATAGAGGTTATCGTCCTTGACATAGGCGTTAGCGCGGCTCTGCTTGTTCCACTCGCTGTCCTGATAGGCGCTCAAGGGCTGACGCCACACCACCTTGCCCTTCTTGAAGTTGATGAGCATGCGCTCATTGTGGTTATAGGCCAGCACCAACGGCTGATCGGAATAGGGGAATGAGGCTACCATCGTGATGTAATCCGAGTCGGTCAAACCGGCTTTCTTATTAAGTTGTTGAAGGGTGAACAGCAGTTTCTCCTTTCCCTTGACGGGGTCCACCGTCCAGCAGGTGTCGCCACTGCTTGACATGTGTATCAACTGGTCGCCCCACCAGGTTAGCGAACGGTTCTGGGGAATCATGTTCCGGTAATTATTGCCGCCGAAGTTCAAATCCTCGAGCGTGAATTGCTTCTGAGCCACTGCCGGCATAATCATCAACATGATGAGCAGCATCATGCCATGTCGTTTTGTTATTCTCATCGTCAATAGGTTTGATGTTATCGGTTAATATGATGTCGCAAATTTACGGTATTATTCTGAAAAGAGCACAAAAGTTTTGTAACTTTGCAGCTATGACAAAGAAGAATATAATGATAACAGGGCTGCTGTCGGGCATCTGGCTCGCCTCGCTGTTGACAAGCGGATGCGACAGACCACACACGTCAAGCGAAACAGGCTTCACCGTCACGTGCAGGCTCGACGGCAAAATCCATCACGACAGCGCGACCCTGCTGTTACTGGAAGATGCTTATCACAAGCTGCGTGTCTGCGGCAATGCCCATGACAACAAGGGGACATTCACATTTACCGGACAGACCGAAGGGGAAAAGGTCGCCCTTATCCGCTGGGACAACGACACGACCAAGCCGTTCTTGTTTGTCCTCGAGCCCGGCAAGACTGACATCCGCATCAGTCCCAATTCATGGGTCATCAGCGGAGGCCGTCAGAACACCGAATACCAGAAGTTCGTCAATTGGCGCAATAGCATCATGAACGCACGCGCCGCCACTTGGCAAGAATACCTGAAAATGGCTGCCGACTCATCGCTCAAGCGTGATGACGAATTGCGCATGGTGCGCCAGGACAGTCTGCTCAACGACTCGCTGCAACGCATGACGGTGGAACGCATCAACCGTGGCGATGCCGTGGGCCGCATCCTTCGCGAGCGCTATGGCAACCAGCTCGACAAGGAGCACATGAGAAAGCTCAGGTGAACGCGACCTGCCAGCGCCAGCAAGCCAGTATTCAACAAAAAAGAATTCCCCGATGACCAGCGTCATCAGGGAATTTCTTTTAGTTAGTTAATCTAACCGTCTTGCTTCGATCGAGAATTACTTCTTAACGATGAGTTCGCAGATCGAAACGCGGTTCCAGCTCAGCTCCTGGAACATGTCGGTCTCACCACAGCCCTGAGCTTTGATGCGGCTAGCATCAATCTTATACTTGTTGATGAGCATGTTCTTCACAGCCTCAGCGCGGCCATTGGCCAGACGGATGTTGTTGTCGTGGGGGCCTTCGGGAGAAGCATAACCCTTGATCTCAACAGTAGCGGTGGGGTTGTTCTTGAGGTACATGGCAACGCGCTCAACATTGGGCTGCTGATCAGCAGTGATGTTGGTCTTGTTAACCTTGAAGTGAACGAGCACGTTCATGTACTTAGCGCTGTTGTCAACAACCTGGGTCTCGGTCTTGGGCTGAGCCTTGCGAGCAGCATCCAGATCGCGCTGGAGCTGAGCGTTGCGGGCGTTAGCAGCGTCGAGATCACCCTGCAGGCCATTGAGCTGGTTGCGCAGGCCGTTGATCTGACCGTTCAGAGCGTCGATGTCATTCTGGCTGTACTTGTAGGGGCAGAAGGTGATGTAGCGCTCGCCGTTGCTACCCTTGAAGTGATAAGTCAGACCAGCCTCGATCTCAACAGCAGCGTGGTTAGCGTTCATCTGGCTCTTGCCGTTACGGGGCTCGCCATTCCAAGTCTGGCGTGCGGGCAGGTTGTAACGATAAGGCACCATGACGTCACCGTTCATGTCCCAAACCACTGCGGGCTTCAGGCTGAAGGTGAAAGCACGGCTCTCGCCAAAGTTGAAGTTGAGGTTAGCACCAGCCTTGGTGTACCAGCTGTTGTAGTCGTTGCCATAGACGTCAGCCGACTCAGTGCGGTGGAAAGCGTGCAGCCAACCAGCACCGATAACAGCCTCGAGCTCGAAGAAGCGGGGCTTGCCAGCATAACCAGCGAACAGGTTACCCAGGTTTACGGTACCAAACAGACCGGCCAGAGTGTGGTCGATGATGTTCGGGCTCTTGGGACCCCAGAAGTTGGGCTCCTCTTCCCAGCTGGTGGTGTTGATGGTGGCCTCACCCTCAACACCCAAGCCGATAACCGGGGTCAGCTGCTTCTTGATCTCCAAACCGAAGATGCCGCGAGCGCTGGGCCAGAATGCATAACCCTGGAAGGGCATGATGGCACCACCCTTCAAGGTTACCGACATGTTGTCAAAGAACTTGTTCTGCTCCAGAGACTGAGCCTGAGCAGCAAATACGCCCATAAGAAGGGCTAAAGTCAAGATAATCTTTTTCATTTTTTAATAAATTTATTAAACACTGTTATTAGACGATATTTTTGGCAAAAGTAATACAATTTTCTAATACGGCCAAAATTTAACATTCATTAAGAATGAAAAATCAGTAAAATGGCACACTTTACGGGAAAAATGGGCGATTTTTATGGCGAAAAACCTCATTTTCCGCTTATGGCGCTATTCATTGCAAAGATAGAAACAATAATTGAAATATGCAAATCGATATGAAAATTTTCTCACTTTTCATTCAGAACAGAGGGTCCCATGACCGTTGAATCAACCGACGATGGCATCGATGACGCTGTTGGCATCGGCCAGGCTCACCTCTCCATCGCCATTCACGTCGGCACGTGCACGCAACTCGTCATCCGTCGATGAGTTCAAGATGGCATCGATGACAGCGTTGACATCGGCAATGCCCACCTCGCCGTCACGGTTGACGTCGGCCCTGATTATCGAGGTGATGACAATCTCCCTGACAGCGCCGTTGCTGTTCACATCGGCCTTCCAGGAGGCGAACCGCAGTTTGGCGCCAGTCAAGGTTCTTGGCACGTTGATCGACAAGTTCACATAGTTGGTGCGGCTGACCTGTGTCGGTGAATAGGTCACCGAGTCCACCACCGCCCCGTTCTTGTCAAGCAGTGCAGCCGTGAGGGCCACCTTGCTCACGTTGAAGCCGCTGCTCTGCCATTGGTCGGTGATCCAGGTCACGTCCATGGTGATGGTCTCACTGGCATGGCAGTCGAACGGGGGTGAGGTAAGTGTCAACTGCAGCCCGAGGCTGGTGGTGTAAAGCACGATTCGGTTGGCAAGAATCGTCGACTGGTTGAGTTCGATGGCGGGATTGGTATAGACCCAGTCGGTAAAGGACTGTGACGAGAACTGCGGCATTTCGGCTCGGGCCACACATGCCATTGCCATGACAGCAATCAATGTGATGAGTTTTTTCATTCTTTAATAGGTTGGTCTGGGTTCATTCGCATTTCTGACCACAAAGATAATGCAAATATCCTGAATCGGCCCTTGACTTGCCAAAAAAACGCAATCAAGCTTTTCCACAGCGCCAGAAGCACTGGCCACCAAAGCGAACCCCAACAGTCCATGTCCGACTGTTGGGGTTCGCTTAGCTTGTTCACCTGACCAGATGTCGAGGTGGCGGTTACTTGAGCAGGCCGATGGAGCGTTTCAGGAAGCGGTCCAGACCCTCGCCCTTGAGCATGTTGTTGCTCAGCAGGGCGATGTCGATGAGCTGATGCACGCGGTTCTCGCCGGCAGCATAGGCCACAACGATGTTCTCCTTCTTCTTGCGCAACTCGTCCAGGTGCTTCTCGTTGTCCTCGAGGTCTTTTTTCTTGTCCTCGGGCAGTTCCTTGTTGTCCTTCTTCAGGTCGCGGATGGCATTGACCACGTTCTGGGTGGCAGTGATGTCTTCGTTGACGGGCTTTAGCTCAGCGTCAAGGGCTTTCTCGGCCATTTCCACGATCTTCTGTATGAGCGGATGCTTGGTGTTGAGCACCAGACCGTACATGTCGGGCATCTCTCCATAGAAGTTCATGCCTGGCTGGAAACGTGCCATATCCTTCATGCGTCGCATGTACTCGGCCTGAGTGATCACCACGGGCTTGTCCTCGGGCGACATGGCGGCGAAGCTGACCATGAATTCAGCCTTCTCGACAGGCGGGATCTGCGACTTGAACAAGGTCTGTGCGATTTCCTGCTGCTCGGGTGTGAACTGCGGCTTGTCCTCGTCCTGCTTGCGGATGAGGTTGTCGAGCACATCGCTGTCCACGCGCAGGAAGCGCACCTTGTCCTTCTCCAGCTTCTGCTCGAGCATGCCGGCAAAGGGAACGTCCAGTTCGCCGTTCATCAGCAGCACGTCATAGCCTTTGTCGGTGGCCGCCTTGATGTAGGCATACTGTGCCTCCTTGTCGGTGGCATACAGGCAGATCAAGTTGCCATCCTTGTCCTTCTGCTCGCCCTCGATGAGTTTGCGGTAGTCTTCCAGCTTGAAGTACTTGCCATCGGTGTTCTCGAGCAGTGCGAATTTAAGGCCCGATTCGCAGAACTTCTCGTCACTGAGCATGCCATACTCGATGAAGATCTTGATGTCGTTCCACTTCTTCTCGAATTCGTCGGGCTGGTTCTTGGCGATTTCCTCGAGGCGGGCGGCAACCTTCTTGGTGATATAGGTCGAAATCTTCTTCACGGCGCGGTCGCTCTGCAGGTAGCTGCGCGACACGTTCAGCGGGATGTCGGGGCTGTCGATGACACCCTGCAGCAGCATCAGCCAGTCGGGGACGACGCCCTCGACGCTGTCGGTCACATAGACCTGGTTGCAATAGAGCTGGATGCGGTCCTTGCGGATGTCCAGGTTGTTCTTGATCTTCGGGAAATAGAGGATACCCGTCAGGGTGAAGGGGTAGTCCACGTTGAGGTGGATCCAGAACAGCGGGTCGTCCTGCATCGGCTCGATGGCGTGGTAGAACTTCAGGTAGTCCTCGTCCTTGAGGTCGGCAGGCATGCGCGACCACAGCGGTTCCACGTCGTTGATGACCTTGTCCTTGTCAGTATCCTGATACTTGCCATCTTTCCACTCCTGTTCCTTGCCGAAGATGATGGGCACGGGCAGGAAGCGGCAATACTTCTTCAACAAGCCCTCGATGCGGGCAGTCTCCAGGAATTCCTTCTCATCGTCGTCCAGGGTGAGGATGATGTCGGTGCCGCGCTCGGCCTTGTCACACTCCTCCATCTCGAACTCGGGTGAGCCGTCGCAGGTCCAGCTCACCGCCTTGGCACCCTCCTGCCAGCTCAGGGTGCGGATTTCCACCTTCTTGGCGACCATGAAGGCCGAGTAGAAGCCCAAGCCGAAGTGGCCGATGATGGCGTTGGCCGTGTCCTTGTATTTCTCGAGGAACTCCTCGGCTCCCGAGAAGGCAATCTGGTTGATGTACTTGTCGATTTCCTCGGCAGTCATGCCGATGCCACTGTCGCTCACGGTCAATTTGCCGGCTTCCTTGTCAACGGCAACTTTCACCTGCAAGCCCTCGGTCGAGCCTTTGAAGTCACCAGCGCCCTGCAGGGTTTTCAGCTTCTGCGTTGCGTCAACGGCGTTGCTCACGAGCTCACGCAGGAAAATCTCGTGATCACTGTACAAAAATTTCTTGATAACGGGGAAGATGTTGTTAGTCGTTACCCCAATAGTTCCTTTTGGCATAATATTATTTTTAGTCCTTAGTTTTTAGTCCTTAGTTGGTGCCGTTCTATCACGCCAGGGTGCTCAGACACTAACCATGTTGCTGTGGAGGGAGGTCTCTGCCCCACTCCACCTCAAATAACATGCCATGATACTTCGAGGTGACAAATCGTCACCCGCATCTGCCATCACCGCCGCACCCCAATGACTGGAATGTTCGAAGGTGCGGATACCTCATTAAACATTATCCTTTATCCACGGCTTCAGCCGTTTCTTTGCCCCACGCTAAGACGCTAAAGCGCCAAGATTCTTGTTGGGCATCCGCGCTGTAACGATAAAGGGAAGACAAGAAAGACAACAAAAACAACATAGACAAGAGGCATCCGCAGCCCATTTTTGGCGAGGCTGCGGATGCCGATAACTTCTCACTTCTAACTTCTCACTCCTAACTCCACCGTCCTGTCAGCAGGTAGTCGATGAGCGTCGTTACATCGTCGATGCTCACATCGCCGCTGTGGTCGGTATCGGCATTGGCAATGTTGATGTCAGGATTGGTGCCCAACAGGTAGTCAATCAGCGCCGTCACATCGTCGATGCTCACATTGTTATCACCGTCCACATCGCCACGCAGGCCGGCATTCTTATCGGTAAAGTAGCCCGGGTTGCTGGGGCCGCCGTCGATGTGGGCATAAGCCTTGTCAATGTGGTTGGCATCGTAGGTCGTGCCCTGGCCGCCCACCAGGCTGGTGTCGTAATTGAACATTTGTGAGGAGTTCGTCACGGCCTCTGTACTCCACTCCTCGCCAGCATAGATGGTAGTCAGGTTGGAGCAGTTGTAGAACATTATGTTCATATTGGTCACATCGGACGTGCTGAAACTGCTCAGGTCAAGGCTCGTAAGACCAGTGCAGCCATAGAACATGCCGTACATATCGGTCACCTTGGACGTGTTGAAGTGACTCAAATCAAGACTCGTCAATTCAGTACACCAAGCAAACAACCTGCGCATACTGGTCACCTCGCTGGTGTTCAGATACTCCATACCCTCGATGGACTGAAGGTGCTGCATCCCAAAGAACCAAGAGTAGGTGGTCGTCGGGCGGGCGTTGGCAAACGAGGGGTCAAAGACCACCTGGGTCACATAATCTATGGTGTCGTCAATTTTCCAACCTGGTTCGTCTTCGCCCGTGTTCAGGTCGTAGGTCGTGCCCGGGCGACTGTCGCGCTCGGTGTCGTAGTAGAACGTCAGCGTGGTGTTCTCGGGCGTGAACACTGCGTAAGCCTCGGTACCCGCAGCAGTGAAGTAGCCCGGGTTACTCGGGCCGCCGTCGATGTGGGCATAGGTCTTGTCCTTCGGGTTGGAATCGTTATAAACCGTCCCCATGCCGCCTACCAGATTGTTGTTGTTTTGGAACATATACTCAGAACTCGTAACAGCCTCCGTGCTCCAGCCATCGCCAGCATAGATGGCAGTCAGGTTGGTGCAGCCTAAGAACATTCTGGTCATGTCGGTCACGTTGGACGTGTTGAAATTGCTCAGGTCAAGGCTCGGCAAACTTGAGCACCCGATGAACATGCCGTACATATTGGTCACCTTGGACGTGATGAGACTGCTCAAGTCAATGCTCGGCAAACTTGAGCACCCATTGAACATGTGAGACATATCGGTCACTTCACTGGTGTTCAGGTAACCCATGCCCGCGATGGACTGAAGGTGCTGCATGGCATAGAACCAACCGAAGGTGGTCGACGGGCGGGCACCAGCGAACGACGGGTCAAAGACCACCCGGGTCACATTGGCATAGATCTCGTCAGCGTCCCAAGCAGTGTCGTCGTGGCCCGTGTTCAGGTCGTAGGTCGTGCCCGGACGACTGCTGCGCTGGGTGTCGTAGTAGAACGTCAGTGTGGTGTTCTCAGGGGTGTACACTGCATAGGCCTCGGTACCCTCAGCGGTGAAGTAGCCCGGGTTGCTCGTGCCGCCGTCGATGTGGGCATAGGTCTTGTCCTTTGGATTGGAGGCGTTATAGGTTGTGCCTTGGCCGCCTAGCAGATTGTTGTTGTTATGGAACATATACGGGGAACTCGTAACAGCCTCCGTACTCCAGTCCTCGCCCACATAGACGGTAGTCAGGCGGGAGCAGCCATAGAACATTCTACCCATATCGGTCACGTTGGACGTATTGAAACTGCTCAAGTCAAGGCTCGTAAGACTGCTACAGCCACCGAATATGTTAAACATGTTCGTCACATTAGAGGTGTTGAAACTGCTCAAGTCAAGGCTCATCAAACTAGAGCAATTACAGAACATGACTCGCATTTCTGTCACCTTGGAGGTGTTGAAACTGCTCAAGTCAAGGCTCGTCAAACTAGAGCAAGTATTGAACATGTGAGCCATATTGGTCACCTCGCTGGTGTTCAGATACTCAATGCCCTCGATGGTCTGAAGATTCCTCATCAAGTAAAACCATAAGTAGGTCGTCGTCGGGCGGGCACCAGCGAACGACGGGTCAAATACCACCCGGGTCACATTGGCATTGGTTCCGTCAGTTTTCCAACCGGTATCTTGTTCGCCCGTGTTCAGGTTGTAGGTCGTGCCCGTTCGACTGTCGCGCTGGTTATCGTAGTAGAACGTCAGAGTCGTGTTCTCGGGTGTGTACACTGCATAGGCCTCGGTACCCGCAGCGGTGAAGTAACCTGGGTTGCTTGTGCCGCCGTCAATGTGGGCATAGGCCTTGTCGATGTGGCTGGCATCGTAGGTCGTGCCCTGGCCACCCACCAGACTCGGGCAACCTTCGAACATATATGTAGATTGAGTAACAGCAGCCGTGCTCCAATCACTGCCCACATAGATGGTTCGCAGGTGGCTGCAGTTACGGAACATATAACCCATACTGGTCACCTGGGATGTGTTGAAACTGCTCAAGTCAAGGCTCGTCAAGCCTGTGCAGTTATTGAACATGGCCCACATGATTGTCACCTTTGACGTGTTGAAACTACTCAGGTCAAGGCTCGTGAACTTGTTGCAGCCATAGAACATATAACTCATCCTGTTCACCTCGCTAGTATTCAGGTAACTCAAGCCCGTGATGGTTTGAAGATTCTGCATCTCATAGAACCAATAGTAGGTGGTCGTCGGGCGGGCACCAGCGAACGACGAGTCAAAGACCACCCGGGTCACATTGGCATAGGTGCCGTCAGTGTACCAACTGGGATTGTTCGCACCTGTGTTCAGGTTGTAGGTCGTGCCCGTGCGACTGCTGCGCAGGTTGTCATGGTAGAACGTCAGCGTGGTGTTCGATGGCGTGTAACAAGCGTATGCCTCGGTACCCGCAGCAGTGAAGTAGCCCGGGTTGCTTGTGCCGCCGTCGATGTGGGCATAGGTCTTGTCAATGTGGTTGGCATCATAGGTCGTGCCCTTGCCGCCCACCAGGCTGGTGCAATTACTGAACATACCATCTGAGTACCCCACGGTTGCTACTGTCCAATCATTACCCACATAGATAGTCTGCAACTTATTGCAGTTATAGAACATGTTACTCATGCTTGTCACATTAGACGTTTTGAAACTGCTCAAGTCAAGGCTCGTTAGGCTCGTGCAGAGACTGAACATACTCGCCATAGTTGTTACCTTGGATGTGTTGAAACTGCTCAAGTCAAGGCTCGTCAAACCTGTACAGTTCATAAACATCATATACATATTGGTCACCATACTGGTGTTCAGATTAGTCAGACCCGTGAATGACTGAAGATTCCGCATTCCGAAAAACCATTCACAGGTGCTCGTCGGACGTGCATCAGCAAACGTAGGGTAAAAGACCACTTTGGTCACATTGGCATTGGTTCCGTCTAATACCCAACCAGGATCTGTGAAATCTTCGTTCAGGTTATAGGTTGTGCCCGGTCGGGTGCTTTGGTAGATGTCGTAGTAAAACGTCAGCGTCGTGTTCTCAGGCGTGTAGCAAGCATAGGCCAAGTCGGCGCTGGCGCCGAGGGCACACATCATGGCCGCCACCAGGACGACCAGCCGAAAGAGAAAGGTTTTATTTTTCATAAGCATTCAAGATTAGAAGTTATTATTTGCCGCAAATATAGTAAAAATCCCACAAAAATGCAAGAAAATGGGATAAAAAGTTTTTAGTCCGTAGTTTCGGTGGGCTGCGCCTCAGCAATTGTTTTTCCCTGCGGGGCTAACGCTAATTACGCGAATTTATCTGATTTCGCGAATAGATTAATAATAGTTCGTGAAATTCGCCTCATTAGCGTTATTTGCATTGAAAAAACATCGATGGGCTCACCACTAGATCGATCTATCACGCACTGGAGAGTTTTCCGTTTTTCCGTAAGCGCACGTGTACCACACCGCACACCTCTCATAGAAACTATGGAATCCTCAAGACTGGATGAGCTGGATGTGACGGATGGCACTGCACCCTTGTTGCCAAAAATGCGGATGCCGAGGGGGGGTGATGTCGCTTTAGTCTTCAAGCAGGCGGACATAGCCGTATATTCCTGCCTGGCGGTTGATCAGGCTGTAGTGCGACGGCTTGTCAATCACCTCGCAGCCATCGGTGTCGAAGGCATGCACGAGGCTGTCCTTCAACTCGGCAAACTTCTCTCGTGCCTGCTGCTCATCACGGCAGTTATAGACGTCGCTTATGGCCTCGTCCTCGCTTTGAAATTCAAAAACCACCCTATACTTCATGATAAATGACAAAAGATTAGGCTATGATATAGTTATTGGCCCAGACCCTGCGGGGCTAATGCGAATTTCACTAATTTAACTAATTGTCGCTAAGTTTTATATCTTTATCATTCGTGATATTAGTTTAATTAGCGAAATTGGCATTTAAAAACGCTCAGAATCAACTGCTATAACGTTCCCAAAACTAAAGTCGAGCAAATTGTATTTGTTGTACTTCTTGTTTTCTTCTTTAGTTTGTTGTTTACCGGTTGCCGTACATTTCGTCGTAGTAGCGCTGGTAGTCGCCGCTGGTGACGCTGGCCACCCAGGGCTGGTGGTCGAGGTTCCAACGGATGGTCTTCTCGATGCCCTCGGTGAACGGAGTCTCGGGGTACCATCCGAGTTCACGGGCTATCTTGCTGGGATCGATGGCATAGCGCATGTCGTGGCCGGGGCGGTCGGTGACAAACTGGATGAGGTCGTCGTTGATGACATCGAGGTCACACTTGAGGAGCTGCTGGTACTCGGGCTCCTCGCGCATGATGCGGGCAATGATGGCAATGACCTGCTTGACGATGTTGATGTTGCTCTCCTCGTTGAAGCCGCCGATGTTATAGACCTCGCCGACGGTGCCCTGACGCAGCACCAGGTCGATGCCCTTGCAGTGGTCCTCGACGTAGAGCCAGTCGCGCACGTTCTCGCCTTTGCCGTAGACGGGCAGCGGCTTGCCCTCGAGGATGTTCTTGATGATGAGCGGGATGAGCTTCTCGGGGAAGTGGTAGGGGCCGTAGTTGTTGCTGCAACGGGTGATGTTGACGGGCAGGCCGTAGGTCTCGTGATAGGCCATCGTGATGAGGTCGGCACTGGTCTTGCTGGCCGAATAGGGCGAACGCGGGGCCAGCGGTGTCTCCTCGGTGAAGAAATGGCGGCCGTAGGTCTTGAGGTCGGTGCGGCCCTGGATGACCTCGCGCACGTCGTCGCTCACCTCGAGCGGCTGCGGCTCGTCAAAGTCCTTGGAGAGCGAGCCATAGACCTCATCGGTTGAAATCTGCAGGTACTTCTTCCCGGGGGCGTAGGTGTTGTGTCCCTGAGCATCCTTGCCGGTGAACCAGGCCTCGCGGGCACAGTCGAGCATGTTCTGCGTGCCCAGGATGTTGGTCTCGAGGAAGAGACGGGGGTTGGTGATGCTACGGTCCACATGGCTCTCGGCAGCAAAGTTGACGATATAGTCCACGTCATAGTCCCGCATGATGTCCTGAACCAGCTCGCGGTCACCCACGTCACCACGGATGAAGGTGACGTTGGAGCGCTCTATCTCCCGCTTGATTGAAGCGAGGTTGCCGGCATAGGTCAAGGCATCGAGGATGATGACCTCGATGTTGTCGCCATACTTGTCAAGAATGTATTTCACAAAGTTCGAGCCGATAAAACCGGCGGCTCCGGTCACGAGATAAGTCTTCATAATTTCTGTAAAGGTTTGATTTCATCTACAAAGGTAACAATAATAGCGAGAAAAAAATGTAATTTTGCAAAAAATATTCATTACATGTCATGAAACGACTCATCACATCTATCATTCTGATGCTGGCTGTGGCCGGTCTCGTCGCCCAACCGGCCGCCCAACCTGAGGAAAAAACCACCGGGCGCAAGAAAGTCGCTGTCGTGTTGTGTGGCGGCGGCGCCATGGGAACTATTCACATCGGAGCCCTCAAGGTGCTGGAAGAGGCCGGCATCCCCATCGACATCGTGACCGGAACCTCGATGGGCAGCATCATCGGCGGCATGTATGCCGTGGGATATGACGCTGACGACATCGAGGACATCGTCAACAGCATGGACTGGGGCGACATCCTGCGTGACCGCCTGTCCATGAGAAGCCAGACGCTTGACGAGCGCGAACGCCAGAACATCTATCTGTTCGACTATCGTCTGTTCCTGGACAAAAGCCAGGACACGCTGGCAGGAGGCTTCATCCGCGGCACCAACGTCGAGAAGACCCTGCGCCACTACCTGCGCCAGCCCGAGGACATCGACTTCAAGTCGTTACCCCGCCCCTTTGGCTGCATCGCGACCGACCTGGTCACCGACAGTGAGGTGGTGCTCGACCACGGCTCGCTGGCCAGATCCATCCGTGCCAGCATGGCAGTGCCCGGTGTCTTCGCTCCCGTGAGAATGGACCCCTATATCCTGGTTGACGGTGGCACGAAGAACAATTTCCCTGCCGACCTGGCCCGCAAGATGGGTGCCGACATTGTCATCGGCGTCAGGACCGACCTGGGCCTGAACGACAAGTACTACTCCACGTCCGACATCCTGGAGCGCTCGGTGGGCGCCGACATCCACAACCGCAGCGATGAGAATGACAAGTATTGCGACCTCATCATCCGTGTGCCCGTGAGGGGTTACTCCGCGGCCCACTTCTACCGCTCGGCCATCAAGGAGCTGATCAAGCGCGGCGAGGAAGCGGCAAGGGCTCAGATGGATTCCATCATGATGCTCAAGAGGATGGTTGGCGTGCCCGATGACTACAGGCCCAACTACAGCATCATCAGCTTGAGCGACATCGACAACACCAAAGCCAATAAGCTCGTGAGCGAGGAGAATGCCAAGAACTCCATCAAGGCGAGCGTCGGCCTGCGATATGACAACGAAGAACTGGTGGCCGCACAGATTGGCGGAACCTATTACTTCGGCAACAAACTGAATAAGACGCTGGACCTCACGCTACGTCTGGGTAAGCGCACCATGGGACGCCTGGCATGGAACATGATTCCCAAGCCGCACCGCAAGATCGGCTTGTCCTATGAAATCTGGCACGAGGACATTGACCTGTATCAGGGTAAGCACCGCTCTGACGCCATAAAATTCATCTATCAGAAGGCGAATGCGACCCTGTTCTCATTTGACGCGCTCAACCTGAATCTCGACCTGGGCATCGCCTGGGAGCATTACCACCACTATGATGTCTTGAACAGCGCTTACAGCGTCAGCGAATTCACGAAGAACCAGCACTACTTCAGCTACCACGCCCGTGCTCAATACAACAGCGAGGACCACTGGTACTTCACCCACACAGGTATGCGAGCCGAAGCCCGCTATGCCTACTATACCGACAACTTTGCCCAATGGAAAGGTCATGCGGGATTCAGCGAGGTGAGTGCCCGTTGGCGCGTGAACATCCCCTTGACCTCCACGACTCACTTGCAGCCGATGGTCTACGGTCGCATGCTGTTCGGCAAGGATGACATACCTGCAACCATCTCGAACATGATGGGCGGCAACCGCGGCGGCATCTATTACGCCCAGCAACTGCCGTTCTCGGGCTTCGGCCATTGTCATATCATGGAAAAGAATGTGCTGGTGGCAGGCGTCAGATTGCAGCAACGCCTGTTCAAGGAGCACTACATCATGGTCAAGGGACACGTTGCCGAACACAACCACAAATTAGGTGACATCTTTGACGGCAAGCCCATTTGGGGCACCCAGATCGCCTATGCCTACAACAGCATCGTCGGCCCGTTGGGCGGTTCCTTGAGTTGGAGCAGCTTCACTAAACAAGTCTCCATCTACATCAACCTGGGCTTCGAGTTCTGACATCACGCTGCAGAAACAGCAGGATAATACTCATTTACTGGAGCTTATTCTTGCAGAACACAAGGTGATATAGTAAATTTGCCAAAAAATGATCGGTGCCTCATGAATGCGAATCAGCAACAATATCTGGAGGCTACCCATGACTATGTGGAGCGACTCAAACGTGAGCACCCGTTGAAGCAGCTGTTCTGGGAATGCACCTTGCGCTGCAACATGGCGTGCCGGCACTGCGGCAGCGACTGCTTGAAAGACGCGGCCGTTCCCGACATGCCGCTAGCCGACTTCTTGCCGGTGCTCGACGACGTGGCGGCACACTGCAATCCACGGAAGGTGCTGGTGAACACCGTTGGCGGTGAGCCGCTGGTGCGTCCTGACCTGATGGACTGCGGTCGCGCCATCCGTGAGCGTGGTTTCATGTGGGGACTCGTGACCAATGGCATCACCCTGGACCACGCGGTTGCCCGTGAGCTGGCCCAAGCCGGCATCAACACGCTCTCCATCGACGTGGACGGCACTCGTGACGACCACAACTGGCTGCGCAATTCGCCTTCGGGATTTGACCGCGCCATGCAGGCCGTGGAAGCCGTTCAGACCATCCCCCACCTCACTTGGGACATCATCACCTGCGTGAACAGCCGCAACATCAACCATCTTGACGAGCTCAAGCAGCTGCTCATCGAGGCTGGCGCCACCCATTGGCGCTGTTTCACCATCATCCCCATGGGACGCGCGGCCAACGACGAGAGCCTGCAACTCAGCGACGAGCAGTTCCGCGACCTGCTCAACTTCATTGTCCTCACGCGCCGTGAAGGCAAGATTGACCTGAGCTATGCCTGTGAGGGCTTTTTAGGTGCCTACGAGGGACTCGTGCGCGGCTATTTCTATAACTGCCAGGCAGGGCTGACGGTGGCAAGCGTTCGCGCCGACGGGGCGATCTCGGGCTGCCTGAGCATCCGCAGCGACTATAACCAGGGGAATATCTATCGCGACCGATTCTGGGACGTGTGGGAAAACCGCTTCGGGCAATACCGCGACCGCGAGTGGATGCGTCACGGCATGTGCCAGAACTGCGAGGTGTTCCGCTATTGCCAGGGCAACGGGTTCCACCTGCGCGACGGGAACGGCGACTTGATGCTATGCCACTACAACCGACTGAAGAATATTAAACTCTAAAACATCGCACTATATGAAAAAAAAGAAAAAAAACCAGGCGAGGAAATCGATCACCGCAGTAGGCGCTGTGGTCGCCGCAGGCATCACGCCGGGCGTTGTCACCGGTACGCCTCCCCCACAATCGCCGAGCACCGACATTGAGTTCACGGCTGTCGATGCGGTTTCCATCAATGGTGATGTGTTCGACTTCGACGAGCTGTTCGCCATGAATCCGGTCGATCAAGACCAGACTATTGTCGTTGTCTATGGTCCGCCCCAGCCCAAACAGGACAAGAAGAAAAAAGACAAGGACAAGAAGACCCGAGATGCGGAGATCGCTGATTCCCTCAATCAAGAGAGACTGATGCAAGCCGAAAGGGCTCGCATTGAGGCCATGCGGCAAGATTCCATCAGGCGAGCAATGGAAGAGCACAAAACCGTCTATGGCCCGCCACCTCCCAGAATCCGAACCATTAGCCCCGAAGAGTTACGTGCCATTGCAAGCGACAACAAGGAAGCTGCCATTGACAGGGTTGCGGTTTCACTCTTGGACTTCTGCTCCCAGATGCCTCAATTCGACTTCCGGAACCGCTCCCTTGAGGAGTGCGACATCATTCGCGACATGAAGATGGAACCAGATCAGCTGGAAAGCCTGCAACAGCAGATTGAAAGCAGTTGCGGTGTGCTGGTGACCGAAGACATGCTCAAGCAACTGGGCACCTTGCGCCGCATTGCCACTTTCGTTGTCGAAGTGGCCACTCCCATCAAGAAAGACTAAACCCATCCCTCGATACAACAAATGCGGGAGCCGAATCGGTTCCCGCATTGGATGTGCGTGTATCTTAAAAAAACAGTTTCTTAACTAATCATCATTGATTAATCGATAGGGTTGTTCTCGGCGAAGATGGCCATGCGCTCGTCAAGAATCTCATACTGGTGATCCTGGATGAACGAGGTGCAAACACGCAGACCTTCCTGCCAAGAGCCAGTAGTGGCGAGGCAGATGGCGCTCACGCCGTAGTACATCAGCTCACGTGCCAACTGGCCGCTAGTCATGTTGCCGTAGCCAATGGTGAAGTAGAAACCGTCGGCAATGGGCTTGTCACCATCCATGCCGTAAACGATGCGGAAGCCATGGCGGGTGAAAATCTCCTTCAGCTTGTGGGCGCGCTCACCGTAAACAATGACGTCGTCACGGAAGTGGTACTCACCGTTGCTGGCTGCGTCCATGATGGCAGCAAGCGCATACTGGGCGCTGTGGCTCGTGCCTGATGACAGGGCATAGAGCGTGCGGGTGATGAACACCTTGCCGAAGGGCAGACCGTCGTAGCGAGCCGACAAATCGGGATAGTGGCGGTGGAAAATGGTCGGACTGATGCAGGTCATAGCGATGCGCTCGCCGGCATAGGAGAAGGCCTTGCTGCCACTGATGTGCATGATGTAGTTGTCGGTATACTTAGCCACGCTGGGCTGGAAGGGCGGTTCAAAGGGCTTGCTGATGTCAAGACGGAAGTCCATAGCAAAGTAAGCCAGGTCCTCAAGCACGATGACATCATACTTGGTAGCCAGTTCACCGATATCCTTCAATTCTTCATCGGTCAGGCAAATCCAAGCGGGATTATTGGGGTTGCTGTAGATGAGGCAGCAAACGTCGCCCTTGGCCATATACTCCTCGAGCTTAGCGCGCAGCTTCTTGCCACGGAACTCGTAGATGTCAAATGTCTCGTAGGGGACATCCTGAATCTCCAACTGGAGTTTCTGCACGGGGAAACCGGGGTCGATGAAGAGGGCCTTGTTTTTCTTCTTGTTGCTCTGGGTGATGGTGAGCAACGAGGCAAAGGTGCCCTGCATCGAGCCCACGGTGGGGATGCAGCACTCGGCGGGGACGTCAATGTCAATAAACGCCTTGATGAAACGCGAGGTGGCATCCTTGATCATCTGCTCACCGGGCAGCGCGGGATAGAGGCGGGCGCAACCGTTCTGCAACGCCTTGATCTGTGCCTCGACACCAATCTTGGCAGCAGGCAGTCCGGGAATACCCATTTCCATCTTGATGAACTCCTGTCCCGACTCGCGCTCAGCACGCTCGGCGATGGCTTTCACCTCACGGATGGTAGCGTTGGCATAGTCGATGATGCCATATTCGTCAATCGCGCGGTCGATAATCTCGCGGCTAATGGGTGTGGGTCTCATCGTTGAGCCTCCTTTCCGATGGCAAGAGCCTTGAGGTTAGCGTCAACCACAGCGTCGCCCTTGCGGCCAAAGACGCGGCGGATGGCGTTCTCCAGCTTATCATACTCGATGCCGAGGGCCTTCTGAGCGGCACCCAGCAGGATAACGTTGGCCGAACGGGGAATCTCGTTGTCCTTGGCCAGCTGCTCGATGTCAAGGGTGATGACGTTCTTCACCTTGGCCAAGTCAGCCATCACGGTCTCGAGCTCGGGATAGTTGGGGATGTTCACGAAAGGCTTGCTCGAAGTGATGATCCAGCCGTCCTTGCTCAGGAAAGGCAGATAACGCAGGGCCTCCATCGGCTCCATCGAAATGATCACGTCGGCCGAACCTTTAGCGATCAAGTCGCTGTGGATGGGGTTGCTGCTGATGCGCAGGTTGGACTGCACGTCACCGCCACGCTGCGACATGCCGTGAACCTCGGCCTGCTTGATATAAAGATTCTCGTGCATGGCTGCTTCGCCAATCACGGTAGCGATGGAGAGGATGCCTTGTCCACCCACGCCGCACAAAATGATATCGGTTTTCATTGCTTTGCCTCCTGTGCTTTCTTTTGTTTGAGATGACGTTGTAAAGTTTGCATGCACTCGCGGCGCGGGATAATCACGCTGGTGCCGCGATAGTTGATCTCGTCACGCATGATTTGCGTGATTTCGGGCATGTTCTTGGGCAGGGGAACAACCACCTTCAAGTGCTCGTCGGTCATACCCAAGCCACGGCAGATGGCCTCGAACTTGTTCGTACCAGCCGAGTCCTGACCACCGGTCATACCGGTAGTGAGGTTGTCACTGATGATGACAGTGATGTTGGCGTTCTCGTTGATAGCGTCGAGCAGACCGGTCATGCCCGA
>JAEEGG010002000.1_pt1 | contig 53645 bp, 42 predicted proteins | sample 9134161 | NCBI WGS metagenome assembly JAEEGG01 (sample SAMN16246543, study PRJNA631951) | gut metagenome | biome: gut microbiome; feature: rumen; material: CR-attached | host: Bos | place: Iran: Karaj | collected 2018-10 | reverse complement strand
CTGGGTGAGAAACAGTTCCACAACCTGTCCCTCTACACAGGCAACGAACATCCTCACGCAGCTCAAAACCCTAGAACTATTACATTAAACGAAATCTAAACAGAGCATGGAAGTAATCAACGCCCTTGGAAGACGTAAATCAGCAGTTGCTCGCGTTTATGTAAACACTGGAAAAGGCAACATCACGATCAACGACCGTCCCCTCGAAGAGTACTTCAGGGAGGACACTCTCCGTTACATCGTGCAGCAGCCTCTGGAACTCACAGGTACCCTTTCTTCATTCGACATCAAGGTTACCCTTGACGGCGGTGGAATCAAAGGTCAGGCTGAAGCTCTCCGCCTTGCAATCGCCCGCGCGCTTTGCAAGATCGACAAAGAAGCTTATCGCCCTATTCTCAAATCAAACGGCTTCCTCACCCGTGACAGCCGCGAGGTCGAGAGAAAGAAACCTGGTCAGCCCGGTGCTCGCAGACGCTTCCAATTCAGCAAACGTTAACATTTATTACGATTTACGACTCATTGCACAGGTGGTTTACAGTAAAATGATCGGACCCGCTTTTAGCTACCAATCGTTTGACCATCTGCGGAAAATCTGAAAGACCGGGCAGGCCCGCTACTTTCAGGATTGACAAAAAGAGAATCCTTCGCACGAAGGATCACAGAAACAAACAAAAACAAACCAAAATGTCTAGAACAAATTTCCAAGACTTACTCGATGCAGGTGTTCACTTCGGACATATGAAGAGAAAATGGAATCCTAAAATGGCTCCCTATATCTATATGGAGAAAAACGGGATTCACATTATCGACCTGCATAAGACTGTTGTCAAAATAGATGAAGCTGCAGCAGTTATGAAACAGCTTGCCCGCGCAGGCCGCAAGATACTGTTCGTAGCCACCAAGAAACAAGCCAAAGAAATTGTCGCCGCCCAGGCACAGGCAGTCAATATGCCGTATGTAACAGAGCGTTGGGCTGGTGGCATGCTCACCAACTTCCCGACCATCCGCAAGGCTGTCAAGAAGATGAATACCATCGACAAGATGATCAGCGACGGTACCTTCGAGACCCTTGCCAAGAGGGAACGCCTCCAGATCACCCGTCAGAGGGCCAAACTCGAGAAGAACCTCGGTTCTATCGCCGACCTCAACCGCCTCCCTTCAGCACTCTTCGTAGTTGACGTACAGAAAGAGATCAACGCTGTCAAGGAAGCCAACCGCCTCAACATTCCCGTAATCGCTATGGTTGATACTTGTTGCGATCCTACCAACATTGATTATGTGATTCCGGCAAATGATGATGCTGCAAAGTCTATCGCCCTTGTTACAGAAGTTCTCTGCAAGGCCGTAGCTGAAGGTCTGGAAGAGCGCAAACTCGAGAAAGACAAAGCTCAGGACGAAGCCGGTGACGAAGCTGAAGCAGCTCCCGCTCCTGCAAGAAGGGTACGCACCCGCAGGTCAGCTCCGAAGGCTGAGGCCAAAGCCGAAGAAGTTAAACAGGAAGAGAGCGCTCCCGCTGAAGCTGCTCCTGCCAATGAATAATCCTTAAAACTTATTGACATGGAAATCAAAGCAGCAGATGTCGCTAAATTGCGCAAAATGACAGGTGCAGGTATGATGGATTGCAAGAATGCACTTGTAGAGGCTGAAGGTGACTTCAACCGTGCCCAGGAAATCATCCGTGAAAAAGGCAAGCTCGTAGCAGCCAAACGTGCTGACCGCGAGACTACCGAAGGTGCCGTAGTTGCCCGCATCAACGGCAACAAGGCTATCCTCGTAAGCCTTGGTTGCGAGACTGACTTCGTTGCAGCCAATGCAGAGTTCAAAGCTCTTGCAGAGGATATCGCAGACGCAGCTATCGCAGCTTTCCCGGCTGACAAAGAAGGCCTTATGGCAACTAAGATGGCTGACGGCCGCACAGTTGAAGAAGCTATTACCGAACAGACCGGTAAGAGCGGTGAGAAGCACGTGATTGCTTACTATGCTACTCTCGAGGCTCCCTGCATCGGTTCATACATCCACTTCACCCACAAGGACGGCGCCCTCGTTGGTTTCAACAAGGAAGTTCCCGGCGACCTCGGCAAACACATCGCAATGCAGGTTACTTCAATGAAGCCCGTTGCTGTCAACGCTGAAAGCGTTCCCGCCGAAATCGTTAAGCAGGAACTCGAAGTTGCCACCGAGAAGACCAAAGAGGAGCAGATCCAGAAGGCCGTTGACGCAGCTCTCAAGAAAGCCGGCATCAACCCCGCCCACTGCGACAGCGAGGACCACATCGAGTCCAATACTGCCAAAGGTTGGCTCACTCCCGAGCAGGCAGCTCAGGCCCGCGAGATCATCAAGACCGTCTCAGCTGAGAAGGCCGCCAATCTTCCCGCAGCTATGATCGAGAACATTGCGAAAGGTCGTCTGGCCAAGTTCTTCAAGGAGCAGACTCTCGAAGAGCAGGAGTTCGTGATGGAAGGCAAGATCGCTGTCAAGGATTACATCGCAAGCATCGACAAAGACGCCAAGGTAACGGCTTTCCGCCGCTTCTCACTCAGCGACTAAGTCGTCAGGTATAAAATTGAAAGAAGGTGTCCGTGAGGGCACCTTTTTTTTGTTACATTTGTGGGAGTGATAATTACACAATTCTAACAACTGATACAATGAAGAAAATATTATTGACAATCGCTGCGGCTCTCGTGTCTCTTTCGTTCGCCGCAAATGCCCAGGAGCTCTCGAGTGCTCCCGGCCCCGTGGATTCACCCCAGATCAATCCCGACGGCACCGTCACTTTCCGCTTCCAGGACAGGAAGGCCGTGAAAGTGCAGGTTACCGGCGACTTCCTTCCCCCTCAAAGGGTAGGCAGACAGGAAGTGCAGGGCGTCGCCGATATGAAAGAAGGCGAGAACGGAGTGTGGGAATACACCACCGACAAACTGGCTCCTGAATTCTACGGATACAAGTTCATCGTTGACGGTGTCACCATTCCCGACCCGGCCAACCTCGTAGTCTGCAGGGACGGTTCCACTCTCACTTCAAAATTCCTGATCCCCGGCGAAAGGGCAGACCTCTATGCCATCCACGACGTTCCTCACGGCACAGTGGCCCACGTGTGGTATCCTTCTCCGGTGGCAGGTTTCAACCGCCGTATGGCAGTCTATACTCCCGCCGGTTATGAGACAAGCCCCAAGACCAGATATCCGGTGGTCTACATCCTCCACGGCATCGGCGGTGACGAGGACTCCTGGCTCACCCACGGCCGTGCAGCACAGATCCTCGACAACCTCATCGCTTCCGGCAAGGCCAAACCGATGATCGCTGTCTTCACCAACGGCAACATCTCCCAGCAGGCTGCCGTACACCAGACAGGTAACGGCTATATCCATCAGTCAACAATGCTTCCCAAGACTATGGAGGGCACTTTCGAGACTTCCTTCAACGAGGTAGTCAATTTCATCGACAAGAACTACCGCACCATCGCAAAGAAGCAGTCAAGGGCTATCTGCGGCCTGTCTATGGGCGGCCACCACAGCCTCTATATCTCTGCCAACAATCCCGATGAGTTCGGATATGTCGGCCTGTTCTCCGCAGCTGTAGGAGTCGCCAACGCATCAGTCTCTCCGATGTACCAGGACAGGGAAGCCAAACTTGCCAGGCAGTTCGCCGGCAAGCCGCTGTATTTCATCGCCTGCGGCAATTCCGACTTCCTCTTCCAGGCCAACAAGGACTTTATGGCCGAACTCGACAAAGCCGGCTATCCCTACAAGTTTATGGAGACCGACGGTGGCCACATCTGGAAGAACTGGCGCATCTACCTCACAGAGTATCTCCCGATGATATTCAAGTAGCGGCTATTCCACGCAGGCAAGTGTCGCTGCTGACAGACGGAAGTCCGACGGAAGGACAGAAGCTGCGGCGGCGATGGTGCTGCCGGTGGTCAGTACGTCATCAACAATAAGAATTCGGAAGGACCCTGCGGCGCGAAGACGTTGCAGGGCCTTTTCATTCAGGGAGAAGGCTCCGGCCATATTGCTGCGGCGGTCTGCCGCCCGGGTCTGGGTGCGGGTGAAGCGGCGCCGGCGGATGAGTTTCGGCTCGAAGGCGGCTCCGAGGGCTGCGGCAAGTTCCCGACCGATGACATCGCTCTGGTTGAAGCCGCGGCGGAATTTCTTCAGCGGGTGCAGCGGCACGGGCACTACCGCGTCTATGCTGGTGAAGCGACCCTGCTCGACCATCTTCTCTGCCAGCGTTGCAGCCATCCAGCGGCCCAACGAGATGTCGCCGCCGTATTTGAATTCGTGTATCAGGCGGCTGTAGGCGCTGTCGCGGCGGTAGAAGAACAGGCTGCAGGCCTGCTCTACGTGGGCTCCGGCCAGCCGCTGCTCCGCCGGATTGCCCTCCCAGCCCCAGAAGTAGGTAAAAGGGATGTCGTCCGCGCACGATGCACAGATATGCCTGGTCCCGATATCGAGCTTAGACCCGCATACAAGGCACATACGCGGAAAAAAAAGGTCGCCCAGGGAGGCGACGCAGAGTCTGAAGATATGTCTTACCCCGCTGCCCATCACTTTCGTTTTCTCAAAGATACTTATTATCTTTGATAAATTATGTGTAATCTGCTATGATAGATTTCGTCAACATAACGTTCATAGACGTCCTCGACATCCTGCTGGTGGCGCTCCTGATTTACGAGTTCTACAGGCTCATCAGAGGCACTTCGGCGATGTCCATTTTCATAGGCATCATCTTCCTCTACGTAGTGTGGATAGTGGTCAAGGCCCTCAATATGAGGCTGCTTTCGACCATCCTGGGACAGGTGCTGGGAGTGGGCGTCATAGCGATGATCGTCATATTCCAGCAGGAAATCCGCCAGTTCCTGCTGCATTTCGGCAACCGCTATTTCGCAGGCCGCAACAAGCTTAAGAACCGCAGCAGGGCGTGGTTCCGCAATGAAGTGGCCATTAGTCAGGAAGCCCTCGAGGAGATTACGGCCGCCTGCCAGTACTTGTCCGAAACCCGCACTGGCGCCCTGATTGTCTTCAGGCACAAATCCTCGCTCGACAATTTCATCGAGACCGGTGACCGTATCGATGCGGCAGTGCACCGCCGCCTCATCGAGAACCTCTTCTTCAAGAATTCGCCCCTTCACGACGGAGCCCTCATAATGACCCAGAACAGGATCGTGGCAGCCCGCTGCATCCTGCCCCTCACTGACCGCGCAGACATCAACCCGAGCTACGGAATGCGCCACCGCGCCGCCATCGGCATTTCTGAAGTGACCGATGCCGAAGTGGTCGTGGTGTCCGAAGAGACCGGCGTAATATCATACGTGGCGGACGGCCAGATAACTCCTATGCAGAGCATAGCCGAGCTGAGGCTGAAGCTTGAAAATTCATACAGCAAATGATAAGCGAACAGAAGATAGGCTTTGACAAGGTCCGCAGCCAGGTGCGCTCCAAATGTCTGTCGAAATACGCGCTTGCCCGCGTCGACGGCGAGCAGTATTGCGCCGACAGGCAGCAGATACTGCACCGCCTGCAGCTCACCGACGAGATGAGGCTTATCTGTATGTTCGAAGATACCTTCCCCTCAGAAGGCTTCACTGACTCCCGGGAGCTGCTGCTGCCGCTGACATCGGAAAGCACTTCCATCTCCCTGCCGTCCCTGGTGATACTTCGCACTACCCTCGACACCGTTCGTAAGGTGGTGACATTCTTCGACCGCAGCAAGGACGGAGTCTACCCCAATCTCAAGGAGATGTCGCGCCCGGTGGCATATTTTCCCGAAGTGGGCCGCCGCATCGACTCGATAATCGACCGCTACGGCAATGTGCGGGACAACGCCTCCGACACGCTGGCCAGCATCCGCCGGCTCATCAGAGAGAAGGAGAAAGCGGTCTCGAAGGTCACTGCCGCAATCCTCAAAAAGGCCCAGGGCGACGGATATGTAGAGGAAGACGCGGGCGTGGCGATGAGGGACGGCAAGGCGCTGATCCCGGTGGCCGCGGCAAACAAGCACCGTATCCCCGGCATAGTCTACGACCAGAGCGCCAGCGGCAAGACGGTCTTCATCGAGCCGATAGAGATAGTGGAGATGAACAACCGTCTCTACGAGCTGCATCAGGACGAGCAGGCCGAAATAGCCCGCATCCTCGCCCAGTTCACCGACTTCTTGCGTCCCTACCTGCCGGAGCTCCTGCAGGCCGCCGAATTCCTCGGCGAGATTGACTTCATCCGCGCCAAGGCCCTTGTGGCCCTCGATATGATAGCCGGAATGCCGGTCATTTCGGAAGACGGAGAAGTATGGCTGCGCAAGGCCCGCCATCCGCTGCTCGAGAAGGCTCTGGCCCGCGAAGGCAAAAAGATAGTGCCGCTCAACCTCCATCTCGACCGAAGCAAGCGCATCCTGGTCATCTCCGGCCCGAACGCCGGCGGCAAGTCGGTCTGCCTCAAGACCGTCGGCTTGCTGCAGTATATGTTCCAGTGGGGCCTGCTCGTCCCTACGTCGGAAGTGTCGGAATTCGTGATATTCGACGATATGTTCATCGACATCGGCGACGACCAGTCGCTGGAGAACGACCTTTCCACCTACAGTTCACATCTTCAGAACCTCAAGGAGATAGTGCTCCGCTCCGGCAAGAAGTCGCTGGTGCTGATCGACGAGTTCGGCAGCGGCACCGAGCCGGCCGCCGGAGGTGCCATCGCAGAGGCTGTGCTTGCGCAGATAGAGGAGAACGGAGCCTACGGTGTCATCACGACCCACTATACCAATCTGAAACTTTACGCTGAGAACAGCCGTGGCTGCGCCAACGGTGCAATGATGTTCGATGTGGAGAACATACAGCCGCTCTTCCAGCTGGAGCAGGGCCTGCCCGGCAATTCTTTTGCCTTCGAGCTGGCCCGCAAGATCGGCTTCCCCGAATTCATCGTCAAGAGCGCCCAGGAGAAGGCAGGAAGCGACTTCGTAGATATGGAACGCCAGCTGCGCAAGATCGCCCGCAACCGCAAGGCGCTGGACGAGAAGCTCACCAAGGTCCGCTCAGCCGACAAGACCCTCGAAGGCCTGACCGACCGCTACCAGAAAGAGCTGGCAGAGATCAAGGCTCTCAAGAAGAGCATCCTCGACGAGGCGCGCGCCGAAGCCAAGGAGATAGTGAAGGAGGCCAACAAGCAGGTGGAACGCACTGTGCGTGAAATCCGCGAGAGCCAGGCCGAGAAAGAAAAGACCAAAGCCGCCAGGGCGTCTCTGTCGGAGTACGCAGCCAAGCTGGAGGAGGAGAACGTTTCGAAGAGCGACAAGGCCATCGAGAAGAAGATGGAGCAGATTGCCGCCCGCAAGGAACGCGAGCGCAAACGCAAGGAGGCCCGCGCCCGCAGGCAGGGCATCCAGGAGGCTGCGGAGGCGGAAAAGCAGGCCAAGGCTGCCGCCGAAGAAGCAGCCCGCCCGCTGCAGGTCGGCGACAAGGTGCGAGTCATCGGCAGCGACCTCATCGGCGAGGTCACCAAGCTCACCGCCCGCAAGGTGTCGGTTTCAATAGGATCTATCACATCCACGATGGCCCGCGAAAGGGTGCAGAGGATTTCCGCGACGGAATACAAGACCGCAATGAAGACCAATGCCGCCGGCGCAGGCCACGCGACATATTCGTCAGATATCTACAGCAACGACTCTGTGAACCAGCGCAGGCTCAACTTCACCCCCTCGATCGACGTGAGGGGCGAGAGAGTCAACGACGCCATCGACAAGGTGCTGCATTTTATGGACGACGCCTTGATGGTGGGCGTAGGGCAGGTGACCATCCTCCACGGCAAGGGCAACGGCGTCCTGCGTGAAGAAATCCGCAAATATCTCAAGACCATCGGCGGCGTAGAGTCCTTCGGCGACGCGCCTCTCGACCAGGGTGGCGCCGGCATCACGGTCGTCAAGCTCCTCTAACTGCAAAAACAGGTGAGTTGCATCCTCCAGACGTTGGGTTTGGTGAGGATGGGCCACTGGGCGATTTCTTTCCAGAATCCAGACTTAACAACAGCCCGCTGCGCAAGCTTATCTGTCAAGAACAATCTTGATGATATTATCGAAAATGCCATCGAATTCTTGAATGACAACCTCACATTCTTTCCCTTCGAACAATGCTTTTATGCATTTCATTTCTGCCCATAACCCTTGGACATTGTCATTATCCCAATAAACCACTAATTCGTGAATGGTATTGTCATTGAAAATTGTAGGGCAGAATATCCTATACTTGACATATTCTTGCATAGGGTTTTCAACGACTGAATCGTAGTTGTCATCGGCATATTGGTATCTGAAATAATTGAAAACATTTGACAGATAATATGTATCTTGTTGATAATCGCTGATCCAGAAATACGATCCTGAACCGTCACGTATAGGCTGTGGACTATGATAACGCTTAAAATCGGCATTCGGTTTTGAAAGGATAATCTCCAGTGAATACTTATCAGGATTGATTTCCCCCTCCCAATTATTACCCCGCGAGTTTTTAATATATCGTTCTGCAGCTAACGGAGCAACCAGATCATTTCCCTCCTTATCAATGAAACTAACAGAAATAGAATAATCGTATCCCCCTTTATCAAACAGATTATCTTTCGCTGTGAATTCTGGTTCAGTCTCCATCTTTGAATTACAAGCAACTATGCTTACACACAACACGCATAGCAGCACCAAAGCATTCATCGTTTTCATCTTCTTCATAGGCTTATAAAGATTAAGGGACAGAAACATAAATATTAGTTCTTAAGTACTGGGGATTCCCCTCTTCGTACTCTACATCATTAGATGCAAACCAGCCATTATATGTTGCATTATGATGCGCAAATAACTCTATTTGTTGCATCTATAATGTATAAATGGATATAATCAATTACTATGGAGTTGGATATGATACAAAGACCATCTCGATAATCCTTACCGAGAAGACTCCAAATTCCCTAGACGCAAAGAAAAGCCGCCTCAAGAAAATGATTATGGAATCCGACGCAAAAGACAAGGAGGAATACTTCAAATACTTCTGACGGCGACGCGCCCCTCGACCAGGGTGGCGCCGGCATCACGGTCGTCAAGCTCCAGTAGCAAGTCTTATCTTAAAGTGCCGATATATTATCCACTAATTCGTGGAAATTATTAAACAGATTATTATATTTGCAGTATAAACTTTGGATAGTATGTGATAAGCATAACCAGCAAAAGAAGCCGAGATGGGGTACGATGGAGCGACATATGAGGAGGTTCGGCAATTTCTGGATCAGATGAAAAGCTGGTTATCGTTGCTTGGCGGGTACGTGATTTTTGATAATCGCGACAAAAATGTTCAGTTTATGGTTGACATGGACTGGAACAAGTCCGATAAAAAGAAAGAGTGGTTACTGAAATTGGAACCTGAAGATTACTTTGAAGGGCCGGAACCTAATGAGATACCGGGATTGAATCCTGTCTGGAAGTTTGGAAAGAGAATAGAGGGACATTTGTGCTATATCAAGATATTCTTGATACCCAAAAACCGGGTGTACTGTATTTCCTTCCACTTTGCTGAACATAATATGTATTTACCACTGATGGGCAAAACAGAAACTGTATGAATCATATTGTTGATAAACCCAGTCCAATTACTGGAGGTTTGCTCGAGTTGCGGACGGAACCCTCCACTGTAGAGTACCGTGGGGAAACAATTAATTACGAGAAGTCGTTCTATCATTGCGTGGACAGTAAATTGGAGTTTACTGATGAAGAATTGGAAGCCGCCAATCTCAAACTCATCTATGATAGCTATCGCCGTCGTCACAAGATTCCGTTAGCAGAAGAATTAAAAGAAATTAGAGAAAGTTATGGGATACCTGCGACTGCGATGTCATTAATTCTTGGCCTTGGGGAAAATCAATACGGCTTGTATGAGGATGGAGTGGTTCCTACTCCTTCTATCGGCAGGCTCCTGAATCTTGTCAGGGAACCAGGTTTTATGATAGAGCAATTGGTGGCTTCTCGTTCAAAGTTCACGGAGAAACAATATCGGAAGTATTATTATTTCATATTGGCCTCGATGCCCCCCACAGTTTACGAAACAGAAAGAGAAGGTTTTGCAGATTATTGTACATATCCTTCGTTCCCCTCTGCTGAAATAAACATTAAGCAACCGGCCTCGTATCAAAGAAGGAGTTCTTATAATGAATACATCTACGCCCCAGCCTGCTGATAGCCCCAAAATCCGCCTGTCGCTAGTAGGCGAACCAGTTATTGACATTCCTGCTCCGACTCAAATGGGCGGAGACATAGATTCTGCCAATCTGAAAATTCAGTACAATGTTTTGGTTCGAGTGATTCGTCCAGAATCCAGAGTTGCCGTTATTGTTTCTATGACATACTTGTCTGAGCATACAAAACTATTCTCTGGAAGACTTACTACAGTTTTTGATGTTGTAGACCTCTCGGCTTTCATAACCGAGAAAGAGGGGGAAGACTCTTTCCGTATTGAGAATGATTTTCTTCCCATGCTCATAAACATTGCCTTCAGTACCACTCGAGGTTATTTTGCCAGAGAACTTCAAGGATCCATCCTGGCTTCTTACCCCTTCCCCATGATTTCAATGGAGAATATTAGAAAGCGGACTACATATCAACTCGTGTAGGAAAACCTATCCCGCAACTCTCTTCTCGTATTTGCGACCAAGTCGCAACAAAAAAAGGATGACCGCGGGGCCATCCTTTTTCATATTGCGGTGAGCAATGGACTTAGTCGCTGAGGGAGAAGCGGCGGAAATCAGCGATTATTTAGATTCAGCCCGATGTCCGGATGGTGATGTCTGGTTTAATACTGCAACTCCCAGGGAGTTATAGGAATCGTTTCATGTGCAAAACGGATTGTAATGACATCTCCTGCTGTTGAGTTAATCACAATGTATATGTCACAGTCTTTATTATATGTCGCTAATTTGCAAGACTTGACCGATACTTCCCTTATCTTTTCATTATCACCTTCGTAAACTCCATGATTCATCGGAATATCAAGGCGACTTCCAAGACCCAGAGATTCATCTAAGCCGTTAATTACTATCTGATCGACCCATTCGCGCAAATCTTTGACTTCTTTCCGACTTCCGCAATTTCCATTGATTTCAACAATAGTATTCACAAAAGGATCGGGAGGTGAAGAGTATTTCTCCGGATATAGTTTAATGCGAAAATAAACGTAATCAAGCCCAACAACAGAGCCGCCGCCATGGTAAGCAGAACCAATAGAATATGTGTTAACTATATTGTCTGCTCTGGCGGACCGTATGATAAGTGCATTACCATAAGTATTGTCAATAGCCATTTTTTCACAGGAAGAAAGCGCGGCTATGATCATTAGCATCAATAAAGATATACGAATACCTTTCATCATTAAGGCTTTTTTAAGTATATGTTATATCTAGTGTATTGATAATCCCCATTCCCTGAGTCATAGTCATTCTTTACAAACCATCCATTGCAATTTAAGTGATTTTTATCAAAACACCAATTCATGTGCAGATAATAACTGAATATTGTTCCTCCTTCAATACCAGGATTGTTGTGAGAATACATCCCCTGTGTAAAAGTACCAGCACCATACGGTTGATTTTCGGTATAGAAAACCATTTGATTTGAATAACCATTTACTCCGTCACAAACCCAGTAATGACCTGAAACATTTAAAATGTCCCATATAGATGAAACTGGTCCGTCTGTTCCTGTCATGATGAAAGGCCTCATACAATTTAACAAAGTGTCTTTTGCTGCATCATAATTATGAACCTTCGGCAACAACTCAATATATCCCAAAGAATCTAGTCCAGCTATCACATTTGAGATATTTGCCGATGAACCACTTTGCCCGTATGTCATTTGAAATTTCTGTCCGAGCATCCTGATTAGGTGCGGTTGACGCGATAAACTAGATGAGTCTGGATCTGCTGATATTTGATTCCAAGTGAAAGGAGTATTACTCCAAGACATATTCGTTGGGTACTCAAAAAATTTCATTATCTGTCCTGCCGCTATAGCAGTACATCCTGCCGGATAGTGAGATGGACACAAATCATTGAATGGGAAATCTTGATGCCATTGTGTGGAAAGAAGCGGGCCGATATGATAGTATGTAGGATATATATACCCTATTACCGTTTCGCTTGGATCAGAATGATTTTGCGCTGCATTGCTACAAATAGCATCGTATAAATCATCATAGCCCCACTCATTGAAGTAATACTCAGCATTAGATAGCGACGAGAAAGTCCACCCTTCACTGCCATATTGTGCTTGCAATCTTTCTATTTCAGCCCAGCAGGAGTCCTCTCCTGCGCTGCGGGTCTGAGGACGGCGAGCAGCAAGAAGTTGTTGCGCCGGATCTACGTAAGTGCCATCATAGCGTGCCCATAGGTTCTGCATCTGGGTTTTGGTGGCTTCATCGAGCGATCCACTGCTCTTGATGCCTACTTTCGTCTCATCGAGCCATACATCTACCGGCCCCATATCGTCCTGAAGTTCAAATGAGCCTTTGTCAGAATAGGCAAGGATTGGATAGTAGTTCCTTGTTGAACCGACGATGACAAAACCACCATCTTCATAGTTGAAAATGTACATAAGATCCTGGCCATCTTCCCTAACAGCAGCAGAGGAACTAACCCTCTTTGAGGTTGAACTCTTTGTGGCAACGCCAAGATTACCGGCTTCGGAGCGCATGAACCTGTCTGCGATTCCCTGAGCCTCGTTATGGGTAACATTGATACTGGGCGCCTTGCTTACTATTTGCTGATCTATGGCAGATGCAGCGTCAAAGCCGACATTGTCGATTTCGTTGCAAGAAAATAGCAGAGTTGCTGCAAGAGACAATACTACTATAAACGAATAATGTTTCATGGATTATGGCTTTTTTATTGGTTAATTGTTATTGTTGCATTATCACAACACGAATTCGCCGTAATATGACTGTCCAGAAAGAAGGATTATATCCAGCCTGTACAATCCAGAGAGACCACTTATAGGGATAATGATTGAGCCAAAAGATGTGTCAAATACTGTCTCATAATCATCGCCTGTAGTGGAAGTGAGTCTAATCTCTACGCTTCCTATATTGCTAGTGCAACCGAGGACTACATAATGATCCCAGACCTGGGCAAGGAAAGGAACCTGTTCCGGAGAACGATTTTCACCAGAACCTGGATCTTCAATGATAATAGGAATAGGATACTCGTCTGATTTGGCATCAATAGTAGTAGAAAGAAGTATAGCAGCTGATGCTGCCAAGAGTAATTTGAAAAATGCTTTCATTTTAAATTAGGTGTTTAGACGTTTATTCAAAGTTAGGCCATATTATAGCAGGGTAATTCAATGTCAATCTTACAAAAATGGTCATTGCGTACCGTATAATACCCTAATTTTCAATACTTTGAAGAAGTTGGACGAAATAAAAGTCTTACATTCGCCGAAAAGTGGTGACGATTCTGTTGTATTTGAGATATTTTACATATCTCAAATATGTCTTGCATGGAGCAATCTCTAGCCCTTTTATTAAATTTGATTATGAAACATCTTTATTGGTTTTTTCTTGTCATAATCCTGACTGCTTGTAGTGAGGCGGCCATCCAGGGCAAGTTGGATGAAATTGACACCTATGTCGACAGTGACCCGCAGTCGGCGCTTGCAGCTGTGAACGAGCTGGACATAAGTGATGTCAAATCTGAGAAAGTAAAAGCGCACTATTCTTTGCTTCACAGCAAGGCTATCGACAAGTGCTACATAGACACTACCGATGTCTCTGTGATTATTGACGCTGTGAAATACTATTCTCGGCATGGCAATCCCGACCAGAAGATGCAGACTTATTACTATCTGGGACGAATCCACGGCAATGCAGGCAGATATACGGAATCCCTCCTCGCCCTCACACAGGCGCTTGAGGCAGGTGAGGCGTCATCCGATGTGAAATACAAAGGAAGGGTATATATAGCAATGGCGGATGCCCACAACCGTAACTACAATGTAGTTGAAGAAGGACGTTGTGTTGATAAAGCGCTGGACTATTTCGAGGAGTCCGGTGATTCAATCCAGATCAATGCTGCGAAATATAGAAAAGCCGTAAGCTGTATAAATCTGAGAGATTTTGAACAATCTGATTCTTTATTTCAGTCTCTACTTTTGATTAAAGACTTGCGGTCTTCACTAAAAGCTAAATGCTTTGTCAAATATGCTTATCTTCTATCTGTAATCGACGATTCTGATTATCAAAGAACTTATCAATTGTTTCAGGATGCTATTTCTTCCGGAGCCGAATTTTCAAAGAAGGATGTGGCTGCTTATGCTTATATACTTTGGTGCAAGGGGGATACTGTTGGTTCGGAGAAAGTGTTTAGCGATCTTGAACGAAGAGATTCATCGGTAGTCGGTGTAACATCCTGGTGGAAAAGCAGAATAAAGAAAAAAGAAGGCTTATTCAAAGAGGCGTATGAATACCTTGATGATGCAATGACGTATGCCTCAGAAGTGGAAGACAATGCTCTCCAACAGTCTCTTTCTATCGCACAGCGGGATTATTATTCTGCAATTGCGGCCCAACAAAAGACACTGGCGGACAATCGTAAGAAGATATCTATCCTGATAGCTGTGGCCGCCATCGCCATCATACTTATGATCCTCGGCCTAATACTTAATGTTATAAGACCGATTAAGGAACGGGAGTTCAACGCCCTGACGGACCTCGAATATCTGAAAGACCATCTGATGGATGTACAGAAATCCTCTGCCGAGAAAGACGCCAGGATTGAATCTCTCCAGGCGAAGTTCCAGGAAGTTTTCCGGGAGCACTTCAGGTATATAGCCCAACTTTATGAAACCTACGAAATGAATCGCACCCGTGGATACAGCGGCATTTCGACATATAAGCATATACAGGATGTCTTCAAAGCGATCAAGGGAGAAGAGGAGACAGCTCACATATTCGAGAAAACCATCGACAAGGATATGGATGGGCTTATTACCCGTTTCCGTGCAGATTATCCCGATTTAAAGGAGATAGACTATCTGCTGTTCTGCTATTACGTGGCCGGCTATGATACAAAGACCATCTCGATAATCCTTACCGAGAAGACTCCAAATTCCCTGGACGCAAAGAAAAGCCGCCTCAAGAAAATGATTATGGAATCCGACGCAAAAGACAAGGAGGAATACCTCAAATACTTCTGATAAGCCAAAGAATTTGCTATTGCGTAAAAATATACTACCTTCGCGGCGACATTCGAGGAGGACAGATTTGACTGCTTGCAACCTCCACCTAAAAAAATGCTAAAATGAAAACAAACTATCTCTTTACATCCGAGTCCGTTTCAGAAGGACATCCCGACAAAGTCGCCGACCAGATTTCAGACGCCATCCTTGACGATTTTATGCGCCAGGACCCTGCAAGCCACGTGGCTTGCGAAACATTCGTGAGCACCGGCCTGGTGGTGCTGGGAGGTGAAGTGTCGTCATCAGACGCTTACGTAGACATCCAGAAGGTGGCCCGCGACGTCATCCGCCGCATCGGCTACACCAAGAGCGAATACAAGTTCGATTCAGAGAGCTGCGCGGTGATCTCCGCCATCCACGAGCAGAGCGCCGACATCGCCCAGGGCGTGAACAAGGCCGAGGCCCTCGACCAGGGCGCCGGCGACCAGGGCATTATGTTCGGCTATGCCAGCAACGAGACTGCTGACTATATGCCGCTGCCGCTGACTCTCGCCCACAATGCCCTTATGATACTTGCGGATATCCGCCGCGAGAACCCGAGCCCTATGCCTTACTTGAGGCCTGACGCAAAGAGCCAGTTCACCATCGAATACAGTCCGGAAGGCAAAGCCCTGCGCGTCCATACCTTCGTGCTTTCAACCCAGCACGACGAGTTCGACGAAGAGAAGGCAATGCAGCGCCGCATCCGCGAAGATGTGCAGAAAATCCTCATCCCCCGTCTGAAGGAATGTATGGGCAGCGAGGTGGCAGCCCTCTTTGACGACAAACTCATACTCCACGTCAACCCCACCGGCAAATTCGTCATCGGAGGTCCTCACGGCGATACCGGCCTTACCGGCCGCAAGATCATCGTCGACACCTACGGCGGACGCGGCGCCCACGGCGGCGGAGCTTTCAGCGGCAAAGACGCCAGCAAGGTTGACCGCAGCGCAGCATACGCAGCCCGTTACATAGCCAAGAATATGGTGGCTGCAGGTGTGGCTGATGAAATTATGGTGCAGCTGTCATACGCCATCGGCATCGCAGAGCCGGTGAGCATATTCGTCAACACCTTCGGCAAGAGCCACTCTCATCTCGACGACAGCGAGCTGGCGCAGCGCATCGGCGCAATGTTCGACCTTCGTCCGGCTGCCATCATCGAGAAGTTCGGCCTGCGCAATCCCATCTTCCTGCCCACCGCGGCATACGGCCATTTCGGACGCGCTCCCTACAAGGAGCAGGTGGAACTGGTGCGCGGCGGCAAAAAAACAACCGAAGAAATCCAATTCTTCGGCTGGGAGCTGCTCGACAGCGTAGACCTCTGCAAGAGCCTTCTCTAATATAGTTCCCTATCTCTTCGGGTGCTGGGTAATGATGAAGTACCTGGTGGAAACGTCACTGTCGTACTTCGCCTGAAGCTTGACCTTGAAGGTCCTCTCGACATCCAGGGTCGAGGCGGGCACCGTCACTGTGATGGTGTTGACTCCAGCTATGCCGGAATCGGGAGAGAATGTCACGCCGGCGTCTTCGCTTGAAGCAGTCCATTTCGCATTTGAGACGAAAGTGGTCGTGAGCTGTCCGCCTTCGGGTCCGATCTCCTGAAGAGCGGGGTAGATGTTCGTGTTGACGTCATAATCCTCGACGCAGGAGCTCAGCAGGAGCGCCGCGGCGATGAAGGCGAAAACGAAAAAGCGTTTGAATGTCACTGCTATAATGATTGATTCAGGTGAGCAAAGTTAAGATATTAAATGATATCTTTGCAAAAATTCTGCCGCGTATGAAAAAAGTGATGATGGCGTTGCTGGCCGCAGTCGTGGTCGTCGCCGCAGTTGCCGGCACGGCTTCCTGCGAGAAATATGTCCTCCCGGCCCTCACCCTGGGTCAGGATACTATTGCCGTGAACTGCAAGGCCCAGGAGGCGAAGCTGGTCATCGATTCGAATGTTCAGTGGGATTTCAAAGTCAACGAAATCAAGGCGGAATGGCTCAGTTTCGACCCGGAATGGGCGGAACTGGGGCTGACGGCGACAATCAGCATCGAAGAGAACACCACCGGCGCTCAGCGCAGCGTCACTGTGCCCGTCGAGTCGCAGACAATCTCCAGGAAGCTGTTCATCGTCCAGTCGGCGGACGAAAAAGTGCCTGTATTCTAGGGCATTTCCCTCAGACGTACTTCAATTCCGGATCCTTCCAGGTCGGCGCAAAGCTGCTCCAGGTCGGTAACTTCTTCGACCTGTCCGTAGTGGTAGGGATAGAATATGCGTGGCTTGATGATCCTGGCCGCATTCACTGCCTGCCGCACAGTCATCGTGAAGGGCTGGTTCACGGGCAGGAAGGCGATGTCGAAGTTCCTGCCGGCGAGGCGCTGGATGGCCGGAACGTCCTCAGTGTCGCCAGCTACGTAGACGGTGAGCCCGTCGAAGGTCAGGATGTAGCCGTTGTCGCGGCCGGCGGGGTGGAACTGCTCCCTCATAAGGTAGTTGTAGGCCGGCACGGCCTCCACCGCGAATCCTTTGCGGAAATTGAGGGAATCCCCGTTCTTCATTATTTCGATGTCCCTGTCTTCCCTGTCCGGAATCTGCTCGGCCACGGTCTTGGTGCAGACGATGGTAGTGTCGGCAGTGGCAAGGTCCTCCAGCGCCTTGAGATCGAAGTGGTCGCTGTGATGGTGGGTGAACAATATGAAGTCGGCTTTCTCGCAGCCGCTGAAATCAGCGAGGGATGAGGCGGGGTCGACGTATATGACTCTGTCCCCAAATCTGAATTTTAGGCTCGCGTGGACTATGAAGGTGATTTCCAGCTTCTTACCGGAAGCCGTTTCGAAGGTATCTGTGACAAGGTTTTTCATAATTGCGATGGTTTCTCCTACAATGTTACGAAATAATGCCGGAATGTTAATAACATATTGAATGTTAGTCGGGCAGAAATGAAAAATATTTTTATTTTTGAGCCGGAATTTCCATTAAAATACAAATAAAAAACTACCTATGAAAAAAGCTATTAAATGCTTGCTTGCAACAATGGCAGCCCTCTTCGTTTCGGCGTCTGCCTTTGCGCAGGTAACCAATTCATCTCTCGGTGGTTCCGTAGTTGACGAGATCGGCCTGCCCGTTGTCGGCGCAGCCGTTATCGCTACCCACGAGCCTTCGGGAACTGTCTATGGGGCGGCTACCAACTCACAGGGTCGTTTCACGATCAACGGTATGCGTCCCGGCGGTCCTTACAGCGTTGAGGTTTCAAGCCTCGGCTACCAGACTGCCACATACACGGGCGTTACCCTTCAGCTTGCCGAGACCTATGCTCTCAATGCAACCCTGAAAGAAGAAAATCTCACTCTCGGAGAGTCAGTAGTGATTGCCACTGCTTCTTCAAAATTCGCAACAGAAAAGACTGGTGCGGTAACCAACGTGAACAACGAACAGTTGGTGGCACTGCCTAACGTAAACCGCAGCATCACCGCCGTCACCAAGGTTTCTCCTTACGGCGGCAACGGAATGGGTATCGCAGGTGGGGACAGCCGTACATCAAGCTTCACCGTCGACGGCGCCAGTTTCAACAACAACTTCGGTCTTTCAGGCGCTCTTCCCGGCGGCGGCAACCCTATCTCAATCGACGCCATCGAAGAGATGCAGATCGTGGTTTCTCCCTTTGACGTACGTCAGACCAACTTCATCGGAGGTGCTGTCAACGCCATCACTAAGTCAGGTACCAATACCTTCAAGGGAACTGCCTACATCTACCACCGCAACGAGAATATGCGCGGTGACGTGGCTGCCGGCGAAACCATCGCAACAGCCCGCGACCGTGACCGCAACACTACCTACGGTTTCACCCTCGGCGGCCCGATCATCAAGAACAAACTCTTCTTCTTCGTAAACTTCGAGAAAGCTACGACTCCCACCCAGATCACTCCCTGGCGTCCTTCTACCGACGGCGTTATGGATCCTGAGAAGAACATTTCCCGCACTACCGTGGCCGATATGCAGAGAGTTGCAAATTACGTCAAGGACAATTACGGTTATGACGTAGGTTCATACGACAACTTCTCAGCTCAGGAAGGTGACACCAAGGCTCTTGCCCGTCTGGACTGGAACATCACCGACAAGCACCACCTCGCAGTCCGCTACAACTACACTTTGAACAGGGCCTGGACACCTACCAACAACTCTTCTTCAAATGCAGGTCAGCGTACTACCTTCGCCCGTCTGTCCCAGTACTCGATGGCCTTCTCAAATTCAGTATATTCTTCAGACAACGTTGCCAACACCTTCTCATTCGACTTGAACAGCCGTTTCAGCAACAACCTTTCAAACCAGTTGCTCGTGACCTATTCAATCCTCGATACAAGGCGTGGTTCTCCTTCGCAGCCGTTCCCGTTCGTGGACATCCTCGACGGCACAGGCACCATAATGCCGTATATGTCTCTCGGATATGAGCTCTTCACTTGGCACAACGGTTACCACAACCGCAGCCTCACTGCCAAGGACGACGTAACATACTATTTCGGCTACCACAAACTGATGGCAGGTATCAGCTACGACTATCAGATGGTAGACAACGTGTATATGCGTAACGGTACAGGTTACTACCGCTACAACTCTCTCGACGACTTCCTCAACAAGGCAGCCCCCGAGACTGTAGCCCTGACCTACGGTTATGACGGAACGGAAGCTCCCGGCGCCCGCGTTCGTTATCACAAAGCAGCCATCTACGCCCAGGACGAGTGGAACCCGACAGCCAAGCTGAAACTCACCGCAGGCCTCCGTCTTGAGACTATCATCTATGACAACCGTGACGTCATCCGCAACAACGCCATCTACAACATCGACTACAACGGTTATCACGTAGATACAGGCACCTGGCCGACTCCGAAGCTCCAGTTCTCACCGCGCATCGGCTTCACATATGACGTGCTCGGCAACGGTGACCTCAAGTTCCGCGGCGGTACCGGTCTCTTCACCGGACGTCTCCCGCTCGTGTTCTTCACCAATATGCCGTCAAACTCATCTATGTACCAGAACGTAACGTCTGCTACAACCAGATATAAAGACGGTGCCGTCAATCCCGGCGCATCAGACCTTGCCATCCTGAATGCCTTCCAGGGCAAATTCATCACCGACAAGGATGAGCTCCTCAAATATCTGAACAGCCTCAACCCTGAGAAGTACCCGCTCACCATCACTCCTGACAAGGGTACCGTAGGTTCAAGCTTCGCAGCCGTTGATCCGAAGTTCAAGATGCCGCAGATCTGGAAGACCTCTCTCGCAGTGGACTACAACCTTCCGTTCTCATTCCCGTTCAGCATCACCGCTGAAGGTATCTTCAACAAGAACGTCAACGCTGTTTACATCCAGGACATCAATATGAAACCCGTGAACGGTTTCTCACGCCTCAACGGTGCTGACAACCGTCTCATCTTCCCTGCCGACTACACTTACACAGGTACTTCAGCTTACCTGCTCCAGAACACCAGCAAGGGTTACGGTTTCATCGGCAGCTTCCAGATCAACACCACTCCGGTCGAGGGTGTCAACCTCTCAGCTGCTTACACCCACACCGTCCAGAAGGAACTCACCGGTATGCCGGGCAGCGACGCTGCATCTGCATTCACCTACATCCCTTCAATCAGCGGCCCGAACAATCCTGTCCTCCACAATTCAGAGTATATGACTCCTGACCGTTACTATGTAAACCTCACTCTCAACGACAAGAGCAACAACCACTACAGTTTGTTCTACGAGGCTTGGCGCGGCGGATACAACTACTCTTATATGTATGCCAACGACCTCAACGGCGACAACTACAACTACGATGCTATCTACATCCCCACCGAGGCCCAATATAAAGACGGTCAGGTAAGGTTCGCATCTGCAGATGACGCCAACCGTTTCTTCGCATACGCAAAGAAGGACAAATATCTGTCTAAGCATATGGGTCAGTACGCAGAGGCCTACAGCGTATACTCTCCTTGGGTACACCGCCTCGACCTCCACTACTCACACGATTTCGTAGTCCGCGTGGGTAACACCAAGAACACCCTCCAGCTGAACTTCGACATCCACAACCTGCTCAACCTCTTCAACAGCAACTGGGGAGTAAGCAAGTGGATGAACCCCGACCTCAAGAGCGGCCGTATCCTCAAAGTGGAGAGCATCGCTGCTGACGGTATTCCTGTTATTTCTACGATTCCTGCCGTAACTCCTGATGTTGAAATCTGGAAATACAACGTAGGCATCGGTCAAGTCTGGTCAGCACAGATCGGTCTCAAATATTTGTTCAACTAATAATGCTCAACTAAGATGAAAACAAGATATTTCTTACTCTCGGCAGCATTAGTAATCGCAACCCTTTTCACAGGGTGTACTACTGAAGGACTCCTGAAACTCAACAATATACAGGTTTCTAAATCTATAGTTGGGCTCGAGATGGCAGGCGGAAGCCAGAGCATCGACGTCACAGCCAACGGCTCCTGGGCTATCGAGCCTTTCGATGCAGACTGGCTCACCGTAAGCCCTACCAGCGGCGGTGCCGGCAAGACTTCCGTCACTTTCACTGCAGGTGGTTCTGCAAAGGACCGTTCCGTAGAACTCAAACTCACCTGCGGCGGCGAGACCCAGTACATCAGAGTGTCACAGCCCGGCGACCCTTCTCTCAAGCCGAAATATGACGAGTTCAAGGAAGGTGACTACTGGATTATGTTCAATAATGCAGGCACCTGGATTGCAGCCCTTCCCGTTCCTGACGGAAGCTCATACGGCTACCTCTACGCAACAGAAGCCAAAGGTGAACTGCCCAATCTGACAAGTGCCGCAGCCAACGCTTTCACTTTCAAGAAGGTCGACGGCGGTTTCACTATCCAGGACGCATCCGGCAAGTTCTATTATATGACAGGCACATATACCAGCTGCAACGTAGCAGCCGAGATGCCTGCCGAAGGCGCTGTCTGGACAGTAGAGCAGACTGGTGACTACGAATTCTACATCACCAACGCTTCCAACGACAAATGGATGCAGTTCAGCACAGGTTATTCATCAGCCGGCGTATACGATGCACCTCAGGCCGGCGGCCTGCTGCCTTATCTCGTAGAGATGGGCGAACCCCCGGTTGAGCCTCTCGTCCTCCAGACTGAAGACGTTGTCGATATGCCTCAGGGCGGCGGAGCATTTGCAACCCGCATCCTCTGCCTCGGCGACGGCCTCGAGTTCTCAATTCCTATCGAAGCTCAGGACTGGCTCGGCGTAGTAGTTTCTGAAATCGAAGCAGACACCACTACCGTTATCGTAAACGTTGCAGAGAACACCGGCAACAACCGTACTGCTGACATTACCTTCACCACAAACTACAACGGCAGTGCATACGAAGCAGTCGTTACTGTGAACCAGACTGGTGCAGTCACTCCTGCTACTGTAGCCGAAGTCTTCGCCGCCGCTGACGACGAGTCCAAGCTCTACCGTGTCGAGGGATACATCTCAAGCGTGAACAATCTCGCCAAGGGCCGTTTCAACATCAAGGACTTCTCAGGCGAAATCTACGCTTACAACATCGCAGCTGAACCGGGCGGATCTACCGACCTTTCAGCCATCCTCCACGAAGGTGACGTCGTTACCATCGTTGGTTACAAGACTTCTTACAACGGCACCAACGAAATCGTTGGTTATCTCGATGATTACTATCACGTAGAGCCTGTCACCGCTGCAGAATTCCTCGCAGCTGACGATGCCAGCGACGTATGGTACCGCCTCACAGGAGTTGTGACCGACGGCTCAGGCACTACCGAAGGTGGCGTGACCAAGAAGTTCGACCTCGAGACCTACGGTAACTTCGACCTCGTTGACGAGACTGGCGCCGTATATGTATATGGTGTCAAGACCGGTCTCAACGGCGAAGCCAAGAAGTTCGGAACCCTCGGAGTCAAGGAAGGCGACCTGATCACCATCGTGGCTGCCAAGAAGACCTACAAGGACCTCGTTGAAGCCGATCCTACCTGGTATGTATCTCACCAGCCCGCCGACAATCCCGAGCCGGAACCCGAACCGGAACCCGAGAATAAAGGTACCCTCGAGAACCCGTTCTCCCCGTCTGAGATTGCAACAGCTCTCCTCGGTGGAGCTACCTTCGAAGAGGATGTATATATCAAAGGTATCGTTTCGACCGTCCTCTATACTTTCAGCACCTATAATGGAACCGGTTCATTCTGGCTCTCTGATGACGGCAAGGCATACGGCGTCAGCGAGGACAAGAAGATGACAACCGAGCCCACAAAAGACTTCGAGTGCTACGCATCATACTGGTTCAACGGAGCAGAGTGGGTTGAAGGAAACGGCAACGTTTCAGAAGGTGACGAAGTAATCGTAGTAGGTAAAGTTACCACTTACAAAGAGTTTACTGAGACTGTAAAGAATGAATCCCACATCTACAGCATCAATACTGCCACCAGCGAGGAGAACGGTCTCGGCAGCGCCGACTTCCCGTTCAACAACGCCGGTATCCACGCTTTCATCGATAAAGCTGAAGCAGCCAAGGCAGCCGCCAAGGAAGCAGGCGTGGACGCTCCCGTATTCCCTGATGTATGCGTGAAGGGTGTCGTTTCGGAAGTCCTCTACCCCTTCAATGCAGAAAAGGGTACAGCTACTTTCTGGATTTCTGACGATGGCAAGGCTTATGGCATCAGCGAGGACAAGAAGAAAACCACTGATCCTGCCAATGACTTCGAATGCTACAGTGTCAACTATTTCGAGAACCAGCCGTGGGCAGAAGGTGATGACCAGATTGCAGTCGGCGATGAGGTTATCATAAAAGGCCAGTATACCATTTACAACGGCACTTATGAGACAGCAAGCAAGAAAGCCTGGCTCTATAGCCTCAGAGTAACAGATTCAGAGGAAGATTAAATTAGGTACGATATTTGATTATGGAGGAGCGCTGGCTTTTTACGGCCGGCGCTCTTTTGTTTTTTATTTATATTTAGTACTTTCGCGTAAACACATATGATTAGGCGAACTTTCATACATATTATGGTGTCGTTAGCGGTGCTGACGACCCTCTGCTCTTGCGTTACAGAGATTCAAGATGCAACACCAAGCAAGCAAAGAGTCGGTTTCAACATTTCGGTAACCCGCGAAGGCGAGGCCATAGCCAAAGGCCGGGTAGGTAAGACAAAAGGCGCAGTCGACGAGTCAGAGAATATGATCTCGACGATGGACAAAGGCATCCCGTTCGGACTTGTGGGTATCGATTATGAACATAACGCCCTTGTGCTTGACAATACTAAAGTAAATTCAGACAACGGTCAGTACAGCACTTTCCTCGGTTCAATGCTCTGGGGTGACCTCAAGACTGAAAATCTCACCTTCAGCGCTTATTATCCCTTCGTGGAGAGCCTGATGTACGAAGACAACTATTCAAGGTATTCAATCCCTTACACCGTTGAATCCACCGACGCCGGTCCCCTGGTGTCGAAGACTGTCGAGGCGGCCGTTTCCCAGCTCAACTCCATTCCGCTGGAGTTCCAGCACATCACCAATGACATCGGTTATTGTATTTGCGACGTAACTCCCGACGAGGGCTTGCAGGGCCTGGTGCATCTGCGCAAGATGACTGCATACAACGTTGCTTCTGCCGGCGTGTTCGTGAACGAACTTTCACGCTGGGCCGTGCGCGGTTCCTGGAAATGGCAGGGTTATTATCGCGACATCGTCATCTTTGAAGGAGACGAAAAAGTGGGCGTGGGCTCTCAGAACGAAAAATTCGTCGGTTTCTCAACCCTCGAGGACCATCTGGCAGACTCTCATCGCTACTATGCGATTCCCGATGAGATCGAGATGGGCAAACAGTTCGTCGAAGTCGTCTATGACGTCGATGGTTTCACAGTAGAGAACTTCTACTACAAACCCATCGAGGGCGTAGTGATGCGCTATCCGCTTTACGGTCTGCTGCCCGACAATACCTTCGTGTATGGCAGGCAGTACACCTTCCACATCGGCATCGACCTCAGCAGCATCTACAAGCAGATTACCTTTACTGCCAGCGTAGCAGGTTGGGAGACCAAGATTTACGAGAACAACGACGTCTTCTAGTCTTTTCCGGTTCCCTTTCTAGATGTGCCCGCCTCCCTGGGCTTTCAACTGTTCATCCACTTTGTTCTTCTCTTCCATCAGAAGAGTGAGAAGCCAGTCTTTCTGCTCGTCGCTAAGACCAAGGTCGCGGCACGCGCTCTCATAGCGGTTGATGACAGCTTCCTGGTAGCGGTGGTATACCATTGATTTGCGAATTTCTTCCTCGATTGTTTCGTGTTCAATCTCGAAACTGTCTTTGTAGTAATTCTTGTAGGTCCTCTCGGAAGTGAGAGACAGGCAGAAATAGAACATTGCTGAAGACAGGATGGCGATGCCGATTATGCCTACGACAAGCGGCACGCGCTGGATGAGACCCAGCAGGCTGAGAGTGGCTCCGGCTATGAAAAACAGCAGGGCCAGCAGTTCGTTCTTATAATATTTGGCAAGTTTCAGAGGTTTCGAGGTCATAGCTTGAAAGTATTGGATTTGCGGTTTTGGAGAATCTTGATTTTGATGTTGTTCTCGGACTCTTTGGCATCCAGGGCCTGGCGGTATATGCGGCGGGCCCGAAGGGTCTCGGCGTTGCGTTGCTTGAGTCCCTCGAGATTGGAGCGCAGGCGCCACTGCTGGTACAGCATTGAGAAGAAGGCTATTCCGAACATCACGAGAAAGCCGATAAGTATGGTGTTCTGGTTGCGTGTCTTCAGCTGCTGGGCTTCATAGCGCAGCTGGGCGTTGTTCATCTCGGCGTCGAGGATTGCGAGGTCTTCGTTCTGCACCTTGATGTATATCGAGTCTTTCTGGACCATAAGAGAATCCAGCTGGCGATATGCGTTTTCATATTCGCCTATCTGGGCGAGCAAACCGTGCATCTGGGTGTGGCGGCCGATGTCCGTGCTCAGGGAGTCTGCCTTTGCAAGGGCTTCGTGCGGGAGATCCCTCAGCCTGAGGTCGAAAATATCGAGTTCCAGGCGTGAGTCATTATCTGAGAGGTGGCGGTACAGCGGGTCTTCCTCAAGCCGGGAGTAGCACTCCATAAACTTGTCGATGTTGTTGCGGGCGAAATAGTAGTACGCAAGAGTCATCGTGACGTTAACGCGTACCTGCGTTGAAAACTGCTGATAATCGCTCGCCAGGGTGCAATAATCGAGAGCCTTGGGGAAGTCGCCCATCTTAATGCATTCACGGGCGATGAGCAGGTAGATGTTCGGAAGGTCCTGCTCGTTTTTGGATTCTTTGCAGAATCGGACTGCATTGGTTAGATTCTTTACCGCCAGATAGTGGTTGTTGCGGTAGCTGTGGATAAGTCCGAAAATGCGGTAGGCGTACATCTTGCCGAGGGGCCTCTGCTCGGACTCGGCCATACGCTCCATAGCACGGGCTTCGAGCATAGCGTCGGAGGCTCTGCCGATATGGACCAGATACTGGCAGTACTCGTGCATTACGGAGTAGTAGAATGAACGGCAGTCCTTTCGCTCGCCGGTGAGCGCCTTGATCTCAGCAACAGCTTCATCCATCCGGTCATACTCGCCAAGGGCATAGCGCACCGGAAATTCCAGGGCGAGGCCCAGGCATTTGATGCGGAAATTGTCCTGGCGCACGCCTTCGGCATAGAGCGAATCCGCCAGAGGCAGGTTGACAGGGTTGTACTGCTGCATACGGCCCCAGGCATAACTCTGAAAGGTAACGGGGTCGACATTCAGACGGTTCACTATCTGTGCCTCGCAGACAAAGACCGCAAAGCAGGCAAGGGCTGTCAGAACAATTTTTCTAAAGTTCAGCACTATTTGTTTCTTGCGCTGACAATCTGCAGCTGGGTTACTACGCATGTGAGGAGTTTCTCCATTATTATAGGCTTCATAATGAAGTCGTCGGCACCCATATTGAATCCTTTTACAACATCTTCATTGGAGTTCAGGGCGCTCAGTATGACAATTCTGATATCTGCTGTTTCGGGGTTCTCCCGCAGCCTCTTGATGACTTCGAAGCCGTCAATGCCGGGCATCATAAGGTCGAGAAGGATGAGGTCGGGTTTCTGCTCGGCCACTGCATCCAGCGCCAGCTGGCCGTTGGCCGCAGTGCGGATCTTGAAGTTGAAGCGTGAAAGCATTTTCTGCACGAGTAGCAGATTGAGAGGGACATCGTCTACTGCAAGCACGTTGTATGCCGAGTAGTCTTGTTGTTGTGCGTATAAAGGAATCATATCTTGTTATTCTTTTAATTCATCGTTTTCTTTCTGGAGCCTGGCTATGCTGGCTTCGTCTTGTTCGTGAGCTTTTTTAAGATTCTTTACGTGAAGGAGTGTGTACGTAAGGACAGACAGCAGCAGCAGGGAGAGCAGTACTGCTACCCAGATTGCGGTTCGTTTGGCTTTATGAGAGGCGGCTGCCAGTTCGGCCAGCAGATGGTTGTTCTCGTACTCGGCCGACATCTGCCCCAGGCTCTGCCGGTTGATGCTGAAGATGTCTGCTTGCAGCCTCACCGTATATGCCAACAGAATGGTTGCTGCGGTCTCCCACTGCCCGTTCTTGTAGGCCAGACTGGCTGCATAGTTCAACTGCTCGTGGAAGTACAGGGAGTCCAGGTCATTGCGGAATGCACTCGTCCGGCTGCCTTTGAGAATATTGTCGATGCAGTCGAACAGGTGGTTTCCGGCAAGTATGAGAGTCGTGAAAGTGTCAAAGGAGTAGCAGTAGTCCCTCAAGCGGTGGTACTCGGCGATGTCTCCGTCCCAGGCCGCCTGTTGGGCCTGGAAGTATGCCACTTTCAGTGAATCCTGCCTTGTCACTCTGTGTCGGGCGGCTTTGTCGAAGTACAAGCGTGCAGAATCCGAGCCTACCGCATAGGTGCAGGCGAGGTTGCAGTAAGGGTCGGTCATACTCTGTCGCAGTATAGTCTCGTCGGAGGTGTTTTCATACATTTTCACCGCTTCGCGCAGATATAACTGGGTGTTGTGCTGGTCGTTGATGCGCTTGTACAGCAGCGACAGAAAGATGAGTGATTTCCACATACCATATTCGTCGCCGGATAACCTGGCTTCCTTCATCATAGACATCAGCATCTCCACGGCAACAACATCCTGGTCGGTATTGAAATAGTATGTCTGGCAAAGGTCAAATGCGTAGTAATAATATTGCATATACCCGGTAGCCTTGGCTACGTCCATAAGCGTCTCCCTCTGCTCATCGACCAAAGAATTCCAGTACTGGGCATCCCATTCCACACGGTCGCGTATGTTCTGTCTCCTTATGTTCTGGGCAAGATGAGACGTGTGCTTGAGCTGCTGGACATAATAGATGGTCTGGGCCTTCGTGTCCTTGTGGCGCAGGGACAGTTCCAGAAGATTTTGCTGGGCCTGGTCGAAGGTGTCGGACTCGAAGTCGTCGGTAGCTTCGACCGAAGCGAGATACCAGACATAGCACTCATCGTCGAGTTCATACGGGTTGTTCTGGCCGTATGAGACGAGGGCTGAAGTCAGCAGTGACAGTATGAGAACTATTCTTTTCATTGTTGCGGCTCTTCTGGTTTGCACGGCACTGCGAACACGAAACGCGCACCGCCGGCCGTGTAGGTTGTGTCAAGATAAACTTCCGCTCCCATACGTCCTGCGATGTCGCGGCAGATGCTCAGGCCCAGGCCTGTGCCCTGCACGAAGTCGTTCAGTGTGGTGAAGCGCTCGAAGATTTTCTCGGCCTGCTCGGGAGGGACTCCGGGGCCGGTGTCAGTAACGGAGTAGGTCACGAATCCCGGCTTCTCTGTCAGCGAGCTGGCCAGTTTGATCTCTCCCTGGGTGGTATGTTTGCAGGCGTTGGTGAGCAGATTGATGAGAATCTGCTGGACGCGCCTGGGATCAGTCCGGAAAGTATATGGATCTGCGCTCTCGGGAGCGTAGTACATACGTACTCCCGGCTGCAGCCTGTGTTCAGCGCTGGAAATGGCAGATTCTGCCATATAGTTCACTTCGCCGTCTTCATAGGTGATGCGGTAGTCGCCCTTGTCCATCGCGGAAGCATTGAGGATGTCATCCAGCAGCATCGTCAGCATCTTTGTGTTGTTGACGATGTGTCCGGCGAACTCTTCCTTCTCTTCTTCAGGGAAAGAGCCGTCGGGCAGGCTCAGAAGCTGGGAGAAGCCGACAATCGCGTTCAGCGGCGTGCGGACTTCGTGGCTCATATTCTGCACGAAGCGGGTCTTGGCTGCATCTGCCAGCCGGACTTTCTCGTTAGTCTTTTTCAGTGAGCGGGTGTATATGATGAAGAAAATTATGATGACTGCGAGAATGATTATGGTCAACATAAGCGCCAGGAGGGAGGCTTTCCTGGCACGCATTGTTTCCTGGTCTACCTGCGCAGAAAGGACGTCATTACCCATCCTGGCCTCTATTTCCGTCAGCTTGGACTGGTTTGAATCGGCGAGCTTTTTCTCATCATAGGCTACCAGGTTCTTCTCTATGTTGAATGCAAGCTCCTTGCGACCGTACTCTTCCGCGATGTTTGCGATGTACTTGACCTCCCTGAGGTGCTGTGACATATAGTTGATGTCTATTTCTTCCAGATCCTCCCCATATACCAGCTTGTCTATATAACCGAACATTGTGGGAGCGGTGGCGCTGATTATGTACAGGGAAGGGTCTGCCAGGCAGTAATCCCTTGCCTGCTCGTACCTCGCGACATCCCGCTTGTAAGCGGCGAGCTTTGCGTGGTGATATTCGCAGCGGAGACTGTCCAGGTGCTGCAGGCGGGCGGCGTCAGCCTTGGCGAGATAAAACTGGACAGAGTCGTTGCCGATGGGGTAGGTGTCGGACATTTCGCAGTACAGGCGGGTGGCAGACTCGCCTTTGATGAGGGGGTCGTCCGAGGCCTCATATACCCTGATGGCTTCAAGTATGTACTTCTTGGCGGAGATATAGTCGTTCTGGGCGATGTACAGGGAGATGATATAGCGGTTGCCCATCCAGATGCCGTATGGTTCATTGCGGGAAACGGCCTGCTCTCTCATATCCTGCATAAGCTCCATCGTCTTGAGCAGCTTGTCGTGGGAGAAGAAGTAGTTCTGGGCGATGTCATAGGCGTAATAGAAGTATTGTACCTGTCCGAGGTCCGATGCGACTCTCTTGAGGTCTTCCATATACTCCAACACCTCGGCGTCATCTTTTTGGCTGGTGGTCTTCTGGCTATGACGCAGCTCAGCGGCATTTTTCAGGCGCTCGACGTAGTAGAGAGTCTGGGCTTTGGTGTCCTTCTTCTGGATGGCTTTGCTCAGAAGCTGGTTGTTGATGCTGCTGAAGCCGGCTGTTCCCAGGGCGGATTCGACCTTGCGATAGATGACGTAGCATTCATCATCTATCCCGTAAGGATTGTCCTGGGCCGGGAGCGCCAGAGACAGGAACAGTAAAGAGGTTATGAGCCAGAACCTTTTCATAATCCCAAATATACAAAGTTTTTTTTGTATATTTGTTAGAATCTGTACTTGCGGGATCCCTATAAAAATGAAAAAATACGCAAATTATCTGATTGTGCTGGCTTCCGTGCTTGTTGCAATGTCCTGCGGAGAGCCTGAGGCTGCTCCTTATCTCAATATCAGCTTCCCCTCGGTTTCTGCCGGGGCTGAAGGTAAGGTGATAGATCTTACAGTCATTTCGAATCAAAGCTGGACGGCTTCCGCCGATGTGCCGTGGCTGACCGTTTCCCCGTCATCCGGGACAGGGAACGTCGATGTCAAAGTGACGGCCGCACAAAATAATGACGAAGCCCGCAAGGGTGTCGTCACGTTCTCGTGGAGCGGCACGCCGGTGACGCTGACGGTGCAGCAGGCTTCCGGCAAGAAGGAAGAGCCGAAGCCCGAGGACGGGACTGTCTCCATCGCCCAGCTGCGCAAACTCTACGACGAAGGGCAGAAAGGCGACAAGTACAACACGACTGCGAAGTACATCATCCAGGGCTCGGTCATCAGCGACTATCGTCAGGACGGCATCGACAATTACACGACCTCCAGGGCGATGGTCATCAGTGACGGCACGGCCGGCATAATGCTGTATCTCGACGCCAACAACACTGAATTCAAACCGGGTGACGAAGTGAAGGTGACAGTCGTCAAGGGACAGGAGCTGAGCCGCTACAACAAAGGCCCGGTGCAGATCAACGGCCAGAAGATTGCCGGCGTTTCCAAGGTCGGCGAGAAAGCTCTGGAGCCCGTGGAAATTTCTGCGGCCGAACTGCTGACGAACAAGTACGAGTCGATGTACGTGGCTGTCAAGGACGTCCAGTGCCAGGCCTCAGAGATAGGCAAGACCTTCGTGATGAAGGACGCCCACACCTCCATCATTATGGAAGGCAAGGACGGCGAAGTGTTCGACATCTTCACCAGCAAGTACGCAAGTTTCGGCAAGGACAAGGTTCCGACCGGCAGCGGTACGCTCAAGGGTATCGGCAGCGTTTACGGCGAACGCATCCAGATCTGCATCGCGAAACTGAGCGATTTCGCCGGACTGACAGGCGAACGCTTCTCGGGCGCAGGCTCGTTCTCGCTGTTCTATTCCGAGTTCACCGGCAAGGGAGACAAGGGCTCCTATGTGATCCAGGTTCTCGGCGACGTGGACTGGACTGCTTCCTGCGACAACGATGCATTCACTCTCTCCGCCACTTCCGGCAAAGGCGCAGGTGAAGTTACCCTGTCCTACGGGGACAACCCCAGCACGACACAGAACAGAGTGGCGAAAGTCACATTCAGGACCGAGGCTGCCGTGCCGCAGAAGGAACTGGTTTTCACATTCACCCAGCTTCCCTATCAGGAGCTCAAATCAGACAAGGTTCCCTACCGTCTGGAAATCCCTGCCGTAGAGGCTCAGGACAGCGTGGTGTTCATCACCCACGACTTCGACCTGGCCGGTGAGAAGGTCTACAACTATTCACTTTACTATGATGCCCGCTACAAAGTGTCGCACTGGGTGGCATACCCCCTGTATGAAGCGATGCTCAGCGGAACCCAGCGTACTGACGCCTGGGGCTACGACCCCAAGGTGCCGGAGCGCGACCAGGCCCGCATCCTCAAGGCATTCTCCGGCTACAGCCGCGGCCACCAGCTGCCGTCTGCCGACCGCCTTGTCAATGAAGCCGCCAACGCCCAGACCTTCTATGCCACCAACATCACGCCTCAGGAGGAGAGTATGAACTCAGGGGTGTGGGAGACTCTGGAGAAAGACCTGCGTGTGGTGGCCCGCAACTGCGACACGGTATATGTCGTGACGGGATGCGTGGTCAAGACTGCCGGCGACCGGACCGTCAAGTACATCAAGGACAACAACGGCGCTGACGTCGCCGTGCCCAAGGCTTATTACAAAGTCTGCCTGAAATACAAAGCCGAAGGCGGGGTTGGCGGCGGCTACAACGCTATCGGCTTCTGGATGGAAAACAAAAACCTCGGCGGCAGCGTCAAAGACTATGTGAAGTCCGTCGACGAGATCGAGAAGCTCACCGGCTTCGATTTCTTCCACAACCTGGACGATGCCATCGAAAACAACGTAGAGAAAAACAAGAACACCGACGGGTGGAATTTGTAAACCGACAAAAAAGATTTGTTATGAACGATAATTTTTATGCAATAATAATGGCGGGAGGCGTCGGAAGCCGTTTCTGGCCCGTAAGCAGGAATGAGATGCCAAAGCAGTTCCTGGATATACTCGGCGTCGGAAAAACCTTCCTCCAGATGACTGTCGACCGTTTCGCCAAGATAGTTCCCCGAAGCAACATACTGATTGTGACTGCTGCCAAATACAGGGCCCTGATTAAAAAGCAGCTGCCGGATATAGCTCCTGAGAACGTTCTTTACGAACCATACAAACGCAATACGGCTCCCTGCATTGCGTATGCCACGTACAAGCTCATCAGCCGCAATCCCGACGCGACTGTGGTGGTCAGCCCTTCCGACCATTTCATCGCCGATGAAAGCCTGTTCATCGACACTGTCGCAGCAGTCCTGAAGTACGCGCAGACGAATGACCAGCTTTTCACCATAGGCATCAAGCCCACAAGCCCGAATGTCAATTACGGCTACATCCAGGCCAACAAGAAGCGAGGCTTCGAGTTCGCAGGCCACAAGGCGTATGCCGTCAAGACCTTCACCGAGAAGCCTGACGCAGAGCTTGCGAAGGTATTCCTCGATTCCGGCGAATTCCTGTGGAATTCCGGCATTTTCATCTGGAACCTGAAGACAATCCGCAGCGAACTGGAGAGCTGTCTGCCCAATGTCGCCAGCTTGTTCGCCGGCGGAGAAGGCATCTATTACACCGACAAGGAGCCGGCCTTCATCAATAAAGTCTATGAAGACAGCACTTCGATATCCATCGACTACGGCGTGATGGAGAAAACCAGGAAGGCCCACGTGTTCGAAGGTCTCTTCGGCTGGAGCGACCTCGGCACCTGGCAGTCCCTGTATGAGCAGGCGCCGCACAAAGACGCCGACGGCAATGCTGTCCGCGCCAGTCACGCGGTTCTGGCGAAGATGGCTGGAAGCATCGTCTACGAAGGGGACAGCCGCAAACTTGTTGTGGTCAAAGGGTTGAAGGACTATATGGTGATAGACACGGCAGACGCCCTGATGGTCTGCCCCCGCGATGACGCGGCAGTCAAGGATATCCTGGTCGACCTGGCCGTCAAGGATAAAGAAAGCTATCTGTAACGATTTCTGAGGAATATTGTTACATTTGCAGCTCAAAGCACAAGAAAAATGATTGACGACAAGATTATCGAGGACCTTCAGAAACAGATTGACGAGTTGAAGGCCGCCTCACAGCAGCAGGTTGAAGAAATAAGGGTGAAGATGCTTGGAAAGAAGGGAGAGATCACCCGTCTTTTTGAGGAATTCCGCACCGTACAGGCCGACCAGAAGAGGCTCTACGGTCAGAAGCTGAACACCCTCAAGAACAATATGCTCGCCAAGATGGAAGCCCTCAGGGCTGCATTGGAGAGCCAGGAGGGCCCTCAGGGCTCGACCGACGACCTGACCCTGCCCGGCGACCGTATGCCGCTCGGCGCCCGTCATCCCATTTCCATCGTCCGCGAGGAAATCCTGTCCATATTCAAGAAGTTCGGTTATTCTGTGGCCGAGGGCCCGGAGATCGAGGACGACTGGCACGTGTTCAGCGCGCTGAATTTCCCGCCCGAGCATCCCGCCCGCGATATGCAGGATACCTTCTTCATCAATAATCAGACAGCCAACAACATTCTCCTGCGCACCCACACTTCATCCGTGCAGGTCCGTACTATGGAGAACCAGTCTCTTCCAATCCGTGTGGTATGCCCCGGCCGCGTGTTCCGCAACGAAGCCATCAGCGCTCGTGCACACTGCATATTCCATCAGGTAGAAGGTCTCTATATCGATAAGAATGTCTCTTTTGCCGACCTCAAGCAGTCCATACTCCTTTTCGCCCAGGAAATGTTCGGCGCCGACACCAAGATCCGTATGCGTCCGAGCTATTTCCCCTTCACGGAGCCCAGCGCTGAGGTTGACGTAAGCTGCAACATCTGCAAAGGCAAGGGCTGCAGCATCTGCAAAGGCACCGGCTGGCTGGAAATCCTCGGCTGCGGCATGGTCGACCCGAACGTGCTTATAGCCAACGGCATCGATCCCGAAGTTTACAGCGGTTTCGCCTTCGGTATGGGCATCGAGCGTATCGCTATGCTCAAATGGCAGGTCAACGACCTCCGCCATTACTTCGAGAATGACGTCCGTTTCCTGCGTGAGTTTGAGACAGTTCTCTAAAACACTATAAAATGAAAATATCAAGTTTCTTCAAACTCGCAGCCATTGCGGGCTTGGCAGTCATTGCCGTGTCCTGCTTGAATGGCAACAGGTCGTCGTTCGATTACGACCCTGACGGACAGCTGGTTTTCATCGGCGAGGACATCGCCGTGGCACAGACCCAGTACGGTAAGGTGAAAGGTTACATTATGAGGGATGTCTACACATTCCTCGGCATCCCCTACGGTGCCAGCACCGAGGGCAAGAACCGCTTTATGCCTCCTCAGCCGCCCCAGCCCTGGGACGGTGTCCTTCCCACAGTCTATTTCGGCGCCTGCGCTCCCCAGGCTCCCGGCAACTGGCAGTCTACATCCTACAAGACCTTCCAGGACGAATGGAACTATGCGTATATGAGCGAGGACTGCCTCAAGCTCAACGTATGGACACCGGCCATCGACAAGGCCAAACGTCCTGTGATCGTATGGATCCACGGCGGCGGATACAGCTTCGGCTGCTCATACGAGCAGAAGGGCTACCTCGGCGAGAATTTCGCCCGCAGGGAAAACTCAGTCTTCGTTTCGATCAACCACCGTCTGAACTGCTTCGGCTTCACTGATTTCGCTGCAGTGGGCGGGGAGAAATACAAACACTCCGGCAATGTCGGTATGCTCGACTGCGTGGCTGCCCTCCAGTGGGTGAAGGACAACATCGCCAATTTCGGCGGCGACCCTGACAACGTGACCATCATCGGCCAGTCTGGCGGCGGCGGAAAGGTCTGCATCCTCGCTTCTATGCCTTCAGCCAAAGGCCTCATCAGCAAAGTCGTTCCGCTCAGTGGCAGCGCTACCAGCGCAGGTGACCAGGCCTATGCAGAGGCTCTCGGCGCAGAGATTCTGAAAGCTGCAGGTCTGAAGCCCGGCGAAATCGACAAACTCCAGGAGATGCCTTGGGAAGAATACTACGAACTCGCATATTCAGTGTCACGTTCGTTCAGGCCCGAAGGTATGAATGTAAGAGGCGCCTTCAGCCCCGTGGCTGACGATATCGACATTCCGAAGGGTACATTCTTCACCCTCGACCGCGACGACCTGCCCGATGTTGCGATGCTGCTCTGCACCACGACCAATGAATTCGTGTCAGACCGCGACGATCCTTCAAAAGAGCTGCTGACCAAAGCTGAAATCGTAGACCAGCTCAAAGCTAACTTCGGTGACAACGCCGAGGCTGTCTACGACGAATATGACAAACTCTTCCCCGGCAACAGCCCTTACGGCATATACACCATCGTGAACACTCCGAGAACCAGCGTGCTGAACACTGCCAACGCCAAGCTGCACCAGAAATCTCCGGTCTACCTGGCCTGGTACAACTGGTATCCGCCTATGTTCGACGGCCGCTACCGTTCGTTCCACAACATCGACATCAGCTTCTGGTTCTACAACACCGACGTAATGCTGTCGCACTCCGGCGGCGGAAAGGTGCCGCGCGCCCTTTCAGCCAAGATGGCCGATGCCCTGCACGCCTTTATGCTGACCGGCGATCCCAACACCGGCAAGAAAGACGGTCTGCCGAAATGGCCGCAGTATACCAAGGAAGGATGCGAGACGATGATTCTCAACAACGTCTGCGTCGTCAAGAATAATCCTGACACCCGCGCCCGCGAGCTGATGGGCAGCAACGTTCCTTCGCTGCTCCCCGCTCCCACACCGGCACCCGCTCCGGCTAAATAGGAGCGTCCGCACAGATGAATGAAGGCCGAGGGTTCTTCCCCCGGCCTTTTTCGTGTGATCGCAGATGCTTGCCAGGTCTATTCCTGCCTGGCGGCTTCCACCTTGGCCCTGAACGGTATGACGGGAAGTCCGTTGCCGCCGATCAGGGTGCCTATCTCGAAATCCTTGAAGCAGTAGCGTACCTCGACAGGGTTGGGGACGAGGTCGCACCAGACTGCGACTACTCCGCCCGGCAGGATTTCGGCCTTGGCAGGATGGAAAGTCCCGCCGCCGCCGGCCACTTCGAAACCTTTGATTTCGTCGGTGCCCATAAAGCCCAGCCTTGAATTGTCAAAGCGCACCAGGACGCGTCCGTCGCGCACTTCGGCCGACCTGAAGCAGGGATTGAGTGCGGGCAGCTGGTCGTAGCCGTAGGCCTTCAGCATAGCCATATAGCACAGACGCTCTCCGATCTGCCGTTTCTGCGAAGCGTGGATCTGCTTCTGCTCGTAAGGGTATGCAAGGTCGTTGGTGCCTATGATCGCGGCATTGGGGATGCGTTGCGAGGCTATGAACTGCTGCTCCCTTACGATTGGGCCGTGCTCATCCTGGAAGCCGTAGGGGCCGTCGTAATAATCGTAGGGGGTCAGCTCCACGATAAGGAAGGGGATGTCGCCGCGGCCTATGTCTTTCCTCCATAACTCTGCCATCGCAGTCAGGCGGTCGGCATACTCGAGGTAGGAGATGCTGATGTTGGATTCTCCCTGGAACCACAGGATGCCGGCAATCGAGTAGCGGCTGGCCGGACGGAACATTGCATTGTACATAATCATCGGCTTGTACATTGCGTTGACCTTGCTGTCGGAGGCGTTGGCCAGGTCGACGTCCGGGCAGTCTTTCAGCAGCCCTTCGCTCATCCACGCCTCGATGACAGAGCCGCCCCAGCTGGCATTGATTATGCCGACGGGGACTTCGAGTATTTCAGAAAGCCTGGTGGCGAAGAAATAGCCGACTGCCGAGAAGGAGGGAGAATTGGCGGGGTTGCACTCTTTCCATTCTCCGCCAGCATCGTATTCAGGTTCGAGGGCCTGGGCCTTGCGCACTTCGAAAAGCCGTACGCCCTTGTACTTTCCGGAATGAGCTATTTCCTGCAGGGATCCTTCCACTGGCGTGCCGTTTCCTCCGGACAGACGCATCTCCATATTGCTCTGGCCCGAGCAGAGCCACACCTCTCCTATGAGGACATTCTTGGCCGTCACTGTTTCGTTGCCGCTGCGGGCTTTCACCGTCTGGGGAGTGAAAGTGGCTGCAGGGGTGCGGAGCATCACTTCCCAGCGGCCTTGAGAGTCAGCTCTTGCATTGACCGAAGAGGAAAGCCACGAGGCAGACACGGAAACGTTTGAGCCGGGGTCGGCGAAGCCCCAGATGCGGGCCTGCGCAGATTGCTGCAGCACCATATTGTCACCGATGAACGAAGAGAACTTGAGATTGCCTGCAGCGGCGGACATTCCGGCAGCAAGCAGCAGGCAGAGCATTGTGAGCAGACGCTTTTTCATAATTGCAGAAATTGTTTCACTAAAGGTAGTGTTTTTTCCGTCTCGCGGCAAGCGCAGGGCGTTTGCGTGCCTCCGGACGCTTCCGTGCCTCCGGACGTTTCCGTGCCTCCGGGCATTTCCGTGCCTCCGGGCATTTCCGAGCCTCCGGACGTTTCCGTGCCTCCGGGCTTTTCCGTACCACAGTATGGATGTGGGGCCGTGTGGTTCATACTGCCGCCACAAACACGCCTCGGAAAGCCGTTTCCTGGCGACGGTATGAAAAAATGCGCAGGAGATTCATTTCGCGGCCGGATGCTTCGCCGCGTTCGTGTCATTTCGCGGCGGAAAGGCACAGACATCTCTTCAACTGCGCCTCTGTAATATACTTGTGCGCAAACACTCCACTTGGGCCCTTTTGCATCTTTGCTTTGCAGCTCTCCTTCCAAAGCAGATCATAAATTGTCCTCTTCTGCGATTCAGAAAGCAAATAGATCGAACTATCTTGACATTCCTTAAAAAAACGGGGGACCAAATTATTGTCTATCAGGGAACAGAGTTCCAAATCAGTCATATTGCTGCGCTTGTGTCTTTCCAATTCTGCGAATTTCACCTCCTTTATGATGAGGTCGGGAACTCCTGCTTCTATGGCATCAATTGTTACCAGAGGGAGGTTATTCTCTTCTTTCTGATTCTGCAGTTCTTTCTCATCAATAATCTTGTTCATTTGAAACATGTAATTTCTGGGCGAAACATAAATCTGTTCTACCCACGCGACGTCCAGCACATCTTCCCGAAGAAGAACGCCATCGTCTGACATTCTGTACTTCAGCGGCACTTGGACATTTGAGGGCAGGAACTTGTATCTGTTCCAAGTTGGCATCAATTGAGGAAGTTCCGTTTTCCCCAGATCAGGACGAAAAAAAGAATTGGCCGAGCAATGGGGATACCCAAAAGGCGTAAGGGACAGGCCATGATGCACGCCCTGCCTCAGTACATAGTTTAACGCCGAAAGCGTATGATGCAGGCCATCTATTTCCAGACAGAAATAGTGTTTCTCCCCCAAAGTGCCTGACCTGTGGTACTTGGTGTTGAAATAACGGGCATATGCATACCTGCAGCGGTACATTACTTCCTTCAGAGAAGAAGTCTGAAGGAGTCCGTGATAATGGGTGGTCATAAAGCCCTCCGCAAAAAGGTGCGATCCTGTGATCAATGCGGCAACGGCAAGACAATTAAATCCCATATTAAGGTCTGCCTCACTTCTGAACATAACTTCGTCGTGGGAAGAAAGGCACACGTGAAACACTCCTGTCTTTTGCATATCCCTGTCTTTTGGCAGCAAGATAGCATATCGTTCGTCACTCCTTCTGCCGGAATGACAATAATGGAAATACTTACGTCAAAAAAAAGATGAGCTGTTTTCAGAAACGGAAGGCTGTCGTATGCGTTTTCAAAAATGCAGCATATATTTTTCCATTTCCGCACCACAGTATGGATGTGGAGCCGTGTGGTTCATACTGCCGCCACAATCCCGCCGTGGAAAGCCATTTTCAGGCGACAGTATGAAAAAATGCGCAGGAGGTTCATTTCGTGGTCGAAGTATTCCCTATCTTAGCGCTATGAAACGAATTGTCATCATCGCTATGCTGGCGCTGTCTGCCTGCGCCTGCTCCCGCAAGCCCGCAGCTATGAGCGGGAATCCGTTGTTTGAGGGCTGGTATGCCGATCCGGAAGGGATTGTGTTCGGAAACGAGTGCTGGATCTATCCCACCTGGTCACAGCCTTACGACGAGCAGTTGTTTATGGACGCCTTCTCATCGAAGGACCTTGTGCACTGGACGAAGCACGAAAAAGTGATTTCGCAGGAAAACATCTCCTGGCTGCGCAGGGCGCTCTGGGCCCCTTCCGTCATAGAAAAAGACGGCGTCTACTATCTTTATTTCGGAGCAAATGATATGCATCAGAAGGGAGAAGGCGGCATCGGCGTGGCTACTGCCGACAATCCGGCCGGCCCGTTCAGGGACGCCCTCGGACATCCGCTGATCGATGAGGTCATCAACGGAGCACAGCCCATCGACCAGTTTGTCTTCAGAGATGACGACGGAACATACTATATGTATTACGGCGGTTGGCGTCATTGCAACTTGGTGCGGCTCGGCGACGACCTGATGAGCATCGTGCCCTTCGACGATGGTGAAACTTTCAAGGAAATCACCCCGAAAGGATATGTCGAAGGCCCCTTTATGCTCAAGCGCGGGGATACATACTATTTTATGTGGAGCGAAGGCGGCTGGACCGGTCCTGACTATCACGTTGCCTACGCAATGTCCGACAGCCCCTTCGGCCCCTTCGAACGCATCGGCACAATCCTCGAGTCAGACCCCGAAGTAGCCACAGGTGCCGGGCACCATTCCGTAATCAAGGGCCGCGGCAAAGATGAGTACTATATCATCTATCACCGCCACCCTCTCGAAGCCACCGACGGCAACGACAGGGTCACCTGCATCGAAAGGCTCTACTTCGACAAGGATGGCAGGATCCTGCCCGTGAAAATCACTTTCGAAGGAGTCCCCGCCACCCGCCTGTAGCCCCCGGCCGCGCCAGGAAAATGCATATCTTTGTATGTATAACACATTAATGCCCCTATGAAAAAATATATTTCTCTTTTCATTCTGCTTGCGATGGCTGCGTGCACGCCGAAGGCAGCAGTCTCTGAGTATCTCGCGGAACCCGTGGACAAGAGTCTGCAGACACGAGTGCTCATCACTACCGACCTGGAGGTCGACGATATGAACGGACTTATCCTGAGCCTGATGTATGCCGACCAGTACGATATAGCAGGCATAGTCTGGACTGCCGGAATGTACCACTTCAACGGCGACGGGGGCCTGCACACGCTCGGCCAGATCACTCCGAACTTCCGCTGCAACGCCCAGCACTGCGAACACCGCGTCAAGACTGCCGCCGACCTGACCGAGTACCGTCCGGTCGACCCTACCTGGCTGCCGCGAATCCTGGACTGCTACGAGGCAGATTATGCGCTGATGAGCAAGAATAATCCCAACTATCCCACTCCTGAATACATCCGAAGCATCACCAAGGTGGGCAACATCGAATTCGAAGGCGACTACCGTTTCGAAACGGAAGGATCCAACTTCATAATGCAGCTTATCCTGGACAACGACCCGCGACCTCTCATCATCCAGCACTGGGGCGGCATCAACACCACCGTCCGCGCGCTGTACAGCATCTATGAGCGCTACCACGGCACTCCCGAGTGGGACCGCATCCTCAAGAAGGTGACTGACAAGGTACGCATCGGAGGCAGCGGCGAAGACAACTGCCGCGCCGACAGCAAGATCGACCAGATGTTCCCGGGCCTGCAGAACGGAGGCTACGGCCTCGGCGGCTTCTTCAGCTACGGCACGTTCTTTTCCGCCAGTGACTCTCCGCGCCGTGCGGCCGAAGAGCTCCAGCCCTATATGCACGCTCCCTGGAACCTTGAAGCCTACAAGCGCAACCACGGCAAGCTTCCGGAGCAGATATGGCTTATGGCCGAAGGCCGGGCAGTCTATGGCGAGCCGCTCATCTACAACTATGGGCTCATCGACTATATGGACTGGGGCCGTTCCGCCGAGCTGGGATGGGGTCCTGAGAGTCTGAAAGGCTATCCTCGCGCCAACTACGAGCCGTACTCGTGGGCATTCTGCCAGTTCGGCTGCGCAGGCTTCATCAACATCGGCCTTCGCAGCGACGTCAACAACCGCGGCAACAACCACTACACCATAGTTATGTGGGAAGAGCTTGCAGCCCGCGCCGACTGGGCTGTCTGCGAGCCTGAGGACTGCAACCACGCCCCGATAGTTGAAGCAGGACAGCTGGACTTCACGGCAGCGCCCGGCCAGACAGTCGAACTGAGCGGCTCAGCAAAAGATCCTGACGGCAACCGCCTGACAGCGCAGTGGTACGTCCCGGCAGCATCCTGCACCTACAAGCAGGGCAAGGCCGAGGGCCTCAGCGTCTCTGTCAGTAAAACCTGGAATGCGGCTTTCACCGTGCCGGCCGATGCCGAAAAAGGTGACAGACTGGTCGTGAACCTCGAGGTGCGGGATGACGCCGAGCGGCCTATGACCCGCTTCGCCCAGTATGTGATTACGGTGGAATAGCCGCCACGCCGGCCGTTGCGGGTAATCCCTACTCCCGGATGTAAATGAATCTTTTCACAAGGTCTTGCGGCCCGAAGCAGCTCCTGGCTCCGGCAGAGCCGCCGCAAAGGAGGCGCTTTGAAGCAAACGCTTTGTAGTCGGCCCATTCCAACGGTTTCCGTTTAGGGGAGATATCACCTTCCAGCGGATCCCAGTCGCGGATATCGTTGTAATGGCGCAGCTTGCGGTAGTCTTTCTCCCTGAGCTGCCCGAAGGCCGGATACTCCGTATTTGCTTGCCCCTGGAGCCGGATTACATAGATATACCGGATCAAATCCAGCGGGAGTTCTCCGATCGTCACACCCTCCGCCAGCGTTTTCGCCTTCTGCAGACAGGCGGAATCCTGGCCGATGGGAGGGAATTGCAGCGGGGCATCTTTCAGCACCTCGATATAACTCCGTTCAGCCACGTCGATCTGCACTTCCTGCGGGCCCCATTTATTGACGGTATGCCAGATCATTCCGCAAAAATCACCAGGATAGTAGGTGCGCCCCGTGATGGATGACAAAGTCCTGCCATCTGCAAACAATTCCAGCACGACTGACGTATCGAAGGCATTGTGTATCGTCGTCACGCCACCGTCGGCCCGCGAAATATACGTGCAGGGCTCATACGGCTGGCTCGTCAGGCGCAGCGATGTGCCATCGACATCCAGCCACGCCAAGCCATCCCTCTCCCCAAGGGTATAAGTAATGTCCTGATATACGATACTGTCCATACTGTTGCTCCGCTACTGCACCAGCTGGGGATTGATGAAGTCCTCGCCGACTTCGAGCCGGCCTCCGGGAGTGAAACCGTAGCTGCCGATGTGGATCACGCGGGGCTGGATGCGCCCGCGGCTGTTGTGGGAATGGAAGACTATCCTGCGGCGGCCGGAATTGTCGGTGAAGAGCGCGTGGTGGCCGGTGCCGTCAAAGCCGCCTGCGAACTGCAGCACCGGATTGCCTTCGTATTTGGTCCAGGGCCCGCGCATAGAAGTCGCGGTGGCGTAACCCACACCGTAGGCGGGGCTTTCGTAGCTGTTCGCCGAATAGGTCAGGTAGTAGACTCCGCCGTGCTTGACGATGAAAGGACCTTCGTTTACGGCAGGCCACACTTTCTCCCACTCCTGGCTCATCTTGAGCAGCAGCTTCCCGGTGCCTGGTTTCAAGTGCAGCAGGTCTTTTTCCAGCTCTGCCACCCATATCTCGTTGCCGTTGTCGAAATTCACGAAGAGCAGGTAGGGAGTGCCGTCATCGTCGATGAACAGCGAATTGTCGATGCCCTTCTCGCTGCGCATCGGAGCCTTCTGCCGCTGAACGAAAGGGCCGAGCGGAGAGGTGGCCGTCGCCACGCAGAAATGCTCCTCCGCGGAATAATACATATAGTACAGGTCGCCGATGTGGTAGACCTCAGGCGCCCAGAACCATTTGTCTCCATAAGAATCCTCCTTCGACAGGGCAAGGTACATCGGCTTGCCGTCAGGCCACTGCCACTGCATAAGGTCTGTGGATGTGCACACCGCGATGCCGTCGGCAGCCCCGGTGCCGTAGAGGTAATAGATGCCGCCTTCACAGAGGATGAAAGGGTCTGCCAGGGGAATATTTTCACCGGAGCCCTGCGCCGACAGGATTGAACAAGCTGCAAAGAGAGAGCAAAGGGTAGCAATAACTTTTTTCATAGTAGAACCGATTTGTCGCGACAAGTTAGTGAAAATAATGGTAACTTTGAAGATGGCGTTCCGGAGCCGATAACCGGACTTGACAATGAAAAAAGTACTTCTGATCACAGTTTTATTGTTTGCCTGCCTCTCAGTGCACGCAGAACTTCGTCTCAAATATCCCACCGGCGACCATATGGTCCTGCAGCAGAATTCCCAGGCTGCTGTTTTCGGGTTTGCCACCCCCGGCGCAAACATCACTGTCACCCCTTCGTGGGACAAGGCTTCATACACTGCCAAGACCGACGGCAAGGGTCATTGGACAGCTTATGTGCCGACTCCTGCAGCCGGCTACAACGCCTACACCATCAGCGTCAAGGGTGACGGCGGGTCCATAACCATCAATGATGTGCTGGTCGGCGAAGTCTGGCTGGCTTCCGGACAGTCCAATATGGAGATGCCCATCAAGGGTTTCGACAACTGCCCTGTCAAAGGCTACAATGAAATAATCACCCAGGCCCCGGCCAGAGAGCGCATCCGTATGCTCTATGTCCGCACAGTGCAGGCCGACGAACCTCAGGAAGAAGTGACCAATACTGACGGCTGGCTTTGTGCCGACCCCAACAGCATTCCGGAGATGAGTGCTGCCGCCTATTTCTTCGCCCGCAAACTCAATGAAGTGCTGGACATTCCTGTCGGAGTGGTTGCGTTCGCCCGCGGCGGTGCCCGCGTGGAGGGCTGGCTGCCCAAGGAGACAGTAGCCGCCTTCGGTGAGGACGTTTCTGCAGAGGCCGTGAAGCAGAGGATGGATATGCTCCGTCCCTATGAGATGTACAACGGTATGCAGGTTCCCCTGCAGGGCTACACCGCCCGCGGATTCATCTGGTACCAGGGATGCTCCAACGTAGGCCACGAGGATGAGTTCGTCCCGAGGATGGTCGAGCTCGTGCGCCAGTGGCGTGAAGACTGGAAGGACGTCGGCAACAAGATGCCTTTCTATATGGTGGAAATCACTCCGTACAGCAACCACAACGGCACCGGCGCTGCACTGCGCAAGGCTCAGCACGATGTGGCCAAACTTGTGCCCAACTGCGGCATCATCTGCACCAACGACCTCGTCGCTCCATATGAGGCCGCCAATATCCACCCCTGCGACAAGGAGTCTGTCGGCAACCGTCTCGCCTACCTGGCGCTGAACCGCGACTACGGCTTCACCCGTATCGCCTGTGACTCTCCCGAGGCTGTATCGCTCGGCAAGATGCAGGGCTTCGGCTTCGGCCCGGGCAGCCGCAACCCCTCAGCTCCGGCTCCCGCCCCGATGACCCGCATCGAGATTGTAAACTGCCCTCACGGCATCGACCGCACCCAGGAAATCGAAGGTCTCGAGGCCTGCGGCCCTGACGGAGTATGGCACAAGGTAGACCGCGTGATGTACTTCAGAGGCAGTATGATCATCCCGACCAACGACGAGCTGAAGGAAATCAGCGAGGTCCGCTACGGCTGGGCCGACTTTATGCCCGGCAACATCCACAGCATCGAGGGGCTGCCCCTCGTGCCTTTCTGGCTTAAAGCAGACAACACACAATAATAACATACTATGAAGAAAATTATATTGATCGCCACTTTGGCCGTGGTGTCCCTGTCCCTGTCTGCACAGAGGGGCCCGAGGACTCCCAACGACACCCTCCGTTCTGTCATCGTACAGCCGGACGGGAAGGTTCTTTTCCAGATCTATGCTCCGAAAGCCCGCACCGTTTCACTCGGCGGCGACCTTGGCTACGGACACAATGTCGTTTTCAAAGAAGCCCCGAACGGCGTATGGCAGGGCGCCTCTGACAAACTGGACGCCGGGCTGTTCCGCTACCACTTCATCGTCGACGGAGTCAAGGTGCAGGACCCTAAAAGCGCCCTGGCCGGGGAGACTTCTGCAATCCTGACCGTCGGTGAAGGATATATCAAGGATGTGCCTCACGGAGCTGTCGCCCAGCGCTGGTACTATTCAAAAAATCTGAAGGAGATGCGCCGTATGCACGTGTGGACTCCTGCCGGATATGAGAACTCGAAGCAGAAGTTGCCTGTCCTCTATCTCATCCACGGCGGTGGAGACAATGACGCCGCGTGGCCTACAGTCGGTGCCGCCGGCTGGATTCTCGACAATCTGCTGGCCGAGGGCAAGATGGTTCCGATGGTGGTGGTGATGCCGAACGGTACCATCAACGTGCCGGACGAGGTTCCGCCTTTCGCAGAGGACCTCTTCAGCTCTATCATTCCTTTCGTGGAGCAGAACTACCGTGTTCTCGCCAACCAGAAGAGCCGCGCTATCGCCGGCCTTTCGATGGGCGGAATGGAGACGATGGAGGCTGTCTTCACCCATCCTGAAATGTTCAGCTACGCCTGGGTGCTGTCTTCAAGCCTGAAGCCGGGCGTCGATCCGAAGAAAGAGGCTGAGCGTCTCGGCATCGCAGGCAAGATTGCCCAGATCAACAAGGAGTACCGCCAGTTCTACTTCACTCAGGGCGGTCCTTCGGACATCGCTTACAACAACTGCATCAACACCCGCAAGGTGATGGATGAGCTCGGCCTGAAATATATTTATCAAGAGAATGCGCAGGCGGGCCACAGCTGGCCGACCTGGCGCGCCGACCTCGAAGTTATGGCGCCAGGACTCTTCAAGTAGCGCGAAAAGGCCGGAGAATTGCTCTCCGGCCTTTTTCTTTCCGCGCTTTCTGCGTTTTCATGCGGATTTGCCACCACGAACGGAAAGAATTGCGTGAAATGTGCCGGTCGTGGAGCGATTTCGGGCGATTTGGGCGGTTTTGCCTCCGCGGTCAGAAAGAACGGGCGGAAACTTTCCGGTCGTGGCGGAGCCAATGGCCGTCCGAGTAGATGGTGCGGAGCTTTTGGGCGGTCTCGAAGAAGTCTATGCAGCGGCCGTCGCCTTTTCCGGTGAAGCCGCCGAAGGCAGCCATCATAACGCCTTCCTGGGAATACAGATATGTCATGTCATCGGGGCCGCTCCAGGTGTCGAAGTGATAGACTTTTTCGGAGTTATACAGGTATTCGTCCACGGAATTGGGCTGGAGGACCTCAACCAGATTGATGATAGCTTCGCTGACGTCGCCGGGCTTTCCCATCTTTTCGCAGGAGGTGAGCATCAGCCCGCTGACTGCAACTGCTGCAATGATACAAATCGCTCTTCTCATAATACGTTCTTTACAATAGAAACACTGCAATGCCGGAATTACGTCTTGGGAAGCGGAACTTTCCGCTCAAAAAAAGCCAGAACTGTCAAGGCGGCGTCAGCCGCTAGCGTAAGCCGTGCGGGAGAGCTTGTGCGATAGGAGGCTGGAGCGGCGGGGTTTGGGGCAGAGCCCCAGTAAAAAAGGCAGCGGAACACCCGAAGGGTGGTTTTCCGCGAAAAAAGGCCAGCTGTTGCTGGCCTTTTTGAGCGGAAAACGAGACTCGAACTCGCGACCCCGACCTTGGCAAGGTCGTGCTCTACCAACTGAGCTATTTCCGCGTAACCCGAATGGGATGGCAAAGATATGGATATTTTTCATTTGTGCAAACAAAAAAGGTGATAAATTTGCCGAAACAATTCATTGATGAGAAAAGCAGCCTTCATATTATTATGCCTGACAGCAGTCGCAAGCTTGACGCTAAATGCACAGATGCAGATTTATTACAGTGCCGGCAGCGATCCTATGACCAAGTGGAGAAGCCTTGATACAGAGCACTATCAGTTCATTTATCCGGCAGGCATCGACTCTCTGGCCAGAGTCTATGCGGCAAATATGGAGGCAGTCCGCAACGACGCAATCGTGAAGCCGCTGCAAGTCAATCCGGCCCGCACGTCCGTGGTCCTGCATCCTTACACTTTTTCTGCAGACGTCACCAAACGCAGCAACAGCCCCCTGAGGCTGGATATGTATACATCCCCGGATATGTACGACTTTATGTCAGAACCCTGGGAATACACGACAGCAATCTCCGGCAGCCGCCACCTTGGGCACGCGTACCTGCTGGACAGAGGCCCTTTCCATATCGCCTGGTATGTCATCGGCGACAATATGCGCGTGGTTGGCGACGCTCTGTGGTACAACAAGTATTTCTGGCTGGGAGACGCGGCCACGACAGTGACCGACCTTTCTCACGCCGGAATCGGCCGTAACTCAGATATGCTGAGAGGATACCGCGCCTCCTTGACCAGCGGCGACCTGCGCGATTACAACCGTTGGAAACTGGGCTCCTACGAATACTATACTCCCGACGCCGATGCGTTCGGATACATCCTCGAGTCCAATTTCCGCTACCAGAACGACTATTATGCCTTCGGCCGCGACTGGGCCGACAATGTAACCGAGCATCCCATCAAATCTTTGCTCACAGGAAAGCGCGATGAGCCTACGGGTGCGCTCAAGAACCGCGCTTTCAAAGAATACCGAGATTCGATAGCCGCCTTATTCCAGAGAGATTACGACGCCCGGGAGCCTTACACACCGGTATCCGCACTCTGGCCGGCCGAGAATTACACCGAATATGCGAATTTCGTTTACATAGAAAGCGAGAACGCAATCTATGCTCTCAAGGACACATTCAAGGAGGCCCGCCAGCTTGTCAGAATCGATCTTGTCGAAGGTACCGAGCAGTTCCTGATGTTCTTCAGCCAGAACTCTTCGGAATTATCGGAACGGGACGGCAAACTGTATTGGACGGAAACTGTCCACAAAGGCCCGTGGGAGCTCGAGGACTTCTCGGAGCTGTTCAGTTATGACATTGCGAGCGGCAAGGTGGAAAGGCTAACCAGGAACACCCGCTACTTCCATTCCGCTCCCAAGCCGGGAAGCGACGTGATAGCCGTCGGCGAGAATACAGCCGAAGGTGACACATACCTTACCATATTGTCTGCAGCCGGCGACAAGGATCTCAGCATCAAAACTCCCGGGAACGGCTCCATCAAGACTATGACCTGGCTGGGAGATGTCCTCTACTGCCTGATCGTCACCGGTGACGGCCTCGGCCTTTACAGCATCGGCGACGACGGATGGAAGACCTGCATCGCGCCGCAGTGGCAGAACATCTTCGATCTGGCTGAAGCCAATATCAGGCTGAACGGGCGCGACACGGACGTGATCCTTTTCACCAGCGACGTCGACGGAGTGACGAACGTCTATGCCTATGATACGACGCGCGGCGATGTCCTGAGGCTCATCAATTCGCCTTACGGCACTGCGGAGGCCCAGCTCTACAGGGACGGAGGGCTGATATACAGCAGATATGGCAAATTCGGTTATTCGATAGTCAAGACATCGGCTGCCGACTTTGAGATGACGCCTGTCGATATGTCGTCGCCATACAGTTTCCAACTGGCGGATAAAGGCACCCAGCTCTCCGGGAACGCTTATCCCAAGCCTGACGAAGAAATGCTGGCCGGCTATCAGGATGCCGCCAGATATCCTTCAAGGCCTTACAGGAAAGCCGGCAATATGTTCAATGTGCACAGCTGGGCACCATTCTATCTGGATATGAAAGCCACCAGCCCCAGCAGAAAGACCAAAGCCTCACTCGGTGTGATGGCAATGTCGCAGAACAAGCTCGGCACAGTGTCGGCCAAAGCCGGTTACTCATACGGAAAGAGTCACAACTCAGCTAAATGGATGCACGCAGGCCACGCCGCCATAGAGTTCCGCGGCGTGATGCCGAGAGTGTCGCTGGCCGCTGAAGTAAATACTTCCGAGCGGATGGAGTATGCGCACCACCTCGACAAGGACGGCAAGGTTGTCAATGATTTCCGTTTCACAGACAGCAGCAAGCCCTTTTTCGACATCGCCCTCAACATCTATCAGCCTTTCGAATACAGTATGCTCGGGATGAATGCAACAGTGCTTCCGGCGCTGAGCCTGCATATCAACAACAACCGTGCGATCGACTACATCGGCCGCCGCAGCGGCACCGCCAACTACTTCCAGTTCGGCTTAGCCGGTGCATTGGAGACGGATGTCGCCTATGCGGCCATCTACCCCCGCTGGGGCGTCGGCGCCTCTGTCAGCCACATAGCCCCGGCTGCCTTCGGAGATGCTGCCAGACTCTCTACTTCCCAGACCGCGCTGTCGCTGTCCGCATACCTTCCCGGCTTCGCGGCCACGCACGGCATATCAGTGTCGCTGGATCTTGTCAATCAGGATTGGAAGAGGGGCGAGGCTGTATTCCCCACCGAAAGCCTCATCGAGCTGCCCAGAGGTTTCGTGAAAGTGGATGCAGCGCAGTTCAACAGCCGCAATTACGTCAAGGGCGGGCTGGATTATGCACTGCCCGTCAATCTCGGCGACTTCAGCTGCCTCGGCGGGATGCTGTATCTCCGCAGGCTCCAGGCCATACCGTTTTTCGACTATGCAGCCAGCTGGCAATACAGCGGCGGCAGGAAAGAGTTCTACAGCGTTGGCACCGACCTGATGCTCGACATCAATCTGCTGCACATCGGCGTGGGACTGTCCGCCGGCGTCCGCTACGCATACAACAATGGCTCCCCGGAAATGCCGGGAAGCCATACGTTCCAATTCTTGTTCAAAGCAGGCCTGTAATCAGACGCTCAGGATCTTGGTGACCTCATAGAGGTCGCGGTTGACCTGGTTGTGGCGGCTGCACGCCTCCTCGAAGGGGGTGAAAGTCACTTCTCCTTTGTGGATTCCCACCATTACGCCCTTGCGGTTGTCGAGCAGCGCTCCGACAGCTTCGTATCCGAGCATACTTGCAAGCACGCGGTCGCTGCAGGTGGGGCTGCCTCCGCGCTGGATGTGTCCGAGAGTAGTCACGCGGGTGCTGTAGTCAGGAATGTGCTGCTTAACCTGGGCGGCGACTTCTTCGGCGCTTCCCATCTTGCCTCCTTCGGAAACGATGATGATGCCGGAAGTCTTGTTCTTGCGGCGCTCGACCACGAGATATTTGCAGAGGCTGTCGATGTCGGTCATAATTTCAGGCACCAGAGTCACCTCGGCGCCGGTGGCGATACCGGTGTTGAGCCCGATGAAGCCCGCGTCGCGGCCCATAACTTCGACGAAGAACACTAGGTTGTGGCTCTGAGCGGTGTCACGGATCTTGTCGATGGCTTCCATTGCTGTGTTGATGGCGGTGTCGAAGCCGATGGTGTAGTCGGTACCATATATATCATTGTCTATGGTGGCCGGAATTCCTACGATGGGAATGTCGAAATCACCGCCGAGTGCCATCGCTCCGCGGAACGAACCGTCGCCGCCGATGACTACGAGGGCGTCGATACCTGCGTTGACAAGATTTTCATACGCAGTCTTGCGCACTTCCTTATCCTTGAACTCGGGGCAGCGGGAGGTCTGAAGGATGGTGCCTCCGCGGTTGATGATCTTGGATACAGACTGGGACTGCATCGGCACAAACTTCTTCTTGAGGATGCCTTTGTAACCCTCCTGGATACCTACTACTTCAATTTTATAAAAAATGGCTGTACGGACGACAGCCCTGATGGCTGCATTCATTCCGGGCGAGTCACCGCCGGATGTGAGAACGCCGATTTTTTGTATTTCGTGCATTTCAGTGTGGTTTTTCTGCCGTAAAGATAGTGATTTTGAAATAGTTTTTTTATTTATAAATAAATTTTTCATACCTTTGGACGTTACTATACGCCAACTGACGAATGTTATAATCAAATATTTACTCTATGAAAACTTTGTTCAAAGGATTTCTTATCGCTTCGCTGATGTTTATCGGCGTGGCTGCCAATGCTCAGACCAAGATCTACAGCAATGTTGGCACAATCGACGTAACCAAGGCAGAACTTAACGGAGACCAGATCGATGTGGCTTACACCGTTACCATCGACCCTGACATCCAGAACATCATCGGTCTCAGAGGCAACAAAGCCGTTGTCCTGACAACTGCTCTTGCCGAGGGTGAATACAAGCAGCTCATCGAGTGCCTCGTAATCAGCCCCGCCAACGGCAATGCCCGCACTCCCTGGCTCGAGGCTAGGTGCGACGATGTTACCAACAACGTACGCTGGTTCAACGCCAAGGCTGACGAGCCCCTCGTAATCAAATCAAACTACACTCTGAAGGCTAAAGACTGGACTTCTCCGAGGACTGTGATGACCATCACTACCCAGGAATACAAGAGCGAGGAATGCCTCGTGCGTCTCGCAGGCCCGAAGAACGTTGCCAAACTCGATGTCAAGGACCTCGTTCCCGCTTGGGCTGATGTGGCTGCTGCTGGCGACGGCCCCGTTAAACGTCTTGCAACCAAACTTTACTATCCTGTAAACGTTACCAAAGAAGTTGACGACTATCTCGAGAACTCACAGGCTCTGTCACTCCTCAGAACTCTCGACTCTCCGAACTTCGAAGTTACCGATATCACCATCAACGGTTGGGCTTCTCCTGAAGCTACTGTTGCTTACAACCAGAAACTTTCTGAGCGCCGTGCCGCTACTATGAAAGAGATCATTTCTTCAAGGTACAGCTTCCCTGAGTCTGTATACAATGTAGCAGGTAAGGGTGAGTACTGGGAAGGCGTTGAGGAATATGTTGCTGCAAGCAACGATGCCGCTCTCAAGAAATGGGCTGAGAAGTCATTCTCTAACCTTGATGCACGCGAAGCCGCTCTCAAACAGCTGAGCGCTTACAAAGACATCTTCAATACTGTATATCCTCGTTCACGTTTCGCTGACTGCAACGTTTCTTACAAACTCGTCAACTACGATGAGGCTGCAGTCCGTTCAATCTACAACCAGTTCCCTGAGCAGGTTCAGGAGTCTGAATATGTAGCTCTTGCAACTGCAAACGATAAGATTGACAAGGCTGTTATCGAGAAGGGTCTCAAGTACTATCCTGAAAGCGCAGCTCTGAACAACCTCGCAGCCAAGGCTGCAGTTGCAGACGGTCAGTACAGGCAGGCTATCAGCTACCTGCAGAAAGCCGGCGACAGCAAGGAAGTATTCAACAACCTCGGTGCTTGCTATATGCTCCTCGGCGACAGGAACGCAGCTGCTTCTAACCTCCAGAGAGCTTACGGTCTTCCTGAGGCAACTCAGAATATGCAGATGCTCAGATACATCCAGTAATCATTTACCAAGTATATATATAAAAGGTGACTGGCCATCCCGCCAGTCACTTTTTTTTTACTACCTTTGTCCCCACAGACGCCTTGGTGGTGGAATGGTAGACACGAGGGACTTAGACAAAATTGAGTGCACTCTCTGAAAAGAGAGATGTAGAATGTCGTAAATTCAAGGAAACCTTAACGGGTCATGCCGATGGTAATCTTGAGCCAAGCCTCCTACGGGAGGAAGGTGCAGAGACTAGACACGACACACCTAAAGATCTCAGATCCATGGTGAAGGAATAGTCCGGACCACAAACAGAGACTGGTGGCGAAAGCCATAGTGGCAAGAAAATCCCTTGGGCAGTAATGTCCGTGCGGGTTCGAGTCCCGCCCGAGGCACAAAAAGACTTTGTAAGCTGCTGATTATAAAGCATTTTACAAAGTCTATTGTCTTTTATACACCAAATTTGG
>JAEEGG010001996.1_pt1 | contig 53672 bp, 39 predicted proteins | sample 9134161 | NCBI WGS metagenome assembly JAEEGG01 (sample SAMN16246543, study PRJNA631951) | gut metagenome | biome: gut microbiome; feature: rumen; material: CR-attached | host: Bos | place: Iran: Karaj | collected 2018-10 | reverse complement strand
GAGCTGAAAGTTGAATAGGGGGGGCTTGGAATTGGAACAATCATCTTCCAACCGCATAAAATCGGCAGTTGGAAAGGGGGCTACGTGCCATACGGCAGTTTAGCGGACACCAATATAATAGAACGAATGGTGCTTTGCCACAAAGAAGTCGCTGCCCCACCCTTTCAGTTCGCCCACGCTACTGCGCGACAGCCCACCGATACGCTTGCCCTGCTCGTCGTAGACGTAGTACCAGTTCTTCGTCTCCTCAATATACGATATCTGCTGGCTCTGACTCTGCGCCTGAGCAGCCAGCACCACCATTAGTAATAGGATGGTGAATAGTTTCTTCATTGCACGTTTTTCTATTACGATATTGTTTCTTGATACGATTCTCCGTTCTCAAACACATCATCCACCCACCAGTCGGCATCTTCTGGTGCGATGTTGTCCTCTTGATACTCTTCGAAGTCGTATGGCACACACACTATCTCAGCAGCCACATCGCCCTTTTCAATGTCGATGTTCCGCTGTCCGAAGATGACACACTCATCACTCGTCACCCGATAGTCCTCTGCCTCCAGTTCCGGCAGCACCTCCACTATCGGCCTTTCTATGTATTTACACCAGTCTTGCATAAACGTTTTCTGATAATATAGAAACAATCGAAGAAAAATTCAAAGATTGATAACATTTTTTATTCGATTAATCATCGACTGGATATTTCTATCCATTTGTTCCCTTATTTCTGCTACGCTACTGTCAGCATTATAATTGTCGTCACAAACTATTCCATCGATGATGAATCTCGTCTTATGATTGCTTTCATATCCGAACAGATGTTCTGAGTGATATAGTGAGGTCTCTATATCGTCCGAATGCTGGTACGCATTCCCCTCGTCATCTAGTCCTCTGCGTGTTATGGGATATAATAATCCTCCAACCAAAACATCACCCAAATGATGCTGAACGAATTGAATATAGGCATGTATCTGGAACAAGTCTCTGCGATCAACGTCAGATTGTTTTCCACTGGTCTTTATGCCTCGCATCCGCTTATACTTCGCATCAAAGACCATGTACTTGCCATCTTTCTCCAAGATGATGTCTGGGATGATGTCACGCTCATAGAATGTCCCTTTATAGATACGGTAATGGCACTCTTCCACAGACAACACACGCCACCCATCATCAGCAAACCCTTTGCTAAGTTTATTTCGCAAAAAAGATTCCCAGATTTCTGCCATATCCACGAATACGCAATCTGTTTGCGCATCGGCAGCCTGATAACTTAACTTGCGATTACGGATAACGTCCCAACTGAAATCCGCCAATGGTTTCCAGCTTGCATAGATACTCTTATAACGTATGCGCTGATAGTCGTGTTCGGTTATATCAAACACAATGCCTTTGTACTGGCTGTTCAGCGCATTGATTGTGTCCTGAACGGTGGGTGGTATGGAGAAACCCATATCTTGCTGTGAATTGTCGCCACTCTTTGCCTTGCGTTTTCCCCCTTTGTTGTTGATAACGTTGCGTGAGAGAATTCGATAAGCCTCATAGACGACGCGGCACAAAGTGTCGTCAAGCATTTTTTCGTACACATGACTACATACTTCCTTCTTCGTCAGCCAAGGCATGATTGTTCGCCTGACATCCAAAGTGCCCCTGAACGAGACTCCCTGTTGCTCTCGTTTCACGTTTACGCGCGGCAGACCATATCTGTTTGCCTTAGCACATTTCTCCACCCACATCCTGCGACGCAAGACATTCAAAAGGCTGCTGAACCATTCTTCTGACTTGCTTACCTTACCATCCTGCAGCCCTACCTTAATATTATATACGTCCTCAAGAACGGCAAGAAGAAAAGCTTCCCCAAAGCGTGGACGAATAGAGATGCTAGCATAACAATATCCTCTTCCTGAAAGGGAAGGAAAGGTTATTTGAGCCTGTCCGATATATCGTCCAGCCCACCATCTCGTCTGGACAGTCGGATCCTGATTATCGTAAGGGAAACGCAAAGTTTGTAATAAAGCTATCTTTTCGTCATCGGCATCCTTAAAGCTGTTCGTATTTTCAAAATACTCACAAAGCTTCTCGATGGCCTCCTCATCGTTTTTCCCAAGCGACTTATCATTGCCTACCTTATAGAAGAGATTACAGTCCCTCGCTTCTATTTTGCTCTCTGCCATTATGCTTCCTGAGGATTTTGTTCCTGCTGATAATTAGCATTCTTATTGTCCTTTGACCGTGTTTTCTGTTCTGGCAAAAAAGCATTCTTGCAGTTGTCAATGAACTTTTTCTGCATATCGGAGTCCATTGTGCCACAGTAGGCCTCCAATGTCGGGAGAATGCTGATTTGCCATAATACATTCTTTGCTTTGTTCCAATCTTTTGTCTCTGCGAAGATATCAACAATCTCTGCGAAGAAAGCATGACCTATTAAATATTTTTCGCCCAAACTACTTTCCCATGTTATTTCGTTGTTTAGTGCAGTACAACAATTCACATAATTGTCGGGGATTTCGCGCCACTTTGATGGATTACCAGAGTTATATTTTATTCCTTTTTCAACTTTCTCACTTATTATTTCGTCAAGACGATTTTTGTCGTATGTACTAAGTTTCCAGAGGAAACGGCGCCTAAGCGCAAAATCGACTTGTTCCAACGAGAAGTCTATCATGTTCATAGTTCCGATGAAATACATGTTTTCTGGGACTTTTAGATATAGCTTTCCATTATCTTCATCAATGTTGAGTCCATTTTTGTCTTTTCCCGAAATGAGACTTACGTCAACACTGAGTTCAACGCCGTGCCCCTTTCTATATGATGGTTCCATGGCGGTGAACAACTCACCAAAAACCCGTGAGATGTCCACTCTATTAATTTCGTCAAGGATGACAAAGTGAGGGAGTTTGTCTTCTGAATTAATATTTGCGATAATTTTGAGCAACTTGCCAGGCTTGATTGCAATTTTGTTGTTGTCTATGACCTTGCCTATAATAAAATCGTCATAGATATAGCCGGGATGCATCTGAAGGATGTGGATATGACTATCCTTCGTTTTTTTAAACTCTTCTATACAATCCTTTATGCCCTTCTGTCTATTCTCTTTTTTTATTGCCTTTGCAATCATGCTTTCCGCAATCTGACGTGCCTGATAAGACTTACTTGTTCCTGGAGGGCCATACAGAACCATTGCTTTTTTATATTTCAACAGAGTCTCATCAGATAGCTGGTCGCTATCCAAATTCTCTTTTGATTCATTCCAGAATGGTAGTATGTCGGGATGCCAGAAAGGATTCTTTACGGGGTATAACGCATTCCCTTTTAGCAATTCTTTCCTAATTTTATAGAGATTCCTATCTATCTGAGACATTCCTTCCAAAGATTGGTCATCTTGCATGCCGTCTACCAAATCTTTCATGTTTTCGTAAATCTGCTTTTTTTTGTTTTGGGCAGGAATAGGCAAGTAATGCTCGCTATCACACAAGTAGAGCAGGATATTGACGATTGCATCACTTGAAATAGATTTCTCATCCTTATCTTCCCACTTTAAGGAATCCCGCCATTCCTTATCATTGCATATTGTTTCGATATCGTTAATAATATCATCCGTGCTCTCGGGTTGGTTTTCCTTGTTCTCTTTCAGCTTTTTAATCAGTTCTACGATAAACAACATTGCGTCCATAGACACGCCAGAGAAGGTTGCACCAATTGACCAGTCCATATCAACATTGAAGTAAGCATCAATACTTTTTTTGTAGAGTCCATTTGCTGACTTCTGCTTATGCTGACGGTCACTGCAGAGATACATCAACCAATTACAGTGAAGCAGAATTTGGATGATAAAATCCTTCTTCACCTCAAATTTAGAAATTAACTGTTGATTCTTCCCATTAAAAGAGTCTTTATTGAATACCGTGCCGTCAAAAATATCGCTGATACCCCAAGTCTTCTTCTTGTCAGTCTTGCTGGTCTTATTGTATTTACGAGCCTCTTCATTCTCTTTATCCATAAGAGGCTTAATGGCCTTTAAGAAGCCAACTGTTGATTCGATGTTATCTTCGGTGAACAAAGCCGCTTCTTTTGTCAGCAATGAACACTTTTCCATTATGCATTTTTCAACAAATGCTGTAAATTCTTTGTTTTCGCTTGTCATATCTCTGTGTTTTAGTTTTTTTACTTCGTATGATTATTTATGTTTATTGGTATTTTTTCCTATCTATCCCCAAAACTCATCATCATACTCGCAAACCAGCTTGCCAGATGGGTCTTTGACGCAGAAAGATTTCCCGGGTCTGTGTTCCATTCCACGTAATCAGCGTGTAGTGTCTTAAGATAGTCTATTGTATACATAATGTGGTCTTTATTTGTTTTAAGTTCGCCATCTTTGATGGCAAAGTTACGAAAAAAGAATCATTCCACAAAACAATTCCATGAAATATTTGTTTGCTTTGTTTCAATAATGGTCTATTCATATTAGGCAGCGAGAGCCATTGGCTCCGGCTGCTTAGGAGAGAGGTGGAAGTGTTTGGTAATTTTTGAAATGAGAGAGGTGGTTTCGACTTCTGAGAGGTCAAAAATGGTGAGGGCATAGACCCCAAGATGATGTGATGAGGTGTAGATGAGCCTTTTGTTGTTGAGGTACTTCTGGATTTTGTTGAAGTAGTTCTTGGAATTGGTTTTGATAGTTGTTGCCATATCTTTTGAATTTTAATGTTTAACGGGCATAATATGGACACGTTAGCGAAAAAATTCAAAAATCAAGGCAACTATTTAATCTAACCTCCATTTTTGGCGAGTTCCATCAGTAAACAAACTGGCGGATGCAGAGCTGACGAATTGGATCGTAGGCCAGAAATGCTTCACGATGTCATTTTGCAGCATACGATAGTCAACATGTTTCTCGCACTCCGAAAAGTCCCACCAGACGAAGCACAACCTTTCCTCCTGTTGAACTTTCCTTTTCTCGATGGTGAATCCCTGTTGGAAGTCGCCCGTGTTTTGCCGGGTCAAGTCCACCCCTAACTGCTCCATGCTAGCCATGCGCGTTTGTTCCACCACATAGTCACGTACCTTATTGAAATCATCAGGATGTTCGGTAGTCATATACCACTCCTTTAAACAGAAAAAAGAATTTCTCATCATTACTATCTTTTTATTTGTTATTTTTTTCAAGAGCCTGCAATATACTCTGGCGAATCCACCAAACTGAATAGGCAATGAACTTGAAGTCGGCTTCGATATTATATTTCATGACGCCTTTCCTTAACCCCTCGGTTCCTGCGTCAATCAGTTCTTCGAGTGTCAGGCCACGCTTTTGATACTGATTGGCCACACTCACCACAAAACGCATATTAGCCTTTTCCAACTGCTTCATCTCGTTGCAGTCCGTGCCCTTCTCCTGCACAGCCTTGAGTAGTGCCAGTTCTTCCTCGTGAGTCAATAACCGTGAACGGCCAATCCCATAAAGTAGTTCATCTAAACTTTGTTTCATATCTCTTAGCTTTTATTGTTTGTGAAGATAATATAGTAACAATTAGAAGAAAATTCAAAAATCAGGATTATTATATTCGAAATCAACTCTTGATAAGCGGAAAGGAACGCCACAAAGATACTGAAAAATGGTGACGGAGATTACCTCCACAACGAAAAAGAGAGGGTTTGTCTTTACTTTTTCATCAAGACTGTTGTATAATACAAAAAAAATGTGTAAGTTTGCAATTGATTTGAGAAGAGCAACATCCATAACGATAGCCCTAATGGGGGTCTGCCTGCATCTGACGGCACAGAGTGCAGACAGCGTTTCGCTGTGCCCGTCGTTTGGCGCCGACCTTGCAAGTGAGGTACAGACGGATTTCGAAAGGCCCCGTCTGGTTAGCCTACTTCAGTTGCATGCCGACATTCCCCTTTCAAGTGCGCTGTCCTTTCAGGTGGCCTCTCTCAGCGCGCTGTCTACCAACGAAGAGATGAAGATCGATGACGTTCAGGGCTATTCAAACATCGACACCTACGGCGCCAATGTTCCTTTTGCACTCACGGTGGCCGGCCTCACCTGGCAGCTCAACGACCGCCATTCACTCTTTGCCGGCATCCGCCGCGTCGACGAGGACTACTTCTGCAGCGACGGACTGGGCCTCTACACCAGCTGTTCGCTCGGCATCTTCCCCACAATTAGCTGGAACGCCGACATTGCCACCTTTCCGTTGGCTGCGATGGGCATCCATTATGCCTATGGCCATGAGAACCTTCGCTTGCAGGCATCGGTATATAACGGGATGGGGAACTACCGTTTCAAGGGGCGCGAAAACATCTTCCGCATCTGTCCGAAGAGCGACGGCGTGTTTGCCATTGCCCAGGCCGAATACCACCATCGCGGGGGCAGCTATTATCTGGGCGGCACCATGCACACCGATTCGTATATTCACCCTTCGGCATGGGTCTATACCGAACAGGAGCTGATGCCCGACCTTACCCTGGTTGCCGCCTACGGTCATGCCTTTGGCAGCGGCAATATCTGTGATAACTTCTGCGGACTCGGCGGGAAATACGTCTTCAAAAGTGCTGAATTCGGCCTGTTCACCGACTACACCCGTGTGCTCGGCATCGACGAATGGGCTACCGAGCTTATCTGCGCCTTCCACCTCACCGACTTTTTCTCCGTCAAACCTGTGCTGCACGTTATTACCACCGACGGCACCACCAAGTGCATCGGCATGCTGAGAGTGGACATCAGCATCTGAACAACCACACCACCATTCTCATAAATTTTTATTTTGCTTTTTGCCTACACTGCTTACACTATACCATAACAATCTGTAAGTCAACAAATAACCTAGTGTAAGCAATTTGTTTTTAGTGTAGGCAACAGCTTGATTTAGCAGGTTGAAGAGCAGTCTTTTATTTCTTTATTTCCCATCAGTTCTTTCATTCGTCAAAGAGTGAAACGGCCCATTTAGGATGCACCCAGGGCTTGGGACAAACACCTCAGGCCGCGAAATAAATGTCCCAGGCCGTGGGACAAATACATCAGGTCGCGAAATAAATGTCCCAGGCCTTGGGACAAATATTTCAGGCCGCGGAATAAACGTCCCAGGCCTTGGGACAAATATATCAGGCCGCGAAATAATGTCCCAGGCCTTGGGACAAATATTCCACGCCGTGGGAACACCTATAAGCTGGTCCCTTTTCGTTGCTCCTCCTTGCCTGGTCGACCTATTCGGCAGGAATGCCGAAACTTGTAGTCCCCTCTCTTGTAGGCAATTGCGAGGAGGTGAACAATACATTGAGGGCAGTCAACACCCCACTCCTGCAGGCCAACTGCTATATCATGGCTTGCATCCAGACAGTTGCATACACTATAAATAATTTGATTACACTAAATAAACAGCTGATGCTTAATAAGTTACACAAAAGTATAAGCAGTGTAGGCACTTTCTAAACAAACAAATTGTTGACGAATAATTTTTCACTCATTATTTAAAAGCGAGAATCTTAACAATAAAAACTCACCACAATTACCATAAATCAATGAAACGGCTTATAGCGTAAAATACATGCCTTCTTTCTTGTGTGTGCGCAAACAATGCCGTACCTTTGCAGCGATTTTCAATAGGTATAGTATAGTAATGAGAACTTTAGACGTAAGGCCGAAACTGTTTTCGGTCATTAAGAACTACAACAGACAGACGTTCACAGCCGACCTCATGGCCGGCATCATTGTGGGCATCGTAGCCCTGCCGCTGGCCATCGCGTTTGGCATTGCCAGCGGTGTCAGTCCGGAGAAAGGTATCATCACCGCTATTGTGGCAGGGCTCACCATCAGCGCCCTCGGCGGCAGCAAGGTGCAGATAGGCGGTCCCACAGGAGCATTCATCGTGATTGTGGCCGGCATCATTGCTGAGTACGGCATGGAGGGCCTAGCCATAGCCACGCTGATGGCGGGTGTGTTTCTCATCGGCTTCGGACTGCTGCACCTGGGCACCATCATCAAGTACATCCCCTACCCCATCATCGTGGGCTTTACCAGCGGCATAGCGGTCACCATCTTCACTACGCAGGTGAAAGACCTCTTGGGCATGCAGATAGACGGTGATGTGCCGGGCGATTTCATCGCTCGCTGGGGCGTTTACTTCCGCAACCTTACGCACATCGACCCATGGAGCGCCGCCATAGGACTGGCCAGCGTGGCTATCATAGCCGTGACGCCGAAGCTGAGCAAAAAAGTGCCCGGCTCGCTGATAGCCATCATTGTAATGACGGTGGTGGCACTGCTGCTCAAGGAGTATGCCCACGTAACATCGATAGAAACCATAGGCGACCGCTTCAGCATTAAGTCGCAGATGCCGCGCATGGCTGTGCCGGCGCTGTCGTGGGAACAAATCAAAGCGCTGGTGGCTCCGGCCATGACCATCGCCGTCTTGGGCGCCATAGAGAGTCTGCTCTCAGCCACGGTGGCCGACGGTGTGACAGGCGACCATCACAACTCGAACACCGAACTGGTGGGCCAGGGCATAGCCAACATCCTCTCACCCCTGTTCGGCGGCATACCTGCCACAGGAGCCATAGCCCGCACGATGACGAACATCAACAACGGCGGACGCACCCCCATAGCCGGCATCATTCACGCCGTAGTGCTGCTGCTCATCTTCCTCTTCCTCATGCCGCTGGCGCAGTACATACCCATGGCGTGCCTGGCCGGCGTGCTCGTGGTGGTGAGCTACGGCATGAGCGGCTGGCGCTCGTTTCGTGCCCTGCTGCGCAACCCGAAGAGCGACGTCACCGTGCTGGTGATGACGTTTCTGCTCACCATCATCTTCGACCTCACCGTGGCCATCGAGGTGGGTCTGCTGTGCGCCTGCCTGCTCTTTATGCGGCGCATGAGTGAGACCACCGACGTGCGCGCCGTTTACGACGAGATAGACCTGAACGAGGATGCCGACATGGAGGCCGGCAACCTGGAGCACCTCACCATTCCCAAAGGTGTGGAGGTGTATGAGATTAACGGTCCTTACTTCTTCGGAGCCGGCAACCGTTTCGAGGACATTATGGCACGCTACGGCGGGCGTCCGCAGGTGCGCATCATACGCATGAGGAAAGTACCGTTTATCGACTCCACCGGTCTGCACAACCTGGAGAACCTGTGCCGCACGAGTCAGAAGGAAGGCATCACCATCGTGCTCTCAGGAGTAAACGAGAAAGTGGAAGCCGTGCTGCAACGCAACGGATTCCACCAGTTACTAGGCGAGGAGAATATTTGCAACCACATTGACCTGGCACTGGAGCGGGCCAGATTCCTGGCACAATAAAAACAGAAAACGCTGACCAAGCGCACACCTGCGGATAAGAATGACAAAAATGCTGTCGGCCCTGAAGGGGTCGCCCATCTGTCAGGACGGACGCCCCCCTCAGGGCCGACACACCCACACCCATCTATCCTTAGACACTTCCACCCACAGCTATTATGCGGTGCCGTCTTTCAGCATCTTAGTCACTGACTGCGGACAATCTTTTTCAGCGTTATTGCAGCAATGCAGCGGTGCGCACACGACTCAGTGTCTCTGGCGTCATCTGCAGATAGCTGGCAATATATACCAGGGGAGCACGGAGTACCAGTTGCGGCGACCGCTTCACCAGCTTGGCATAGCGGTCCTGTGCTGTTTCAAAGCGCAACATATCGGCATGGTGCTGGCTGATGATGAGCGACTCTTCAAGAATCTTGCGGTAGAGCATCTGGATGTTCACACACTTAATGGCCGCAGCCTCTAGCTCTGCCTTCGGTATGGAGTAGATGATGGATGGTTCGAGCGCCTGTATCTGCAGGTGAGAAGGCTCCTCCTTGAAAAGGCTCTCGATGCACATCACAATAGAGTTCTCGGTGGCCATGTACTCGGTCAGCTCCTTCTTGTTCTTGTAATAGAACTGGCGCACCAGTCCTTTCACTATCCAGTAGATGTTCTCACACGTCTCGCCTTCACGCAGTATGATTTCGTTCTTGGCATACTTGCGTGGAATAAGGATGCTCTCGAGTATGTCGAGCTCATCGTGGGTCATGGTGCTGTATCGGCGGGCCAGTTCTCGGGCCACGTCACGGGGAGTTAAACTTAGGTTTGCCATATTCTTTGCCCCCCGAATGAGGGGGAGGGGGTCTGAACAGACGTTCACCAGACCTTTATAGGTTTTTGTTAATTTAAAGCTACGGGGGATGGAAGGACTGCGTCTGTTCAGGCCGCCACCCCTCTAACTAAGGGGGAAATAATACTAGTCTAACTTCAGTACGGCGAGGAAGGCTTTCTGCGGCACTTCCACATTGCCTATCTGCTTCATGCGCTTCTTGCCGCGTTTCTGCTTCTCGAGCAGTTTACGCTTGCGGGTGACGTCGCCGCCATAGCACTTGGCCAGCACGTCCTTACGCACCTGCTTCACCGTTTCGCGGGCAATGATCTTTGCACCGATGGCGGCCTGTATGGCTATATCGAACTGCTGGCGGGGTATCAGCTCTTTCAGCTTCTCGCACATGCGGCGGCCAAAGGTCACAGCATTGTCCTGATGGGTGAGTGTGGAAAGCGCATCGACCGGCTCGCCGTTGAGCAGGATGTCGAGTTTCACCAGTTTAGAGGGTCGGAAACAGTCCACATGATAGTCGAACGAGGCATAGCCCTTAGATATGGACTTCAGCTTGTCGTAGAAATCAATCACAATCTCGCCCAACGGCAGCATGAAGTGCAGCTCCATGCGGTTGCCAGATACATACTGCTGGTCTATCAGCTCGCCACGCTTGTCTAAGCAGAGCGTCATGATGGGGCCGATGTAGGCCGAGGCAGTAATGATGCTGGCCCGTATGTAAGGCTCCTCAATGTGGTCGATGAGCGTCTGGTCGGGCAGTCCGCTGGGGTTGTGCACCTCCTTCACCTCACCCTGCTTGGTGTAGCACATATAGCTGACGTTGGGCACGGTGGTGATGACATCCATGTCGAACTCACGGTCAAGGCGCTCCTGCACAATTTCCATGTGGAGCAGACCGAGGAAGCCGCAGCGGAAGCCGAAGCCCAGTGCCACGGAGCTCTCAGGCTGGAAAGTGAGCGAGGCATCGTTGAGCTGCAGTTTCTCTAACGAAGCACGCAGGTTCTCGTAGTCGGTGGGATCGATGGGATAGACACCGGCAAAGACCATCGGCTTCACCTCCTGAAATCCCTCGATGGCCTTGCTGCAAGGACGTGCCACGTGGGTGATGGTGTCGCCCACCTTCACTTCCTTCGAGTCCTTGATGCCGCTGATGATATAGCCCACATCGCCCGTGCGCAGTTCCTGCCGGGGTATCATGTCCATCTTCAGCACACCCACCTCGTCGGCATCATACTCCATACCGGTATTGAAGAACTTCACCTTGTCGCCCTTGCGTATGACACCGTTCACGATCTTGAAATAAGCAATGATGCCGCGGAAGGAGTTGAACACCGAGTCGAAGATGAGTGCCTGCAAGGGAGCCTCCTCGTCGCCCACGGGATGGGGTATGCGTTCCACCACGGCGTTGAGTATCTCATCCACGCCCTCACCCGTCTTTCCACTGGCACGGATAATGTCCTTAGGGTCGCAGCCTATCAGGTCAACTATCTCGTCTTCCACCTCGTCGGGCATGGCGCTGGGCATATCTATCTTGTTGATGACGGGAATAATCTCCAGGTTGTTGTCGATGGCCATGTAGAGGTTAGAGATGGTCTGAGCCTGCACGCCCTGCGTGGCATCGACCACTAAGAGCGCCCCTTCGCAGGCGGCTATGCTTCGGCTCACCTCATACGAGAAATCGACATGCCCCGGAGTATCAATGAGGTTGAGAATATATTTACCGTCTGCCGGTTTCTCACCTGCTTTACTCCCCAACTCCTCAACTCCTTTGTACTCATACTCCATCTGTATGGCGTGGCTCTTGATGGTGATGCCGCGCTCACGCTCCAAGTCCATGTCGTCAAGCATCTGACCCTCAGTCACTTGAATGGTCTTGGTTCGCTCAAGCAAACGGTCGGCCAACGTTGATTTCCCGTGGTCAATATGTGCTATTATGCAGAAGTTGCGTATGTTCTTCATCTTTGTTTTAGCGTAATTTGTTGCAAAATTACAAAAAAAAGTCGAGAATCATATTTTTTTTTGTTTTTTTTCGTATCTTTGTCGCTCAATAACATAAAAAACGTCATTCACATGAAGAAGTTACTGTTTTTTTTACTGACCATGCTGCCATTCTGCGCTTGTCAGGAGTCGATAGAAGACCGCGCCGAGCGCGATGCACGCGAAGCCACCACCAAGCGGTGTCCACTAAGAATGAGCAAGGACATTGTGTTGGAACGGATTGACTTCGACAAAGCCACTCGCACCTGGCAGCAGACGCACCTTTGGGACATCGACACCACCATAGTGCTATCAGAAGAAGCCATAAAAGAGGTACTGCTGACAGAGCTGCTGAACGCCCCCAGCTACAAGGCCTACCGCGATGCGGGATTCAACTTCAAGTATATATACTGTCGCATGACAAACCCCAAGGACACCGTCATCAACATGACGCTGACCTCGAAGGACTACAACCGCTAAAGACTAACGCACTCAATCAGTGAGCTTGGCCGCCTTCAGCTGCTCTAGGGCACGGCACAACTGGTCGGGGCACGACGTGCGCTTGGCTCCACAGCGTATGCCGTCGAGTTTGTGTATCACGTCATCTATCTTCTGTCCACGCACCAGTTGGGATACTCCCTGTAAGTTGCCGTTGCAGCCACCAAGGAAAAACACCTGCTGTATGACATCATTTTCGTCGCAAGTCACGTCGATGAGCTTTGAACAGGTGCCCGTCGTTTCATATTGAATATGCTTTGTTGCCATATATATATATTAATAATGAGTAATTCCTTTTTTACTATAACGTGAAAAAAGGGAGATTATTGTAATGAAAAGTTCAGGCGCTCACTTTGCCATATTCAGAAAAAAAGAAATAAAAAAGTGAATATTCTTGCACCGCACATATTTTTTGTGTAACTTTGCACACAATTATTACAACTTATAATAATAAACACGTAACACTATGTCAAACATTAAAGAGAAACTCTTCACCGAGTTTACCGCACCGACCACTCAAGAGTGGCTGGACAAGATAGAAGTAGACCTGAAAGGGGCCGACTTCCAGAAGAAGCTCGTGTGGAGAACAAACGAAGGTTTTAACGTACAGCCCTTCTACCGCCGCGAGGACTTGAAGGACTTGAAAACGCCTGACGCTCTGCCCGGCGAGTTCCCATTCGTACGCGGCAACAAGAAAGACACAAATGAATGGTATGTTCGTCAGAACGTCGTTGTAGGCGGCGACCCCGTAGCTGCCAACAAGAAGGCGCTCGACCTGCTGATGAAGGGTGTGGACAGCATCGGCTTCAAGCTAGGGCACGACGAGGTGAGCGCCGACTACATCGACGCACTACTCAAGGACATACGCCTCGACATCGTGGAGGTGAGCTACCGCGCCTGCATGCGCCATACGTTGCAGTTGGCCGACCTGCTCGTGGCCTACTTCGAGAAGATGGGCTATGACAAGGAGAAGATAGTAGGCGGCGTGGGCTTCGACCCCATTGAGCGTATGCTGATGAAGGGCAAGGACTCTACTTTCCTGCTGCCCGACATGCCGAAGCTGGTGGAGAAGCTGAAGGACTACCCCAACCTGCGCTGCGTGATGGTGCACAGCGACCTGCTGAACAACAGCGGTGCCTACATCGTGCAGGAGATGGGCTATGCACTGGCCTGGGGCAACGAATACCTGCAGCAAATGGTGGATGCCGGCGTCGATGTGTGCCTGGCTGCCAACAAGATTAAGTTCTACATGGGCATCAGCGAGAACTACTTCATGGAGATAGCAAAGTTCCGCGCCGCCCGCCTGCTCTGGGCTCAGATCGTGAAGCAGTACATTGATGAAGCAGACGCCACAGCTTCGCTTGATTGCGCTAAGATGGTCATCAATGCCTCGACGTCGACCTACAACCAGACAGTGTTTGACTCATACGTCAATCTGCTCCGCTCGCAGACGGAGGCCATGAGTGCCGCCCTCGGTGGTGTACACTCGCTGGTGGTTACGCCGTTTGATGCTCCCTATGAGAAGCCGACGGACTTCAGCGAGCGCATAGCCCGCAACCAGCAGCTGCTCATCAAGGAGGAGGCTCACTTCGACCGCATCGTCGACCCCTCTGCAGGCAGCTACTACATTGAACACCTGACCGACGCCCTGGCACAGGAGGCCTGGAAACTATTCCTCAAGGTGGAGGACGAGGGCGGTTTCCTCGCTGCCGTCAAGGCCGGAACCGTGCAGGCCGACATCAACGCCACAAACGTGAAACGCCACGGCGATGCCGCCAAGCGCAAGGAGTTCATACTCGGCACCAACCAGTTCCCCAACTTCACTGAGAAGAGCGAAGGCAAGGAGCCGTTGGCATGCAACTGCTGTGCCACGCACGCTGACGATCCCGACGTGCCCGCCCTGAAGAGCAGCCGTCTGGCCTCCGACTTCGAGACCCTGCGCCTCACCACCGAGAAGGCCGCTAAGGTGCCCGTTGCCTTCATGCTGACCATCGGCAACCTCGCCATGCGTCAGGCCCGTGCCCAGTTCTCGTGCAACTTCCTTGCCTGCGCTGGCTACAAGGTCATCGACAACCTTGGCTTCAAGACTGTTGAGGAGGGTGTTGACGCTGCCCTTGAGGCAGGTGCCGACATCGTGGTCATCTGCTCGAGCGACGACGAGTATGCCGAGTACGCCATCCCCGCCTTCCAGTATCTCAACGGCCGCGCCATGTTCGTCGTTGCCGGTGCACCCGCCTGCATGGAGGACCTCAAGGCTGCCGGCATTGAGAACTATATCCACGTAAGGTGCAACGTACTCGAAACCCTCAAGGAGTATAATCAAAAATTAGGTATCTAAAGACCCTCCCCAACCCTCCCCTATAGGGAGGGAGTGGTTACAGGGATAAACATTAACAAAAAACAAAATGTAGAATCCTCCCCACTAACATTCTACTCTCCCCCTGCAGGGGGAGCGGGGAGGGGGTCTAATTATGAGAAAACAATTTAAAGATATTGATATCTATGCAGGCATCAAGGCTCAAGATGGTGCCAAATGGATTAAAGACAATGGAATCGTAGAGAACTGGAAGACCCCCGAGCACATTGAGGTGCGTCCTGTCTATACGAAAGAAGACCTTGAGGGCATGGAGCACCTCGACTTCACAGCCGGCATTCCGCCCTATCTGCGTGGTCCGTATTCGATGATGTACCCCTTCCGTCCGTGGACTATCCGCCAGTATGCCGGTTTTTCAACTGCCGAGGAGTCAAATGCTTTCTACCGTCGTAACCTCGCCAGCGGTCAGAAAGGCCTCTCAGTGGCCTTCGACCTCCCGACACACCGCGGCTACGACCCCGACAACGCCCGCGTGGTGGGCGACGTTGGCAAGGCTGGCGTGTCTATCTGCAACGAGGAGAACATGAAGGTGCTTTTCAGCGGCATTCCCCTTAACAAGATGTCCGTGTCGATGACAATGAACGGCGCCGTGCTGCCCATCCTCGCCTTCTACATCGTTGCCGGTCTGGAGCAGGGCGCTCAGCTCGAAGAGATGGCCGGAACCATTCAGAACGACATTCTGAAGGAGTTCATGGTGCGCAACACCTACATCTATCCGCCCGCATTCTCGATGAAGATCATTGCCGACATCTTCGAATACACATCGCAGAAGATGCCGAAGTTCAACTCTATTTCTATCTCAGGCTATCACATGCAGGAGGCCGGTGCCACCGCTGACATCGAGCTGGCCTATACGCTGGCCGACGGCATGGACTATCTGCGCACGGGTGTCAACGCCGGCATCGACGTCGATGCCTTTGCCCCACGTCTGTCGTTCTTCTGGGCCATCGGCATGAACCACTTCATGGAAATAGCCAAAATGCGCGCTGGCCGTCTGCTCTGGGCCAAGATTGTGAAGAGCTTCGGTGCCAAGAATCCTAAGTCGCTGGCTCTGCGTACCCACTCACAGACCTCAGGTTGGTCGCTCACCGAACAGGATCCCTTCAACAACGTAGGTCGTACCTGCATTGAGGCTATGGCCGCCGTGCTGGGTCACACACAGTCGCTACACACCAACGCCCTCGACGAGGCCATCGCCCTGCCTACAGACTTCAGTGCCCGTATAGCCCGCAACACGCAGATATACATTCAGAACGAGACGAAAGTTTGCAAGCAGATCGACCCATGGGCCGGCTCTTACTACGTAGAGACCCTGACCAATGAGTTGGTTCACAAGGCTTGGGAGCACATTCAGGAGATTGAAAAGCTCGGCGGTATGGCTAAGGCCATTGAGACCGGCCTGCCCAAGATGCGCATCGAGGAAGCAGCTGCCCGCACGCAGGCCCGCATCGACAGCGGCGTGCAGACCATCGTCGGCACCAACAAGTACCGCTTGGAGCACGAGGATCCTATTGATATTCTCGAAGTGGACAACACCGCTGTGCGCAAGCAGCAGGAGGAGAGCCTTGCCCAAGTGCGCTCCACCCGCGACGAGGCTGCCTGTCAAGCTGCTCTCAAGGCCATCACTGAGTGCGTGCGCGACTTCAACGAAGGCCGCAAGAGCGAAAACAACCTCCTCGACCTCGCCGTCAAGGCCGCCCAGCTGCGCTGCACCCTCGGCGAGATTTCAGATGCCTGCGAAGAGATCGTAGGCCGTTACAAAGCAGTAATCAGAACCATTTCAGGCGTGTATAGTTCAGAAAGCAAGAACGACAGCGACTTCGAGTTGGCTAAGAAGCTAACCGACGAGTTCGCACAGAAAGAGGGTCGCCGCCCGCGCATCTTCATTGCGAAGATGGGTCAGGACGGACACGACCGTGGTGCAAAGGTTGTAGCCACCGGCTACGCAGACTGCGGCTTCGACGTAGATATGGGTCCGCTGTTCCAGACGCCCGCCGAGGCAGCCCGCGAGGCTGTCGAGAACGACGTCCACGTGGTGGGTGCTTCATCCCTCGCCGCCGGACACAAGACGCTCATCCCGCAGCTCATCGAAGAGCTGAAGAAGCTGGGGCGTGAGGACATCATGGTCATAGCTGGCGGCGTCATTCCCGCTCAGGACTACGACTTCCTCTACCAGGCCGGCGTCGCCGCCATCTTCGGTCCTGGCACCAGCGTTGCCAAGGCCGCCGTCGAGATGATGAAGATCCTACTTGACGAGGAATAAGCTTCATACGCAACCTTCCCGGTCGCGTTTGCGGTTTCCCAGCAAAAGCGCTCGCCGGAAAGCAGTAACACCAAGCGGTGCATCCGTACAATCGGGTGCGCCGCTTTATTAAAACGAAGGAAGATGGAACACGAACAAGCCCCAAAGCGTTGTGGCCTACTGTAAGACCATGAACTGCACTGTCCAGACTCTCTGCCGTCAGAAGGACGATTGGTGGAAATAACAAACCACAAAAGAAATACTCATTTTTCCTTTGCCATTCGCTCACTTTTGCGTACCTTTGCCACGAAAGACAAAAAGAAAGTAGATTATGATGGAGCATGAGTGTAAATATTATAAAAAGATAGACAATGGTGCCGTTGAGTGCCAACTCTGTCCGCACCATTGCCGAATGAGCGATGGCATGACAGGGAAATGTCGCAGCCGTCGCAACAAAGGCGGCATACTTGTGAGCGAGGTATATGCCCACCCCTGTGCACTGGCCATAGACCCCGTGGAGAAGAAACCGCTCTACCACTTCCATCCTGGCACCACCTGCTTGTCGTTGGCCTGCACTGGGTGCAACTTCCGTTGTCTGAACTGCCAGAACCACGACATCTCACAAGTATCGCCTGAGAAGGCGATGGCATATCGTCTGCCACGTATTCTTATGCCGGAAGATCTAGTGAAACTATGCCTGGAACATCATTGCCCCGGCATAGCTTACACCTATACCGAGCCGCTCACCTATATAGAATACATCACCGACACAGCACGCATAGCCCATGATGCAGGACTATGGAATATTCTTGTAACAGCTGGCTATGTCTGTCAGGAACCACTAAAAGAACTTCTACCTTATCTTGACGCCGCCAACGTGGACTTGAAATCGTTTAGCGACGACATTTATATGCGTGTCAGCGGTGGGCATCTGCAACCCGTGCTCGACACCATTCTGGCCATGCGCGATGCCGGTGTGTGGATAGAGCTGACCAACCTCGTGATACCTGGAGTGAACGATGACATGCAGATGATTCGGCAGATGTGCCGTTGGCTTATGAAAGAGGGCCTCAGCGAGGCCCCTCTCCATTTCACACGTTTCTTTCCGCGCTACAAAATGCAGGATGTTCCACCCACGCCCATTCATACCTTGAAAGCCGCCAAGCAGGTGGCCGAGGAAGAGGGCATCGTGCATGTACACTTAGGGAACGTTTAAGGGTGCTGGCCCGTCCTGCGTGGGCGTGACGGGAACAATTCGCCCCTTCTTGTCAAACGTTAGGCGGTCGATGCATACCTCACGGTGGATGCCTGGTGAGAAACGGCGGTCAATGTAGTTCTTGTTGATGCGATGGTAGACGATGTACCACTCGTCCTTTCCTGGAATCTGGAGGATGCTGTTGTGTGCCGTTCCAAAGATGCCATCCTCGGGTTTCTGTTTAATGACCATATAATTATTCGGGTCGATGCTGATGGGGCCGAGGGGCGACTTCGAGGTGCCGTAACACACGTGGTAGTTGGGCGAGCCAGTGTCGTCGACCGACCACAGGAAATAGTAAGTGCCCTTGCGATAGAACACATAGGCTCCCTCGCGGAAGGCCCAAGACTGCAGGTCGCCGCCCTCGGGAGTAAGGTGGCGAATGGTCTCCTTCTTCACAGAGAGCATGTCGTCGTTCAGCTCAGCGCCAGCCATGAAGCCGTTGCCCCAGTATAGGTAGTGCTTACCCGTCTTCGGGTCTTTAAACACATCGACGTCGATGGCCTGCCCGCCGCGAGTTTCCTGTGGACGGTCGGCATCGGTGATGATGGGTGCGCCGGAGTCAACAAAAGGACCGGTGGGCGAGTCGCTTACTGCTACGCCTATCTCCTTGCGGTTCGATTTGGGATTATGGGCGGAGAAATAGAAGTAGTACTTGTAGGAACCATCCTTCTGCTTCACCTCCTCAATGCAAGGTGCCCAGGCATTGCCTGTTGCCCATTTCACCTGGTCGCCTTTCACGTCGAGCATCTTGCCTTCGTCCGTCCACTCCTTGAGGTTAGTGGAAGAAAACACGCTGAAGTCATGACCGCCCCAGCCTGGTGTGCCGTCGGTAGTGCTGTAGATGTAGTACTTCTTCGTCTGGTTGGAGTAGAGCACCTCGGGGTCGGCGTGGAAGCCGGGCAGAATGGGCTGCGCAAAGTTTCCGAAGTGGCTGAGCAGGCGCTCCTTCTCTGCCCGCGTAATGGGGATAATGGTGCCATGGCGGGGAGTGAACTTGCCTTTCGTCTCGGTGTTCTGCACGAACTGGAAGGTCTTCAAGTCGTTAGACTTGCAGAACTGGTAGTGGCCGTTGCCATAGCAGTCGTACATAATGATCCAACTCTTGCCGTCGATGGCCTTGCACACGCCAACGCCCTCCACGGCCTCGTTAGTCTGCTCCACATGGCCTTCGAGCATCTGCCAGCGGTCGGTGAGCTGCTTGGCCACGGCCTGATAGATGCCCCTACCCGACTCCTGTTTGTAGAAGAGATGGTAGAGCTGGTCGGCATCGTTGTAGACGATGTCGCCGTCGATGGTGGCGTTGCCGGCATCGAAGAGCCAGCGCGGTTCGCCCTCAAGGTCAGTAAAGTCCTCGTTGGCATACTGGTAGTAGATTTTGTCAAACGACCCCGGATCGCTGGTGCGCAGGGAGTAGAACACCATATACTTCTTGGCCCTGTGGTCGTAGATGGTCTCTGGTGCCCATACACGGATAACGTTTTTCCACGACTTAGTATAGCGCGTGGGGAAATTCACCGTAGAGTGCTGCCAGTTGATGAGGTCGGTGCTCTTCAGCAGCACCATGCCGCGGTTGCTGCTCCAACCAAGCTGCGAGCGCATATCGGTGGCTACCATATAGAAGGTCTTACCATCCTCACAGCGCAGAATGTGTGGGTCGCGTACGCACTGAGTCAGTGCGATGGTGTCGCTCTCTATCACGGGCATGCCGTGGTTGAGCGGCGTAAAGTTGTATCCATCGTCGCTGATGGCATAGCATATCTCTTCGTCCTTAGGATCATTACTATTGAAATAGGTAAAGAGATAGGCCACCATCTCGTTAGGATCCTTCGGTGCTTCCACTGCTGTCTTCTTCTTTTTGTCTGCCATCAGAGGGCATGCCATGAAAGTGGCCAGCAGTAGTGTGAATAATAATTTGGTACTGTTCATAGTGTTGGGTTTTTAGTTGTTTTGAAAACTGTAGGAACAAACTGTCTGTATGTGCGTAAACAATTGTAGGAACTCACTTGATGCATGTCCGCATAAACGTTCGCAAACAGGCGAATTAACGGGCAAACATCAAGTAAGTTCCTACAGTCGGGAGCTACTCGATAACCACGAGGGCATCGTCTTCCATGACGCTCTCGCCTATTTTCACGCAGATGGCGGTGACCTTGCCTGCCTTCTCGGCCTGCAGGGCGTTGGCCATCTTCATAGCCTCGAGCACGATGACGGTGTCGCCAGCCTGCACCTCGTCACCCACCTGCACCTTGATGTCGGTAATGACACCGGGCAGTGGAGCCTTGATAGCGTTGGCTTTGTTGATGGCAGATTTGTCAGCTACGGCTGAACTGTCGCTCGCGCTCTCAGCGGCAGCGGCGGGCTTGCCCAGTACGGGTTTCTTCTTCTCAGGCTCGGCTGGCAGTTCCATCTCCACCTTGTATTCTTCACCGTTGACAGTGACGGTCACGATGTTTTCCTCGATGTCGCCTACGGCCACCTCGTACTTCGTGCCATTGATGGTATACTTGTATTCTTTCATGTTCTCGTGATTTAAGGGTGTGCTGTCATGGTCTGTGCATAGCCGTTCCACTGCGTGGGATGCTGGGCAATGGTAATAATGCCCGGCTCCACGTCGTGTACGTTATTGCCTAAGTGCTCGTGCAGGGCAAGGGCGATGGCAGCGTAAACTTCGTTTGTCTTCATAGTCTGTTACATTGGAATGTTACCATGCTTCTTGGCGGGCAGGGCGTCGCGCTTGGTGGCGAGCTGTGCCAGACCGCGGCAGATGCGGAAGCGAGTGTTGCGCGGCTCGATGACGTCGTCGATATAGCCATACTTGGCTGCCTGATAGGGATTGGCGAAGAGTTCGTTGTACTCGTCCTCCTTCTCAGCGATGAAGGCCTTCACGTCCTCGCCGGCCTCTTTCTTAGCCTTGGCTTCCTTGGCGTAGAGCACGGCAGCGGCGCCGCTGGCACCCATCACGGCAATCTCAGCTGATGGCCATGCGTAGTTCAGGTCGGTGTGCAGCTGCTTGGAACCCATCACAATGTGCGAGCCGCCATAGCTCTTGCGCAGGGTGACGGTAATCTTGGGCACAGTGGCTTCGCCGTAGGCATAGAGCAACTGAGCACCGTGCAGAATAACGGCATTGTACTCCTGGCCAGTGCCGGGCAGGAATCCGGGCACGTCGACAAGACTGACGATGGGGATATTGAAGGCGTCGCAGAAACGCACGAAGCGTGCGCCCTTGCGGCTGGCGTTCACGTCGAGCACACCGGCGTAGCAGCTGGGCTGGTTGGCCACGATGCCCACGCTCTGTCCGTTGAAGCGGGCAAAGCCCACGATGATGTTCTTTGCAAACTTGGGCTGCACCTCGAAGAACTCGCCGTTGTCAACCACTGAGCCGATGACCTTATACATATCATAGGCCTCGTTGGGATTCTCGGGAATGATCTCGTTCAGGCTGTCCTCCATGCGGTTGATGGGGTCGTCGCACTTCTTGCGGGGAGCCACCTCCATATTATTAGAAGGTATATAGGAGAGCAGGGTCTTCAGCATCTGCAGGCCCTCTTCCTCCGTCTTGGCGGTGAAGTGGGTCACGCCGCTCTTCGTAGCGTGCACGCTGGCGCCACCGAGGTGCTCCTGGTCGATGTCCTCGCCCGTGACGGTCTTCACCACTTTCGGGCCGGTAAGGAACATATAGCTGGTGTTCTCCATCATCAGCGTGAAGTCGGTCAGAGCCGGGCTATACACAGCACCGCCTGCACAGGGACCGAAGATGCCGCTAATCTGCGGGATGACACCCGAGGCGAGGATGTTGCGCTCAAAAATCTCAGCGTAGCCTGCCAGGGCGTTGATGCCCTCCTGTATGCGTGCGCCGCCCGAGTCGTTGATGCCGATGACGGGAGCGCCCATCTTCATGGCCATATCCATCACCTTGCAAATCTTCTGACTCATTGTTTCGCTCAAAGAGCCTGCGTGGACGGTGAAGTCCTGTGCGAAGACAAAGACCAGACGGCCGTCGATGGTGCCTGAGCCAGCCACCACGCCATCGCCGGGGAACTGTTTCTTCTCCATGCCGAAGTTGTGGCAGCGGTGCTCCTTGAACATATCGTACTCCTCGAAAGAGCCTTCATCGAGCAGCATGTCAATGCGCTCACGAGCAGTGTACTTGCCGCGTTCATGCTGCTTCTGTATGGCTTTCTCGCCGCCGCCCAGACGGGCCTTCTCGCGGTTCTCAATCAGTTTCTTAATTTTCTCTAACTGTGTTGACATTGCTATAATTTGTGTGATTCGTTAAATTCTTTTTTAATAATCATTCCGGATGCTCGCAGAGTTCTGTGAGGATGCCGCAAGTGCTCTTCGGATGCAGGAAGGCAATGTTCAGGCCCTCAGCACCCTTGCGGGGAGCCTGGTCAATGAGGCGCACGCCCTTCTCGCTGACCTCAGCCAGTGCGTTGGCAACGCCGTCCTCTACGCAGAAAGCTACGTGGTGAACACCCTTGTTGCCCTTGTCGAGCCACTTCTGGATGGTGCTCTCGGGGCTTGTGGGCTCCAGCAACTCCAGCTTCACCTCGCCGCAGCGCAGGAAGGCTGTCTTTACTTTCTGATCCTCTACTACTTCAGTTGCATAACACTCCAAGCCCAGCACGTCGGTAAAATAAGGCAGGCTCTCTTCAATGCTCTGGACGGCAATGCCCAGATGCTCAATGTGCGAAATTTTCATAATGAATTAAAGTTTAAGCTTAAATCGTGGTGCAAAGATACAAAAAAGAAGTGACACGCGATAAGTGATGGGCGAAAAGTTACTTTAACTTGTACTTTTTTAACTTATCGCCCATCACTTATCGCCTATCACTTATCTCTTCTAAATAATGTGAAGCTGTCCCATGAGATAGAGCAGGCCGTAGCCTAAGACCATGCTGATGATGCCCACCGTCAGTCCTATGCGTGCCATGTCGTTCTGCTTCACCATGTTCGTGGCATAGGCCAGAGCGTTGGGAGGCGTAGAGATGGGCAGCACCATGGCACTCGATGCTGCTATGGCTACGCCAATGAGCACCGTCGATGTGCCGCCAATGGGAGCCAGCTTGTCGCCCATGGCCGTGCAGACCACGGCGAGGATGGGCATGAGCAGAGCTGCGGTGGCCGAGTTGGATATAAAGTTAGACAGCGCATAGCAGATGATGCCGGAGATGATGAGGATAAACAGCGGCGAGAAATCGCCAAAGGGAATGCTCTTCACCACTAGGGCAGCCAGTCCTGAGGAATTGAGGCCAAAGCCCAGTGCGAAGCCGCCGGCCACCATCCATATCACGCTCCAGTTAATCTCCTCCAGGTCCTGACGCCCTATGACGCCGGTAAGGGCAAACACCACGAAGGGTATCATGGCCACGGTATAGGAGTTGATGCCAGTGACAGAGTCGAGCAGCCACAGCAGCACCGTGATGCAGAAAGTGACAATGACAATATAGGTCTTACGGTCTTTCTTCATCGTGCTCTCAATGTTCAGCTCAATGGTCTTCTGCGAGAAGGGGAAAATCTTCTTCAGCAGAATCCACCCTATGAAGAGCAGCAGTATGACCAGTGGCAGCATGAACATCATCCACTGTCCGAAGCCCATGCCCATGTTCAGGCCTTCGGGGTCGTTAAGGTATTTCAGTGCAATGGTGTTGGGCGGTGTGCCTATGGGCGTGCCCATGCCGCCCAGGTTGGCTGCCACGGGAATGCTGAGCGCCAGAGCTATACGTCCCTTCCCCTCAGGGGGCAGTTGTTTGAAAACAGGAGTAAGGAAGGTGAGCATCATGGCTGCCGTGGCCGTGTTTGAAACAAACATCGAAAAGAGGCCGGTGATGAGCAGGAACCCCAGCAACACGTTCTCGCTTTTCTTGCCGAAGGGTTTCAGCAGCACCTTGGCCAGCTGTGAGTCAAGGCCTGTCTTCGTAGCAGCGATGGCCAGTATGAAGCCACCAATAAACAGCATGATGACGGGGTCGGCGAAGGTGGCCATGATGGCCTTATACGACAGAAGGCTGCCCACCTCGTCAGGGTTACACATCCACTTTATTCCGCTGTCACTGCAGAACAGCAGCATGCTCACTATAATGGCCACGCTGGTGGCCCAGCTCGACACCATCTCCGTGATCCACGACAAGGTGGCGAAGATAAAGATGGCAATGATACGTTGGTGTACTACAGTAAGACCCTCGATGCCGAAAGCTGAGGTGGGCAGGTTCCAGACAACGAGGGTGATGGCAGTTACGATGATGGCCATGAGGGCCTTCTTCTGTACTCTTGCAGGATGGTCTTTTTGGGCTTGGTGCATCTTGTGATAGGCATCGACAAGATGGAAGCCGCGGAAACTCTTAAACATTTACTTATCTCTTTTTTGTTGTACTACTTTGAATTGGACTGCAAAGGTACAACAAAAAAATGAGACAAGCAAAGTTTAAGTGTATTTTTACCGATTATCAATGCAAATTGTTACAAGAAACAAAACTATTGATTCTTTGTGAACATGTCGGGATATGCCTTTTCGGCATCAAGCAGTTGATACCAGTTGTTCGACACGTTGATGTCCTTCGCCCACTTTACGAATTCCTTGTAAACAGTAGTGATGTTGAGACCTTCCAAGGGATAGCGGAAATTGAGGGGTACGATGATGGCGTAGGGTGGCTCGCCCGTCGTTTTGGGAACGGCAATGGTTTTGCCCGTCGTGGCATTCAGCACACTGATGCCTTTGAGGAATTCCGAAGTACTCATAGACGGGTCAATGTCGAGCGTCTCTGAAACAGGGTTGAGCCACTGCTGCCCCTTCATGGTGTTGACGAAGTTGTTGGTGGTCTTTTTCTTGCCATAGAAGAAAACGTGTATCTCCTTTGAGGCGAGATAGCAACCCTCTTCCAACCCCTTGATATACAGGTCGTCGACACCGCCACATGCTACGATAGAAAGCTGAATCCGTTCTGGGTTGATGCGTATGGCCTGCAGCACCAGGTCGTTCATGTCGTAGTCGGCCTTGTTGAGTTCGTCTTCGAAACACATCGTGTAGGTTAGCGATTCGGGGTCCTGCGGCTCCTCAACAATCTCCGTACCGCCGCCCACTTCAATCACCATATCGCAGAAGTTACAGTCGGCACCTTCTTCGAAGCACATATAGGTCTTGCCGTTGGCTGAGAACACCGCAATGCGCGGATCGTTGAACTGCATACCCTCTTCGGTAGAGCCGCCTATCGACTTGTCCATAGCCGAGAGATAGTGGCCGCTAATATGGTTCACTTCATAGTTCAGACGACCGTCGCCGTAAGTACAGCCAAACATACAATTCGACACGTTGTAGTCGTTGTTGGTGTGCTTCATGTTCAGGAAACCAATCTTGTAGCCCTTCGGAAAGATGGCCTGTGCACTGTTGGCTCCCTGCACGGGCGATTCGCCATAGAAGGGCAGCAGGAACTCCTTGTTGCGGAAGAATTCGCCAGCCGTGCTCTGTGGCGTTGTGCATACGCGCTCCACCTGAATGGCCTTGAACTTAGGCAGCTGTTTGATGTAGGCCACCTCGTCCATGTCGGCGGGAATGTCCTCTGGCTTATAATAGTAATAGTAGATGTGGTTCTTCTTGAACTCGGTGGTGTAGGCCTGTATGGGAATGAGCGTCACAGGCGTTACTCCATTGGTGATGAGGTAGTTGTTGTTGAGTGTGAAGTTGGCACTCTCGCGAATGAGCCTGATGTTGTTCTTCTTGCCGCTGACGGAGTACCTGTCGTTCGATGTCTTGAAGAGGAACACGTCGGTGATGGCCTTGATGTTGTCCAGCTCGCCCTCGGCAAAGCCGTCGATGTCGCGATAGATGACGCCCATGTTCTTTTGGGTGTCCATCTTCCAACCGTTGTCGAAGGTGTTGTCGTCAGACAACTGCCACATCAATTCATTGGCCCACGAACCATCGGCCCACTCGGTGTACGACTTGCCATTGATGGTGCATGCGTCGCCCTTCTCGGCTCGCATGGCATTAAACGACTTGTGGGGGGCTGACAGCTTGATGGAAGTGAAGGTGGGAGCCTCGCTGCCTGTTGCCCTCGTGGTGCGTGCCTTGGCGCTGTGCGAGAAGCTGACGGTGGCATCGCCGGGTGTGAACACCTGAATATAGTACACTCCCTTGCTGCTGACACAGGCGGCCACCAACTGGTCGTAAATATTCGGCGCATCGTAGGTCAGCGTCACTTTGCCACCCTTCTTCACGGCGGCCTCGTTGAGCACCCTTGCATTGGTGTTGAAGAAAGGCGACTCCGTGAGAATCTGCACCTTTACGATGTCATCGAGCGCTGCATCGGCAGTAACGGTAATCTTTCCCTCGCAGATGGAATTCCAATCCTGCTTCGAGTCAATACTTCCAAAAATCTTCTGGGCCTGTAGCTTGTTGACGGCATCCTCATCGTATAAGTCCTTATCCCAGCTGTTGGTGCAAGCCGACACCCCAAGAATCGTCACAAATATCCAAATAAGTATCTTCATATCGGTTGTCCTTTTGATTTTCGGTGCAAATATATGTATTATTTTTCATATTTTATTGCGCGTAGAAAGAAAAAAGCTCTATCTTAACTTTTTTTTTCTAAAAGCCCCATCATTCTTTTGGAAAATTGCAAAAGAATGCGTAATTTTGCCCTCGAAAAATCTTCAGATAGAAGTTGATTATGTTTAAAACCACACTCCTGAGGGCGCTCGCCTTCGCTGTGCTTCCGGCAGTGCTGTTGTCGTGTAGTGAAGAGAAACACGTCAGCAGCGCGTCGGGGTCTAACCGTTCCGACAGTCTCATTTTTGCCGCTGGGCTATCGAAGAACTACAAGCGCATGCTCATGCTGGTTGACAGCTTTGAGCAGCAGGGCAGTATCTCAGCCCTCGATGCCAATCGCTGGCGCGGCACTGCCTATTACCGTCAGAACCAGTATCGCCCTGCCGAGATGTATTACAAGAGGGCCATGGAGTGTGAGATTAAGACCGACCAGGATCTCTTGGGCTATATCAAATCGGCGCGCAGGCTCTCCGAGCTGCTTTTAGTGAAGGGCAACTTCGAGGGGTCCATTGAGGTGGCCATGTCCACCGTAGCCATGATGCGCGAGAAGGGCATCGGCTCTGACATCGACTTTGCCATTCTGCTCAACAACATTGGCTGCTGCCAGATTAACCTGGGGCGCGACGCCGAAGCCCACGAGAGCTTCATCACCGCCCGCCAGCACTACATCAACCGATGGTCGACCGACAGCAGCGGGCGAGGATTTCAGGAAGCCGTCATCGGCACCGTCTACACCAGTCAGGCCTACATCAACACCCACCGCTATGCAGAGTCTATCTATTGGATTGACCGCACGGAGATGCTGCTCAACAAATACCGCAAGAAGCCCGATGCCCGCCTAGAGTACTTCGATGAGTACCAGGGACGCATTGAAATCATGCGGGCCGTGGCGAAGCTCGGATTAGAGAAGCCCGACTCTGCCGCCCTGGCCTATCAGGCTTTCCTGCGCACCAAGTACTCCACCACCAGTACAGGGCGCATCAATGCCAACGACTATCTGTTAGCCGCCCACCGCTATACTGAGGCTGCCGACAACTACCGCTACTTGGACCAAATGCTGGAAGAGCACGACATGGAACTGTCGCTCGACAACATACAGCTCTATTTGCTGCCTAAGATGCGTGCCAATATAGGTGCTCAGCGGCGCGACTCGGTAATGGCTCTGGGGCTAATGTTATGCGATGCCGTCGACACGGCCATCGTCAAGAGCAAGGATGACGAGACTGCCGTTCTGGCCACCATCTACGACACCCAGCAGAAAGAGGCACAGATAGCGCTGCAGCAAGCCGACATGGCCCATCAGCGCATCACCACCCTGATAGTGGCGCTGGGCTTGGTCATCACCTTCTTCTCAGTGTTTGTGTTCTTCCGCCACAGGGCAGCAAAGCGTCTGAGCCATGCCCACGAGCGACTGGAGGAGGCCCATACCAAGCTGCAGAAAGCCTACGACCAGTTAGAGGAGACAACGGCGCAGAAAGAGCGCATTGAGAGCGAGCTGCGCATTGCGCGCGACATACAGAAGTCGATGGTGCCGGGCGTATTCCCCGACGACCGCGACGACCTCGACATCTATGCTGCCATGACCCCTGCCAAGGAGGTGGGCGGTGACCTCTACGGCTATCTCATCCTGGGCGACAAGCTCTACTTCTGCATCGGCGACGTGTCGGGCAAGGGAGTGCCCGCCTCGCTCTTCATGGCACAGGCCACGCGTCTTTTCCGCACGCTGGCCACGCAGGGCATGATGCCTGCCGAGATTTGTACACGCATGAATGCCGCGCTCACCGAGGACAACGAGCAAGGCATGTTTGTCACCATGTTCATCGGATTGGTTGACCTGAAGACGGGGCACTTGGAGTTCTGCAACGCCGGCCATAATCCGCCTATCGTCAACAACGAATTTATGCAGATGGAGCCGAATGCCCCCATCGGCCTATGGCCCGGCCTTGAATTCGTAGGCGAGCACATCGACTCCATTCTGGGCATGCCCATGCTTATCTACACCGACGGACTGAACGAGGCCGAGAACCGGCAGCAGGAGCAGTTTGGCGATGAGCGGCTGCTCAACATCCTGTGCAACACCCACTTTGACAACGCCCGCCATGTGGTGGAGCACCTTGTCAATGAGGTGGAAAAACATCGCGACGGTGCCGAGCCCAACGACGACCTCACTGTAATGTGCCTAAAAGTGGGGTGACGATACTAAGTTTAAAGGAAGCCTCTAGCCTTTTCTCTTCTTAATTCTTATAAAAAGGGCTTTCGTCCTTCCTAACGCCCCTTTCGTCATCCCCAGCCCCTATTTCATCAAAAAGAACGGATAAAATGGTGTCCGTTTCAGTTTTTTTTTGTAACTTTGACCCGTTTTTTAGGCAATTATTCACTAATCTGTTACAAATACACCTAAAATCACATGAGACGACTACTACTCTCACTTCTCGCGCTCATGGCGATAGCCATTGGGGCGAAGCCACAAGACATGACCGCTACACCGCTTACATTAGAGGCTGTGGAGGCGGGAACGATTAACGTCATCAACCCCAACGGGCTGACGATTGAGTACAACAAGAACGGCGGCGGTTGGACAGGATCCACTGCCAACCCCATCAGCATCACAGTCGCTGCTACCGACGTGGTGCAGTTCCGAGGCGACAACGAGACTTATCTGGCGTTTGGTGAGCAGGGCGAGCTGCCCACCCGCTTCACAGCCACAAACTCCGTCTATCTCTACGGCAACGTGATGAGCCTCATCAGCTCCACTGGCTTTGCTACGCTGAAGGAACTGACAGACAACAGCGAATGGGGCATTGGCAGCAACCTTGCCTACCTCTTCACCACGCCCGAGTCGGAGTATAGCCCCTTCCCCAAAGAGAACACTACCATTTTAAATCATCCCACGAAGGACATCGTGCTGCCCGCCACCACGCTGACGCCCAGCTGCTATATGTACATGTTCTCGGGCTGCGCCGGGCTGACCCGTGCACCGCAGCTGCCTGCCACCACACTGGCCGACGGCTGCTACCACCGCCTGTTTGACAACTGCACCAGCCTGCAGGTTGCCCCCACGCTGCCTGCTAAAAAGCTGGCAGGTTTTTGTTACAGCAGCATGTTCGCAGGCTGTACCAGTCTGAACTATGTGAAGTGCATGGCCACCGATGCCTCGGCCGGCTTGTGTTTTGAGGGCTGGATGGAGGGTGTGCCCGAAGGTGGAACCTTTGTCAAGGCATCCACCAACGACAGCTACGCCACTGGTATTGATGGCATCCCCGAAGGCTGGATGGTGCAGAACGCTACTGAGGCCGATGGCGACATGGGCATGACTCCACTGACGATGGAGGCCATTGCCGACGGCACTTTCACCATCACCAACCCGCAGCGCCTCAACATCAAATACAAGAAGAACGACGGAAACTGGACATTGTTCTACTCCACAACGTTCACCATCGAAGTAGCCGCAGGCGACAAAGTGCAATTCAAGGCCATTAACGCCTCCTACTGCAACGAGGGCAGCAATGCCACACACTTCAGTAGCTCTGCCGACTGCTATGTCTACGGCAACGTGATGAGCCTCATCAAAGAGACAATCTATAGCACCAACAAAGAACTGACAGGACAATATGCCTTGGCCTACCTCTTTGCCAACGCCGACCTCACACCCAACAACACGTTGAAGAGCCATCCCTACAACGAGCTGGTACTGCCTGCCACAACGCTCACCAACAAGTGCTATACCGGAATGTTCCATGGTTGTCAGGGCATCACCGAGGCCCCGCTGCTGCCTGCCACCACACTGGGCACCTACTGCTACGACGGCATGTTCAAGGGCTGCACCGGCCTGAAGGAGGCTCCGCAGCTGCCTGCCGAAAAGCTGAACATGGGTTGCTACGCCAATATGTTCAACGGCTGCACCGGACTGACAAAAGCGCCAATGCTGTCAGCGCGCGTCGTGTCAGCCAGTGCCTACGACAATATGTTTGCAGGCTGCTCCCACCTTAATTACGTGAAATGCCTCGCCACCTCCCTCGGCAGCAATGCCACCACGAACTGGCTCGATGGCGTGGCCGCCACTGGCACATTCGTAAAGATGTCGCAAATGCGCGACTTTGCTACCGGCGCCGACGGCATACCCACGGGCTGGACGACACAGGGTGCCACCGAGGACGACGGCGACTACGGCGCCACTCCGCTCACCCTGGAGGCCGTCACGGCAGGCATCATCACCATCAGCAACCCCAACGAGGTTCCCGTGCACTACGTTATAATCAGAAAGAGCGGTATGCAGCAATACCGCAACAACGTGAAGGACAAGACCGTATCCTTCGACGTGGAGCCAGGCGACAAGCTTACATTCAAGGGCAACGGCAGTACCAACGCCTACGGCAACATCCAGACGGGTATGGGCTACCAAATCAAGAGCACAGCCGACGTATATGTCTACGGCAACGTGATGAGCCTCACTGGCAGCACCGACAACACCGTACTGACGGGCAACATGAACTTCGCCTGCCTCTTTGGCAGCGACAATCCCGCTGAAGCCAACACCACAATCAAGAGCCACCCGACAAAAGACCTCGTCCTCGGCGCCACCACGCTGACGGAGAGCTGCTACACCTTCATGTTCGCTGGCTGTCAGGGTCTCACCCGTGCGCCAGAGCTGCCCGCCACCGAGCTAGCCCCTATCTGCTACCACCGCATGTTCGGCAACTGCACGGCACTGACGGCAGCACCTGTGTTGCCCGCCCCAACGCTGGTTGAAGAGTGTTACTTTGCCATGTTCGACGGCTGCTCAAGCCTGAACTACGTGAAATGCCTCGCCACCAACCTCGGCGAGCACAACACTGACTCCTGGCTCAACGACGTGGCCGCCAAGGGAACCTTCGTCAAGGCCGACGACGCCAACTGGACCCTCAACAGCCCAGACGGTATCCCTGCAGGATGGATCACCACCGACACACCACTCACCATCGAGGCCATTGAGGACGGCACCACCGTCACCATTGCCAATAACCTGAAGTTGCCCATCGAGTACAGCACTGACGGCGGCACGACGTGGACAACGAAGAGCGACGCCACCATCACCATCAGCGACATTGCAGAAGGTGCCACCGTGCAGCTACGCGGCGACAACGCCTGCTACTCACAGGGGTCAAAGGCTAAGAGTACCATCATCACCACCGACAAGGATGCCTACGCCTACGGCAATGTGATGAGCCTCGTCAGCAGCACCGGTTATGCCACGGCCACGACACTGACCGCCGACTATGCGCTCTACATGCTGTTCTACCAGAACACACACCTCAAGAGCCACGCTGAAAAGGAACTGGTGTTGCCCGCTACAAGTCTAACGGAGAATTGCTATGGCGGTATGTTCAACGGCTGCACAGCTCTGACCAAGGCACCGGCACTGCCTGCCACCACACTGGTCAAGCGATGCTACTGGTATATGTTCAGCAGTTGCACCAGCCTTGCCACTGCGCCCGAACTGCCAGCTACCAACTTGGCAGAGTCGTGCTACGGATACATGTTCCAGAACACGGGGCTGACCACCGCACCGACATTGCCCGCCACCTCCCTGTCCGCCTACTGCTATCAGAGCATGTTCAGGGTCTGCAAACAATTGGACACAGCTCCTGTGCTGCCCGCTACCACACTGGCAGAAAACTGCTACGATAACATGTTCCGTGCCACCGGACTGACCATCATGCCGGAACTGCCCGCCACTACGCTGGCTGACTACTGCTACAATTTCATGTTTGCAAACTGCACTAGCCTTGTCACCACATCCATGCTGCCCGCCACTACGCTGGCCGATGGTTGCTACCAGCGCATGTTCAATGGCTGCACCAACATCGTCACCGCACCCGAACTGCCTGCCACCGAGCTAGCAGACCTATGCTACAACGACATGTTCATGGACTGCACCGCACTGAAGAACGCGCCCGAACTGCCCGCCACCACGCTTGTGCCCTACTGCTACACCATGATGTTCTACGGCTGCTCTAGCTTGGAGAAAGCTCCCGTGCTGCCCGCCGCCACGCTAACAGGAGGATGCTACGAGCACATGTTCATGGACTGCTCGAAGCTGAACTACGTGAAGTGCCTCGCCACCGACCTGTGCGACGAGTCGTCTACCGACGGCTGGCTGACCAATGTGGCCGCCACCGGCACCTTCGTGAAGGCCGCTGGAGCCGACTGGAGCGGAAATGTAGCTACCGAGGGTGAATGGGAATACAATGGCGAGTATGTATCCACTACCTTCATCAACGGCATACCCGAAGGCTGGACCGCAAAGAGCATCTATCCTGTCACTATGCCAGCATCGGGCATCTGCACGTTCAGTGTCTCCGACGCCGTGGCTATGCCCGCCGGACTTAACGCCTACACCTGTAGCACCTTCGACAGCAATGCCAGCACCATCAGCATGCAGGCTGTCAGCGGCACAGTCATCCCCGCAGCCACTGGTGTACTGCTGCGCGGCGAAGCAGGAGCAGTGTTTGAGCTGGAGCCTGCCATTGAGACCTCCGAGCCTATCGAAGGCAACAGTCTCGTAGCCGTGACAGAGCCTACGCACGTGCCTGCCGCCGCCAACGGCTACATCAACTTCATGCTCTCCAAGGGAAAGTTCATCAGGATACAGGAAGATGACGACGACGTGAAGATGCCTGCCAACAAGGCATATCTGCAGATTCCGGCAGCCAGCCTGAACAGCAGCGTGCGCAGCATAGCACTGGCATGGGACGAGACGCCCAGCTCTGTCATGCAAGTGGAGGACGGGCCAGTGAGGACTGGCAACACCATCTACGACCTGCAAGGCCGCCAGATAGTAAATAGTCTATCCGCAAATCGTCAGCTACAGCGTGGCCTCTATATTGTGAACGGAAAGAAAGTTTTTGTTAAGTAAGGAGGAACAGTCATGGAAAAGAAGATATACCAGCAGCCGCTGTGCTGCACCATTATCATCAAAGGGAAATTGATGAACGACACAGTAAGCGTTGACCCCAATGCTTCGGGAAGCCAAACAGGAGCCGAGGCACGCCGACGCCACCGCAGAAGGCAGTGGGATGACGAAGAGGAAGACGAGGAGTGGTAGATATAGACCACAATATCTCACAGCAGACCACAACGGGTTAATAATCCGTTGTGGTCTGATACTGTATAACTAAATGTAAAGAACTGGTCGCGACCGCGACGACCTCACAGTAATGTGCCTAAAAGTGGGGTGACTATATAGCGAAGCAGGTACTTAGGCCTCAGAGCCGCACCACAATCTTTCTTGCCACAATGGTTCCATCGGCAGTGCGTTGCACTTCGATGCACGGCCCGGATGCTTGCTGGGCCGACAAACGCATGCCGCTCATGGAGTAAATGCCGAGCATAGTGGCGGGATGGGGAAAACTGAGCGCAGAGTGGACTGAAGTAACCAATGGCGAGCCTCCCATGCCTGTGGGTGGCTCGCCATTAGTAGTGATGCAGAGTTTGTCGATGCAGGCCCCGTCTTCGCGTCCGCCCAGGCACAGCTTGTGCTGTCCTGCCTGCAGCACACCGCTGAAAAGTTCTTTCCACTCCCATGAGCCGCCCGTCTGCAGACCGTTGGCAAAGTTGTTCATCGGCCCGTCCATGCCTACCCAATAGCTGTCATCGTCCCATGTAGGACAGTTCACGCGTGCATAAATATGATAGGTATCGGCAACTGAAGCCACAAAACGGGCCGCAAGCATGTTGGCACTGTCGGCCGGTGCGGCACTGGTGATGTTGTTCACCGTCTGCAGATACTTGCCCCCCGAGGCGGCACCGTCGTCAACCACCCTAAAGGCCGTGCCCACGGTGTTGGTGCGCAGCTTCTCGGCCTCTATCCACAGTGCCTCGCCATAGCCCTCGTCTTCCTCCTCGTCGGCAGCCAGAGGGTCGGTCTTGGTAAAGAGGCTCAGGTCTATGCAGCCGCCCATTGTCTCATATCCCTGGGCGTTCAGGTGCAGCCAGTCGTTCTCGAAGAGGAACTGCTGCTGCATGGCGATGGTGTCCTGGGGGTTGCGCACAGCCCGGTCGAAGTCTATCACGCCGTCGAGCATCTTCGTGGTGCGAATCCACTTGTTCAGCGAGCTGCGCCCTTTCTCATGGTCTTCCGAGTAGTAGTTGTTGCCTTTAAAGGGAGTAATGGTGGCTCCAAACACGTAGATGCCCTTCTGGTGGGCTTCACGTATTATCTGCTTGTACACGTCGATGATGCGCTTGGCCGTCTGCTCGCCGTTGCGAGAGCCGCCCAGGTCGTTGACAGCCTCGAAGAGAATAATCCACTTCACGCCTTCCTGGCCCAGCAAATCGCGCTGGTAGCGGTTCACGGCAGCAGGCCCCAGGCCACCGCCGAGCACGCAGTTGCCGCCAATGCCCATGTTGAGCACACCCACCTCACGGGTGGTCTCGTTAGCAAGGAGGCGGCGCGAGAGCACGTCGGGCCAGCGGTTCTGCTGGTTGGTGGTGGAGCCGCGCCCGTCGGTGATGGAGTTGCCCAGTATGGCCACAGCCCCTGCCTGTTCGGGAGCCTCCACCTCGAGTGCCAGTATGCTATACCAGTGGTCGGTCTTTGTGGCACCGCTGAAGTCGGTGGTGTTGCCCGCTTTCAGATACGACGTAGTGCGCGAGCCGGGATGCCCGCTCACACTTGTCGACGAGGCCTCGCCATAGTGTATGGTGATGGCCACGTTCTGACGGCCTTCCAAATGCAGGTCGACGGCATCCGACGTCACCTTGCCGCCAGCGGGGATGCTCACCGACGCCTTGCCGCCGAAGGTCAGGCTCACGGTCGAGGCATCGTCTATGTCGCTGCTGCTGCCCGACGTCATGGCGTAGGCCAGCTCCACCGCCTTTATCTCGGTGGCTCCCGTGCTGAACTCGTTGGTGAGCTTCAGGCGCACCTTCTCACCGCCTATCGACACCTGTACTATCTGGCGCAGCGAGTTGCCTGCCAGTCCGGGCGAAGGAGGGTTGTTGTGATTCTCTACCAGTTGCGGAGCAGTGCCCCAGGTGCCTACCCAGTGCACGCCATCGGCCAGCGCCGCACCCACCGAGAGCAGGCAGGCCAAAATCAATGCTGCTTTCTTCATGTTTGTATTGGTTTAAACGTTGTTCTATTTCTCTTTTTGGCTATATCGCTACAGTTATTTGTCGGCTTGCAGCAGGAGTGCCGTCAATCTTGGCGGCCTTAGCTCTTCGGTATGCCGAAACTCCTGCATCGTGCTATAAGGAAACAGCGCCCTCGCTCATGCATGCGAGAAGATGAGCATGCAAAGTTAGACAATAATACCCGAAACGCCAAACGATTTACAAACTATTTGAACTGCCGCGATGCTTTTTCTTCCTTTCCCCTCAAATTTCCTGAGTTCATGGACGAGCCATAACAATAGTAATGGCAGGTTCCTCTCGCGCGCGCGTTATTTCGCGCGTGTGAGTGTTTGGTGCTTGCACCACTTGCACCACATCAAAGTGATGATTCGCGTATTTTGCATGGCGGCCTCCTGTGAAAATTTCGCGCCCTCCTGTGAAAAAAAGTGGCCGCCAAATTTTGCTGGGAAGCCTCCGTGTTTTATAAAAGTGGTGCAAGTGGTGCAAGCACCTGGCAGTCATACGCGCGTATAAAACGCGCGCGCGAGAGGAGTGCTGTCATCCTCTCTTCTCAGGCGGAGCTCGCCTACTCGGAGCTGATGGTACTTTGTCTATGTAGGACGCCGGTAGCACTTCTTTGCGGATAATCATTTAGGAAATGATATAACAGTTGACCTGGACTCCGTAGGCACTCCCCTCCCTTGTATCCCTTGAAAGGGGCGGGGAGTACCTACGGGCATCCTCAGGGCAGGTCAACTGCTATATGATTGCCATCATTTAAACAACATACAGAAAGCATCCCCACATAGGCAGCACTAAAAACCGACTTCTCCCCCATTCCTCAGTATGGTCGGCGGTTTTCGCGCCGGCTCTCCATCCTATAACAAGAAAGAGAAAACAGCAAGCATAGAGTGGAAAGCACACGGACGAGCATCTGAATGTGGTAAAAAAACGGTAAAAAGAAAGAAAAAAACCTTTTTCTTTTGTTTTTTGCCTGCTTATTCGTACCTTTGCAGACAAATTGCAACAAAAAAACAATGATGATGGAAATAAAGACTATTGGAATAGCCAGCGACCACGCCGGCTTTGTCTTGAAACAGTTTGTGAAGAAGTACCTCGAAGAGAAGGGGTATGCGTATAAGGACTATGGCACGTATACCGAAGACTCGTGCGACTACAGTGACTTCGGCCATGCGCTGGCACACGGCATCGAGGCGGGCGAGGTGTTCCCCGGCATTGCCATCTGCGGTAGCGGCGAGGGCATCAACATGACGCTGAACAAGCATCAGAGCATCCGCGCTGGCCTCTGCTGGATTCCTGAGATTGCCCACCTCATTCGCCAGCACAACAACGCCAATGTGCTGGTGATGCCGGGCCGCTTCATCGACGAGGACATGGCCCGAAAGATTATGGACGAGTATTTCGCCACTGAGTTTGAGGGCGGACGCCACCAGAAGAGAATAGACAAAATACCCGTAAAATGACACAAGTAATACAAAAGACTTTGCGCGACTCCGCCGCCATGCGGTGGACGGCACTGCTGCTGCTGGCCCTGGCCATGTTCTGCAGCTACATTTTCATGGACATCCTCTCGCCCATCAAGGACCTCATGCTCACTGAGCGCGGATGGGACTCGACGGCCTTCGGCACGATGCAGGGCTCTGAGGTGTTTCTCAACGTCTTCGCCTTCTTCCTCATCTTCGCCGGTATCATCCTCGACAAGATGGGAGCCCGCTTCACCATGGTGCTCTCTACGGTGGTGATGCTCGTGGGAGCCGTCATCAAGTGGTATGCCGTGAGCGACGGTTTCGTGGGCAGCGGCCTGGAGGCTTGGTTTACTGATAATCTGAACTATATTCCTTTGTTCGACGAGCTGGGTGTCTCGCCCTTCTACGAGGGCATGCCCGCCTCGGCCAAGTTTGCCGCCTGTGGCTTCATGATCTTTGGCTGCGGCTGCGAGATGGCCGGCATAACTGTGTCGAGAGGCATCGTGAAGTGGTTCAAGGGCCGCGAGATGGCGTTGGCCATGGGCAGCGAGATGGCACTTGCCCGCCTGGGTGTGGCCACGTGCATGATTTTCTCACCCTATTTCGCTCGCTTGGGTGAGCATGTAAGCGTGAGCCGTTCGGTGGCCTTCGGCGTGGTGCTGATGTGCATCGCCCTCATCATGGCCATTGTCTACTTCTTCATGGACCGCAAGCTCGATGCGCAGACCGGTGAGGCCGAGGAGAAAGACGACCCCTTCCGCATCAAGGACCTGGGGCAGATTCTCACCTCCATGGGCTTCTGGCTGGTGGCCCTGCTCTGCGTGCTCTACTATAGCGCCATCTTCCCCTTCCAGAAGTATGCCGTAAACATGCTGCAGTGCAACCTCACACTGACAGCCCCCGAGGAAGGCTCGTTCTGGGCCAGCCAGTCGGTAACCATCGTGCAGTATGTTATTATGCTCGTCGTGGCAGCCACCGCCTTTGCCAGCAACTTCCAGAAGAAGAAGGAACTGAAATACGGCCTGCTCGCCACCTCTATCATCGCTCTCATTGTATACTGCTACATGGGCTACATGCGTCAGTCGGCCGAGGCCATCTTTGCCGTGTTCCCCCTGCTCGCCGTGGGCATCACCCCCATCCTGGGCAGCTATGTCGACCACAAGGGTAAGGCCGCTACCATGCTGGTGCTCGGCTCGCTGTTGCTCATAGGCTGTCACCTCACATTCGCCTTCATCCTGCCCATGTTCAAGGGGTCGGCAGTAGGCGGTATAATCATAGCCTATCTCACCATACTGGTGCTTGGCGCCTCGTTCTCGCTGGTGCCCGCCTCGCTGTGGCCCAGCGTGCCCAAGCTGGTGGAATCAAAGATTATAGGCTCTGCCTACGCACTCATCTTCTGGATTCAGAACATAGGTCTGTGGCTGTTCCCGCTGCTCATCGGCAAAGTGCTTGATGCCACCAACCCCGGTGTTACCGATGCCACGCAGTATAACTACACCGCACCGCTGGTCATGCTGGCTTGCCTGGGCATTGCCGCCCTGCTGCTTGGCCTGGCCCTGAAGGTGGTTGACCGCAAGAAGGGCCTCGGGCTGGAGGAGCCGAACATTAAGAATAAGGAGTAAGGATTCTTCGCCCCGGTGATGATGAATTTTGAATGACAAAGCTATATTTATATTAACCCTCAAAAACAAAACAAGCACTATGAAGAAACTATTGGTTATCGCAGCTATGGCTGCATGCACTCTTGGTGCACAGGCCCAGGAGCGGCTCGTTCTGAGCACGTACAATGGCACAAGCCTTACCAGGTATGACGGCAAGGTGTGCAATGTTACCGTGAACCGCTACATGTTCACCGGTTGGAACACCATCGCCCTGCCCTTCGCCATGACCGAGCAGGAGCTGAACGACGTCTTTGGCAGCGACTGCCGCCTGGAGCGTCTGGTCAGTGCCGAGGACAACACCCAGGGAGGCGTGACGCTGAACTTCATCAACTGCAAGGAGAACGGCCTGCAGGCCAACACCCCCTATATGCTCTACTACACCGGCGAGTCGGCCACCAAGCGCATAGCAAAGGAAGCCGCCGTGACCGATGCACAGGCTGCAATCACCTTTACCACGCAGAGCGGCGAGGTGGTGACCATGGAGGGTGCCCGCGTGCACACCAATGGCGACGGCCTCTACGGCGTGCTGGCACGCGACAATGCCGAGGTGCGCTTCACCGCTGTTGACAATGAGCAGACCAACGGCTTCTATGCCACCCGCTGCTACATTCGCCTGAATTCCGGTGCCACAAAGATGCTCATCGCCCAGCACTTAGGCTATGGCGAGGCTGCCAGCATCTCGGCCATTGCAGGACAGAGAGAGCAGGTGGACGTATACAACGCTGCCGGCACAAAGGTGGCTTCGATGATTCCCGCTGCTGAGGTGAACAACCTGCGCCCGGGCCTCTACATTGTGAAAGGCCAGAAGATTCTGGTGAAGTAAGCGGCAAGCAGCCTGCGGGCTGCGGCCAAAACAACAAATGACAAATGACAAACAACAAATGATGAGAAAATGAGTAAGGTATTCAACAAATTGGCGTGCCGTAGATGGCTGCGCATACTGAGTTTATCATTTATTATTTGTCATTTGTCATTTAGCCCCGCTGGGGCGCAAAAGATTGGCCTCGTACTGGGCGGCGGCGGCGCCAAGGGCGGGGCTGAGGTGGGTGTGCTGAAGGTGCTCGAAGAGGCGGGCGTGAAGCCCGACATCATTGTGGGCACCAGCATAGGCGCCATAGTGGGAGGCCTCTACGCCGCAGGCTACAGTGCCAGCGAGCTGGAGACCATGTTCTCGCAACAGGAGTGGCTCTCGCTGCTCACCGACCGCCGCGCCGACCTGAGCGGCGAACCCTACAAAGAGAAAGACGGTGTGACGTACATATTCGGATTCCCCGTCATCGACAAGAAAAACAAGGCCTTCGGCGTGCTGCGAGGCGGCCGGGTGGTGCAGGTTGTCGACTCCATGCTTGCGTGCAAAGGCTGCGTGGAGTTTGACTGTCTGCCCATACCCTTCCGTTGCGTGGCAGCATCGATGATGAATGCCGAAGAGGTGGTGCTCAGCAGCGGCACACTGCCACAGGCCATCAGGGCCTCGATGGCTATTCCCGGCATATTCAAACCAGTGGAGATAGACGGCGAACAGCTCGTTGACGGCGGCATGATGAACAACCTGCCCGTAGACGTGGCCAGAGAGATGGGAGCCGACTTCATCATTGCCGTAGACCTGCAGCAGGACAAACCGAAAAACCGTGAGCAGAAACCCAACATCATCACCGGCATTGCCGACGCACTGGGCGTGGGGCCTTTAGCCAAATGGATATTCTACCGTCCTGACATCACCAAGTATAACGCCAACCGCCAGAGCTGCGACATTTACATCAACCCGCCAATAGCCGACTACGACGCGTCGAGCTTTGGCAACGAGAACATGCAGCGCATGATTCTATTGGGCGAACAGTCGGCCCGCAAACAATTGGCCAAGCTGAAGCGGCTGGCCCAGTAGTACCAACACACAGACAAGACAGGTAATGGAAAAGAAAAAGAAGATAGTCACCTTCGGCGAGCTGCTGCTCCGCCTCTCAAAAAGCGACCACCAACGCCTCTCGCAGGGAGCCACGTTCACCAGCCTCTATGGCGGCAGCGAGGCCAACGTGGCCGTGAGCTTAGCCACCCTTGGCGACAAGGTGGAATACGTAACCCGCCTACCCCAGACCCCCGTGGGGCGAGCCGGCGTGATGCGCCTGCAAGAGCTGGGCGTGGGATGCCGCCACATACTGTGGGGAGGCGACCGCATAGGCACCTACTATTTTGAGCCTGCAGCAGGCATGCGCTCGGCAAAGGTGGTCTACGACCGCGCCGGCTCAGCCTGCTCAGCACTGCAGCCGGGCATGCTGCCTTGGCACGACATACTGAAGGATGCCGCCGTGCTGCACGTGTCGGGCATCACCGCTGCCATCTCACGCAGCTCGCTCGACGCCACCTTCGAGGCCCTCGACATTGCCGACGAGATGGGCGTCAAAGTGTCATACGACATCAACTACCGCAAGAACCTGTGGCGCTATGAGGGAGCCGACGCCCGCGCCACATTGGGACAACTGCTCGCACGCTGCGACATGATGTTTGGCGACGCCATAGAGTTTGAATGGCTCAGCCAGCGCAAGCAGCCGCCCTACACCGCCACCGACACGGCCTTCCAGATGCAGATGGACGAGTATGGCGAGTGGTTCGAGCAGCTGCACGCACAGTTCCCCCGCTGCCGCAAATGGCTCATGGGCATGCGCAACATGGTGGCCAGCAGCCGCCACCTGCTCACCGCCCTGCTCTACACCAGCGACGACGGCAAAGACTACAGGCTGCTGAAGGCTCCCATACACGACATCAACGGTGTGGTAGACCCCTCAGGCGTGGGCGACGCCTTCATGGCCGGACTGCTGCACGCCGTGCAGGCCTTCCCCGGCGATGACCAGCAGCAGCTCAACTACTCGCTGGCTGCCTCGGCCCTGAAGAACACCATTCCCGGTGACTTCAACCTGGCCACTGACGAAGAAATAAAGAACCTACTTTAAATAATAAGCACTATGAACCTTTCAGAAAAAGACATGCAGCAGATAGCCCAGCGTGGTATCTCGCAGGAAACGATTGAGACACAGTTACACCAGTTTGAGACAGGATTCCCCTTCCTGAAACTTGAAGCCGCAGCAGCCGTGGGCCGTGGCATTATGGCCCCCAACGAGAAACAGCGCACAGAATACGAAGAGATATGGGAGCAGTACAAGGCACAGGGACACCGCGTGGTGAAGTTTGTACCCGCCAGCGGAGCAGCATCGCGCATGTTCAAGAACATGTTTGCCTTTGTCGATGCCGACTACGACGTGCCCACCACCGACTTCGAGAAGAAATACTTCGCCGACATTGAAAAGTTCGCATTCTTCGACGCCCTCGACGCCGCTTGCCAGAAGAACCTGGGCAAAGGCATCAAAGCGCTGATGGACGAGGGCAACTACAAGGCCGTGGCCGCACAGATGCTGAAGGCCGAGGGACTGAACTACGGACAGCTGCCCAAGGGCATGTTGCTGTTCCATAAGTATGATGAGGGTGCCCGCACTCCTATGGAGGAGCACTTGGTAGAAGGTGCCCTCTACGCCGCCAGCAACGGCGAGGCCCACGTGCACTTCACCGTGAGCCACGAGCACATGGACTTCTTCAAGCAGAAAGTGGCAGAGAAGGCCGACGGATTCGCACAGAAGTACGGCATCAAATACGACATCAGCTTCTCAGAACAGAAGCCCAGCACCGACACCATTGCTGCCAACCCCGACAACACACCGTTCCGTGAGGCCGACGGCAGCCTGCTGTTCCGCCCCGGAGGACACGGCGCACTGATAGAGAACCTGAATGAGATTGACGCCGACGTCATCTTCATCAAGAACATTGACAACGTGGTGCCCGACCGCCTGAAGCCGGAGACGGTGGAGTGGAAGCAGGTCATAGCCGGTGTGCTCGTCAACCTGCAGCAGCAGGCTTTCGCCTATCTGCGCTTGCTCGACGAGGGTGCCACCAGCGAACAGATAGCCGAGATTGCACAGTTTGTAGAGAAGAACCTCTGCACCGACCCGAAGGGACAGACTGTGGACGCCGACTATCTGCGCCGCAAGCTGAACCGCCCCATGCGTGTGTGCGGCGTGGTGAAGAACGTGGGCGAGCCTGGAGGCGGCCCGTTCCTCACCTACAACCAGGACGGCACCGTGTCGCTGCAGATACTGGAGAGCTCGCAGATAGACACCAACAATGAGGAGTATATGAAGATGTTTACGCAGGGCACGCACTTCAACCCCGTCGACCTTGTCTGCGCCGTGAAGGACTACAAGGGACAGCCCTTCAACCTGCCGAAATTCGTTGACAAGACCACGGGATTCATCTCGTCGAAGTCGAAGGGCGGCAAGGAGCTGAAGGCACTGGAGTTGCCCGGCCTGTGGAACGGCGCCATGAGCAACTGGAGCACCGTCTTCGTAGAGGTGCCCCTCGGCACGTTCAACCCCGTGAAGACCGTCAACGACCTGCTGCGCGACCAGCACCAGTAAATCAGCCACGGTTTAACATGGTTTGATACGATTAATACACTATTCATTGGTCAACAAATAAACAATAGAATGTTTGACAAGGAGACATACATACGCCGAAGGGCGGAGTTGAAGCGGTTGGTGGGCAGCGGACTGATACTGCTGCCTGGCAACAACGACAGCCCGGCTAACTATCCTGCCAACGGCTACGCCCCGTTCAGGCAGGACTCCACGTTCCTCTACTACTTCGGACAGCACCGCGACGGGCTGTTCGGAGTGATAGACGTGGACAACGACGAGGAGTGGCTTATAGGCGACGACATCGACATAGAGGACATTGTGTGGATGGGCTTCGTGCCCAGCGTCAGCGACTTGGCCGCTGAGGTGGGCATCACGAAGACTGCCCCGATGGCGCAGCTCCGTTCCGTATGTTGCCGTACTACGGCAACAAGCAGAACCATCCACTTCCTGCCGCCCTACCGCCACGACACGAAGATACTGCTCATGGACCTGCTGGGCATACACCCCAACGAGCAGAAGGCGAAAGCCTCGGAGACGCTCATCAAAGCTGTGGTAAAGATGCGCAGCACAAAGGAACCGCAGGAGATAGCCGCCATAGAACGGGCATGCGACGTGGGCTACGAAATGCACACCACGGCACAGAAGCTGATTCGCAGTGGAGTGACCGAGCGCTATATAGGCGGACAGGTGGACGGAATAGCCCGCTCAAAGGCACAGGGCGTGAGCTTCGCCACCATCTTCTCGCAGCACGGTGAGATAATGCACGGCAATCCCAGCGACGCACCGCTGGAAGACGGGCGCTTAGCACTCTGCGATGCGGGCTGCGAGCTGGACGACTATTGCTCGGACAACACCCGCACCATGCCTGTCAATGGAAAGTTCACGCAGCGCCAATTAGAAATCTACAGCATAGTGGAGCAGTGTCACGACTATGTGCTGGAGGTGGCCCGTCCGGGCGTGAAGTATATGGACGTACACTTCGCCGTCTGCCGTCTGATGACGGAGCGGCTGAAGGAGCTGGGCCTGATGAAGGGCGACGTTGACGAAGCAGTGGCCGCAGGTGCCCACGCCATGTTCCTGCCCCACGGACTGGGACACATGATGGGCATGGACGTGCACGACATGGAGGGACTGGGCCAGATATACGTGGGTTTTGACGAGGAGACACGACCCAACCTGGAGCAGTTTGGCACCAATTGCCTCCGCATGGGGCGCCGCCTGCAGGAGGGCTTCGTCGTCACCGACGAGCCGGGCATATACTTCATTCCCCACCTCATCGACCTCTGGCGCAAAGAGGGACATTGCAAGGACTTCCTCAACTTCGACCTGCTCGACACCTACAAGAACTTCGGTGGCATACGCATAGAGGACGACCTGCTCATCACCGCTGACGGCTGCCGCTTCCTAGGCACCAAGCGCATACCCTACCATCCCAAGGAACTGGAGGAGTTTATGCTGCCGTTATAAACGGCTCACAGCCCATCCTGCAGAACGCACAGACGGGATAGAGAAACTGCGCTCTCAGCGCTACCACATTATTAACATAGTATATACACACATGCGTAAAAGAAAGAATATGAAGAAACTATTTTCACTTGCACTATTAGCCATGATGACTATTGGTGCAACTGCTCAGGAAGCTGGGCAAAAGAAAGAGGAGGGCAACAAGCCCGTGTTTACCATCGTCAAGGAGATACCCATCACTAGCGTGAAGGATCAGAACCGCTCGGGCACCTGCTGGAACTATAGCACGCTGTCGTTCTTTGAGGCTGAAATACTGAAGGCCACAGGCAAGACCTACGACCTCTGCGAGAGCTTTGTGGAGAACAAGACCTACATGGACCGCGCCATACAGGTGGTACGCTTTCACGGCGACTGCCAGTTTGCACAGGGCGGTAGTGCCGAGGACGTGCTCGCCACGCTGAAGACGTGGGGTATCTGCCCAGAGGATGCCATGCCCTTCCCCGGCTCGCTCTACGGCGACTCGCTCAACAACTTCAATGAGTTCTTCTCGCTGCTCGAGCCCTATGTGGCTGCCGTAGCCAAGAGCGAGGCCAAGAAAATCAGCGGCCAGTGGAAGGTGGGCTTGCAGGGCATTCTTGACGCCTATCTGGGCCAGTGCCCGGAGAAGTTTATGTATGAGGGCAAGGAGTACACCCCGAAGACCTTCGTGCAGTCGCTGGGCATCAACCTCGACGACTACGTCAGCATTACCAGCTACACCCATCACCCCTTCTACACCGGCTTCGCCGTGGAGGTGCAGGACAACTGGCGCTTCCCGCTGTCGTACAACCTGCCCATAGACGAGATGATGCAAGTCATTGACAACGCCATAGACAAGGGCTACACCATTGCCTGGGGAGGCGACGTGAGCGAAGAGGGCTTCACCCGTCAGGGCCTGGCCTACGCCATCGACGGCGAGGCCGCCAAGAGCCTGGCAGGCAGCGACATGGCACGATGGCTGAAGCTCAGTGCCGTGAAGCGCAACAACATCATCGACTCCTTAGGCTGCAAGGTGCCAGAGGTCATACCCACACAGGAGATGCGCCAGGAGCGCTTCGACAACTGGGAGCTGACCGACGACCACGGCATGCTCATCTACGGCCTGGCCAAAGACCAGTTTGGCAAGGAGTACTACATGGTGAAGAACTCATGGGGTGAGACTGGCGAATACAAAGGCACATGGTACATGACGAAGAACTTCATAGCGGCCAATACGATGGACTTCCTGGTTAACAAGAACGCCATACCCAAGGAGATACGCAAGAAGCTGGGCTTCTAATGAACATAAAGGAACTACAGAAACTCTACAGTCGTTCAGCGCAAATAAAGGCGCTGAACGACACCATCAACAAGAAAAAAAACAGGCTGATTGTCCTTGAAGGACTCTTGGCCTCTTCTGCGTCTGTGGTATTCAGTGCGCTGAAGGTGCGCAAAACGCTGCTCTTCGTGCTGCAGGACAGCGACGAGGCTGGCTATTTCTACCACGACCTGATGCAGCTCAACGGCGAGAGCCAGCAAGCAGACGACCCAAACGCTGAAGGGGGAAAAGTGCTGTTCTTCCCATCCAGCTATAAGCGTGCCATCAAGTACGGACAGAAAGACTCTGCCAGCGAGATACTGCGCACAGAGGTGCTCGCAAGGCTGAGGCTAGGCCCCGAGAGCCTCTACATCGTCACCTACCCTGAGGCTCTTGCTGAAATGGTGGTAACACGCAAACAGCTCGGCGAGAAAACACTGACGCTACAGCAGGGACAGATTATCGACACCGGCAAGGTGTTGGAGGAGCTGCGCGCATTGGGATTTCATGAAGTGGACTATGTCTACGAGCCGGGACAGTTTGCCCTGCGCGGCAGCATACTCGATGTTTTCAGCTACAGCCATGAATACCCCTTCCGTATCGATTTCTTTGGTGACGAGATAGACTCCATTCGCACCTTCGAGGTGGAGAATCAGCTGTCGAAAGAACGCAGGCAACAGGCCGACATCACGCCCGAGCTCACTGCTGAAGAGCAGAAAGAGTCGCTGCTGAAGTTCCTGCCCGACGATGCTGTGCTTGTTTTCAAGAACTACGCCTACGTGCGCGAGACCATAGAGCACGCCTATCAGGAGGGGTTCTCGCAGCAGGCTATGGTCGAGCGTTTGGAAGGTGCCACCGAGCAGGAGGCTCGCCAGATAGAACAGGAGATGAGGCGCGACAGCCATATCACCACTGGTGCCCAGTTTGCCAGCGACGCTGAGCCTTTCAGAAGAATCACACTTTCCAATGCAAAGCATGCAGAGTTGGCAGCCACACCCGAGGACACTGCCAAGTCAGGCTCTTGCACCCTGCACTTCAACACCTCGCCACAGCCGCTCTTCCACAAGAACTTCGACCTGCTGACGCACACACTTGAAGACTATTTACTGAAAGGATACAAGCTCTACGTCCTAGCCGACAGCGCCAAGCAGAACGAGCGACTGAAAGATATTTTCGCAGAAAAAGCAAAAGACATAGAATTTACCCCCGTCAACCGCACACTGCACGAGGGATTCATCGACCATGACCTGCAGCTCTGTCTGTTCACCGACCACCAGATTTTTGACCGCTTCCACAAGTACAATCTGAAGAGCGACAAGGCTCGCAGTGGCAAGATGGCGCTCACGCTGAAAGAGATTCAGCAGTTTGAGATAGGCGACTACGTGGTGCACATCGACCACGGCGTGGGTAAGTTTGGCGGACTGGTAAGGATGCCGATAGCTGTTCCCCCTACCGCCCCCACGGGTGCTTCTACGGTTGGAGGGGCTAAAGTATCCCCTTCGGGAGGCGAAAAGGAGGCTTTCCAGGAGATGATTAAAATCATCTACCAGCGCGGCGATGCCATCTATGTATCCATACACTCCTTGTATAAGGTGTCTAAGTATAAGAGCCAGGACGGCGGTCAGCCCCCGCGTTTGTCGACACTCGGCACCGGGCAGTGGGAGCGCCTGAAGGAACGCACGAAGAAGCACATCAAGGACATAGCCCGCGACCTTATCAAGCTCTATGCCACACGCCGCCACCAGCGCGGCTTCGCCTTCAGCCACGACAGCTATATGCAGCACGAGCTGGAAGCCTCATTCCTCTATGAAGACACCCCCGACCAGCTGAAGGCTACGCAGGACGTGAAGGCCGATATGGAGAAGGCCACCCCCATGGACCGCCTCGTATGCGGTGACGTTGGCTTCGGCAAGACCGAAGTGGCTGTGCGTGCCGCCTTCAAGGCTGCCGTCGACGGCAAACAGGTGGCCGTGCTCGTGCCCACCACCGTATTGGCCTATCAGCATTTCCACACCTTCACTTCTCGCCTGAAGGACATGCCCGTGCGTGTAGATTACCTCACTCGCGCCCGCACCGCCAAGCAGACCACCGAGCTGCTGAAAGACCTTGAAGCAGGAAAGATTGACATACTCATAGGCACCCACAAGCTTATAGGCAAGAACGTGAAGTTCAAGGATTTGGGACTGCTCATCATCGACGAGGAGCAGAAGTTCGGCGTTTCCACCAAGGAAAAGCTGCGCCAGATGAGAACCAACGTCGACACGCTCACCATGAGCGCAACGCCCATACCCCGCACCCTGCAGTTCTCGCTCGTTGGTGCACGCGACCTCAGCGTCATACAGACTCCCCCACCCAACCGCTACCCCATACAAACAGAGATACACACCTTCTCGGCAGAAATCATCGTCGACGCCATCAACTTCGAGATGAGCCGCAACGGACAGGTATTCTTCGTAAACAACCGCATCAACAACCTGCGCGAACTGAAGGAACTCATACAGAAGTACATACCCGACTGCCGAGTGGCAGTGGGACACGGGCAGATGAAACCCGACGAGCTGGAACGCATCGTGCTCGACTTCTCCAACTACGATTACGACGTGCTGCTCTCCACCACCATTGTGGAGAACGGCATCGACATACCCAATGCCAATACCATCATCATCAACTCGGCACACAACTTCGGACTCTCTGACCTGCACCAGATGCGCGGGCGAGTGGGCCGTGGCAATCGCAAGGCCTTCTGCTACCTGCTGGCTCCACCCCTCTCAGCACTGCCCGTAGACAGCCGCCGCCGACTGGAGGCTTTAGAGAACTTCAGCGAACTGGGCAGTGGCATCAACATTGCCATGCAAGATCTTGACATACGCGGCGCAGGCAATCTGCTCGGTGCTGAGCAGAGCGGTTTTATCTCCGACTTGGGCTATGAGACTTACCAAAAGATACTCAACGAGGCAATGGCAGAATTGAGAAACGAAGAGAGGCCCGCCCCCGACTCCTCACAGCAAGGAGGGGGAGAGGTCACCTCATCAAGCGTTAGTTCTGCCGGCAAGTCTAAGCATACCCACTCCACCCAGCAAGGGGTTGGAGAGTGGGCAGGATGGGTATCTGACTGCACCCTTGAAACCGACCTCGAGATGTACTATCCCGACCAATACGTGCCCAGCGACTCAGAGCGCATGCTGCTCTACCGTGAACTGGACAATATACGCGATGACCGCGAGCTGGAAGCCTACCGCCAGCGCATGCTCGACCGCTTTGGCGCCCTGCCGCCACAGGCCGAGGAGCTGCTCCACGTGGTGCCTCTTCGCCGGATGGGCAAGCAGCAGGGCTGTGAGAAAATCATGCTCAAGCAGGGACGCATGTTCCTGTACTTCGTGCAGAAGCCCGACAGTCCCTACTACCACAGCCCCGCCTTCAGCCGCATCATCAACTATGCCACCCATGAGGTGCGCCGCTGCTGCCTTCGCGAGCAGAAGGGCAAACGCTCCATGGTGGTGCACGACGTCAACACGGTGGGAGAGGCCGTGAAAGTATTACAAACTATTTCAGAACAAGAATTATGACCAGATTGTTTCAATACTGCAAATACAACGTATTAAAAATCATACTTTCGCTGCTTGTGCTCTTGCAGGGAGCAGTACTGCGGGCTCAAGACGTCTTTGATGACGCAACGAGTGGTCGCCGCCGCACTGACGACGCGGAAGACATGTTCGATGAGGATGCACCCATTGGCTTCAATCTCAGCCGCTACACCGATGAGATAGTCATGCTGGTCATCCTTGGCATCATCATCGTCTTTGTGCGAAACTCTGTGGCAAAGAAACACAAGAACGGGTGCACTTTCTTCATCATCATCTTTGCCATACTACTATATATTTACGACCGCTACTTCTATTAGAAGCCACATTCACAAAGCGACGTTAATGCAAATAAAACAAAAAAAATGGCCTGCCGGCGTACATTATAATAAAATAATGTGTATCTTTGCAGTCCTGATTGCTGTATAAAAGGAAACATTCAGTAAAAACAAATTAAATATCATTACACAAACAATGAAAAAGACACAATTGTTTCTTCTGTCGGCAGCTGCCATAGTGCTGACATCGTGTTCAGGGAAGCTGGGCGCTCTCTCAGCTGACAATTTCACCGTAACGCCCAACCCGCTTGAGACTCAGGCCGGCAACGTTGCAGCCACCATCAACGGTGCATTCCCACAGAAATACATGAAGAAGAAGGCTGTGGTCACCGTAACACCCGAACTGCGCTTCCAGACCGCCAGCGGACCGCAGGCCGTCAAGGGCCAGAGTGCTACCTTCCAGGGAGAGAAAGTGCGCGGAAACGACCAGACCATCTCCTATCTGACCGGCGGACGCTACGCCATGAAGTCGAACTTCACCTACCAGCCCGAAATGGAGCAGAGCCAGCTCTACCTCACCTTCGATGCACGTGTAGGCAACAAGACCGTGCAGATACCTGCAGTAAAGGTGGCCGACGGTGTGCTCGCCACTTCCGAGCTCTACAAGCGCACACTGGCCACAGCACAGCCCTCGCTGGCACAAGACGCCTTCCAGCGTGTCATCAGCCAGAAGCAGGACGCCAACGTGAAGTTCCTCATCAACCAGGCCAACCTGCGCCGCTCTGAGCTGCAGAACAACTCAGTGCAGGAGTTTGTGCGCCTGCTCTCCGAGATTGCCGACAATCAGGAAGGTCTGCAGCTCGACGGCATCGAGGTGTCGGCCTACGCTTCGCCCGACGGTGGCTACATGATTAATGAGCGCCTGGCCGGACAGCGTCAGGACGCCGCCGCAGCCTACGTGAAGCAGCAGATGAAGAAGACCAACACCACCGCTCCCCTCGACACCAAGTACACCGCCGAGGACTGGGAGGGATTCCAGGAGCTGGTGAAGGCTTCCAACATTCAGGACAAGGACGTCATTCTGCGTGTACTCTCCATGTATCAGGACCCCGAGGAGCGCGAAGCACAGATCAAGAACATCAGCAGCGCTTTCCGCGAGCTGGCCGACGGCATCCTGCCCCAGCTGCGCCGCGCCCGCATGACCATCAACTATGACGTGGTGGGCCGCAACGACCAGCAGATTAAGCAGCAGCTCAGCGACGATGCCTCGAAGCTCAGCGTTGAGGAACTGCTCTATGCTGCCACCCTCTATGGCGACGACAAGGCCCAGGCTGAGAATGCCTACATGAAGGCTGCACAGCTGTATCCCGGCGATGCCCGCGCCTTCAACAACGTGGCTCTCGTGGAGTATGCCAAGGGCAACTATGCCGAGGCTTCCAACTGGCTGCAGAAGGCTGCACAGACCGGCAAGGCACTGCCCGAAATCAATGCCAACCTGGGTCTGCTGGCCCTGCAAGCTGGCGACACCCAGCAGGCCGAGCAGCTCATCAGCAGGGCTACCGGTGCCAACGGTCTGAACGAAATCCTAGGCAACCTGCACCTGGCACAGGGACAGTATGCACTGGCTGAGCAGGACTTCGGCAAGCTGGCCACCAACAGCGCCGCACTGGCTCAGTTGCTCAACAAGAACTACCAGGCTGCCGCCCAGACTCTGAGCAATGTGAAGAATGCCGATGCCATCACCGACTATCTGAAGGCCATCGTTAATGCACGTACGGGCAACAATGCCGCAGCAGCACAGGCTCTGGCAGCTGCCGTGGCCAAGGATCCCTCGCTGGCAGCCTATGCCGCAAAGGATCTTGAGCTGGTAAAGGTGCAGAAATAACACCGCACATTCATTCACCCACCTATTATCCATCAGTTTTTTGAGGTAAAAAGGCACTGCGGCTATGAAACGTAATATCCCCATCATAACCCTCCTCATGGTTGCAGGCCTTTTTACCTCTCTTCTTACCACAAGCTGCTCGCAGCGTAAAGACAGGTTCCGGCTCGAAGCACGGTTCAAGAACCTGAATCAGGGCGAATTCTATATCTACGACCAGACAACAGGCCAAAAAGACACTGTTGCCGTCAACGACGGGCGCTTTGTATATGAGCGAAGGCTCACCGACACCCTCACCCTCGCCATCCTCTTCCCCAACTACTCCGAGATACCCGTATTTGCCAGTCCTGGCGTAGATGTGAAGATGGAGGGTGATGCCTCCCACCTGCGCGACACTGAGATTACGGGTTCTACCGACAATGACCTCATGACTGCCTTCCGCCACAAGACGGCTGAGATGACGCCGCCCGATGTGCTGAAGGAGGCCGAGGCATTCATCAACAAGCATCCCGACTCGCCTGTCAGCAACTACCTGTTGCACCACTTCATACTGCAGACGTACGACGCCGACTACAAGAAAGCCTACCAACTGTGCACCGCCATGCACGACGCACAGCCGGCCAACCAGCAGCTGTCGCGCCTGCTAACGCTCTTAGAGGGGCTGAAGAACTACTCTACCGACGGCGAGCTGCCACCCTTCCACGCCATTGCCACCAACGGCGACACAGTGAGCAACGCCACGCTCACGGGCGAGGCCAACGTCATTGTGGTGTGGGCCACATGGAACTACGACTCACAGACCGCCATCCACACCTTGCGACCGCTTTGCAAGGAATATGGCAAGCGTCTGCGCGTGATGAGCGTCAGCGTTGATGCACACCCCGTAGAGGTCAACAAGATATTAGAGCGCGACAGCATTACATGGCCCAACGTGTGTGACAGCATGCTTTGGCAGTCGCCGCTGCTCGCCCAGCTGGGCGTGGGCTGGATTCCCGCCAACATCATCACCGACCGTCAGGGACATATTGTGGCACGCAACATCAAGGCCACCGACCTGAAGGAGAAAATAAAGAAACAACTTTCTGGCAACTGAGTCCCATAGGGATTCCGCAGGCACTCCTCTCCCTTGTTAGGGAGTAGGAGGGATGGGTTGTTGATATCCCAATGCGCTGAGAGAAGCCGCAGGTCTTATAATACATTGAGGGCAGTCAACACCCCACCCCTGCCCTCCCCTGAAAAGGGAGGGGCAGGGGTGGGGTCAGTATCTTCCTGAGGGCTTGAAGAAGCCGCAGGTCTTACGTAACCATCCCATTTTCGACGTATTTTACATTTGCCAAGGACTTCGTACCTTTGCACCCGCAAAATACGTCGAATTATGTTTAGTCTGAACGAAACGAACAAGTTCATGGTCTACAGTACGAGTGTA